>ERZ761602.1933-NODE-1933-length-34999-cov-16.569712_pt1 | contig 34999 bp, 30 predicted proteins | sample MGYA00512165_ERZ761602 | MGnify/ENA primary metagenome ERZ761602 (study PRJEB28899, sample SAMN02445085) | bioreactor sludge metagenome | biome: EBPR sludge; isolation source: Thorneside wastewater treatment plant | place: Australia: Brisbane, Thorneside...
CTGGGCGCCGACTTCATGCGCGCGAAGCGCGAGCAGGCGCGTGAGCGCCGGGGCGGCGTGGCGGCGCGGCCCACCACCGACGCACGGCCGACCGAGCCACCGCCCGGGCATTCGACCGCCGATGAGAGCGCCGGCAGCACGCCTGATGGCGCCACCCGACCCTTCGACGCCCAGCTCACCCTCGCGCTGCGCGGCCTCGGGTTCGCGGCGGCCGAGGTCAGACGTGCCATGGCCGCGACGGCCGAAGTTCCGGCGGCCACGCTCGAGACGCGCTTGCGCGCCGCCCTTGCCGTCCTGACGCCGGTGCACCCGTTCCGGTGCTCGGAAGGATCCTTCGACGTGCTCGCCCTCACGCTAGCAGTGGCGCTCGCGGGTCCACCGCTCGGGCGAACCACGATGTGTTGAATCGTCAGCCCTGGGGCCTCAGCGCGGCGCCGGCAGGTCGCGCTCGACCCAGATGGGGAGCGTGCGCTCGGCGGCCTGGGCGCGGCCCGCGACCCGCAGTCGTCGGACGTCGGCGTCGAGGATCTGACGGGCGATCGCCCGGAGCCCGGTCAGGACCTCCGGCGGGCGGTCGGCGAGGGCGACGGGCATGCGCGCGTTGACCGAGGTGCGGACCGCGTCGGACAGCGGCAGCGTGCCCACGACCGGCGCCTGGATCATCAGGTAGTCGGCGATCATGTGCGACATCCGCGCGAACACCTCCCCGTCGCGCTCGGTGCTCGCCATGTTGCCGACGAGCATCACGCCGAACCGCGCGAGGACGTCGACGACGGCGTCGGCGAGCTCGCCGTGGCTGTCGCGCAGGATGGCCACGGCGCGCTGCACCGGCCGGGTCTCGCCCTCGCCGGTGAGGAGCTCCTCGAGCACGGCCCGCGACTCGGTGTCGTCGGGCAGGCGGCGCAGCGCACGCTGGACGCAGGCCTTGAGGAACGAGTACGCGTTCTGCAACGACGTCAGCTGCGGCGTCATCACGATCAGCTTCAGGTCGGCGGCGGTCACCAGATCGACGGTGTTGTGCGCCGTGCCCGCACCCACGTCGACGATGACGATGTCGCCGCCGAGGTTGGCGATGGCGCGCAGGAGCCGCAGCTTCTGCCCGGCATTGATGTTGGCGGCGCCGGGCCGCGCGGTCCCGGGGATGACGCGCAGGCTGGGCGCGCCCACGTCGATCGCGGCGTCCGCGAGGTTCTCGACCTCGTGATCGAGGTAGCCGCCGAGCCCTGGCCCCGGGCGGGTGACGCCGAGGAGCGTGTGGATGTTCGGCGCGCCCAGATCACAGTCGATGATCGTCGTGCGATAGCCGAACCGGCCGAGGAGGACCGCGAGGTTGAGCGAGACGACGCTCTTGCCGACGCCGCCCTTGCCGCCCGCGATCGCGACCACGCGCCCGGCCCGCTTGCGCGGGAGCTCGTTACCCATGGCTCGCTCCTGTGCCGGAGAAGGCGGCCCGGACCCGGCGCGCGGTCCGCTCCGCGGCTCGCATGAGCCGCTCGGTCGCACGCAGGTACTCGTCCTCGGTCGCGGGCCGTCGCGCCTCGTCGAACGCGTCGTCGATCTCGCGCTGGGCGAGCATGGCGACGAAGTCGTGACGGGCCAGCACCTCCGCGAGCGCGCGCTCGACCCCGGGGAGCCGTCGCGCGGCGGCTGCGTCGCGGCGGGTCGCCAGGGCGGCGCCGGCGCGCGCGAGCCGGATCGCGCGGGTCAGGTCGCGCACGGTCTGCTCGCGCCAGCGCCGGGCCCGCGCCGCGCGCGCCTCGGGATCGATCGCCGCGCACGCGCGGTCGAGCGCCGCGGTCACGTCGACCTCGCGCTCGAAGCCGGCCAGGACCTCGGCCAGCGGCACGTGACGCATGCCGTCGATGAAGGCACCACCCTCGGTGCAGTTGTAGAGCCGCGTGGTCGCGCCCTCGCGCCGCGCGGTCTCGACGAACCACCGGTGGAACAGCGCGAACATGAAGCTCGAGGGCACGGTGCCGCCGTGCCAGCCGGGGAGCTCGATCTGGCGATCGCGCGCGGCGACGGGGCCGCCGGCCGCCTTCATGGCCTGGAAGCCGTCGCTCCAGCCGTCGACCCGGACCTTGCCGTCGCCGTCGACGACGGCGCGCGCCGCGCCGTCGCAGCTCGTCGCGACGTAGTACTGGCCGCCGGGGAACGAGAGGTCGAGCCCGACCGTCACGATCGGATCGCAGCGCCAGAAGAGCCCGAGCGCCATCGCCGTCGTCGCGACCGAGCCGCCGCCGGGGACGCTCGCCACGCCCTCGAGCCCCTGGTAGAGCCATTGATCGAGGAGCCCATTGGACGCCAGCGTGAGGCAACGCGCTGCGCCGAGCTCCCACAACGCCGGGTGGACGGTCACGCCGTTGACCAGCGCGCCGACCCCGTCGAGATCACCGGGACGGAAGTGATACCGGACGTCCTGGGGATCGACGGTGATGACGAGATCGGGCACCACCCCCGCCGCGCGCAGCGGGCGCAGCGAGTGCGACACCGCGACGACGATGGCGCGCCCACGCGCGCCGCGTACGGCCTCGATGTTCCGCGCCAGCGACGGTCCCGGCGCGCAGATGATCATGGGGACGCCGGCCAGGCCGTCGCCGACGGCCGCGACCGAGGGCCAGCGCGTGATCGCGTCGAGGTTGGCGACACCCTGATCCAGCCATCGCTCCGAGAACGCCTGGATCGTGTTGTGGTGGACGCGCAGATCGCACAGCGCGGTGTGGACCGCATCACCCGTCGCCTGGGTGAGCTCGGGGAGCGCCCCGTCGAGGGCGCGCACGACGACCCGCTCGGGCGGGCACGGCATCATGCAGCACACGATCCGTCTCGCCTCCTCCGCGTCCGCCACCTGGATCGCCGCCGGCGGATACGCAGCGGCGGAGGAGGCGGCGACGACCAGGATGCGGGCCTGGCCGAGGTCGGCGAGCAAGCCGGCCACCGCGTGCAGACCGTCGCCGACCAGCACGACCAGGTCGCGGGTCTGATCCCAGGTCGTCGGCAGCAGATCGTCGACGAAGCAGGCGACGCCCAGCGGCGAGTCGAGCAGCGCGCGCGCCGGCGGCAGCGGACGCGCGCGCCAGGCGTCGACGATCGTCGCGGCCGTCCGCCCCGCCGCGACCAGCGCGTGCAGCGCGATCACGTCGTCGGCGGCGCCCGTCGCCGGCAGGGGATGCCGGGCGAGCTCGGCGCGCAGCCGCCGCGACTCCTGCGACGCCGCGATCGCGGCGATCACGTCGCCGCGAGCCGCGGCCCCGGCGAGGGCCTCGCCGGCGTGGCCGAGCTCGGCCAGCAACGCCGCGCATGCGGCGGTCGAGGTCGCGGCGACGTCCGGCTCAAGCGCGTGCATGGCCGACCTCCGCGTCGCGCCACGACGTCTGCACCACGTCGGCGTTGAGCGCGCGGACGTCGGGATGCGCGCGCAGGAAGCCGACCACCGCGGTGTAGGGCGTGCTCGCCGCACCGAACCGCCGCGCCACCGCCCGCACCAGCGCGAGATCGCCGGGCGTGTCCACCGTGAGCCGCAGATCGCTGTCGTCGCGGGCCGCGACGACGTCTCGGGTCGCGAACAGCGCCGGCCGTTCGAGCACGAACGACGTGACGTGCTCGCGCGCGGCCGCCGAGGTGGCGAGCCGCGCGATGCGCGTCAGCGTGTCGGCGTGGAAGGCCTCGACGTCGAGCCCGCGCGGAAACGTACGCACGTGGGTGTTGGATGCATAGTCGACGCCGTCGTCGAGCGCGCCGACGACCGCGCCGATGACCGCCGGATCGAGCAGGGGGCAGTCCGCGGTCACGCGGACGATGACACGCGCACCCGCCGCGGCGGCGGCGCCACGATACCGATCGAGGACGTCGTGCGCGCTGCCCCGGTAGACGTCGACACCGAGGGCGCGCGCGCGGGCGGCGAGCTCGTCATCCTCGGGCAGCTCGGTCGTCGCGACCACGACCCGATGGATCGCGCTGCATGCGAGGACCCGCTCGACGACGTGCTCGAGCATCGCGCGTCCCTCGATCTCGGCCAGGACCTTCCCGGGGAGCCGGGACGAGCCCATCCGCGCCTGGATGACGGCGACCACGCTCATGGCACGGACTTCTCGAAGACGTGGAAGGTGCAGTCGTCGTAGCCGTCAGCCTCACGCAGCAGGCCTCGATCGCGGAGGACGAGCTCGGGGAACCGCGCCGCGATGATGGCGCCGTGATCGCGCTTCCAGAGCGCGTCGGCGTGGCCGCGATACGAGATCGCGACCTCCTCGGGGTGGTCGTACTCGATCACGACCAGCCACCGGCGGGTGACGCGGTGGAGCTCGTCGAGCGCGCGGCCGAGCTGGTCGGGCGCGATGTGGATGAGCACGCCGCTCGTGAACGAGAGATCGAACCAGCCGTCGCGGAAGGGGAGCTCGAAGGCGGTGCCGGGCACGATGTGCAGGTCGGGCGAGCGCCGCCGCGCCTTCTCGATCGCGTAGCGCTGCGGCTCGACGCCCCAGACCTCGTCGACGCCGCACGCGGTCAGGTACCGCAGGTTCCACCCCACGTTGCAGCCGACCTCGAGCGCGCGGGTGACCGGCCGATCGGCGAGGATCCGGCGCCAGCTCGCGACGCGGGCCGGGCGCTCGATGTCGTTGCGGTCGGTGTACGACGCGCCGAACTCGGAGCGCCAGAGCGCGAGCTGGGAGGTGGCGTGATCGGCGATCTGGGAACTAGACATGAGCTCTCCTCCAGACGAGGCGGTGGACACCCGGACGCGGCGGCGTGGACGAGGCGACCTCGGGGGCGTCGAGCCCGTCGAACGCGGCCACGGGCGCGAAGCCGGCGCGGGTGAAGCAGGCAAGGCTCTGGGCGTTCTCGGGCACGATCTCCGCGATCACCGGTCCGCCGTCGAGGCGGCAGGCGGCGACGATCGCGTCCCGGCCGACGCCGCGTCCTCGCGCCGCGGCGTCGATCACGATCGAGATGAGGCCGGGCGCGCCGGCCTGCAGTCGCTGGATGCGCACGACCCCGATCGGCCGGTGCTCGTGCTCGATGATCCACATGTGGGTGAGCGGATCCTCGAGCCGCCGCTCGAACCAGCGCGCGTGGTCGGCCGGATCGATCGGACGCCGATCGAGGGATCGCGCGCGAACGTCGGGCGCGTTGTTCCACCGCAAGACGCGGTGACGATCGCGACGCGAAGCCTTCCGCAGCGACAGCTGGACGCCGTGGCCACGCGGGCGGGCGACCCCGGCGATCACGCGACCAGCTCCCAGGCGAGCGGCGTCCCGCGGCGGATGGCGACCGCCGCGCGGCGCCCCAGCACCCCCGGCAGCTCGCGCGGCGCGAGCCCGAAGCCGGGCCGGATCGCGCGGACGTTGTCGGCGGTGAGCGGCTCGCCAGCGGCGACGTCCGCGACGACATAGAGCGACCGGCGGAACGGGCGACTCGTGTCCTCGCTCGGCGGCCGGCGCGCGCTGCCGTCGCCCAGCGCCGCCCACGCCGCGCGGCAGCCGCGGACGACCTCGGCCATCTCCTGCGGCTCGAGCGAGAAGCCGGCGTCGGGACCGCCGTCCGCGCGCGCCAGCGTGAGGTGCTTCTCGATCATGCAGGCGCCGCGCGCCACGGCCGCGATGGCCACGGCGGCCCCCGGCGAGTGATCGGAGAGCCCGACGGTGCCGAAGCGCGCGAGCGCCTCGAGGCGACGCAGGTTGGCCTGCTCCGGTGGCGTCGGGTAGCCCGACACGCAGTGCAGGATCACGACGCCGGCGGCGCCCGCCGCGCGCGCGGTCGCGGCGGCCTCGGCGACCTCGGCGTCCGTGGCCATGCCGGTCGACATGACCACGGGCTTGCCGGTGCGCGCGGCCGCGGTGATGAGCTCGAGATCACCCAGCTCGAACGACGCGATCTTGTAGATCGGCGCGGCCAGGGACTCGAGGCGCTCGACCGCGCCGGGATCGAACGGGGTCGAGAACACGGTGAGGCCGCGGGCGCGACCGTGCGCGAACAGGGTGGCGTGCCACTCCCACGGCGTGCACGCCTCGGCGTAGAGGTCGTACAGCCGGCGTCCCTGCCAGGGCCCGTCGGCGATGTCGAACCCGGCGCCACCGACGTCGAGCGTCATGCTGTCGGGCGTGAAGGTCTGGAGCTTGATCGCGTCGCAGCCGGCGTCGGCGGCGGCATCGACGATCTGCAGCGCGCGGTCGAGCCGGCCGAGGTGGTTGGCGGACAGCTCGGCGACGATCCAGGGAGGATGCCCCGGTCCGACCTCGCGGCCATCGACGGTGATGCTGGGAGCGTCGTTCTTCATCTTCGCCTCACTGCACGACGAAGTCGGCGAAGACGATCCGGCGAACGCGTCCCTCGCCGAGGATCTCGGTCACCTGGGTCTCGAGCTCCTCGCGGATGCGATCCTTGCTCGCCGCGCCCAGCGTCTCGTTGACCTTGAGACCGGACAGGTAGCCGAGGACGGCATCGCGGACCAGCGTCTTGTTCCTCTCGAGCACCTTGGCCGCGCCGCCGTCCTTCACCTCTACCTGGAGCTGGACCTTCAGGTAGCGAGGGATCCCGGGCTCGTCGAGGTTGACCACGAACGGATCGAGCACCACGAGCGGCCCGACGACCTCCCGCCGCGGCGCCTCCTGCGCATGCGCCTCCTTCGGCGCGGCCAGCGCTGGTGCGCCCATCACCTTCACGAGGATGAAGCCGGACAGCAGCAGGTTGACCGCGAGGAGCGCGACCACGACCTTCGGTGGTCGGGGCGCGGGAGGCGCTTCGGGGTTCTCGGTGGGCTCGTCGCTCATGACCACCCAGGCTTCAGCAAGGCACGTGCCGACGACGCCTCCCGCAGAGTCGCGGCCCTGTACGCCGCGCCGGGAACGCTGCCGTCAAGGTTGGCGGTCCGCCTCGCGGAACAGCGCGAGGACCGGCGCCATCAACGTGACGCTGACCCGCTCGCGGGCCTCCCCATCGAGCAGGTAGGCGCCGTGGTCGTCTCGGGGGATCGTCGAGATCCCCGGATGATCGGCCTCGAGCGCCTCGACCAGGCGTTGCCGGCGAACCACGGTGAGGTGCTCGCGCGCGACCTCGAGGCGTTCGCGGTGGTGCGCGAGCGCCGCCGCGACCTCGCGCTGGAGGTGCTCGGGATCGAAGGGCTTCGACAGGAAGCGGAACACCTCACCGACGTTGATGCCCTGCATCGCCGTCTCGACCGTGCGGTGTCCGGTCAGCATGATGCGAACCGTCTCGGGCTGGATCTCTCTCGCGCGCACGGCGAGCTCCACGCCGTTCATCTCCGGCATCTCGAAGTCCGAGACCAGGACGGCGATCGGCCGGGCGCCGAGGATGGCGAGCGCGGAGGCGGGCGTGTCGACGGCGGTGACCAGGTGCCCGACGGCGCGCAGCAGCCGGGCGACGGTCGACAGGATGTCGAGGTCGTCGTCGACACAGAGGATCTCGTTCGGGCTCATGGCGACAGCCACTTCCGCCATCCGCCGTGGACGAACAGGGCCTGCTCGGCGTCGACGAGGGCCGCCTCGAGCGCGCGCATCGATGGGAAGCGGTCCTTGGCCTGCTTGGCGAGGCAGCGCGCGATCAGCCGGTCGACCTCGGCCGGCGGCGTCCAGTCACCGTCGAGCGATGGGATCGGCGCGCGCAGGTGCATGACGCAGAGCTCGCGGAGGTTCGAGGCTCGGTACGGGGTGCGGCCGGTCAGCATCTCGAACATGACGGCGCCGAGCGAGTACTGATCGCTGCGCTCCTCCGCGGGCAGGCCGCGGATCATCTCGGGGGCGATGTAGGACGGCGTGCCGAAGACGTACTCGGCGGGCTGCTCGCTCGCGGCGCGCGTGGGATCGTTGCGCAGCTGCGCGAGCCCGAAGTCGACCAGCTTCACGTCGTCGCCGACGAGCAGGACGTTGGACGGGCTGACGTCCGCGTGCACGACGCCGACCTCGTGCGCGGCCGCGAGCGCCGAGGCGAGCTGGCGCGCCATCGCGAGCGCGACGCGCGGCTCGATCGGCCCGTCGGCGAGGCGCGCGGACAGGCTCTCCCCCTCGAGCATCTCCATCACCAGGTAGGGACGTCCATCGTCCAGATAGCCGAAGTCGAACACGTCCACGATGTGCCGGTGCTTGATGCGCGCCGCCGCGCGCGCCTCCCGGAGGAAGCGCCCGGCGGCCTCGGCGTCCTGATTGCCGATGTCGCGCCGGAGCACCTTCAGGGCGTAGCTGCGTCCGAGCACGGTGTGCGACACGCGGAACACCTCGCCCATCCCCCCGGAGCCGAGCCGCTCGCAGAGGCGGTACTGGCCGATGACCGTGCCCGGCCCGAGCGGCTCGACGGACGCCTCCGCGACCACGCGCGGACGCTGCCGACGCACCGCGACCTCCGCGCGCAGCGTCCGCCCGGGTCGCGTCGTCACGACGATCTCGGCGGTCATCGCCGGCGAACGCACGATGCAGCTCCCCGTCCGCGCCCGCCGGGCGACCAGATCGAGCTCCGCGAGCATCGCGAGGCGCGCGACGACGGCCGCGCCGATCGCCCCCGGGAGCGAGACCGCGGCGACCGTGCGCCCGATGCGCTCGATCGACACGTCGTACGTGTCCTCGGCGGGAAGTCGCGGCTCGAACCAGATCGTGTCGGCGTCGGCGGTCATGGCCGCGTCGAGCAGCACGTCACAGACCGTCGCGGGAGCGGCATGGGCCTCCGCCGCGTGAGTATCGACAGGTTGGAGGGCGGGCATGGGCTTCGACGTCCCGGTTCGGCCGCCGCCGCCACCCATGTAGGGCGCCGGCGTCGCCAGCGCTGACGGCAGCCAGCCGCGCGGAGGGCCTGGCATCGCGCGGAGACAACGGGTTGGCGTGGCACGGCGCTGGCATGGCGTCCCGCCCGTGAGCAAGGAGTCCGCCTCGCGCGCCCTCGATCATGACCCGTCGACGGTCGCCGACGCGCGCACGACGGCCGCCTCGGTCCCGCCGATGCCCACCGGCGTGCGGGTCCTCGTCGCGGACGACGATCCGCGGGTCTGCCGCGCGGTATCGAGCTCGCTCGCGCGGGTCGGGTGCGACGTGCGCGTCGTCAACGACGGCGCCGCCGCCATCGAGCTCGGCGAACGCATGCCGATCGACCTCGCCGTCATCGATCTCGGCATGCCGACGAGCGGCTTCGAGGTCGTCCGCCGGCTCAAGGCCCTCTACGGTCCGGCCGTCCACATCGAGATCCTGAGCGGCACGGACGACGAACCGACGCGCCTGGCCGCCTTCGACGCAGGCGCCGACGGCTACATGGTCAAGCCGATCTCGATGGCCGAGCTCCTGCGTCGGCTGGTCGCGTCGACACGCAGCCAGCAGGCCTACATCGAGGCCCGTCAGGCTCGCGAGCAGGCCGATCGCGTGCTCGCGTGGGGCACCGAGGCGGCGGCCCTGCTCGCCCACGATCTCAACAACGGCCTCGCGGTGGCGCTGTCGAACGTCACCTATCTCTCCCAGGTCCTCAAGGTCGGCGATGACGAGCAGCAGGCGCTGCAGTCGATCCTGCGGGCCCTGAAGCGCATGTCGGGCCTGGTCGCCAACTTCGTGGACATCGCGCGGTTCGAGGACGACGCGCTGCGCCCTCGCGTCGGCAAGGTACGCCTGCGCGCCCTCCTGCTCGACGTGATGGCGGTCCACGCACCATCGATCAGCCGGCAGATCCGCCACACGGTCTCGTGCGATCCGGAGCTCACCGGCCAGTTCGACGAGGCGCTCGTGGCGCGCGTCCTCCACAACCTGGTCGGCAACGCCCTGCGCTACTGCCATTCGGGCGGCGCGATCCGCCTGTCGGCGACGTCCTGGCGCTCCCCCGACGGCGCGGAGCTCGGCGTCGAGATCAGCGTTCACAACACCGGACCTCAGGTGCCCCCTCAGGTCGCGGCCAAGCTCTTCGGCAAGTACGCGCTGGGCAAGGACGGTCAGCGCGGGCTCGGCTTGTACTTCTGCCGCCTCGCGTGCGAGGCTCACGGAGGGCGCGTGCACCACGAGGCGAGCACGGATGGACCGACGTTCGTACTGCAGCTACCCAGCGTGCCGATCACGCTCCAGGGCTGAACCGATGGATCTGGCCAGCCGCTCACCATCGGTTACCTGCCACGCCTCCTACGCGTACCCGTACGCGCACGCCGTCGCGTAGGAAGGTCGAGATGGGCATGGACGCTTCTCCGCCTCGGGTGCTCCTCGTCGATGACGACCCCCTGGTCGCGCGTGCGGTCCAGCGACTCCTCGAGACGCGGTACGCCGTCGAGCATGTAGGTACACGGGAAGAGATCACGCACCTCTTGTCCCATCGCGTCGGCGTCGACCAGTGGCAGGCCATCCTGCTCGACGTCGACATGGGTCCGGTCAGCGGCTTCGAGGTGCTCGCGCGCCTGCGCGACGCCCGGAACCCGACCGCGGTCGTCATGCTCACCGGCGATGACTCGGCGGCGACCGCGACCGCCGCCCTCCGCGGCGGCGCGTTCCACTACGTGGTCAAGCCGCCCAGGGCCGCGGTGCTGAACGACATCGTCGACCTGGCGGTTCGCCGGACCCAGCTCCACCGCGACCTGCCGCAGCAGGTCGACACCAAGGCGCTCCCCGACGGCCTCCTCGTCGGCAAGAGCGCGCCGATGCAGGAGCTGAAGCGGACCCTCCCGCGGATCGGCGCCGCCAACGTCGGAGTCTTGATCAGCGGCGAGAGCGGGGTGGGCAAGGAGGTCGTGGCGCGCGCGCTCCACCTCGCGTCCCCCCGAGCCGAACGCCCGTTCGTGCCGCTGAACTGCGGCGCGATCGCGGAGGGGCTGATCGACAGCGAGCTGTTCGGGCACACGCGCGGCGCCTTCACCGGCGCGACGAGCTCGCGCCCTGGGGTCTTCGCCGAGGCGGACGGAGGCACGCTGTTCCTCGACGAGATCGGCGACATGCCGCTGCCCGTCCAGGCCCGCCTCCTGCGCGCGCTCCAGGAGCGCGAGGTGCGCGCCGTCGGGAGCGACAGCGCGCGCTCCGTGGACGTGAGGGTCATCGCCGCCACCAACGTGGACCTGTCCCGGGCGGTGCAGGAGGGGCGGTTTCGCGCCGATCTCTTCTTCCGGCTCAACGTCGTCAATCTTCGCGTGGCGCCGCTGCGTGAACGACTCGACGACCTGCCGCTGCTCGCCCAAGCGATGCTCCAGCGCCACGCGCCCGGCCTCGGGATCACGATCGCCCAGGACGCGCTCGAAGCGATGGAGGCGTACGCCTGGCCGGGCAACGTGCGCGAGCTCGAGAACGCGATCCAGCACGCGCTCGCGCTGACGACGACCCACGAGATCTCGCTGGCGTCGCTGCCGGGCGCGATCGCGACGAGCCGGCAACCCGCGCGGATGCCGCAGGGGTCCTCGCCGATGGTGCCCATCGTCGTCGCGGATGCGGACATGTCCCTGACCGAGGCGAAGCGCCGCGCCGCCGCCGACTTCGAACGCGCCTACCTCCTGCGGCTGCTCGAGCAATCGAAGGGCAGCATCGCGAGCGCGGCACGGCAGGCGGGCATCGATCGGACGAACTTCCGCCGTCTCCTGCATCGCCACGGGATCGACTCGTCCCGCTTCAAGTAGCGGCTCGCCTCGCCCTCCGCGCCAACCGCCGCGCCAACCGCCCGCAGGCGTCAGCCGTACCGGCGGAGCTTCTCCACGAGCGTCGTCCGGTTGAGGCCGAGGAGCGCCGCGGCCTCGGTGCGGTTGCCCTGGGCCCGCTGCAACGCCTCGCGGATCATGCGTCGCTCGAGGCTCTCGATCGCGGCGCGCAGATCGAGCGTCGCGTCGTCGGTCGCGGGCATCGCGGGCGCCGGCGCCTCGACGGGCACGGAGATCGCCGGGAAGCTCCCGGAGATGTCACCGAGGCGCAGATCGTGCGCGGACAGCGAGTCACCGTCGGCGAGCACCGAGGCGCGCTCGAGGACGTGGTTCAGCTCCCGCACGTTGCCTGGCCACCCGTAGGCGCGCATCGCGGCGCGGGCCGAGTCGTCGAGTTGCAGGTGGGTTCCGCCGCGCTGAGCGACTCGCCGCAGCGCCGCCTCCGCCAGGAGCTCGATGTCGGCGCCGCGAGCGCGTAGCGCCGGGAGCTCGATGGGCACCACCGAGAGGCGAAAGTAGAGATCCGCGCGGAACGTACCGCGCGCGACCATCTCCTCGAGATCCCGGTGTGTCGCCGCGACCACACGCACGTCGACCGCGACCTCGCCGTCCGATCCGACCGGACACACCGTGCGCTGCTCGAGCGCCCGCAGCAGCTTCGCCTGGGCCGACAGCGGCAGCTCGCCGACCTCGTCGAGGAAGAGGGTCCCGCCGCACGCGGCCGCGAACCGACCGGCGCGCGGAGCCGACGCGCCGGTGAACGCGCCGCGCACGTGACCGAAGAGCTCGCTCTCGACGAGGTTCTCGGGAATCGCCGCGCAGTTGACCGCGACGAACGGCCGCGACGCACGCGGCGACGCGCGGTGGATGGCGCGAGCGACCAGCTCCTTGCCGGTGCCGGTCTCGCCGGTCAGCAGCACGCTCGAGCTCGAACCGGCGACCCTCCGGACGATCTCGAGCACGCGACGAAGCGCGACGGAGTCACCGAGGATGTCGTCGGCAAAGCGAGCCCGCCAGGAAGCCAGTTCGTTCATGGGCAGGCTCGCATTGCTACTTCCGATCCAGCTCCCGATGGATTTAACGTGTCCCGGAACACCTCCGCATTCTGTTGAAAGTACTCGCTACCCGACGCAGAGGACGGTTATCTATCCATGATGACTCGCGATTTCTCCCTGGGTAGTTTCTCACCCTGAGGGTCGCTCCTCACCCAGCCCTCACGCGAGAACGGCGTTTCCGCGACCTGTTGCGCCCGGTCCAGGATCTCCATCGACCGGCGCGGCGCGACGTCGAGGCCCCTGCGTATCATCACCGCCACCGTGGGTCCGTCCGACTCTGCTTCCGCTCCCGCATCCGTCGACCTGGCACGCCGGCACCTGTGGCCACCGTACACGTCGCCCGAACGACACGAGCACCACCAGCCGCTCGTGATCGTCGAGGCCCAAGGCGCGTGGCTGGTCGACGCCGACGGGCGCCGGTACCTCGACGGCATCTCCTCGTGGTGGACGTGCACGCTGGGGCACCGTCATCCGCGGCTGGTCGCGGCGCTGGCGGCGCAGGTCGCGCGCGTGGATCACGTGAGCGCGGGGGGAGCGTTGCACCCGGCGACCGCGGCGCTCGCCGCGGAGCTGTGCGCGGTGGCGCCCGCCGGACTCGAGCGTGTGCACTTCAGCGACGACGGCTCGACCGCGGTCGAGGTCGCCGTGAAGATCGCGTTCCAGTACTGGCAGCAGAACGGCCGGCCGGCACGGCGCCGGTTCCTGGCGCTCTCCTCGGCGTACCACGGCGACACGCTCGGCGCGGTGAGCCTCGCCGGCGCGGCGCCCGGTGGCTTCTTCACGGTGTTCGCGCCGCTGCTGTTCGACGTGGCGCGCTCGCCCGCGCCCGGCGAGGACGACTGGGACCGCGTGGCGACCGCGATCGAGGAGCGGCTCGCGCAGGACGCCGACACCATCGCCGGTGTCGTCGTCGAGCCACTCCTGCAAGGCGCCGGTGGGATGACGATCTATCCGCCGGCGATCCTGCGTCGCATCCGCGACGCGGCGACGCGCGCCGACACCTTCCTCATCGCCGACGAGGTCTTCACCGGGTACGGCCGCACCGGCACGATGTGGGCGTGCGACCAGGCCGGCGTCGTACCCGACCTCCTGTGTACGGCGAAGGGCTTCACGGCCGGCATGCTGCCGATGGCGGCGACGCTGGCGACCGCGCGGATCTACGACGGCTTCCGCGCGGCGCCGGGCGTCGCCGGCGGCGGCGGCAGCTCCCGCGCGCTCATGCACGGCCACAGCTTCTGCGGCCATCCCCTCGGCGCCGCCGTCGCGCGCGAGGTGCTCGCCATCTATCGCGACGAGCGCGTCGTCGACGGCGTGGCGCCGCGCGCGGCGCGCATCGCCGCGATGCTGGCGCAGGTCGCGGCGCTGCCCGGCGTCGCGCGCACGCGCCAGCTCGGCATCGTCGGCGCCGTCGACCTCGGCGACGGCGGCTACGGCGGCGCCATGGGCCCGCGCTTCACCGACGCGGCGTTGCGCCACGGCCTCTACCTCCGGCCGCTCGGCGACACCGCCTACGTCTGCCCGCCGCTCAACATCCCACTCGCCGACCTCGACACGCTCTGCGACGGCTTCGTCGCCGCCGTCGCCGATTCGCTCCGCTCACCCTGAGCGAGTCACCCGAGCCGCGCGGCGAGGTTCGTGTCGAGCGCGTCGAGGAACGCGTCGGTCGTGAGCCACGGCTGATCGGGACCGATGAGGATCGCGAGGTCCTTGGTCATCTTGCCCGACTCGACCGTGTCGACGCAGACCTTCTCGAGGGTGTCGGCGAAGGTGACCACGTCGGGCGTGTCGTCGAAGCGACCGCGGTACTTGAGGCCCTGGGTCCAGGCGAAGATCGACGCGATCGGGTTGGTCGACGTCGGCTTGCCCTTCTGGTGCTCGCGGTAGTGGCGCGTCACCGTGCCGTGCGCCGCCTCGGCCTCGACGGTCTTGCCGTCGGGCGTGAGCAGCACCGACGTCATGAGGCCGAGCGAGCCGAAGCCCTGCGCGACCGTGTCGGACTGGACGTCGCCGTCGTAGTTCTTGCACGCCCAGACGAACCCGCCGTCCCACTTGAGCGCGGCGGCGACCATGTCGTCGATGAGGCGGTGCTCGTAGCTGATGCCCTTGGCCTTGAACTGGTCGGCGAACTCCTCGTCGAACACCTTCTGGAAGAGATCCTTGAAGCGACCGTCGTACTTCTTGAGGATCGTGTTCTTGGTCGAGAGGTACACCGGCCAGCCGCGGCTGAGGCCGTAGTTCATGCAGCTGCGCGCGAAGCCGAGGATCGACTCGTCGAGGTTGTACATGCCCATCGCGATGCCGGCGTCCTGGAAGTCGAACACCTTGTGCTCGATCGGCTTGCCGCCGTCCTTGGGCGTGAACGTCATGGTCAAGGTGCCCGCGCCCGGGATCAGGAAGTCGGTCGCCTTGTACTGATCACCGTGGGCGTGACGGCCGATGACGATCGGCTTGGTCCAGCCGGGGACGAGCCGGGGCACGTTCTTGCAGATGATCGGCTCGCGGAAGATCGTACCGCCGACGATGTTGCGGATCGTGCCGTTGGGCGACCGCCACATCTCCTTCAGGCCGAACTCCTTCACCCGCGCCTCGTCGGGCGTGATCGTCGCGCACTTCACCGCGACCCGGTGCTCCTTGGTCGCGTTGGCGGCGTCGACGGTGACCTTGTCGTTGGTCGCGTCGCGGTGCTCGATGCCGAGATCGAAGTACTCGAGCTTGACGTCGAGGTACGGAAGGACGAGCTTTTCCTTGATCTTCGCCCAGATGATGCGGGTCATCTCGTCGCCGTCCATCTCGACGACGGGGTTCTTGACCTTGATCTTAGCCATGGGCGGACTTGTAACATGGAGGGGATGGGGCCGATCGCCCGTCTCGCCATCTTCGGGGGTGCCGCGCTGCTGACGATCCTCGGGTTCGTCCTGCCCTGGTTCCGCCTCGACCTCATGGGGGGGCTCGACGTCGAGCTCAACGCGCTGCCCTTCCGCGGCACGTCGGGGCTCGAGGTCGTGCTGTGCGACGGCTGCGAGACCGTCGGCACCGGTCGCCTGCCGGGCGGCCTGGCGTGGCTCGCGTCCTACGTCGCGGTCCAGTTCCTCGTCGCGCTCGGCGTGTCCGCCGTGCAGGTCCTGCGCGGCCACCGCAGCACGCCGATCGCGGTCTGGACCGCGATCTCCGCCATCGCGCTCGGCCTGCTCGTCGTGGGCGTGCTCGCCTCGTTCGATGCGCCGGCCGGGATGAACGTCGACGTGGGCGCGCGCGCCGGGCTGTGGTGCGTCCTCGCCGCGTGTCCGCTCGCGCTCCTCGGTCACGGCCGGTTGCTCGACCGCCTCGATCCGCCGCCGCTCGTCGAGGCGTCGCCGCCGCCCGCGCCCATCGAGCGGCTCACGCCGACCGAGGCGCCGCCGCGCCGGACCGCGGTGCACGTGAAGAGCGCCGACGTGGGCCAGGCCGGCCTGCGGATCACCACCGAGCAGGGCACGACACGCCTGGCGTGGGAGGACATCCTGCGCGCGCAGCTCATCACCGGCATCGAGCCCGGCGTCGAGCTCACCACGCGCGGCGCGATCCTGCGCATCAACCGCAAGAGCGACGTCGACTATCGCTTCGTGCCGGGCGCCGTCGACGGCACCATCGCCGACAAGCTGCGGCGCCTGTACGAGTTCGCGCGCGAGAAGAACCCGGCGCTGCGCCTGACACCGTGATCAGCGGCGCGTGGCGGCGCGTGCGCGAGCGCGGCTGCGCGAACGGACAATGAGCAGGACTGCCATCGCCAGCAGCAAGGTGGGGGGGAGACTGCTGCTGGAACCGCTCGCGCAGCCGCAACCTGCGCTGATCTCGTCGGAGGTCCCTGGCCCCGCGTCGGGGTCCCCGGGGTTGGGCGTCGCGTCCGGATCCTGGGGCTGCGGGCCGGCGTCCGCCGAGGAGCCGGGACCGGCGTCAGGGGCCGGCGAGGGCCCCGCGTCGGGGGCGGGCAGCGGACCTGCGTCGATCGGCGGCGTCGGCCCGGCGTCGACCATGCCGGGCTCGGCGAGGCCGAGGCGCTGATCGAGCAGCGCCACCGAGTTCTGCGTCGAGCCGCCGCACTGACACGCGCGGTTCGAGTACTCGCCGCAGGGTGCCGCGACGTTCTGGAACGACTTGTTGCCGCACCCGGAGAGGTACGTCATCGGGTCCTGGCACAGGCGCTCGTGATCGAGGCCGAACGAATGCGCGATCTCCTGCGCGTTGGTCTCGCACACCGAGCGGTAGTCGGTGCCGTAGACCGCGGCGAACGTGAACACGATCGAGTTCTGGATGACGCCGCACGAGAACGGCGACACGCCGCCGACGCCCTGCTGCATGCCGATGTCCTGCGGTCGACCGGCGGTGACGAGCTCGTAGTGCGGCACGTTGCCGGGGTCCACGTCGGTGATGACCACGTTCCAGCGCGAGAACGTCGTGGTGAGGCAGGTCATCACCTGGTTCCAGCCGGCCGCCGAGACGTTCCACGCCGGAACCGTTCGCGTGGAGCTCACGATCGTCGACCGGTTGGTGCGCGCGTCGTTGGTACCCGGGTAGTAGGTGCCGCCGCCCCGGTTGACGTAGAAGATCTTCGGCGCGTGATAGGTGACGTCGTCCGGAGGCGGCAGCGGCTGCGGATCGTCCGTCACGACGTAACCGCCGCGAGGCGTGCCGTCCGGCGCGAGGCCGCCGCCGACGAACGTGCCCGCGGGCGAGAGCGGCTGCTGCACCGGCGTCTCGGCCGCAGCCGTGGCGGCGCTCGCCGAGAGCAGGCTGATCGCGAGAACAGACTTGATCGTGCGCATCGCTCCTCCTCGGTTTGCGGCGTTCATCACGTTCCATGCCAGCGCGCGGGCGCACGGGAGTCCGTGGGCATGCGCGCGTGGCGTGCGCGCGCCTGCCCCGGATCGCGCCAGCGCCGCGCGCCCGACGGGGCGAGATTCCTCGCGAACCGCCGGGCTCAGTCCGGCGAGCCGCTGACATCACCCTCACCGCGGCTGCGAGGTCCTGACAACGAGCGGGCGCGGGTGCGAGCGGACATTATCCGACAGCTCCGTTCGCGTCGAAGGGAGCTTCAGGCCTTGGGCGGGTCCTTGAAGCTGAAGTCCGACGCCCGCCTCGCCCGCGGCACCGGGCGCGCGTCGAGGATGTCGCGCACGAGGCGAAGGAGCTGCTCGGGCTTGAACGGCTTCGGGATGATGGTCACCGTCGACTCGTCGAGGCCCTGCTCGGCGAGCGCATCGCCGACGTAGCCGGACATGTAGAGGACCTGGACCTCGGGGCGGCGGCGCGTGAGCTCGGCGGCGAGCTGGGGCCCGGAGAGGCCCGGCATGACGACGTCGGTGAGGAGGAGATCGACGGCGACGCCCGGGGCGATGCCGAGCGCGAGCGCCTCCCGCGACGTCGACGCCGGGATGACGTGATAGCCGGCCTCGGTCAGGAGGATCTGCAAGAGGTTGCGCAGCGCGATCTCGTCCTCGACGAGCAGGATCGTGTCGTGCGTGGTGACGAGCGGCACCGCCGCCAGCTCGGTCGAGCGATCGGCGGTGCCGTCGAGGAGCGGCAGCCACACCGTGAACGTCGTGCCGCGGCCGGCGCGGCTCTCCACCGTGATGTCCCCGCCCATGTCGCGCACGATCTGGCGCGCGGTCGCGAGGCCGAGGCCGGTGCCGTTGCTCTTCGTGGTGAAGAACGGCTCGAAGAGGCGGCCGAGGGTCTCGGGCGTCATGCCCACACCGGTATCCTCGACCGACAGCGCGATCCAGCCGCCGGTGGGGCTGCTCACGCCCTCGGGTCCGGTGGCGCCGTCGGGATCGAGGCGCGTGCGCAGGGTCATGACGCCGCCGCTCTGCATGGCGTCGCGCGCGTTGATGACGAGGTTGAGGAGGACCTGCTCGAGCTGGCCCTGATCGAGGTGCGCCGTGGAAGGTCCCGACGCCAGGTCCTTGGCGATGGTGACGTTCTCGCCGGTCACCGCGCGGACCATCTTCTCGAGGTCGTTGACCACGCCCTTGATGTCGACGACGCGCTGATCGGTGGCCTGGCGGCGGGAGAAGCCGAGGAGGCGGCGCGAGAGCGCGGCGCCTCGCTGCGCCGCGTTCTGGATGTTGTCGACGTAGCCCTGGAGCTCGGGCCGTGTGGCGGCGCGGCGCGCCAGCATCTGGCAGGACGCGAGGATGACGGTGAGCAGGTTGTTGAAGTCGTGCGCGACGCCCCCGGCGAGGCGGCCGACGACGTCCATCTTCTGGGCGCGCTGGAGCTGGGCCGCTCGCTCCGCGAGCGCGTGGGCGGCGTGGCGCTCCTCGGTGATGTCGGCGGCCATGATGACGGCTCCACCGTCGGGCACCGACGAGATCGACACCGCGAGCATGCGCCCGGACTCGAGCTCGACCTCCCGGCGCTCGACCGGCCCCGGCCACGGCGTCCACACCCCGTCGAGCGCCGGGTCGCGTGCGACCTCGGCGATGGGCTGGCCCACGGCCTGGTCCTCGGGCGTGCCGAAGAACGAGGACGCGCGCACGCTCCACAGCGTGACCTTGCGGTCGGCGTCGACGCCGATGATCGCGACCGGTGACGCGTCGATGACGGCGCGCAGGGTGTCGCGCGAGCGCATGATCTCGCGCTCGCGCGCCTCCAGCTCCTCGAGCATCGCGTTGAAGCCGGCGGCGAGGGTCGCGATCTCGCCCGGCTGGCCGCTGGCGGCGCGCAGGGACGGTGTGCCGCCTTCAGTGATCTGCCGGGCGACGTCGGCGAGCTGGAGGATCGGCCGCGTGATGCGGCGCTGGAGGAACCAGGCGACGACGATCGCGGCGAGGACGAGCGCCGCGGCGATCGCGACCAGCGTGAGCACGAGCGCGCGGATCTCGGCGGCGAGCGCGGCGTTCGAGCTGACGAGCTCGACGGTGCCGTAGTGCTCGCCCTGGTAGTCGATCGGCAGGCGCACCACCGAGACCGCGTCCTTCACCGCGCGCACCGGCCGCGCGCCGCTGGCGAGGGGAGCCGCGGACGCGATGTCGATCGTCGAGCCGTCGCGGCGATAGCTCGCGAAGACCGCGCCGTCGGCGTCGAAGACGACGGCGAGCTCCACGTCCGAGAAGCGTCTCAGGCGGGCGAGCACCTCGGCCGTGTCCTCGCGATCGGCGAAGGCGAGCCCGGGCACGGAGGAGTCACCGACCACGTCGGCGAGCGTGCTCAAGCTGCGCAGGCGCTGCGCGCGCAGGCTGTCGATCTGGCGGACGCCGACCACGGCGAAGCCCACGACCAGGCAGCCGAGCGCCAGGCCGATGATGATGAGCGTCAGGCGCGTCCGGATCGACATGTTGCGCGCGCTGCGGGTGTTCATGACTTCCCTCCGACGACCCGCGCCAGCCGCAGCAGCTTGGCGCGTACCTTGAGGCCGCTGTCTCGTGCGGCGCGCGTGTTGATCTCGAAGCGCACGTGCTTCGCGTCGAGATAGAAGTTGATGATGGCGCCGGCGGCGGCCGCACCGGGCGCGTCGGCGATGGTGAGGATGCCGTGCCCCTCGGTGCGCGCAACCACGGCGGCGAGCCGTTTCCGATCGTTTCCGCCGATGACCACGATGTGGCAATCGACCGTGGCAGGCGCATCCACGACGCGCACCGTCGCGCGCCGATCCTTGATCTTGCGCGCGCGTGCGATCTTCTCGAGCGGGCGCGTGAGCGGGCTCTCACCGACGACGCACAGGAAGAGCTCGTCGGGGGGCAGATCGTCGGGGTTCCAGTCGATGAAGCGCGTGAATCGCTCCACCATCTCCGCCTTGAGCTCGGCCTCGGTGGGCTCGGCCGCTGCCGCGCGCGAGGTCGCGCCCAGGCCGACGGCAAGCACCGCCATTGCGAGCCGGACCCCCATCGTCGGAAGCGTATCACGCACGCTTGCCCCCGCCCTGCCTGCCCTGCCCGTGCCCGTGCCGGCTACTTCCCGTGCGTTTCCAGCCAGTCGTCCTTCGGATAGCCGAGCGCCGCGAACGCCGCGCGCGTCGTCTTCGCCAGCTCCCGCGCGCGCGCCTTCTGACCCGCACCCCAGCGCGCCCTGGCGAGCATGTAGCCGGTGTCGGCCGCGAGCGCGGGGTCGGCGCCGGGTCCGGTGCGGATGCGGTAGGCGTGCTCGAGGTCGGCGACGCCGGCGGCCGGCTGGCCCATGTCGAGGCGCGCGGAGCCGAGGCCGTGGAGCGCGAACGCGAGCGTCGGGTGATCGGGGCCGAGCTTCTTCTCGAGGATCGCCTTCGCCCGTTCGAAGTACGGCACGGCGTCGGCGGGGCGACCCAGGTTCTCCTGGAGCGCGATGCCGACGTTCATGATCGACGACGCGAGGTCGGGGTGATCGGGCGGCAGCACCTGCTCGCGCACCGCGAGCGCCTTCTCGTACGCGGCGAGCGCCTCGGCGCCCTTGTCCTGGTCACCGAGGACGACCCCGAGGTTGGCCCACATGGTCGCGAGGCTCGGACTGGCGTCGCCCTCGGCGGCGGTCAGGATCTCGATGCCGCGGCGGAGGAACGCGGCGGCCTCGTCGAGCCGGCGCTGCTGCTTGGCGGTGACCGCGAGGCGCCCGAGCGAGTTGGCCGTGTCGGGGTGCTGCGGGCCCGAGGTCCGCTCGTTGATCTCGAGCGCGCGCCGGAAGAGCGCCTCGGCCGCGGCCCACTGCGCCGCGGCGAGCTCCAGGTTGCCGAGATCCGACAGCGAGCGCGCGACGAGGACGCTCCTCTCGCCGGCGTGCTTCGTGCGCAGCTCGAGGGCGCGCGTGAGGTGCGCGCGCGCGGCGTCGAGCTGCTGCTGCGCGCGCGCGGCGCGGCCGCGCTCGGCGGCGAGCGTCGCGCGCTCGGCCCAGCGCTCGTCGGCGGTGCCGAGGCTGGCCTCGGCGAGCGCGGCGAGGGTCTCGACGTCGCCGTAGCGCGCCTCGCGGTTGGCGACCTCGACGAGCGAGACCGTGAGCTGCGCGCCGAGCGCGGCGTCTCCGGCGGCGGCCGCGGCGGCGATCGCCTCGTGAAAGGCGGCGGTCGCGCCCTTGGTGTCGCCGGTGATCATGCGGGCCCGGGCGTCGAGCGCCACGGTCTCGGCGACGAGCGGCGCGTACGCGAGCGTGCGCGCGGCCGCGGCGGCGGCGGTCGCCGGCGCGAGCGCGTCCTTCCACCGGCCGGCGCGGCCGAGCGCGGCGGCGCGGTCGAGGTCGGCGCGGACGCGCGTGATCGCGTCGCGCGAGGTCGGGTCGGAGGGAGGCGGCGCGGCGTCGAGCAAGCGCTCGGCGTTGCACGTCTCGAGCGGCGGTAGCGCGAGCACGGCGTCGAGCGCGCGCGGCAGCGTGGCGGAGGCGTCGGCGAGCATCAGGTCGACGGTGGCGGCGAGCTCGCCGCGGCGGCGATCGAGGCACGCCATGGCGCGGTCGAGCAGCTCGGGCGACTGGGTGCGGCGCACGGCGGTCGCCTCGCACGTGGCGACGCGGCGAGCGGTCAGCGCGCGGGCGCGCTCGTCGAGGGCGACGGTCACGCGCTGGGTCACCTCGCCGGCGTAGGCACGACCGGTCGCGGCGAACGCGCGGGCGAGCGCGTCCTTGCGCGCGGCGTCCCAGGCGCCGTCGAGATCGCGCTCGAGGCCGCGACACGGCGCCGGACGATCGGCGGCGCCGCCGAGGACGAGGACGGCGGCGGCGGTGGTGGCGGCGGCGACCACGGCGATGCCGGCGGCGGCGAGCGCCGTGCGGCGGCGGCGGCGCGTGCGCTCCTCGAGGTCGTCGGCGAGCGCGGCCAGGAGCGCGTGCATGTCGGGCCAGCGCGCCGCCGGCGCGGCGGCGAGGCCACGGCGCAGGATCGGCTCGAAGCGCGCGGGTACGTCGCGATCGGGCCGCGGCCCGGCGAGCTCGCCGCGCGAGATCCGCTCCTGCCGTTCGGCGAGCGATCCGGCGTCGAACGGACGCAGGCCGTAGAGTCCTTCCCACAGCGCGACGCAGAACGCGAACTGATCGGCGGCGTAGCCGGCGGGCTCACCGCGGTACTGCTCGGGCGCCATGTACGCGGGCGTACCCATCACGTCGCCGGTGCGCGTGAGCGGCGTCTGCAGCGCGTGCGGCGGCTCGCTGTCGTGTTTGCGCGCCCCGGCGTCGTCGAAGCTCGTCCCCGAGGCAGCGACGAGGCCGAAGTCGGTAACGCGCAGGCGGCCGTCCTTGCCCACGAGGACGTTGTCGGGCTTGAAGTCGCGGTGGACGAGGCCGGCGTCGTGCGCCGCGGCGAGCCCGCGGCCGGCGCGCAGGTAGGCGTCGAGGACGGCGCGCCACGGCTTGCCGCGCTGCCAGCGGCCGAGCGTCTCTCCATCGATGAGCTCCATGACGACGAAGACCGCATCGTCCGCGGAAACGACCTCGTGGATCGCGATCACGTTCTCGTGCTCGACGCGCGCAGCCGCCTGGGCCTCGCGGACGAGGCGCGCGCGCGCCGCGCTCGACGCGGCGCTCGGGCGAAGGAGCTTGATGGCGACCTTGCGATCGAGCGTCGGATCGTGGGCGGCGACGACGACGCCCATCCCTCCCTGGCCGATGATGCGATCGACGACGAAGCGCGCGATCTGCCCGCCGGCGCCGGCGATCCGGTTGCGGATGTCGACCGACGGCGTGCGCGCCAGCTCGCGCATGATCGGATCGATCGTCGTGTCGCCGGACGGGGGCGCGGAGTCGTCGGCGGCGGGCAGCGTGACGCCGCCGCCGGAGGCGGAGTCGTCGTCGCCGCTCGAGACCGCCATGGCAGGTGGATCGTACTCGATGTGGCGGTAACCGGCAGGCCCAGCCGGTCGTCTAGATGCGCGAACAGGAGACCCATCCATGAAGCGCATCGCTCAGTCGTTCATCATCGCCGCTCTCGTCGTCCCCCTCGTCGCTTGCAAGAAGAAGGAGGACGCGCCCGCGCAGGAACCCGCCAAGCCGGTCGAGCCCAAGCCCGCCGACCCCAAGCCGGTCGAGCCGACCCCACCCGCGCCGCCGGCGGTCGCGGCCAAGAACATCGTCGAGGTCGCCACCGAGGCGGGCTCGTTCAAGACGTTGCTCACCGCGGTGGAGGTGGCCGGGCTCACGGCGACGCTCGCGGGGCCCGGGCCGTTCACCGTGTTCGCGCCCACCGACGAGGCCTTCGCCAAGGTGCCGGCCAAGGACCTGGAGGCGCTCCTCGCCGACAAGGCCGCGCTCACGAACGTGCTCACCTATCACGTCGTCCAGGGCGCGGTGACCGCCAAGGACGTCGCCGGCATCCCGAGCGCGAAGACGCTCCAGGGCGGCGAGCTGGCGATCGACACGTCGAGTGGCGTGAAGGTCGGCGGCGCCACCGTGGTCAAGGCCGACATCATGGCGTCGAACGGGGTCATCCACGTGATCGACACCGTGCTCCTGCCGAAGTGACTCAGCGGGGGGCGGCGCCGCGCAGGAGCGGCGCCACCTCGGCGCGGCGGTGGCTATCGACCTTCCACCGCCCGCGCCAGGCCGTGGTCACCATCGTCGACGACGGCTGGCGCGCGCCGCGCACCTTCATGCACAGGTGCTCGCTCTCGAGCATCACGCCGACCGCCTCGGCGTCGAGGTGTAGCGTGATCGCGTCGGCGATCTGCGCCGTCAGCCGCTCCTGCACCTGCGGGCGCCGCGCGAAGACGTCGACGGTGCGCGCGAGCTTGGACAGCCCGACGACGCGCCCGCCGGCCGGCAGGTAGGCGACGTGGGCGACGCCGGAGAACGGCAGGAGGTGGTGCTCGCACAGCGAGTGGAACTGGACGTCCCGCACCACCACGAGCTCGTCCGACGCCTCCGCGAACGTGCGTGCCAGGTGCCGGCCGGCATCGTCGCGCATACCGGCGGTCATCTCCGCGAGGGCGCGCGCCACGCGCTCGGGGGTCTCGCGCAGGCCGTCGCGCGCCGGATCTTCGCCGAGCGCGAGGAGCAGCTCCCGCACGGCGCGCTCGGCGCGCGCCAGGTCGACCGGGCGTGGCGCGGGTGCGGCGGGCTCGACGGCCTCACGCGCGGCGAGCGCGACGGCGGGATGCAGCACGACGGGTGGGGTCATGAAGCGTTGACGCCGCGAGTCGGCGCGAGGTGACAGCTCGCGGACCACGCAACCGGAAGTTGTCAAAGTTGACACCGTCCCCAGGTAAGGGGGCGGAATGACGACGGTTTCAGATCGTCGTCTCGGCGAGGGCCGCGTCCATGATGTCGCAGGCGGCGTCGATCTCGGCCTCGCCGATGAGCATCGGCGGGGCGATGCGGACGGTGTTGCCGTAGAGGCCGCCCTTGCCGACGAGGAGCTTGCGCGCCTTGCACGCCTCGGCGAAGCGGTTGGTGGCCGCCGCGGCCGGCTTCTTGGTCGTGCGGTCCTCGACCAGCTCGAGGGCCTGCATGAGGCCCATGCCGCGGACGTCGCCGATGACCGGGTACTTCTCCTTCATCTGCTCGAGGCGCCCGCGCAGGCGCGCGCCCAGGCGGGACGCGCGCTCGGGGATGCGCTCGTCGGACATGACCGCCATGGTCGCGGTCGCCGCCGTCGCCGAGATCGGGTTGCCGCCGAACGTCGCGATCGAGCCCGCGGTGAACGCGTCGGCGATCTCCGCCCGCGCGAGCGTCGCGCCCATGGCGTAGCCGTTGGCGATGCCCTTGGCGTAGCTCACCAGGTCGGGCTCGACGCCGTAGTGCTCGATGCCGTTCCACACGTCGCCGGTGCGGCCGAAGCCGGTCTGCACCTCGTCGCAGATGAACAGGCCGCCGTGCTTCTTCACGATGCCGACCGCCACCTTGAAGTACTCCTCGGGCGGCGTGATGAAGCCGCCGACGCCGAGGATGGGCTCGGCGAAGAACGCGGCCGGCCGCCCCGTCGTGCACGTCGCGATCAGCTCCTCGAGATCCTCGGCGCAGCGCAGCCCGCAGTTGGTCGGCGTCGCGCCGTACGGGCAGCGGTAGCAGTAGGGCGCGTGCGCGTGCACCGTGCCCGGCACCTGCGCCGGCAGCGCGCGGTACTTCGCGTGCGCCGTGTTGGTCATCGCGACCAGCGTGCGCCCCGAGTACGAGTGACGCAGCGCGATCACCTCGGTCGTCTTCGTGAAGACCTTGGCGAGCACGAGCGCGGTCTCGTCGGCCTCGCTGCCGCTGTTGGTGAAGAACGCCTTCTGCTTGCCCTTGATCGGCGAGATCTGGATGAGGCGCTCGGCGGCCGCCACCTGCGCCGGGATCGGGTAGAGCGCCGAGGTGTGGACCAGCTTCTTGGCCTGCGCGACGACGGCGTCGGTGACGCGCGGCTCGGCGTGGCCGAGCGACACGGTCAGGATGCCGCCGAAGAAGTCGAGGTACTCCGTGCCCTCGACGTCCCATAGCCGCGCGCCCTCGCCGCGCTCGAACGCGATGGGCTCCTCGTAATACGTGGTGACGCAGGGGAACAGGAGCTCCTTCTGCTTCGCCGCCACTTCCTGGTTGGTCGTCATGATCATCTCCTCGCAGCTGTCGTCACGGGCTAGAGGCCGAACGTCCCGCGGCGCACGAACTGGCCGCGACCCTGCTTCTGCTTCGCCACCCACTGATCGTGCTCCACGACCAGCTCGCCGCGCGAGAACACCGCCGACGGCGCGCCGATGACCTTGCGCCCCTCGAAGGGCGAGTAGTCGACGCGCATGTGCAAGGTGTCCTTGCCCAGCACCTTCTCCTGGTTCGGATCCCACACCACGACGTCGGCGTCGGCGCCGACCGCCATGGTGCCCTTCTTCCCGTACATGCCGAAGATCTTGGCCGGCGCCGTCGACGTGATCTCGACGAAGCGGTTCATCGAGATGCGGCCGTCGCGCACGCCCTCCCAGAGGAGGTAGAGGCGCGTCTCCACGCCCGGCATGCCGTTGGGGATCTTCGAGAAGTCGTTGCGGCCGAGCTCCTTCTGATCCTTCATGCAGAACGGGCAGTGATCGGTGGCCACGACCTGGAGGTCGTAGTTGCGCAGCCCGCGCCACAGGTGGGCGTGGTGGTGCGCCGGCCGGAGCGGCGGCGTGCACACGTAGCCGGCGCCCTTCCACGGGTTGCCCGGCTCGCCGCGCAGATCGTCCTCGCTGCAGAACAGGTACTGCGGGCAGGTCTCGGCGTACGCGGGCAGCCCGCGATCGCGCGCCTCCATCACCCGCTCGAGCGCGCGCTGCGCCGACAGGTGCACCATGTAGACCGGCACCTTCGCCATCTCGGCCAGGGCGATCGCGCGCTCCGTGCCCGTCGCCTCCGCGACCTCGGGCCGGGTGAGCGCGTGGTAGACGGGCGCGGTGTGGCCCTCGGACAGCGCGCGCTGGACGAGGACGTCGATGGGGAGCCCGATCTCGGCGTGCATCGTGATGAGCGCGCCCAGCTCGCCGGCGCGCAGCATCGCCCGGAAGATCTGCTGGTCGTCGACCAGGAACACGCCCGGGTAGGCCATGAACATCTTGAAGCTGGTGATGCCCTCGCGCACCAGCCCGCCCATCTCCTCGAGCGTGCCCGGGTTGGCCTCCGTCATGATCATGTGGAAGCCGTAGTCGATCGCCGCCTTGCCCTCGGCCTTGGCGTGCCAGGCGTCGAGGCCGGCGCGCATCGAGCTGCCCTTCGACTGGATCGCGAAGTCGACGATCGTCGTCGTGCCGCCGTGCGCCGCCGCCACCGTGCCGGTGTCGAAGTCGTCCGACGCCGTGGTCCCGCCAAACGGCAGGTCCATGTGGGTGTGGCAGTCGATGCCGCCGGGGAAGACGTACTTGCCCTTGGCGTCGACGGTCCGGTCCGGCTGCCCCGAGCCGGTCAGCGCCGCGCGCTGCGACGGGTCGGTCAAGGCCACGATCTTGCCGCCCTCGATCCAAACGTCGGAGGCGAACGTGTCCGACGCGGTGACGACCGTGCCGTCCTTGATCAGCGTGCGCATGCCCCTCAGTCCTCCACCAGCGGCCCGTACGCGTCCGGCCGGCGATCGCGGAAGAACTGCCACGTGCGCCGCACCTCCTCGATCATGTCGAGATCGAGCGACGCCACCACCAGCTCGTCCTGATCCTCCGAGCCGCACGCCAGGATCTGGCCCCGCGGGTCGACGAAGTACGAGTTGCCGTAGAACTTGCCGATGTTCCACGGCGCCTCGGTGCCGACCCGGTTGATGCAGCCCATGAAGTAGCCGTTGGCCACCGCGTGCGCGGGCTGCTCGAGCTTCCACAGGTACTGCGAGAGCCCGGCGACCGTCGCCGACGGGTTGTAGACGATCTCGGCGCCGGCGAGCCCGAGCGCGCGCGCCCCCTCGGGGAAGTGGCGGTCGTAGCAGATGTACGCGCCGATCGTCGCGTACCGCGTCTTGAACACCGGGTAGCCCATGTTGCCAGGCTTGAAGAAGTACTTCTCCCAGAAGCCCGACGTCTGCGGGATGTGGGTCTTCCGGTACTTGCCCAGGTAGCTGCCGTCGGCGTCGATGATCGCGGCGGTGTTGTAGTAGACGCCGGCCTGCTCGCGCTCGTAGAGCGGGACGACCATCACCATCTGGTACTTGGCCGCGAGCGGCGCCAGCTTCTCGACGGTGGGGCCGGGCACCGGCTCGGCCGCGTCGTACCAGCGCTTGTCCTGGCCGGGGCAGAAGTACGGCCCGTTGAAGATCTCCTGCAGGCAGAGGATCTGGACGCCCTTCTTGCCGGCGTCGTGGATCATCGGCAGGTGCTTCTCGAGCATCGCGGCCTGGATCTCGGCGACCGACCGCGACTCGTCGTTGATGGGGTTGCTCGCCTGGATCAGGCCGGACAGAACGTTGCGCGCCATGGCTCTCTTCTCCCCTCTTTCCGTCAGTTGGTGACGAGGTCGGTGGTCTCGCGGGCGATATCGCCCTTCCAGGTCTCGGCGTCGCGGCCGGCGGCGATCTTGGCGCGCGCCGACTCCTTCTGCTCGCGCGCGGCGCGCTGGCGATCGACCAGATCGTGGTGGGTCGTGAAGTACGGCAGGCTCTTGCCGATGAAGTCGCGCAGGCTGGCGAACTCGTGGTCGACCATGAACTTCGACAGCTCGGCGGTCAGCTCGCTGATGATCTCGTAGCCGCGGAGCATCGCGCCGGTGCACACCTGCACCGTCGACGCGCCGAGCAGGAAGAACTGCGCCGCGTCGAAGCCGGTCTCGATGCCGCCCATGCCGCTGATCGGCACGCCCGGGTTGGCGCGCGCGACCTCCATGACCTGGCGCAAGGCGATCGGCCGCACCGCCTGGCCCGAGTAGCCGCCGGGCACGCTGTGGCCCTCGACGGTCGGCATCGGCCGCAGGGTCTTGAGGTCGATGCCGCACACCGAGAGGATCGTGTTGATCATCGCGATGCCGTCGGCGCCGCCCTTGATCGCGGCCGCCGCCGGCACCGTCGGGTTGCCGACGTTGGGCGTCATCTTGGCCCACACCGGGACCTTGGCGACCTCCTTCACCCAGCCCACGACCTCCTCGACGATGTCGGGGTTCTCGCCCATCGCCATGCCCATCTTGCGCTCGGGCAGGCCGTGCGGGCACGAGAGGTTCATCTCGAACGCGTCGATGCCGGTCTCCTGCACCTCGCGCGCGATCCGCTGCCACGCCTCCTTGCGGTACTCCTCCATGATCGAGGCGACCAGGATCTTGTTCGGGTACTGCTTCTTGAGCTGGCGCAGGTCGTCGAGCCAGTCGGCGTATGGCCGATCGGAGATGAGCTCGATGTTCTGGAAGCCGATGACCTCCTCGCTCGAGCGGCCGCGCAGCTTGGCGTACCGGGGCGTCGTGTTGATGACCTTGTCGGCGTCGGTCGAGAAGGTCTTGCAGACCATGCCGCCCCAGCCGAGGTCGTACGACTTGGCGATCACCTTCCCGTTGGTGCCCGGCGGTCCCGAGCCGAGCAGGAACGGGTTCTCGAACTTCATGCCGTTGACGGTGATGGATAGATCCGCAGTGGTCGTCACGTGGCCCTCCCCTGGGTTTCTGGCGAAGGGACCTGACTATCAAAGATACGAAGCCCGTTCAAGCGACGTGGTCGCGGTGGGCCCGGGCACGGGAAGGGCGCTACGCTCGCGGCGTGGGTACCGCCATCTTCTGGGCGATCGTGATCGGCGGCATCTTGCTCTCGCGCAAGCTGTTCCCGCACTGGTGGGCCAGCGCGCCGATGCTCCCCTACGCCCCGCGCCCCGCGCTGCCGGAGGGGCTGCCGCCCGGCGCGAAGGACGCCCGCGCGATCAAGCTCGAGGACGCGCAGCCCGGGGACTATGTCGCCGTCGTCGGACGCGTCGGTCCGCACGCCGACCTGGTCGCGCCGCTGACGCGGCGGCCGTGCGTCGCGTCCGACCTGGTGGTGAGCGACGTCGTGACGGGCGACCGCATCACCCGCCTCCTGCGCGCCGGCAGCTTCGTCCTCGACACCGGCGCGGCCCAGGCGCTGGTCGACGCCCGGGGCGCGTTCGTTCGCCTCCAGCACGACCAGGAGCTCGACGACGTCGACCACCGCCGCTTCGAGGACGGCGTCATCCCGCCCGACGCGATCGGCCGGCGCTTCACGGCGTTCGAGGGCATCATCGCCCCGGGCGAGTACGTGCTCGTGATCGGCGTCGTCGAGAAACCCGGCACCGGCGGCGACATCGGCTACCGCGCCTCCGCCGACATCCGCCTCCGCATCGCGGGCGGCGGCGTCCGCCCGTCGGTCGTCAGCACGCTGCCCTCGGATCTGCGCCCCATCCTGCGCTGATCCGTGGTAGCGAAACGCGATGGAGACCATTCAGCACTGGATCGGGGGCAAGCCGTACGAGCGCGCGCCCGAGCGGCACGGTGAGGTGTTCGACCCGGCGACCGGCCAGGTCCAGGCGCGCGTGGCGTTCGCGACGCCGGCCGAGGTCGACGCGGCGATCGACGCCGCCTCCCTGGCGCTGCCGGCGTGGCGCACGACGTCGCTCGCGCGCCGCACCAAGATCCTGTTCGCGTTCCGCGAGCTCGTCGACAAGCGCAAGGAGGACATCGCCGCGATCCTCACCCGCGAGCACGGCAAGGTCTTCACCGACGCGCTCGGCGAGGTCAACCGCGGCCTCGAGGTGATCGAGTTCGCCTGCGGCATCGCCGATCTCATCAAGGGCGAGTTCTCCGAGAACGTGTCGACCGAGGTCGACAGCTACGCGATCCGCCAGCCGCTCGGCGTGGTCGCGGGCATCACGCCGTTCAATTTCCCGGCGATGGTGCCGATGTGGATGTACCCGATCGCGATCGCGTGCGGGAACACGTTCGTGCTCAAGCCCAGCGAGCGCGACCCGTCGGCGGCGATCTTCTGCGCCGAGCTGTTCCGCGAGGCCGGCCTGCCGCCCGGCGTGCTCAACGTCGTCCACGGCGACAAGGTCGCGGTCGATCGCATCCTCGAGCACCCCGCGGTGCAGGCGGTCTCCTTCGTCGGCTCGACGCCGATCGCCCGCTACATCTACGAGACGGGCACCCGGCACGGCAAGCGCGTGCAGGCGCTGGGCGGCGCCAAGAACCACATGATCGTGCTGCCCGACGCCGACATGGAGCTCGCCGCCGACGCCGCCGTCGGCGCCGGCTACGGCTCGGCCGGCGAGCGCTGCATGGCGATCTCGGTCATCGTCGCCGTCGGCGACGCCGGCGACCGCCTCGTGCCCGCCCTGCGCGAGCGCATCTCCAAGCTGAAGACCGGCCCCGGCATGGAGCCGTCGTCGGAGATGGGGCCGCTCATCACCCGCGCGCACCGCGACAAGGTCAAGGACTACGTCGACGCCGGCGTCAGCGCGGGCGCCAAGCTGGTCATGGACGGGCGCGGCCTCCGCGTGCCGGGCCACGAGGACGGCTTCTTCCTCGGGCCCTGCCTCTTCGACAGCGTCAAGCCGGACATGACGATCTACCAGGACGAGATCTTCGGCCCGGTGCTCGGCGTGGTCCGCGTCGGCACGTACGACGAGGCGATGAAGCTCGTGCACGCGCACCCGTACGGCAACGGCGTGGCGATCTTCACCAACGACGGCGGCGCGGCGCGCAAGTTCGTCGCCGAGGTCGAGGTCGGCATGGTCGGCGTCAACGTGCCCATCCCGGTGCCGATGGCGTACTACTCGTTCGGCGGGTGGAAGGCGTCGCTCTTCGGCGATCTCCACATCTACGGCCGCGACGGCGTGCGGTTCTACACGCGCACCAAGGCGGTCACCAGCCGCTGGCCGGATCCGCGCTTCCGCGGCGTCGACCTCGGCTTCCCGCAGAACAAGTAGTCCTTCGACTCGCTACGCTCGCTCGGGACGAACGCGGCCGGGCTCGCTCGGAACGAACGGCGGCGGCGCAGGCCGGCGCCGGCTCACTGGCAGGTGCTGTTCATGCAGCTGTTCGAGCTGCACACGCCGTTGTTGGTGCAGCCGGTCCCGCTCGGGCAGTCCCCACCCGCGCCGCCGCTCATGCCCACGACCGAGAACGGCGCCGGAATGTTGGTCATGATGGGGCCGTTGCCGCGTCCGTTCAGCAGCTGGTTGACGAGGCGGACGTTGCCGTTGCCGGCGTCACTGGCGGTGATCGAGATGTTGCTGCCGTTGATCGCGTTGATGACCGCGCCGACCGGGTTGCCGGCGGTCAGGTCGACGCGCACGAACGTGGGCTGCACCATCGCGTTCACGTCGAGCTCGAAGCCGGTGTAGTCGGGTCGGACGCCGTCGAACAGGCCGAAGTTCTGTCCGTCGTTGGCCGCGGAGAGGCTCGCCACGTTCATGAGCATCCCGGTCGCCGCTGTCGGCACCAGCGCCATCGTGCAGTCGGCGTTGCAGGAGCCGCACGCGAGCGAGTTGCCGTCGTCGCACGCCTCGACCCCGGGCTCGATCATGCGGTCACCGCAGAACCGGCCGAAGAGGTTCAGCGCCTGCGTGCAGTCGGCGTTGCACAGCGTGCACGTGGCCATGCCGTAGGGGCACATGGTCTCGGTCACGGTGTTCATGTCGTCGCAGACCTCGCCGCCGCTGCGGACGCCGTCGCCGCACTCGCCGCGATCTTCGATGCACATGGTGTTGACGCAGGCGTAGCCGTCGGGGCACGGGTCGTCGCCGGCGCCGCACACCAGGCCGTCGTAGGTGGGCGAGTAACACGCCGCGGCCACGGCGACCGTCGCGAGCACGAGCGCGCGCATCAGAACGCGCCTCGCACGACGACGCCGACCTGATCGGGATCGAGGGCCGGCATCACCGCGACGCCGTCGCTCCGCTTCGACCGGCCCACGACGTACATCGTCACGCCGCCGACCAGCAGCGCGCCGCCGGCGACGGTGGTGATGAGGTGGATCTGCCCGGCCAGCTTGCCCTCGGCGTCGCGGTCGGCGTCGTACGTGGTGCCGGGCGTCGAGAGCTCGTCGGCGATCGACTGCGCCTTCAGCCCGAACACGACCCCCACGCCGAGCGAGACCGCGCCGAGCGCGGCGCTGGTCAGGCCGACCTTGCGCAGGCCGCCCCCGCCGGTTCCCTTGCGTTCGCCTTGGCCCTCTCCCTCGCCCCCTCCTCCGCCTGCTCCCTCTCCTTCACCTTCTCCCTCTCCCTCTCCCTCCCCCTCCCCTTCACCTTCTCCACCGACAGGCGCGATGCGGCGGCTCCCGTCACCCGCGGCCTTCCTCGCCTCCTCCGCCTCGCGCGCCTTCCTCGCCTCCTCCGCCTCGCGCGCCTTCCTCGCCTCCTCCGCCTCGCGCGCCTTCTTCGCCTCCTCGGCGGCCTTGGCCTTCTGCGTCTCCTCGATCAAGAGCTGGCCCTCGAGCGCGGTGATGAACTCGCGCGCGGTCTTCGCCTTGGCGCCCCTGGGCTCGTCGGCGAGGTAGCGCTTGTAGTGGTCGAGCGCGGCCTGCGTCCGGCCAGCGAGCCGGTGCGCCTGCGCCATGTTGAACACGAGGATCGGCAGCGGCACGAGCTCGTACGCCTTGCCGTACATCGCGATCGCGGTGTCGTTGTCGCCGCGTTCCTGTGCCGCGAGCCCGGCGTCGACGTACGCCTTCGCCGCCTTCTCCTTCTCCTTGCTCGCCTTGGGCTGCGCCGCGGCGAGGCCCACGACGAGCATCGGCGCGAGGATCGCCATCACGATCGACGAGCTTCGTCCCAGCGTCATGATCGGCGAGGATACACCCGTTGCCGCACCCACGCCTCCGCGCGGACGAGCTCGTCCGCGCGCAGGAGCACGGGATAGAGCGCCAGCATCCCCCACGGGAAGATGCCGAGCCGGAGGAAGATCGCGATGCCGACGTGGAACGCGACGCCGAGCGCGATCCAGATCCAGCGCACGCGCCAGCGGTTGCACCAGTGCCGGATCCTTCCGGGACGTTCCGCCGTCGCCTCGAACCACACGAGGAGCAGGAGCAGCGGCGCGCCGAGCTCGAAGAGCATGGTCACCGCCGTCGCGATCGCCGGCAGCGGCCACACGTACGGCACCCACTCCGGCGAGAAGCGCGCGAAGTGCGGATCGGACATCGCGTTGGCCAGCGCGGCGTACTCGCCGTTCGGCCACCACTCGGGCTCGCTCTTGTTGTGCCCGCTCGAGAAGTAGATCCACACCAGCTGCGCGAACAGGAGGTAGCGCGGCCACGCCGGCACCAGCGCCGGGAACGGGCGGCCCAGCTTGCGCCGGATGATCGCGTCGATCGACCAGCGCGCGTGACAGCTCGAGAGCGCGAGCACGAACGCGAACACGCGCAGCGCGACGTCGATGCCGCGGTCGCCGCCGGGCGCGATGAGGCCGAGCTGCGCCGACACGAGCACCATCACCACCGCGGCGACGCGCATGCCCAGGCCGACCGTGAACGCCGCGCTCGACGCGACGCCGATCCACCACAGGAGCCGCCCGGTCTCCGCCGACGCACCGAACCAGCGCACCGACCACAGCTCCTTCGTGGCGCCGTAGCCCAGGCCTTCGGGCGGCGGCGTCCACAGCACGTCGACCAGGCCGTAGCGCTCGACGACGAGGAGGTCGCCGAGCAAGCACAGCCCGACGAAGATGCGGACGAGCGCCAGCGCCGTCGCCGGCTCGCGCCGGTCCCACAGCTCGACCCACGCGCGCCACGCCTTCACGGCGGCCTCCGCAGCGGGCGGTTCACGATCACCGGGTGCAGCATCTCGCCGGTGCCGCGGAACCCGCCGCGCGGGCCGATGAGGATGCGCTCGTGATGGATGCGCACGTCGGTGTACGCGGGGTAGGCGTCGAGCACGCGCTGTCCGACCCAGGTCGCGAACGGGCGGTAGCCGCCGCGCGGACCGAGCGTGGAGTGCGGGTTCCACGCGCCGCGCACGCGCCGGTACTCGAGCCCGCCGGCCATGAAGTCGTGCTCGTCGTCGAGCACGCGGTACACGAGCTGCCACTCCGCCGTCGGGCCGGTGCGCGCCTCGATGCGCATGCGCCAGCGCTTGCGCGA
>ERZ761602.1934-NODE-1934-length-34970-cov-11.138622_pt1 | contig 34970 bp, 32 predicted proteins | sample MGYA00512165_ERZ761602 | MGnify/ENA primary metagenome ERZ761602 (study PRJEB28899, sample SAMN02445085) | bioreactor sludge metagenome | biome: EBPR sludge; isolation source: Thorneside wastewater treatment plant | place: Australia: Brisbane, Thorneside...
CGGCTGCCCCTGCCCCGGCGGCCGCCCCCGCCCAGGTCTGCGCCGACCCCGCCACGGTCCTCTTCCAGTGCCCGACCCGGGATGGGCAGTCGATCACCGTCTGCGGCAGCCGGGGAGAGTCCCGCTGGCTGCGCTACCGTTACGGGACCCCCACCAAGGCCGAGCTGGTCTTCCCCGACACAGAGGCCGGCAGCGCCGACCGTTTCCGTGAGGAGGAGCGCACCTACCCCAGCTCCCAGGGCAATGTGCTCAGCTTCGAGAACGGTGGCTACACCTACGAGGTCACCGAGATGGCCGGCGCCGGTGGCGAGAACGGTGAGGAGAACAACTTCGCCGGCGTGCGGGTCTTGAAGGGCGAGGAGCAGGTCTCGGCGATCCCCTGTTCGGCGCCGGCGACCTCGAACTGGGAGGAGCTGGCCTGGGTGGTGCACCCGCCCTCGCCGTGAGCGACCTGGGTTACTCTCCATCCCATGGACCCTGGAAGCACCCGCCGCTTCGAGATGGAGCGAATGCTGACCCCGGACGTCGCCGTCGGTGACCTCGACGCGGCCTGGGCGCTGATGATCGGGCAGGTCGAGGGCCAGGTCCTGCTGGGCGGAGGGCAGCCCGAGCGGCTGCTGCTCTGCCTGCCCGGGCTGGTCATGCACGCCCCGCTGCGCGGCGTCGCCCCGCTCGGTCAGGAGGGCTACCTCGTCGCCCTGCACCGCGAGCTCGGCGGGGCCGAGGCCTGGGCCCGCTTCCGCGTGGGCGAGGCCCGGGTCCCCTCGGGCGAAGGCGGGCTGCGGCGCGCGGCCCTCTGCCTGCAGCTCTGGTCCGACTCGGCGCGCTGGAAGGCCCGGATCCGCCCCTTCGGGACCAACACGCAGCGCCTGGGCGTCTGGCACGGCGACTGGGAGGAGCTCGAAGGCCAGGGCCTGGACGACGCCCCCGACTGGCTGCGGGAGCGGCTGGACAGCGGCGAGTACGCCATCCGTTCGCGACCGCTTGGCGAGCCCGAGCCCGCCTCCGGCGAGATGGAGATGGCCCTGGAGATCCTGCCCGCGGTCTCGACCCCGCTGCCCGAGGACCCGCGCGAGATCCTGGTGGCCCTGCACGGCGCCATCGATCGGGAGATCCTGGCCAAGGGCCTGCCGCACCCCTGGCTCTTCATCGTGCGCCCCGAGCATGTCGAGCGCTGGCATCTGATCAACCTCGGGGGGCTCCCCCTCGACGAGCTGGTCCGTAAGCTCTGCCAGCAGGACGCCGCCCTGGGCATGGTCGTCGTGAACAATGGGGTGGCCACCCTGCCCGACGGCAGCTCGAACCGCGCGATCATCAGCCTGGGCGAGGTCCGTCGGCGGCAGTCCCGGCGCATCGCACGCTTCGACGCGGACGGTTCGGCCTTTCACCCGGCGGTCTTCAGCGCGCCGGTCGAGGTGGAGCGATCCTGGGTCGAGGACCCGCCGCTGGTGGACTTCGAGCTGATGCAGGACCCGGAGGGGGTGGACGCCTGAGGGTGGGCCCGCGTTAGGCACGGCGGCGATGACCTGCCTCGCCCTCCTCCTCGGTGACGCCGAGCGCCTGCCCTTCGCCGGCCACCTGCGGCTGCGCGCCGAGCATGGCCCGGTCGGGCTGACCCTGGCGGCGCGGGTCGGCCCCCGGGGCCAGGACGAGGCCAGCCTGCGGGCCTGCTTCGAGGCGGCCCAGGTCCTGCGCGAGGCGCTGCGCCCGGTGGTCGAGGCCGCCGCCGTGGATCGGCACGAGCCCCTGCGGCGGATGTGGGAGGCGCTGGATCCCGTCGCGGGTGAGGAGCTCAGCCTGCTGGCCCTCTCCTGGGACGCCGAGGGCCAGGCGATCGCCGGCGTGGGCCTGGACGCGGTCCTCGGCCGCAGCAAGGTCGGCCTCGCCCCGCTGGTCGGTCCAGGCCACCCGCTGCTGGCGCCCCCCGGCCGGCCCGCGCGCACACCCGGCGTGCTGACCCTGGAGCCCGGCACCCTGCTGGCGGTGATCGGCCTGCCGCCGGGCCTGTCGATGCCTCCTCCGGCCGAGCTCGATCGGCGCTGCGGGCTGCGGGCATGAGCCCTCGCGAGGCTTTGGAGGCGGCCCGGGCCGAGGCCGCGGCCCTGGTGCAGGCCGGCGAGCCGCTGGAGCCCCTGCTGCGCCGCCTCGCCGAGCGCGACCGGGTGGCCCTGGCCGAGGTCGTGGTCGGCCCCCGCGCCCCGGGCTCAGCGGCCCTGGTGCGCGCTGCGTTGTTGGTGCTGCCGGCCCTGGAAGAGGCGATCGCCCCCAAGGCCCTCTACCAGCGCCTCGTCGCCCACTCGACCGAGACCGCCGCCGAGGTGCTCGCCGCCGCCATCGGCCGCCACCCGGTGGCCAGCTGGGTGCTGCGCCTCTCGGTCGCGGTGGAGGGCCCTCGGGCCGGGCTGGACCACCTCCAGGCTACGCAGGGGCTGTCCTCCTTCCCCCGGGTCTGCCAGCTCTACGCCGAGGCCGGGCACGACGAGGGGCTGATCGCCGCCGCCGCGCTGCTGGCCCGGCCCGAGCTGGCCGCCGCCCTGGCCGCGGCCGGGCGCCTGGAGCCGGCGGCGCGCGCAATCGTCGGCACCCTGGCGGCGGTCCCCGACTCGCCCGTCCTGGCCTTCGCCGCCGCGGGCTGGGGGCCCGACCTGGAGCCGCTCCTGCTGGCCTGCGTGCGCAACCTGCGCGACGCCCGCACCGCCGACGCCCTGGCCCCCTGGCTGCGCTCCTTCCCCCGGGCGCGCGCACTTCTCCTCGCGGTGCGTCCCGCTCTGCCCGCGTCGGGCTAATCTCCGGGCCATGACGGACCACGCTGCTCCAGACGCCCTCCACACCACCTGTCGCCTCTGCGAGGCCCGCTGCGGGCGCCTCGCCCACTTCGAGGCCGACGGTCGCCTCGTGCTGAGCCCCGATCCGCAGGATCCGGTGGCCGGCGCCTTCCCCTGCGCGGTGGCCGAGGAGAGCCCCCGGGCCCTGAACCACCCCCAGCGCCTGCTGGGGCCGATGCGCCGCGACGCCTCGGGCAGCCTGGTCCCGGCCAGCTGGGAGGAGGCCTTCGCCGACATCGGGCAGCGGCTGGGCGCCTCGCGCTCCCGGCACGGGGCCCGCTCGCTGGGCCTGTACCTGGGCGAGAGCGTGCAGCGCCGCAGCCGCACCCTGGCCCGCAGCCTCGCCGTGGGCGTCGCGCTGGGCACCCCCAACATCTTCTCGACGCTGAGCAACGGGGCCGGCCCCCGCCTGCGGATGACCGAGCTGATGCTCGGACAGGCGACGCCGCTGCTCGCCGACGTCGGTCGGGCCCACTACGTCCTGGTCCTGGGCGAGGACCCGCTGGAGCGCGACTGGGGCCCGCTGCAGGCTGGCGCCACCCAGGGCGAGGCCCTGCGCTTCTCGCGCAAGACCAAGGGCACCAAGCTGGTGGTCGCCTCGCCGCGCAAGGGGCCGCTGGCCGATCAGGCCGATCAGCACCTCGCCATCCACCCCGGCACCGAGGGCTGGCTGCTGCTCGGGCTGCTCTCGGCCATCGTCAAGGGCGGCTGGACGGACGCACAGTACCTCCGCGACTACAGCCTCGACCTGGAGCGGCTCAGCGCGGTGTTGTCTGCGTTCCCGGCCGAGCGCTGCGCCGAGGCCTGCGGCATCGAGCCCGCCCAGCTCGCCGGCGTGGCCCTGAAGTTCTCCCGTGCGGCGATGGCTGTCGTCCACCCGGGCCACGGCTGCTTCAGCGGTGAGCTGGGCTCCGTCGCTGCCTGGGCCTGGATCTGTCTGCACACGGTCACCGCCAACATGCTGCGGCCCGGCGGCATCTACGCCCACCCCGGCCTGGTCGACCTGCAGCTCGCCATCCAGGCGGTGCGGACCGAGGACGCGCCGCGCACCCGGGTCGGCGGGCACCCCCTCCTCCTCCTCCAGGCCCCTGGCGCCGCCCTGGCCGACGAGGCCCTCAGCCCCGGCGACGAGCAGCTCCGGGCCCTGATCTGTGTCGAGGGCGATCCCCTGCTGGACCAGCCCGACAGCGCCCGCGGCGCCCAGGCCCTGCGCGGCCTGGATCTGTTGGTCTGTCTGTCCTCCTGGCGCAGCCCGGCGACCGAGCACGCCCACTGGATCCTGCCCGTCGCCCACCCCTGGGAGGAGGAGGAGCTGCACCTGCTCGACAACACCCAGATGCCGGTGGATCTGCTCGCGCAGGCGCCGGCCCTGGTCGATCCTCCCGAGGGCGCCCGTTCGAGTGAACAGATCCTGCGGGCCATCGTCCGCGCCGCCCACCCCGGGGCCCGCGGCAGCGTCTTCGGGGCCCACTTCGCCTTTGTCGCCCGCTTCCTGGCCGGCGCCGAGCTGGGTCCCTGGGAGGAGCGGCTCGTCGACTGGGTCGGCGGCATCGAGCTCGAGGCCCTCGCCCCGCCGCCGCACCGCATCCACAAGGGCGACACCAACCGCGCCGAGTGGCGGGTCGGCCACGACGACGGCCGGATCCGGCTGGTCCCGCCGGAGATCGAGCCCCTGCTCGCCTCGCTGGAGCCGATGCCCGTCGATCCCGAGCTGCGCCTGCGCCTGCGCACCTCCGCCCGCGGCACCCGCGCGCCGGACCCCCTGCACCTGCCCCCGGGCGGCGATCCCGGCCTGCGGGTGCATCCGGACCTCGGCCTGCCCGAGGGGGCGCGGGTCCAGGTCCGTACACGGTACGGACGCATCGCGGCGACCGTACGGCTGGACCCGCGGCTGCGGCCCGACACGGTGGACCTGCCGATGGGGTTCTCGGCCGACGCGATGGCGCTGCTGTCGGCCGAGCTGCGGGACGCGCTGACCGGCGCGGCGCGGCTGGACGGGCTGGCCTGTGCGGTGGAGCTGGGCTGAAACCGGCGTCAGGTATTGCCTTTTGCCATTTACTATGCGCACGGGCAGCTGATCGAGCCCTCGCGAGACCCTGGTTTCGGGGCCCCGCGGACCTCGCTTCGAGGGCCAGGGACCCCCGATACAGCCATCCGAGCCGCGAAATGGCAATTGATAATACCTGACACCGCGTTCAGGACCGCTCACCCACCCTCAATCCGCCGACAGCTCCAGCGCGTTGCTGACGTCGACCATGTCGTCGTCCTCGGTCACGTCGTCCATCTCCACGCCGGCCTCGGCGACGGCGCCGTCCCAATTGATGCCGGGCAGGCGCGGCACGACCTCGAACGGCCGCGCCTCGACCAGCTGGCTGCGCGCGTGGGTCAGCACGTCGAGGATCTCGACCCCGCCGGAGAGGCCGTTGCTGCTGCGGCCCAGGCCGACGTTGGCGAGGCGGATGCTGGCCCCGATGGTGCCGCGGTTGAGGTTGAGCGCGCCGGTGCGCAGGCGGTCGGCGATCTCGGGCAGCAGGGGGTTGTCGGGGGCGGTGAAGACGCTGGTGGCGAGGCGGAAGCTGGCCTGGTTGTGCAGGGCGGCGGCCTCCTCCCAGCTCTTGACCTTGTAGAGCAGCAGGGTCGGCCCGGGCGGCTCCTCGTCGAGGAAGGGGGCGCCGTTGTCCCAGTTGACCCGGTAGATCGCCGGCCGGACGTAGAAGCCCCGGCGCGAGGGGTTGTCGTGGGCGGCCTCGCAGAGCGGGATGTGGCCCTTGGCGGTCAGCGAGCGCGAGAAGCGGCGGTAGCGGGTCCGCATGTTCTCGCTGATGACGGGGCCCATGAAGACGTCGTCGTCGGTGGCGTAGCCGATGCTGAGCCGCAGGGTGCGGCGGACGAGGTGCTCGACGAAGGCCTGGTAGATGCCCTCGGTCACGAGCACGCGGCCGGTGCTGTTGTGGCGCTGGCCGGCGGTCAGGAAGGCGCCGACCATGACCTCGTAGACGGCGCGATCGAGCTCGGCGTCGTCGAGCACGATGGCGGTGCCCGAGCCGCCCATCTGCAGGTGCATCGGGAGCTCGGGGCGGTCGACGGTGGCCTGGCAGATGGCCGAGGCGGTGGCGAAGGAGCCGGTGAAGAGCAGGGCGTCGATGCCGTGGTTGGCGACGAGGCGCTGGCCGATGACGCTGCCGGGGCCCTGCACCAGGTTGAAGACGCCCCGCGGCAGGCGGCTGCGGTCCCAGAGCTCGGCGATGGCCTGGCCGACGCCCGGGGTGAACTTGCTGGGCTTGAAGACGACGGCGTTGCCGGCCAGGATGGCGGCGGCGATCTGCTGGGCCGGCAGCAGCAGCGGCAGGTTGTAGGGGGCCAGCACCGCCACGACGCCGCGGGGCAGCGCGTCGCTGCGGGCGCCGATCTCCTCGATGACGCGGGGGAGGAGGCGGCGGGTGCCCTCTTCAAGGAAGAGGTCGAGCGCGCGGATGGTGGCGACGACCTCCTGCCGGGCCTCCCAGAGGGGCTTGCCGACCTCGCGCGAGATCTGGCGAGCGCTGCGCTCTTGAAAGCGGGCGAGCTGGTCGCGGAAGCGGCGGACGGCCCCGGCCCGGTCGGCCAGCGGCACGCGGCGCCAGTTGCGGGCCCCGCGGGTGGCGAAGTCGACGGCTTCGTCGGCGCTGCTCTCGGAGAAGGGGAAGCGCCCCAGGACGTCGGCCCGATCTCCGGGGTTGACCCCGTTGATGTAGCCGTCGACCACCTCGGGCTTGAGGAAGGAGCCGTGGATGTAATCGCCCCTCCGGAGCATCCTCTCGCGGGAGTCGTCCACGCAGCCTCCTGCCCAGGCGGAGGCGCGGCCGCCGTCCTCGGGTCGTCGCGGCAGTATAGCCGCTGCGCTGGCAGGCGGCCCGGGGGCTCGCGCCGGGCCCGCGTGGCCCCGGACGCCTCGCGCGGCTAAGGGCGCCCCGCTTGAACGCCAGGAGACTCGGCATGCACAAGGTCTACGACTCGATCCTCGACGCCGTCGGGGACACCCCGCTCATCCGCCTGAAGAGCGTCACCGCCGGCCTGAAGTGCACGGTCTACGCCAAGGCCGAGTTCCTCAACCCGGGCGGCTCGATCAAGGACCGCATCGCCATCCACATCTTGAACGAGGCCGAGAAGCGCGGCGAGCTGAAGCCCGGCGGCACGGTCATCGAGGCGACCAGCGGCAACACGGGCGCGGGCCTGGCGATGGTCGCGGCGATGCGCGGCTACAAGACCATCTTCGTGCTGCCCGACAAGCAGAGCGAGGAGAAGCGGGCCGCCCTGCGCGCCTGGGGCGCCCGCGTCGTCGTCACCCCGACCAACGTCGAGGCCGAGGATCCGCGCAGCTACTACAGCGTCGCCGCGCGGCTGGTGAAGGAGACCCCCAACTCCTTCTACAGCAACCAGTACTACAACCCCGACAACCCCGTCGCGCACTACCTCTCGACCGGGCCCGAGCTGGTGAACCAGCTCGACGGCCGCATCGACGTGCTGGTCGCCGGCCTGGGCACGGGCGGGACCATCACCGGCATCGGCAAGTACCTGAAGGAGAAGGTCACGGGCGCCCAGGTGGTCGGCGTCGACCCGGTCGGCAGCCTGTACTTCGACTACTTCCACACCGGCCAGCTCACCCAGGCCCACGGCTACGTGGTCGAGGGCATCGGCGAGGACTTCTTGCCCGGCACGATCGACTTCCAGTACGTCGACGACGTGGTGCGGGTCAACGACCAGGAGTGCTTCCTGATGGCCCGCCGGCTGGTTCGGGAAGAGGGGCTCTTCGGCGGGGCCAGCAGCGGCGCGGCGGTGGCCGGGGCGCTCAAGTACCTCCGGCAGCACGACCGCGAGGGCATGGTCGCCGTCATCATCCTCCCCGACGGCGGCAGCCGCTACCTCTCCAAGGTCTACAACGACAAGTGGATGGAGGAGGGCGGCTACCTCAGCCCCGAGCTCAAGCTCGGCAGCGTCGCCGACCTGCGCGCCGCCCGCGGCAAGCGTGAGCTGATCGCCGTCGGCCCCGACGCCTCGGTCAAGGAGGTCATCGGCACCATGAAGCTGCACAGCATCAGCCAGGTGCCGGTCGTCAGCGAGGGGCGGCTGATCGGCATCCTGCACGACAAGCGCCTGCTGGAGAAGGCCCTCGAAGGGGCCAAGGGCGATGTGCGGGTGCGCGAGCTGGTCGAGGCGACCTACACCACGGTCGACGACAGCACCGAGCTCTCGGTCCTGACCGAGCTCTTCAAGCGCTTCAAGGTCGCCGTCGTCATCGACCAGGCCAACAAGCCCGTCGACATCATCACCCGCATTGATCTGATCGACTCGATCAGCCGCTTCACCGGCGGCGCCGAGGTGGCCTCGTGAGCAAGAACCGCCTGGGCATGGCCCCCCGCCTGACGACCGAGGCCCACCCGGTTCAGGGCGGCATCTCCACCCGCGCCATCCACGCCGGCCAGCCGGCCGAGCCGACCACCGGCGCGGTCATGACCCCGGTCTTCCAGACCAGCACCTACGCCCAGCCGCACCCCGGCGCCTGGCCCTGGGAGTACAGCCGCACCCACAACCCGACGCGCAGCGCCCTGCAGGACTGCATCGCCAGCCTGGAGGGGGGCAGCTACGGCCTCTGTTTCAGCAGCGGCATGTCCGCCATCGACACCCTGCTGCGCACGCTGCAGCCCGGCGACCGGGTGCTCTGCGGCGACGATGTCTATGGCGGGACCTACCGTCTGTTCACCAAGGTGCTGGCCCCCTTCGGCTTGCAGGTTCAGTTCGTCGATATGTCGGATCCGGCGCTGGTCGTGCCGGCGGGCACGACCCTGGTCTGGTGCGAGTCGCCGACCAACCCGCTGCTGAAGACCACCGACCTCGCCGCCGTCGCCGCCAAGGCCAAGGCCGCCGGCGCCATGCTGGTGGTCGACAACACCTTCGCCACCCCGGTCTACCAGCGCCCGTTGGAGCTCGGCGCCACCGCCGTCGTCCACAGCACGACCAAGTACCTCAACGGCCACAGCGATGTGGTAGGCGGCGTCGTCGTCACCAACGACCTCGACCTCGCCGAGCGCCTCGCCTTCCTGCAGAACTCGATCGGCGCCGTGCCGGGGCCCTGGGACTGTTTCCTGACCCTGCGCGGGCTGAAGACCCTGGCCGTGCGTATGCAACGTCACACCGAGAACGCCACCGCCATCGCCGACTGGCTGCGGCAGCGCCCCGACGTGGCCCAGGTGCGCTACCCGGGGTTTTCGGGCATGGTCAGCTTCGATCTGAAGGGCGACCTCGACGCCGCTGTGCGTTTTGTGAAGGCCACGCGGATCTTCACCCTGGCGGAGAGCCTGGGGGGGGTCGAGAGCTTGATCGAGCTGCCGGCGATCATGACGCATGCCAGCATCCCGGCGGATGTGAGAGCCGACATCGGGATCGCCGACGGGCTGATCCGGCTGTCGTGTGGGATCGAGGAGCTCGCGGATCTGAAGGCGGATCTGGAGCGGGGCTTCGCGGCGGCGGGGGGCTGAGCCGTCGCAAGGAGTGATAGAATGCACCCCATGCGCACCATCCTCCCCTCCGTGGTCCTGCTCGCCGCCTGCAACAAGCCGCCCGGCGCGCCGACGGTCTCGATCGCGCCGGACTCTCCGGTGACCACCGACGAGCTGCAGGTGGTCATCCTGGGCGAGTCGGTCGATCCCGACGGCGGGGACGAGCTCAGCTACACCATCGCCTGGTACCAGGACGGTCTGCCGCGGGAAGACCTGGGGGACACGGTGCCCGCCTCCGAGACCACCCGGGGGGAGCGCTGGTCCGTGGTCGTCACGCCCTTTGACGGGTCGGTGGACGGCTCGATCGGCGAAGCGGAGACCTTCATCGTCAACAGCGCTCCGGTCGTGCCCTCGGTCACCCTCGGGCCCGAACCGGCGCTTTCGACCGATGTGCTGGTGGCGAGCGCGGAGACGCCCACCGACGCGGACGGGGACCCGGTCGCGTTGAGCTGGAGCTGGAGGGTCAACGGTACGGAGGTGGCGGGCGCGACGACGGACAGCCTGGAGTCCGCGGATCTGGTGAAACACGACGAGGTCGTGGCCGTCGCCACGGCCGACGACGGGATCGACAGCGGCGCCCCGGTCTCCTCGAACACCCTGGTCATCGCCAACACGGCACCCCAGGTGCTCAGCGCCTCCATCGACCCGACGGACCCGGTCGAGTCTTCCACCCTCTCCTGCAACGGTTCCGGCTGGTACGACGCCGATGGAGACCCCGAGGGCTATGCCCTCGAGTGGAGCGTCAACGGCGTGCTGGTCGAGAGCAGCCTGACCCTGGATGGCCTGCACTTCGACAAGGGAGATGTGGTGAGCTGCTCGGCAGCGCCCGACGACGGCGAGGCGGTCGGCGAGGCGGTGGAGAGCGAAGCGGTCGTCATCGGCAACAGCGCGCCTACGGTGGGTTCGGCCATGCTGTCGACAACCAGCCCGACGGAGGGCGACACGCTGTCGGTCAGCCTGGTTGGGGCGGTGGACGACGATGGTGACTCGATCTCCTACACCTACGCCTGGTTTGTCGACGGCCGGCCGGCGGCGACCTCGGCGACCGTAAGCGGCGCGGAGTACAGTCGCGGCCAGGAGGTGTACGTCGACGTCACACCCTGGGATGGCGAGGTGTACGGTGCGACCGTGCGAAGCGACGTCGCCACCGTGCAGAACGCTGCGCCGAGCGTCAGCAGCGTGGAGCTGAGCCCGGATCCGGTCCGGACCGACGATACGCTGTCTGCCTCGATCGTCTCGGCCGACCTGGACGGGGACGCCGTCGCCTACACGTACGAATGGTCCGTCAACGGCTCGCTCGTCTCGACCGCCGCGACCCTCAGCGGGAGCCTGTACTTCAGCCGCGGCGACGAGATCACGCTCACCGTGACCCCCTCCGATGCTTCGGACAGCGGCTCCCCGGTCACCTCGGCCGCCCTCACAGTCGCCAACTCCCCGCCCGTCGGGCTGGTGATCGCCCTCAATCCCTCCGCGCCCGGCGACGACGACGAGCTGGTCTGTGCCATCGACACCGCTGCGACCGACCCGGACGGGGACACGGTCATCACCTCGCTGAGCTGGACCTTGAACGGCGCCAGCTTCACCCGGACCGGTACCACGTTCTTGACCGGGGACACGGTCGATGCCGGGGAGACCACCCTGGGCGACGTGTTCGTCTGTTCAGGGACCACCTCGGACGGAACGGACAGCGGCTCAGGGGACAGCGACAGCGCGACGATCGGCTGCACCGGCTGCGGGCCGGAGGGCGACTACTACCTTGTCGCGCCCGACCTGAGCATGGAGGGTGTGGGCGAGTTCGAGGCAGCCGGCTGGGCCGTAGCGATGGGGGATGTCGACGGAGATGGGCTCGCGGACGCCATCGTAGGCGCCCACAGGGCGAGGGTCGCAGCTCTGTTGGACGCGGGACGTGTCTATGTGGTTTCGGGGGGAACGACCGGGTCGATGAGCCTCGGCTCGGCCGATGGGATCCTAAGCGGCTCGGCCGCCTACAGCGATTCGGGCTACGCACTCGCCTCTGGCGACCTCGACGGCGATGGAGTGGACGACCTCGTCATCGGCGCGCCCGGTGCGTCGTCGACCTTCCTGGTGCTGGGGCCAGTGGCCTCTGGCGGGAGTCTGTCCGCGGCCGATGCTGTGTTGACGGGCAGTGACCCCTATTCTGTGGGGGTCGGAGACTTCGACGGGGACGGGGCCGCCGAGGCGGTGACTGCCGACTACACCGCGGGCATGGTCTACGTCAGCCCTCTGCCCGCAGGGGGCAGCTCCACGGTGTCCGGGGCCGCCAGCTTCAGCCTGAGCGGTGAGACCAGCGGCGACTATGCGGGGCGCTGGGTCAGCGGAGGCGACACGAACGGTGACGGGCTGGACGATCTGTTGATAGGCGCCTCCAACGATCGCGCCGGCGGCACCACGGCGGGGGCGGCCTACCTGGTGCTGGGCGGCGCCAGCGGCTCGCTCAGCCTGTCCGCGGCCGACTGCAAGCTGGTGGGCGAGAGCGGCGGTGACGCAGCCGGCCGGATGCTGGCGATGGGCGACATCGACGGAGACGGCCTCTCCGACTTGGTGATCGGGGCCCCTGGGGTGTCCACGCGCGAGTCCGAAGCCGGGGCGGTCTATGTCGTTTCGGGCTCCTCTGCGGCGGGCACCGTCGATCTGTCGACGGCGGAGGCCAAGGTCTGGGGTGCCGGCTCGGGTACACGGCTCAGCTATGAGCGCTCGCTCGCCGCGGGGGACCTCAACCGAGATGGCCACGACGACATCGTGGTCGGCAACTCCGACTACGGAGCGATCCAGCTCTTCTACGGTCCGCTCAGCGGCTCTATCGAGAGCAGCACCGCGGACGCGATGTTCTACGAAGAGTCGTCCGGGACAGGAGCGACCACAAGCGGCCTCGCGCTCGGCGACACCGACGGCGACGGCGCGCTGGATCTGCTGATCGGTGGGTACCTCTACTCTCCGAGCGGCTCGGCCCTCTACGCCGGCAAGGCCTGGCTGTTCACGAGTGGAGGCTGAGGCGCCTGTGCTACGTTGGGCCTCCCATTGAGAGGTCCCGCCTTGTCCCAGTCTCCCCCCCGACGAATCTCCGAGCCCAACGGGCAGGCGGCCTTCCTGCTTGGCCTCCTCAGCTGGCTGCTGGGCTGCGGCTGCGGCTGGGCCTTCGTGCCCTTCTCCTGCATCGCCGTCTGCACCGCCGGCTTGTCCATCGTGCTGGGGGCGTTCTGCGTCTGGCGAAACATGAGCGACTCGACCCGCTTCACCGGCAGCACCCTGGGCGTGCTCGGGGCACTGGGGGGAGCCAGCTACCTCGCAGTGCTGGCCTTCGTGTACTTCTTCGTCGGCTCGCTGGTCATGTTGGACGCGCTGAGCACGGACCAGCCCTTCTCGCAGCCGACGCGTCAATACGACGGGCCATGAGGGGCCCCAGCCCTCAGCGCATCGCCACCGCGCCCGGGGCTCGCTCGCATGGCGGGCTGACCCTCAGCGCGCCGGACTGCACCACCACATCGCCGGTCAGCGAGCTGCCGAAGGGCTGACCCTGGGCGTCGAGCACGACGGCGTCGACCTGGTAGGAGGCGCCGCCTGCGCTGGAGAGGCCCAGGTCGGCCGACCAGAGCTGCTCGACACGCTCCAGGCTGGCCCGCAGCTCGCGGCGGGTGGGCGTGGCGCCCTGGGTGGAGGCGGCTGGCGGGCACGGTGGCGCCGCGGGCGTCGCGGTCGAAGGCGACGGTGGGGATCGTCCAGACCCGCCGCTCGGCCTGGACCGTGTGGAGCCGGACGGTGTCGGAGGCGGGGTGGGCGATCCCTTGTGGGGAGAGAGCAGGAGCTCAACCGAAGAGACGGCGCCCGTAGCGGCCTCGGTCCAGGCGCTGAAGGTGCCGGTGGCGCCGAAGCCGAGGACGATGAGCGGGGCTGAAGAGCATGGGGAGCTCCAAAGAGACCATCCCACCCTTGGCCACCCGTGTCAACGCCCGAGATCTCGCGGCAGCCGACGTGACGGATCATCTGCCGCCAGGCAGGCCGGCGGCAGCGCCGGCGGCGGAGCCAGCGAGGATCTCTCCCACTTCTGGCTTCACCGTCAACCTGCCATCGGCGGGCAGCGGAAATGCGGCTCCGACCACACGTCAGAACAAATCGATCCCCACCCCCCGCGCCACCACATAGACAGGGGACCCAGCGGGAACCTCTACCTCGGCGTACACGTCCACTTTGGTTCCTGGCTCCCACTTCGGCCCTTCGTCCACGCCTCTGGTCTGGTACCACCCAACACGCAGGTCCTCCCGAGGGTTGACCCTGGTGACCCACACCCGATCGCCGTTGACCGCGAAGAGCCGCGTGATCGCGACCCCTTCGGAGAGCGGCGCTGGATGGGGGCTCGTGGCGCGGGTGGGCACTCGCCTCAGCATCCCGGACACAGGTATCCCCTTCGGTTGTTGAATCTCCTGACCAATGCTCAAGAGGTGAGACCTCGAAACGTTTCCGCTGAATGCGATCTCCATTCCATCGACGGTGAGCGTAGTAGACGCGGCCTGCAGTTCCTGGGCCTCAGGCAGCTCCTCCAGCGGGCGATCCGACGCATCCAATCCATCGACGGTGAACGTCTCAGGCTCGGCCTGCAGTTCTTGGGCCTCGGGCAGCTCCCCCAGCGGGCGATCTGACGCATCCAAGGCTCGGTCCGCCCTACACGCGACGGCCAGGGCCAAAGAGGTCCACAGGACTACGAGCTGGTTGAGGCGGACCATCCTCAAGGCAGCCAGGTCGAGTAGGTGGCACCTATCGAGAAGTCGCCGTGGGTGCCGCCGGTCGCCATCACGGTGACGATGTTGTCCCCGGCAGTCCACGTCGAGGTATCGATCAGGCAATCCTCCGAAGAGCCGTCCCAGAGCTCGTCGTCGGTGCAGACCGTGATCCCGTTCACCTGGTAGACAATCTCGGTGATACTCGGGTCGAGGACGATCACGTGAAAACCCTTGATCCCCCCGACTTGAACGCCAGGTCGCGGCGACGCGATAGATAGCATTGGCGTGGGGATTGGGTCGACTTCCATGACCATCGGTATACCTCTGGGGCGTGGCCCTTGCTTGGCGGCGGAAGGCATCGGGTGCGGAATTCACAACTGCGGCCCTTCGCCGGGGCCGCGGGGGACTGAATCCTCCGCTAGGGGATCGCGCAGAGACGCGAAGACGCCAAGGGACAACGCGGGTGGGGCGTTCAGTCCGGCAGCTCGGCGGACCACTCGGCGACCCAGGTGCTCTGGGCGGCGCAGTCCCAGGATTCTGCATCCTCAACGGTCCAGTCTAACCAGATGCCGAAGAGCTCCTCGGGGGAGAGGACCCAGCCGTAGACAAAGTAGTCCCCGAAGGTGCTCCAAACCTCCCTCTCCTCATCCATGCATCGAAACTCATTGAACTCATTCTGACTGCATCGAATTCCTTCAGCGTCCTCGGCCCAGGTCTCGCCCTCGCTCAGCCGATGAATCGTGAAATCTACTCCAGCACCTCCTGAAATGGCAATGTTCGCGACCGCATCGAGAGGAGCGGGGTCGCTCGCAGGCAAGCATCCTTGGTCGGCAGAGAGGAGATGTTGGTTGACCAGGCCGTTGGAGTAGCCAGCTTCGGCTGGCATGGTGTATATTCCCTCCCGGGGACCGTCTCTACCAGGCGACTTGCAGCCAAAACCAAGCATCTCAGCGAGAATAGCCAAGGTAACCAGCAGTGCCTGTTGTGTTACGGGTAGCTTGAGTCTTCGCATCATCAGCCGTCCCCTCTCGCAAGCGCATCGATTATATAGTCTGGGAGCTCACTTTCCCATTCCAGTTCGGTCAAACGTATATCGGAGCAAGTGACAGGCTCATCGGCTTCGTTCTTGCGTCCGAAATCCCCCGTGATGTGCTGCGTCCAAAGCAGTGAGAAGCTGGTGGCGTTGCGGACGGTTCCAACGTACAGTTCGTCCGATTCGGTGTCCGTTCTCTCGCATGAGAAGTTTGGACCGTCGAGCTCGCATACTGCAGCCGTGATGGCGAGGCTCGGATAGCTCTCGAACCATATGGTGAAGTTGGTCGCGTTGCTGACTACGACATTTGGGTAGCCCGGATCAAAATCCTGCTTAGGCGTGCTGCAACCGTATCGAAGTTCGACGCTTGTCGCCACATAGCCTCCGACACGCGGTGAAGAGGCGCAGCCCATCTGGGTGACCACCAGGGCGCTACTCAGGATCCGTAGGTCCATGCCAACCTCCCATCTGTGAGCAGCAGGATGGGGTCGCTGTCGATGTTGAAGGTCCACGTGGCACCCGAGGCCCCGATCACCTGGCCCCAGAGAAGCCTCGAGTAACTCACCACAGTCGGAGCGGGCAGGACGTTTCTGCCAATGTCGTCTTCGGATTCCCAGTCAAAGCTGGAGGGAAGCATTCTGTGCCATGTGGCGTTTACGGAGGTCATGCTGTCGGGCTTGCATGTCATGGAGACGCTGGAGGTGCCGCGCCACTTGTCGAGGAAGACGAGGTAACCGTAACGATGGGCTCCCGATCCATTGGTTACCCGGGTGAACTCGATCACAACCCCGTCGAGAAAGGTATATTCTACGCCGGGCATATAGGTCGCGATACCTGCGTCCTTCAGTATCACAGGCCGAAAACTGGCAGGCGGCAGGACCATCTCGGCAGAGGACCAGGACTGAAGGAGGCTCCAGAACCGCTGAAAGGCGAGCCAACTGAAGCGAGGACGTGCTTCGTTTAGGTGCTCCGCTCCTAGCGAGTCCTTGCGAAGTCCAAGACCGTACCACTCCGAAGCCACTCCCCCCTGATCCGACCGCCACGCATGCCATCCCGCCACCGTGATCCCGCCGGCAGCGGCGCCGGCCAGTCGTCGGACGACCTCCTGGCCCTGGTACACCTGCAGCGCCGCCATGCCGTCGCGGTCGGCCATGGCCGGCGGATGGTAGTCGTATCCCGCTTTGTACTTGAGCACGCTGATGCCGGTCTCGAACATCGTCAGATCGATGTCGAGGCCTGCCTTGGCCAGGGCCTCGTACATCTGCTCGCTCTCCCAGGTCAAGCGAGAGATGTGCAACGGGCCCATGCTGTTTTTCTCGCCCTCCTTCTTGCGGTGGTACCAGTGCATGTCGACGCCGTGGGCGAGCCGGTCGGCTTCGCCCCCCGCCTGGTCGGCGAACTGCTTGACCAGCTCCCGAAAGAAGCTGATCTTCCAGGTCCAGGTCAAGCGGTACCTCTGGTCGTCTTGATCAAAGTCGTCCTCGCTGACATCCCAGCTCGACAGCCCGGGGAGGAGGATCCGCATTGCGCCGTTGGGGAAGTGGCCCTCGATCACCCGCGCCAGCCGAACCAGGATCGTCGCCCAATCCTTCGCGGTAGCCGTCCAGGCCCCCTCGCCGTACTCGTGCGGATCCCCCAGCACCGTGTTGGCCATGTCGATCTCGTTGAAGAGCTCGATGCCGTGAACCGCGTCTGCCAGCACGAAGCCCGGCTCGGAGCGGGCGATGGTGGCTTCAATCCTCTTCAGGAAGCTGCATACGACATGGGTGAACGTCTCCAGCCAGTCGCAATGATCGGGGTCGCGGATGTCCAGGTAGCCCCGGCTCTCCTCCTCCCAGACAACCCGAATCGGGTCGCGCACCTTGCCGTCCAGGGTGAGGCCCTCGGTGGTCCGGGTACCGTGTGGGCCAAGCGTGAACACCACCTGGAGTCCGCGGTCGAGCCGCTCTTGCAGGAACTCCTCGAAGACCGCGCGCCGCTCGTTGATGCGCGCATTCAGCTCGGTGGCTGGGGGCAGGACATCCTCGCTCTCTTCCCTGTCTGGCGAACCAAACAAGGCCTTGAACGATAGATCAACCCTCCGCACGCCCGGGTGCCGGATGATCGAGACGCCCAGGTCCTGCAGATCGTCGAGGATCGCCCCGCTTTCGGCCTCGTCGTCCATCTTGGCGGCGTTGATGCCGGCTTCACAGGCGCCTTGGGTCCACGCCGCTGTGTAGTCGGGCTGGCGCCTCGGCTCCGGCGTGGAGAACTCCGGAAGCCAAGCGTCCGGCTCCTGCACCTGTTGGCGTGCCGCGCGGGCGAGGACCAGGCGTTCGATGATGTGCTCGTTCCCGCCCTTCGCCGGGGCCTCCTCCCTCCGCAGCCGGGCGAGCCAACGCAGCAGTCGACGCCGCCGCTCGGCCTTCTGGCGCCGCAGGCGTCGGGCGACGCGGATGCCGGGGGAGACGGGAGCGGGGCGCGGAGCTCGTGCCTGGTCCAACAAGGCTGCCAGCGACTTGGAATGCGCACGTCGGCCCTTGGCTCGGGCGAGCCGCAGGCCCTCGAGATCACCCGCCCTCAGGCAGGACTGGGCTTCCGCCGCAGCCTCGGTCCACCCCGCTGGCAAGCCGTTGGACAAGGGTGGTCAGGCCTCGACGAACAGGGTGATGACCACCATGCCGTCGACTTCGGCCATCGTCCCCCCGGTGGTGGTCCGGATGTCCATCGTGATCTCGACGTCGCCGCCATAGGGGCCCGTGATGTTCTCCGGCGCCGGGCGTAGGGTGGCGATCGCGGTGCCGGTCCAGAACGGGCCGCCGTTGCCCGACTTGAGCTCGCTAGGCCGCATGCCGGAGTAGCTGGACTCCCAGGCCTTGAGCACCACCTCGGCGTTCGGGGTCATTCGGAAACCGATGAACTGCACCCGCATCGAGAGGGACTGGCCCAACAGGGAGCGCAGCTTGTCCCGCGACACCACCGTCTGGATCGTGCCGTCGCCCTTGCTGGTGTAGACTTGACGCTCGAAGACGATCTCCATGATCTTCAGGCTCACCTCCTGGCATGATCCAGGCGCGGCGGCGGCGGCGGCGCAAGGGATCGTCCAGGAGTTCACACAACTGTCACAATTCAGCGCATCGCCACCGCGCCCGGGGCTCGCTCGCATGGCGGGCTGACCCTCAGCGCGCCGGACTGCACCACCACATCGCCGGTCAGCGAGCTGCCGAAGGGCTGACCCTGGGCGTCGAGCACGACGGCGTCGACCTGGTAGGAGGCGCCGCCTGCGCTGGAGAGGCCCAGATCGGCCGACCAGAGCTGCTCGACCTGCTCCAGGCTGGCCCGGAGCTCGCGGCGGGTGGGCGTGGCGCCCTGGGTGGAGGCGCCCAGGATCAGCTCGACGGCGCGGACGTCGCGGGCCTGCTCGGAGAGGACGATGCGGACGCTGCCGGACTGTCCGCCTTCGTCGAGCAGCAGCTCGGCCTGGATGAGGCCCGCGGCTGGCGCCAGGGCCTCGGCGCGGCAGACGGTGCGCCCGCCGACCAGCTCCAGCTCGACGACGTGGGTGGAGCCGCCGCCGCTGCCCTGGATCACGGCGCGGGCGGGCACGGTGGCGCCGCGGGCGTCGCGGTCGAAGGCGACGGCGGGGATCGTCCAGACCCGGCGCTCGGCCTGGACCGTGGTGAGCCGGACGGTGTCGGAGGCGGGGGTGGGCGAGCCCTTGTGGGGAGAGACCAGGAGCTCGACGGAGGAGACCGCTCCGGGCGCAGCCTCGGTCCAGGCGCTGACGGTGGCGGTGGCCCCGCCGGACTGGTTGGCGCTGACGGACGTCACGGAGTCGGCCTGGGCTTGCCCTGTCTGGAGAGAGACGGAGAGGAGGAGGGCGAGGGTGAGGGTCATGGCGGCTCCCGTTGGGTCTGCCTACGGTATCGCCATGGGTGGGTGTCTCCGTGTCACCTTCGGTCAGCCGGCGTCGCGGAGTATCGGGATACATCAGGAGCCTCTTCCAGGAGCCCCCGATGCCCGCCTACCCCCGCACCCGCCCCCGCCGCCTGCGTCAGTTCGACTGGAGCCGCCGCCTCGTCCGCGAGCACGCGCTCCGCGTCGACGACCTGATCTGGCCGACCTTCGTGCTGGACGGCGATCCGGCCCCCCAGGCGGTCGCCTCCATGCCGGGCGTCAACCGGCTCGGCATCGACGACCTCGTTCAAGCGGTCGGCCAGGCCCGCAGCCTCGGCATCCCCGCGGTCGCCATCTTCCCGGTGATCGACCCGGCGCTGAAGACCCCCCGCGGGGAGCTGGCGACCGACCCGGACAACCTCGTCTGCCGGGCGGTGCGCGCGGTGAAGAAGGCCGTGCCCGACATCGGCATCATCTGCGACGTGGCGCTGGACCCCTTCACCACGCACGGCCAGGACGGCCTGCTGGTGGACGGGCGGATCCTCAACGACGAGACGATCGAGGTGCTGCGCCAGCAGGCGGTCGTCCAGGCCCAGGCCGGCTGCGATGTGGTGGCCCCCAGCGACATGATGGACGGGCGCATCGGCGCGGTCCGCGACGCCCTGGACGAGGCCGGCCTGCAGCGCACGATGATCCTCAGCTACGCCGCCAAGTACGCCAGCGCCTTCTACGGGCCCTTCCGCGACGCGGTCGGCAGCAAGGGCGCCCTGGGAGGGGGCGACAAGCGCACCTACCAGATGGACCCGGCCAACACCGAGGAGGCCCTGCGCGAGGTCGGCCTGGACATCGAGGAGGGCGCCGACATGGTCATGGTCAAGCCGGGCATGCCCTACCTGGACATCCTGCGGCGGGTGAAGGAGCGCTACGGCCTTCCGACCTACGCCTACCAGGTCAGCGGCGAGTACGCGATGCTGATGGGCGCGGCCGAGCGCGGCTGGCTGGATGGCCCTGCGGTGATGATGGAGAGCCTGCTGGCCTTCAAGCGGGCCGGCGCCGACGGCATCCTCACCTACGCGGCGCTGGACATCGCCGAGCGGCTGCGGGGATGATCCTCCTCCTCCTGCTCGCCTGCACGCCCGACGACTCGCCCTCCGACAGCGGGACCGACAGCGGGACCGAGGCAGAGGTCTTCCACGACCCCTCCGCCCCGGGGCCCTGGCCGGTCGGCACCGACGCCCGCACGATCACCGGCTCGTCGGGGGTCGAGCTGACCGTCCAGGCCTGGTTCCCGCGCGACTCGACCGAGGGCTCTGTCCATGAGTACGACGACCTCGTCCCCGGCGGCGCGCTGGACGGCGGGCAGGCCGACTGCGCCTCGCCCCGGCCGGTGCTGCTCTTCAGCCACGGCAACGGCGGGATGCGCTGGCAGAGCTTCTTCCTGGCCGAGCACTTCGCCAGCCACGGCTTCCTGGTGCTGGCGCCGGATCACACCTTCAACACCATCTTCGACCTGGACGACGAGCGCCGCTACGAGCTGGTCTTCCGCCGCCCCGTCGACATCGCCGACAGCTTCGACCTGCTGCTGGAGCGCATCGCCGACCCCGAGGACCGCCTGTACGGCTGCGCCGACCCCGCCGCGGGCTACGCGATCGCCGGGCACAGCTTCGGCGGCTACACGACGATGGCCGTCGCCGGGGCCGCCATCGACAGCGAGCAGACCGCGGCCTGGTGCGCCTCAAACGGTGGCTGGCTCTGCCAGGATGTCGCCACCTGGGCCGAGCTCAACCCGGGGCAGACCGTCTTCGACCTCTCGGACCCGCGGGCCTGGGCGGCCATCCCGATGGCCCCCGCCGGCTACGAGGCCCTGGTCGCCGGCCTCCCCGACATCGCCGTGCCCAGCCTGGTCCTGGGCGGCTCGCGCGACTCGCTGACCACCTGGGAGGGCGAGGTCTACCCCATCTACGCCGACCTCCAGGCCTCGCCCCGGGCCGCCGGCCTGGTCATCGACGCCGGCCACTACAGCTTCAGCGACGCCTGCTCGCTGGTGCCCTCCTTCGCCGACTGCGCCCCTCCCTACCTGCCGCCGGAGGAGGTCCAGCAGATCGCCAAGACCCTCTCCCTGGCCTGGGTGCAGGCCGTCCGGGGCTTCGATCAGGCCCAGGACTGGCTCCCTGGCGAGGTCGAGGGCCTGGAGTGGGAGGCAGACTAGCTAGTGCCAGGCACTAGCTAGTCCTAGCTAGTCACACCCCCGGTGGCGAATCGCCCGGCTATGGTGGGGGCATCCCCCGAGGTGAATGATGCTCTTCCTGCTCTCCTTCGTCACCCCCGACGCCGAGGCCTGCTCGCCCGGCATCGCCGAGATCCTCAGCAGCGCGCCGGTCGACGGCGCCGTCGATGTGCCGCGGGACGCGCGGCTCGTGCTGACCATGGGCAACGGCTACATCGAGATGTACGACGAGCCGATGGTCGAGCTCTGGGTGGACGGGGCCCAGCTCGCGGGCAGCCAGCAGCTCTGGGAGCGGACGATGGATCTGACCTCCCAGACCGGGCAGATCATCTTCACGCCGGAGCTGCCCTTCGAGGCCGGCGTCGAGGTCGAGGCCCGGCTGATGGGCTTCGGCTGGAAGGGCGAGACGATGCTGCACCACTTCACGGTGGGCGAGGGGATGGCCACGCCGGCGCCGGGGGCTCCGTCCATGCGGGATGTGAGCGTCACCCATGTGATCAACGACGAGAGCTACAACTCCTGCAGCGCGCCAGAGTGGCGGGAGGCGCGCATCAAGGTGGCTCCGGCGGCAGGGACGGCCGACCCCAACGCCTGGCTGCTGGTCTACCGCTCGGACGCCGGCGTCGTGGCGGACTCGCCCTTCGGCGTGCTGGGCCCGCTGGTGGACGACAGCGAGCTGGTGCTCGACACCCGCAGCTTCTACGACATCGACCGTGAGCTGAGCGAGGAGTGCTACACGGTGGCCCAGGTCGACGCCGCCGGGACCCTCAGCTGGGCCGAGGAGACGCGCTGCCACACGGTCGACCCGGAGGTCGAGGAGGACGAGGATCCAGGCTTCCACGGTGGAGGCTGCGCCACGGTCGCCCCGGTCGGCGGCGCGCTGGCCCTGCTCCTGGCGGGCCTCCCCCTCCTCCGTCGCCGCCGTCCTCGGTAGGCGCTGGGCTCAGTAGACGTTGTACTTCCGCCGGTTGGCCTCGTGCCCGGCCACGTCGGTCGCCGGGTGCAAGTTCTGCTGGGCGTCGTGCAGGTAGTACCAGTACGGGCTGTCCGTCGGGGCCAGGGCGGCCTCGAGGCTGCTGGTCGAGGGGTTGCCGATCGGCGTCGGGGGCAGGCCGCCGCGCAGGCGGGTGTTGTAGATGTCGTTGGGGTCCCGCAGCAGCTTCAGGAAGGCCTTGCGGTCGTTCCACTGTTCGAGGGTGTAGCGGCTGGTGGCGTCGACCCCCAGGTTCCAGTTGTTGTCCAGGCGCTTCCAGAGGATGCCGGCCACCATCGGCCGCTGCTCGGGCTTGGGCTCCTCGCGCTCCAGCATCGAGGCCATGATCACCAGCGGGTGCAGGCCGCGGCCGGCCAGCTCCTCCTCGCTGTGCTTGGAGGCGAAGCGCTCGCCGAAGAGGTCGAGCTGCCGCTGGACGAAGCCCTCGACCGTGAAGCGGGTCGGGTCGACCATGTAGGTCTCGGGGAAGAGGTAGCCCTCCAGGGTGTCCGTCGGCAGCGGGAAGCTGGCGGTGTAGGCCGAGGGGGTGGAGACGGCCAGGCTGTAGGCCCCCGCCTCGGCGAGGCCGGCCTGGGCCAGGGCGGCGTCGATCTCGCGGATGCGCCAGCCCTCGACCACGGTGAAGGGCACGTCCGAGGCGAGGGGGGCCGCGCAGAGGGAGGCGACGATGGCGGCGGCGTCCATGTCGGGGCGGACCTTGTGGCGGCCGGCCTTGATGCAGCCGCCCTCCTTGGTCAGGCGCACCCACAGGACGAAGTCCCCGGCGTCGTCGATGACGCCGGCCTCTTCCAGGATCGGCGCCATCGAGCGGGCCGTGGCGCCGGCGGGCACCTCGACGACGAGCTCGGTGCTGTCGGCGGGGTCGCGGGGGGCGCCGGCGCGCTCGGCCACGAAGCTGCAACCGGGGAGGAGGAGGGAGAGGAGCACGGGCGGTCCGGGGCGAGGTGAAGCGGGAATCTACTCGCCGGCCCACCTGCGGGCCATTTGCGGTAGAACGGGGCCCATGCCACGCCTCAACCCCCTCCTGGACCGACTGAGTGAGTACCCGGTCGTCGAGCTCGAGCGCCGCAAGCAGGCGGTGCGCGACCGCGGCCTGCCGCTGGTCGACTTCAGCGTCGGCGACCCGGTCGAGGAGACCCCCGACTTCATCCGGCAGGCGCTGCTGGCCTCGGTCCCGCCGCGCTGCGGCTACCCGACGATCAGCGGCTCCAGCGGCGTGCGCGAGGCCATCGCCGGCTACCTCCAGCGGCGCTTCGGGCTCGACCTCGACCCGCAGACGCAGATCCTGCCCACCGCCGGCGCCAAGGAGGCGGTCTTCCACACGCCCCAGCTGGTGATCGACCCGGCGGCCGAGGACCGGGTCGTGCTCTTCCCCGACCCGGGCTACCCCGCCTACCAGCGCGGGGCGCTCTTCGCGGGGGGCGAGGCGGTGGGGGTGCCGCTGAGCGGGGATCACATCTTCCGGCCCTGGCTGCTGCCGGCCGAGCTGATCGCCCGCACGCGGATGATCTGGCTGAACACGCCGCACAACCCCTCGGGGGCGGTCACCCCGCTCTCCGATCTGCGGCGCATGGTCGACCTCGCCCAGGAGCACGACATCCTGCTGGTCTGCGACGAGGCCTACGCCGATCTGTACGAGGACCAGCCGCCCCCCTCGCTCCTGCAGGCGGGGATGGAGAACGTGCTGGTGTTGCACTCGCTCTCCAAGCGCTCGGGGATGACCGGCTACCGCTCGGGCTTCCTGGCCGGGGACGCCGCGGTCATCCACCGCCTGCGCCGCCTTCGCGCCAACCCGGGCCTCGCCGCGCCGGACTTCGTCAACGCCGCCGCCGAGGCCGCCTGGTCCGACGACGGCCACGTCGCCGAGCGGCGCGCCATCTTCAGCGAGAAGCGCCGGGTCCTGCTGGCCCTCTTCGAGGAGCTGGGCCTGGAGGTCCTGGGCAGCCAGGCGACGATCTACCTGTGGGTCAAGGTGCCCGGCGACGGCGACGACGACGCCTTCGCCGCGCGCCTGTTGCAGGACGGCGTCGTCGTCAGCCCCGGCCGCATGTTCGGCGTCGAGGGCGCCGGCCACGGCTACGTCCGCCTCGCCCTGGTCCCCTCGGTCGAGGAGATCCACGCCGCCTGCGCCCTGCTGCGGAAGGTCCTCGGCTGAGGAGCCGTACGCCTCGCGGATCCGCTATGCTCGGCCGCCTTGGAGGAGCGTATGGATCGGCCCCTGGTTTCCCTCAGCGATGAGCAGCTCGCAGCGCAGATCGAGGCCGCCTGGGCGGGCGAGGCCGACGCGGCCGCCGTCGAGGAGGCGCTGGCCCGCCTGGACGAGGGCCGCTGCCGGGTGGCCGCCAAGGGGGCCGACGGGCTGTGGAGCGTCCAGGGCTGGCTGCACCGGGCGATCCTGCTCTACTTCCGGCAGGCCCCGATGCAGGTGCACGAGCTGGGGCCCTACCAGTTCCACGACAAGATCCCGCTCAAGCGCGACCTCGCCGCCCAGGGCGTGCGCCTCGTTCCTCCCGGCGTGATCCGCTACGGCGCCCACGTCGAGCGCGGCTGCGTCGTGATGCCCGGCTACGTCAACATCGGCGCCTACGTCGGGGCCGGCAGCATGGTCGACACCTGGGCCACGGTCGGCTCCTGCGCCCAGATCGGCAAGGGCGTACACCTCTCCGGCGGGGTCGGCATCGGCGGGGTGCTCGAGCCCCCCGGCGCCAGCCCGGTGATCATCGAGGACGGCGCCTTCATCGGCAGCCGCTGCATCGTGGTGGAGGGCGTGCGGGTCGGCGAGGAGGCGGTGCTGGGGGCCAACGTGGTCCTGACGGCCTCGACGCAGATCGTCGACGTGCGAGGGCCGGAGGAGGTGGTCCACAAGATGGTGGTGCCGCCGCGCGCGGTGGTCATCCCGGGGACACGCCTCAAGCGCTTCCCGGCGGGCGAGTACGGCGTGCCCTGCGCCCTGATCATCGGCGAGCGCCAGGAGAGCACCGACCGCAAGACCTCCTTGAACTCGGTGCTCCGCGAATTCGCGGTGGCCGTCTGAGCATGGCACCCGCGCCCGGCTCGCGCCTGGCTACGGTCCTGGCCCTGGTGCTGGTGCTGGGGGCCGTGCTGCTGGCCAGCCCCGTGCCCGTGCTGGACGAGGAGAGCTACCTCGACATCGCCAGCCAGCTCGACCCGCTGCGGCCCTACGACTGGTGGCGGCCCTGGCAGCCCTGGGGGACCGAGCGCGAGGGCGACGCCTTCGTCTTCGCCCACCCGCCGCTGCACCTGCTCTGGGTCTGGGCCATGATGCGCGCCGTGCCCGATGAGCTGGGCATGCGCGCCCTGAAGGTGCTCTCGGCGGCGCCCTGGGCCCTGCTGCTGGCCTGGTCGGTGTCCACGCTGGCCCGGACGCTGACCCGGCGCCCGATCTTCGCCGTGCTGACCTGGGCCTCGGCCCCGATCGTGGTGCTCTGCCTGCAGCGCGGGCTGATGCCGGATCTCTCGATGGCGGCGCTGCTGACGGCCGGGGTGGCCGGCTGGCGCCTGGGCATCGAGGGCAACCGGGTCGCCCAGGTCTTCGGAGGCCTCGCCCTGGCCGCGGCTGTCTGGACCAAGTACCCCGCGGCCCTGCTGCTGCCGGTGTTGGCCCTGCACGGCCGGGTCGCGCTGGGCCCCGGCCTGCTCAGCCTGCGGGCGACCCTGCCCTTCTGGGTGGCCGCCCTGCTGCCCCTGATGGCGGGCGAGGTCTGGCTGGCCGCCCTCTACGGGCGCCTGCACCTGGTCGAGGTGATCGGCCGCGCCGACGAGATCGCCCGCGGCGACCTCCGCCTGCGCCCCCTGGGGCTGCTGGCCCGCCTCTCGCTGGGGGTCGTGCCCCTGGTGCTGCTGCTCGAGGGCCTGCGGCGCACCCTCCTGACCGGCTCCTTGCTGGCGTTGGGGGCGGTGGCCTTGGCCTGGGGGCCGGCCGATCTCGATCCCATCACCGCCCTGCGGGTCCTGCCCTGGGCCGTCGGAGGGGGCGTCTCGGCGGCCGCCCTGCTGCACTTCGCCCTCTCGGGGCCGGAGCGTCGCGGTGCCGGCCTGCCCGGCGACCGGCTGCTGCTGATCGGCTGGGCCGCGGCCTGGCTGCTGGGCGTGCTGCTGGTCCACAACTTCTCGGCGCCTCGCTACATGCTGCCGGCCATCGCGCCGCTGGCGATCCTGCTGACCCGGGCGGTCGAGGCCCGCCGCAGCGCCCGCGTGATGCTGGTCGCCGGCAGCGTGGCCGGGGTGATGCTCAGCACGCTGGTGGTCCACGCCGAGCACCGCTTCTTCGCGGCCGCCGACGGCCTCGCCAACCAGGTCGCCCGGGCCTGGCAGTCGCCGGGCTCCTTCACGGGCGAGTGGGCGTTCCGCCACGCCATGCGGGTGCGAGGCTGGAGCTTCCTCGACGAGGAGAGCAGCTCGGGGGTGCTGGTGGTCGCGCCCACGAACTCCTCTCCCGGCCTGCTGCCCGAGGTCAAGGAGCACGTCGCCGACTACTCCTACGATCGTGGCGGCTGGCGGGTGGTCTGCGCCTCCTGTCGCATCGGCCTCTACAGCGAGACCCTGGGGGTCGTGCCCCTGGGCTGGTCTCCGGGCCCCCTGGAAGAGGCCACGGCGTGGCGGCTCCGCTGACCCGGGAGCCCGACCCTCAGGCCCACCGCAAGCGCCTGCTGGCCGCGGCCAGCGAGTGGGGCATCTTCGAGGGGATGCGGCGCCCCTGGCTGACGGTGGGGCTGCTGGTCGGCCTGGTCGCCATCCACCTGAGCCTGGGCCTGCGCATGTGGTCCAACGATCGGATCGGGCCGATCGGCGTGCTGCTGGCGCGTCGGCCCAAGGCCCTGCTGGAGCGGGCCGGCGGCCAGTCCGCCCCCGAGATCGACGCGGGCGAGCTGTGGCGCCTGATCTCCTGCGTCTTCCTGCACCAGGACGGCCTGCACATCCTGCTCAACGGGCTGGCCCTCTTCGGCCTGGGCCGCCTCTGCGAGTCCATCTACGGCCGCGCCCGGCTGCTGCTGCTCTTCGTCCTCAGCGGGCTGGGGGGCTCCAGCCTCTCCTACCTGGGCGGCACCGAGCTCTCCGTCGGGGCCAGCGGGGCAGTCTTCGGCCTGCTCGCGGCGCCGATCGTCTTCGGCTGGCGCTTCCGCGAGGAGCTGCCGACCGAGATCGGCCGGGCTCTGCGCCTGCGGCTGATCCCCTGGGCGGTCCTGAACCTGCTGATCGGCGCCCTCATCCCCTTCATCGACAACCTCGCCCACCTGGGGGGGCTGCTCGCCGGCGCCGCCCTGGCCGCGGTCCTCTCCCCGCCGGTCGTGCCCGGCAACGAGGGCCACCCCTGGGCCGGGCGGCTGATGGTCCTGGGCGTCGGCGGCCTGCTCGCCTGGGCCGCCGTGGGCGTCTCAGGCAATTGGCTCTGAGGCACGCGCGCGGGACCAGAGCTCCCGGGCGTCGGCGAGGCGCCGCTTGGCGAGGTCCTTGCCGTCGCGGACCACCGGCTGGAAGAGGCGGCCCCGGCCGGTCAGGGGCAGGGTGGTCGTCCAGAGCGGCTCGCGGTTGTCGGTCCAGCCGAGCTTGAAGTCGGTGGCCGGTGGCAGCAGGTGGGCCCGCTGCACTCCGTTGGCCCCGCACCAGGCCAGGACCTCCAAGGTCAGGGCGGCGCCGGGACCGCCCTTGGCGAAGCGAGCGTCGAAGGCGCCCAGGTAGGAGTGGTAGTCCCGGCCCGATTGCCAGCCCAGCTCGATCGCGGCGGTCTTCCCACTCACCGCCAGCTCGAAGACCCGGACCGTCTCGCGCAGGGTCGGGTCGGTGCACAGGGTCAGCAGCGAGCGGGGCAGCCAGGGGGCCGTCAGCGGCAGGCTGATCGCCTCGGCCTCGCGCAGCCAGGCCCGCTTCAGCTCCAGGGCTCGCTCGACCAGGCCGCGCCTGCGCGCGAGGTCCTGCTCCTCCCGGAAGGTCACCGTCCCCATCGCCGCCAGCGCCCGCAGCCCGCGTCGGGTCGACTTGCGGCGCTCCTTCGACAAGCGCGCCAGCACGGCCTCCCGCTCGCCCAGCGCGGAGGTGTCCAGCCAGGGGCTCTCCCCGGCCGGGCGGACCGCCAGGGCCAGCTCGGGGATCTCCCGGAGCTCGGGCGCGTCGGGCAGGAAGCGCAGGTGCAGCAGGTCGGCGAGGCGCTGCTCACGCAGGGCGCCCAGCATGTCTCGGACGATTCCCGCGCGGCCCTGGGGGCCGATCTGCGGGTCGAAGGTGAGGCCGTCGAAGGTCTGGATGGCCCCGCCCAGCCGTCGGGCGAGGCGGAGCGGCCCCAGGCGCTGCACCTGGAGGGGCCAGACCGCGAGCAGGCGGCTGCCCTGGCTGGCGCTGAGGGCGAGGCCATTGTGGTGGCCGCGGGCGCGGGCCAGGGCCAGGAACAGCTCGGCGGAGAGGGGCTGGACCGCGGCCCGGGCGTCGAGCTCCCGCCAGGCGGGCAGGAGCTCCGTCAAGCCGGCCAGGCCTCGGTGGGAGGCGATCTGGATGGCGGGGAGGGGGTCGACGGTGGCCACGGGAGACGGTCCGTGCAGGGGGAGGGCCGCTCAGAGCAGGAAGGGCTCGATCTCGCCGACGCCGCTGGGCTGCGAGGGGTCCAGGCGCCACTCGATGCGCTTGCGGTGGACCTTGCCGCGCAGCAGGCCGGAGCCCTTGACCGCCGCGGCCAGCCCGGCCTTCATCCAGAAGCGGGCGCCCGAGGTGGCCGGCGGCGCGGTCCGGCCCAGACCCAGCCCCTGCCGAAGGCCCAGACCCCTGCGCAGCAGGCCGTTGGCGTAGCGGGCGGCGTAGAGGGCGCGGATGTCGGAGGTCCAGTGCTCGGTGGTGATGGAGATGTTGAGGCAGTCGAGGTTCTCGACCCGGTGGGGGGCGTTGAGCGGCCAGTGCAGCATCTCGCCGGGGCGCAGGTGGAAGACCCGGGCGTGCTCCTCGAACCAGGGCTGGTAGTCGATCTCGGCCTCGGTCAGGTTGAGGACGATGCCCTCGACCTGGTCCTCGGGCAGGAAGGGGGCGCTGTTCGGGTAGAGGTAGACGCGCTTCTCGCCGCGCACCTGCCAGAGGGACTGCCCGGGCAGGTCGGCGTGGTAGTAGACCTGGGCGCCCGGCGAGCTGATCAGGATGCCCAGGTTGTGCTTGAAGGTGGAGAAGCCGGGGATCCGCTGGTGCAGCTCGGCGAAGATGCCGTCCAGCAGCGCGGCGTAGCGGGCGTCGGCCTCGTGGACCCGGCGCAGGTTCAGCCAGAGCCGGCCTCGCCCGATCGCAGAGAGCACATCGACGCCGCTGGCTCCGCCGAGCTCGCCCTCCCGCCAGAGGGCGAGGTGCCCGGTGCCCTGGGGCGCCATCTCCAGCAGGTCGTAGTTGGCGCGGGGGTAGCCCTCGATCAGGGCGGCCAGGGCGTCGTCGGCCAGCAGCTCGTGCCGATGCAGGCGGTGGTGGATCCGGATCGGCTGGCGACCCCACAGGGCGGCGTGCTCCGGCCGGAAGTCGGAGAAGACAGCGGGGGCGGTGCTCTCGCGTGACACGGTCCCTCCGGTCTGAGGAATGCGGAAGGTACGCCTCGGATCCGGGCTTGTCACGCCTCGGCCCGCCGATGAGACGAGCCGTGACCAGCCGGAGCCTGCGGGGGCTGGGCCCTCAGCCGGCGATGCGCGGCTCGGCCCGGTAGGCGGCCGCGAGGCCCTTCAGGTGGGGGTAGGCGTCCAGCATGGAGGGGCTGATGCCGTCCAGGCCGCCGGCCTCGATCTGCCCGATCTGCAAGGCGATGACGATGTCGGCGATGCTCAGCGACGAGCCCAGCAGGAAGGGCCCGCCCGAGCGGGCGATCAGGCCCTCGACGTAGGCGCAGGCCCGGGCCAGCGGGCCGGCGGCGAAGTCCACCCGCATGGCCAGCTTCTTCTCCATGTCGCGCTCGTAGAGGCTGGGCAGCAGGGCGTTGGAGAGGGTGTCGTTGAAGGTGTCCAGGGCGCTGTCGACGATGAGGGCCTGCAGCGGGTCGGAGGGGTACAGCTCGCCCCCGCCCAGGCGGGCGGCGTAGCGCAGCATGGCGGCGGTCTGGGTCAGGACGAGGCCGTCGACCTCCAGCAGGGGCACGCTGCCCAGCGGCAGGGCGCCCTGGGCCTTGAGGGCGCCGAAGTCGGCGTAGTTTAGGCGGCGGTCCTCGAAGGGCTGGCCCGCGAGGCGCAGGGCGACCCGCACGGACTCGGCGCGGCCGGGGGCGTTGAAGTAGGTCAGGGCGATCTGGGGCGAGGCGGTGGGCATGGGGACTCCAGGGTGGGAGGCCGGGTATCGCGGAGGTGAGGGGGAGCAAGTGGGCTAAGAGAGGTCCTCTCGGAGGTCCCCGATGTGGTTCGCCCTGCTGCTCTCCTGCGTCCGCCCGCCGCCCACCGCGGCTCCGCCTCTGGGCTGCACGCTGCTGACGGTCAACGACACCTACCGGATCGAGGAGGTGCTCCCGGGTGTCGGCGGCATGGCCCGGCTGCGCGCCCTGCGGGCCTCGATCGAGGCCGAGGGGCAGGAGGTGCTGCTGCTGCACGGCGGCGACCTCCTCTTCCCCTCCTTGCAGAGCCGGCTGAGCAAGGGCGCCCATATGGTCGAGGTCCTCAACGGCCTGGACGGCGATCCCGAGGCGATGGACCCGCGGATGCTGGTGGTCTTCGGCAACCATGAGTTCGACGACGCGCGCTGGAAGCACGCCCCGGCCCTGCGCCAGCGCCTGGACGACTCGCAGTTCCTCTGGCTGGGCTCCAACATCCGCTTCGGCAGCTCGCCCGAGCACGGCGGCCTCTCCTCGCCCCAGCTCCGGGACACCGCCACCGTGGACTGCGGGGGGCTGAAGCTCGGGCTGTTCGGGCTGACCCTCTCCAGCAAGCACCCCGAGTACGTCGACGCCTTCGACGAGCCCGTCGAGGTGGCCCGGCGCCGGACCCAGGACCTGCGCGCGGCCGGCGTGGACCGGGTGATCGCCCTGACCCACCAGACGCTGGAGCAGGACACGGTCATGGTGGCCACCCTGGGCGCCCAGGGGCCGGACCTGGTCATCGGCGGCCACGAGCACGACTGGAAGCAGGTCGAGGTCGAGGGCCGGATGGTGCTCAAGGCCGACGCCGATCTGCGCACGGCCTGGCGGGTCGACCTGGTTCGCGGCAGCGCCGGGGTGGAGCTGCGGCCCCGCCTGCTGCGGCTGGACGCGCAAGCGCCGCCCGATCCGGCCCTGGCGGCGCGGGTCGCGGCCCTGCTCGCGGCCCACGCGGCGGAGTTCTGCGGCGACCAGGGGGCCGACTGCCTGGATCGAGAGGTCGGCCGCAGCCGGGTCGACCTCGTGGCCGAGGAGCTGACGATCCGCCGCTACGAGACCAACCTGGGCAACTGGGTCGCCGATCTCGCCCGCGCGGCCGATCCGGGCGCCGACATCGCCTTCCTCAACAGCGGCGGCCTGCGCCTGAACCGGGACATCGCCGCGGGGCCGATCACCCGGCGGGAGATCGAGGAGACCTTCGCCTTCGCCTCTCCCCTGGTGCGCATCGAGCTCGACGGCGCCACCCTGCAGCAGGTCCTGGATCGTTCGGTCCACGACTGGACCGGCAACGGGCACTGGCTGCAGATCAGCGGGCTGGCCTTCGTACACGATCCGGCGACGGGCACGGCCAGCCGCCTGACCCTGCTCTCGACCGGCGAGCGCATCCAGCCCGAGCAGCGCCTGGTCGCCGTGGTGCCGAGCTTCCTGGTCGACCCCAGCATCGGCGACCAGGACGGCTACACGATGCTCTCGGGGGGCACCGCCTTGGGGGTGGACCTGAAGGACCTCGTGCTGGCGGCGCTGGCCGACGCGGGCGAGGGCATCGCTCCGGCGAAGGAGGGGCGGATCTGCACCGCAGGCGCGGAGGGCCCCTGCCTGGCGGCGCCCTGATCCGACCGCCCGCCGCTCAGCAGTCGACGTTCTTCAGGTCGGCGCCCCAGCAGACCGCGCTGCTGCTGTTGTAGCCGGGGATCACGGCGTAGCCGCTGCCGTCGACCTCGACCTGGGCCTGGGTGTAGCTGGGCTCGTTGGGCGGGGGCTGCTCGTCGGCCCACTCCGCCAGCAGCTCGCCGTCGGCGGTCCAGTAGTAGCGGATGCGGTCTTCCTTGTCGTCGCCGACGACCCAGTACAGCTCGACGATGCCGTCGCCCCGGTCGCCCAGCCACTCCATGGTGACCATCACCGTGCCCGAGCGGTAGTAGTCGACCCAGCCCAGCTGCCCGTCGGCCCGGTAGAAGCCGTTGAACCAGATCTCGCTGTCGTACAGGCCGGTGTCGCTGGTCTGGAGGACCTCGAAGATCCAGCCGGTGCCGACCCAGTGCTGGTTGAGCTCGGCGGTGACCGTGTAGCCTTCGTCGTTGGTGACGGCCCGCGAGCCGGTCCAGGCGAAGGTGCCGTTGTCGTTGACCGCGATGTCCTTGAGCGTGCCCATCGTGTTGCGCATCGCGCCCAGGCGGCTGAGCAGGGTCAGGTCGACCGCCAGGGCGGCGCCGGCCCCGGCGACCACCGAGCTGTAGTCCTCGTCCACCGGGTCGACGGCGTCGTCGATGGCCTGGATCTCGGCGCTGCCGATGGTCAGCATGAAGGCCTCGTTGGCCGTCGTGAAGTCGATCGGCGAGCCGCCGCTGCTCTCCTCCACCGCGCCGTCCAGCGAGGCGTTGCGGTCGAGGATGTCGACGTAGGAGTCCGCCGAGAAGGAGAGGTCCTGGAAGCGGGGGATGTGGGGTGCGGGCTCTTCCTCGGCGATGCAGCCGATCAGGAGCGACAGGGCGATGATCATGGGCGTCCTCCATCGGCCGAAGGGCCGTTGTCTCCCAGAGAGTAATCGAGAACAGGGGTCACCCGCTCGCGTCGCCGTGCCCGGGGCCCTCCTCTCGGGTCCCCAGCAGCGGCGCCAGCAGGCAGAGCGCTCCCGCGAGGGCGTAGGCGATGGCGCTCTCGCCGGCCTGGCTCCAGCCGACCGCCAGCACGGTGTCGGCCACCCCCCAGGAGAAGCCGTGCATCAGGCCGGTCGCCGAGAAGGCGGCTCCCGCGAACATCCAGGCGGCGGCGACCCGGAAGCGGCCCTCGATCATCCCCACGGTGGCTGCGGCCAGGATCATCGCCGTCAGGATGAAGCCCTGCTCCAGCCGGAAGGCGCCCAGGGCGAAGACGTCGCCTCGGGTCAGGGCCGCGCCCAGCTCCTCCCCGAAGGGCGGCGCCACCCCGGAGACCTCGGCCCCGGCGCGCACGCCGGCCTTGATCATCATCGCCCCCCAGGCCGCCACCCCCGGCAGCAGCCCGACCACCACCGCCGGCGCGTGCGCCCGCGGGGTCGCCTGGAAGGCCTGGGCCGTGATCACGATGCCAATCCACAGGACGATGGCCATGCCGGCTTCGATCGGCACCGCCCAGGCCAGCAGGGAGAGCGAGCCGGTCAGGCAGAGCAGGCTCATCACGAGGCCGTCCAGCCAGGAGTAGCCGATGCGCGCGCCCAGGGCCTTCCAGCCGGGGTGGCCGATGTAGATGGTGGTCGGGAAGGCGCTGCCGAAGAGGGCGCCGACCAGGGTGCCCAGGCCGTTTGCCACCAGCGAGGGCGCGGTGGGGTAGTCGTCGCCCGCCGCCGCCGCGCTCTCCAGGTTCTGCAGGGAGCCGATCAGGTTGAAGAGGCCCATCGGCACGATCACCGAGAGGTAGGTCAGGGCGTAAGGGCCGCTCAGCGCCGCGAAGAGCTCGCCCACCACCGGGACCGGCAGGTGCAGGGAGAGGCCCGGCGGGCGCTCGCCAACGGGGGCGAGGCCCTGCATCCAGGCCAGCGAGGTGCCGATCAGCACGGCGACCAGCCCGCCGGGGAGCCCGCCCCGGAAGCGCAGCCGGCCGAAGTAGACGAGGCTGACCACCGCCAGGGTGGAGAGGCCCACCAGGGGCGAGGCGAAGGTGCGGAAGAGGAAGCCCAGGCTGATGAAGGTCAGGGCGATGCCCGCCAGGGTGGAGAGCAGGGCGGCCCGAGGCACGTTGCGGCGCAGCCAGCCCGCCCCCAGGGCGCCGAAGAGCTCGATGGCCCCGCTGCCCAGCGCCGCCACGAGCCCGGCCTGCCAGGCGGCGACCGGGTCGCCCGTCGCCAGCTTCACCGGCAGCATCACCAGGAAGACGTAGGCGAAGACGCTTGGGGTGTTGATCCCGTAGGGCAGGGCGCAGACGTCGTCCCGGCCGCTCTGGCGGGCCAGCCGCATCGCCTGCCAGGAGTAGAAGAGGTTGCCGAACAGGATCGAGAGGGCCGCCGCCGGGAGGATGCGCCCTTGGATCAGCTCGGGGGGGAAGCCGAGCACGAAGCGGCAGAGCGCGTCGATGACCAGCAGCTGCACGATGTTGTCGACGGCCAGCCCGAAGAAGCCGTCGATGTCGCCGCGGACGAACCAGCGGGGGCGGGCGCCAGAGGCGGGATGCATGCGGGGGACCTCCCTGGTCGGTGTCCGCCATGCTAGCAAACGCGGAGGAGATCGCGATGACCGACCTGCAATTCCAGCTCAACGGCCAGCCCCACACGATGCCCGAGGGATCCACCGTCGCCGACCTGCTCGACGCGGTCGGCGCGCGTCGGGAAGGCGTCGCCGTGGCCATCGCTCGCCGCGTGGTGCCGCGCGGCGAGCACGGCGATCGACGCCTCCAGGCGGGGGACGAGGTGGAGCTGATCACCGCGGTGGGCGGGGGCTGAGGGGCGGGGCTGAGG
>ERZ761602.1935-NODE-1935-length-34948-cov-7.638810_pt1 | contig 34948 bp, 30 predicted proteins | sample MGYA00512165_ERZ761602 | MGnify/ENA primary metagenome ERZ761602 (study PRJEB28899, sample SAMN02445085) | bioreactor sludge metagenome | biome: EBPR sludge; isolation source: Thorneside wastewater treatment plant | place: Australia: Brisbane, Thorneside...
CCCCGCCGGCACTCCCCTCTTTCTCCGGGGATCTAGCCGACCGCCCGCTTGGCCTTCTGCCAAAGTTCTTCCCATTCCGTCGGAGTCAGTTCGCCCAGAGCGCCTTTGGCGTGGGCCTCCACCCATTGAAACCGGGCCGTAAACCGGTCGACCATTTGCCGCAGGGCCTCTTCGGCATCCACCTTCATCCACCGCGCCAGGTTCACCACGGTGAAAAGAAGGTCACCAATCTCCTTGGCTTGCTCCTCGGGGTCATGGGCCGCGCGTAGCTCGGCGACCTCCTCGGCGAGTTTTTCATAGACCCCTTCGAGGTCGGGCCATTCAAAGCCGACTCGCGCGGCCCGCTTGCTCACTTCTTGGCTGCGCAAAAGGGCCGCCATTGCTCTCGGAACCCCGGCCAGGACGCTGTGTTCTTTTCCCTTTTCCTGCTTCTTGATCCGGTCCCAGTTGCGCAAGACCTCGGCGCTGTCGGCCACGCTGAGCTCGCCAAAGACGTGGGGATGGCGGCGGATTAGCTTTTCGGCCTCGGCCTCGGCGACCGAGTCAATCCCCCAATCCCCGTCCCGCTCCCGGATCTGGGTGTGCATCAGGGGCTGCAGCAAGAGGTCGCCGAGTTCTTCGTGGAGGGCTTCCAAGTTGCTGGAGTCGATCGCGTCGAGCGTCTCATAACACTCTTCCAAAAGGTACTTCTTGAGCGATTGGTGAGTCTGCTCTTGGTCCCACGGGCAACCGCCAGGACCCAGCAGACGGTCGACGATCTGCACCAACCCCCTCAGGCCCCCCGCGTGCAAGGCCTCAACCGGTGGGATCACCCAGACCTCCCCAACCATGGATCCTGTCCGTCCTGGAAGGGCCGGCTCCTCCGGCCAAGGAGGCAAGATGACCTGAGTCCACCGCTGGTCTGCCGCCGGATCGGGCCTTCCGGCCAACACCACGTAGGGGGGCTGCAAATCGAGCGGGAGCATCACCGCATAGTTTGACAAGTTTTTGATTGGAGGGAGGCCCCGAGTCCACCGCTGAGGAACCCTAATCGAGGGACTTGAGCAGTCGAGCCGCTTCACGCTGGCCCGACATCATGGCCCCGTGGACGGTGCTGGGGTGCTCGGCGTGAGTGGCCTCTCCGGCAAAGAAGATCCGGTCTTCGATTGGCGCGGCCAGGTTCCGGCAGTCCTCGGGGGAGGATCCGACAGCAAAGAAGGAGTAGGCCCCCATCGCCCAAGGATCCGCGCCCCACCGGGTGACCTCGGCAGATTCGATCCCGGGGACATCGCCCAAGAGTTCGAAGAGTCCCCGCTCGGCCAATCGGAGAATGCCTTCATCGGTCTCCAACTCGAGCTTTCGCGCCGCCTCGCCGCCGATTAACCCGACGAGGATGTTGCGCTTCAGCAGGGGCTGGAGATTTAGCCAATAAGTGGGCGCACGCCCATCGCCGACAGGGCGAACAAGGAAGGTTTCTTCTGGCAGCGGGACGTCCACAACCTCGACCACCACCTTGTTGAGCACGCCCATCCCGAGCCGAGCGACCGACTGACGGTGAGGCTCGGGCCACGGCTCGATCTTGACCCGGCCCGACTTGAGTACCCCGAGAGGCAGCGTGACCAGAACCCGCTTCGCTCGCAGGGGTCCGTTCGCGGTGACGACGGTGACTCCGTCTCCCTCCATCCGGATCTCGCGGACGGGAGTTCGGAGGCTGATGTCGAGTCCCTGGGCGAGAATCTGGGTGAGGCGACCGTACCCTTGGGGCAGGATCACCTCGTCGCCACCAAAGGCTTCGGCGGCATCAAACCACATCCCCGAGAGCTCGCGCGGGCTCGCGGCGTATTCGCCTTCGATCTCGTTGGCGACAAAGGTCGGGAGCCAGGCCTGAACCTCGGCCGAAGGCTTGATTGCGGCCGTGGCTCGCTCGATGAGTTGGGACAGCGGGACGTCTTTTTCCAGCTGTTCTTGCTCATTGGCCACAAACTTCATCACTCTTTCGGCGGCCTCCTGCACTTGGGCGAGCAGCTTGGCCGGAACCTCGCGGGAATCCGCCTCAACCCAGCGCGCTGAGTCGAAGTCGGTGGGAACGAACTTGACCCCCGACTGCTTGGCGAGAGTCGCCAGTGGGTTGCCCTCGATCCCGTGGATCCAAGCCGCCCCGAGGTCGATCGAGACTCCACGGAACTTTGTAGAGGTGTGGATTCGCCCCCCGATCCGGTCTCGGGCCTCCAAGATCCTCACCGAGACGCCGGCTTGCTGGAGCTCCCGGGCGGCAATCAGGCCAGCCATCCCGGCCCCGATCACTAGGACGTCGGGTTCGGGCTGAAACCGGGGCAATCCGGTCAGCGCGACGGCCCCGGCAGCGGTCAAAAATTCGCGTCGGGAGAGGGGCATGCCCGGAGTATGTCCGAATCTGGGCTAGAATCACGCCATGTCGCTGGTCGGAAGAGTCGGGCGCAAACGGTGGCGGGCGCGGTTCGCCATGGGCGTTGTTTATGGTCTTCTGATCTTGGGGGCAGTCACGACGCTGTATCCGTTCCTGTTGATGGTCTCCAGCAGCGTGACGGGGCCGACCGATCAAAACCTGAATAAGCTCGTGCCGGGCTTCTTCCGGGATTACGGACTGACCGAAACGGATTGGACCAAGCCCCAGCCCCACCTGCTCGGCAAGTACCTCGATGACAAGTACTCCAGCGACTTGAGCCGCATCCAGTCGACCCGGATCGGGGCCAAGGCCAGCGAGGAAGATGTCAAAGCCTACGAGAAACTCCTCGCCGAAGCACCGGTCGGACTTTGGGAAGCGGGGTTCCGCCAGGCCAGCGGTCAGGTCACCAGCAAGTTGACTCTGCGGTACCAGGCGTGGCTCAAGGAACGCTACAAGACTGTTCAGGACGTTAACCGGGCTTATCTGGAAGAGAATGTGGCCTTCACTACGGTGGTGCCGCCTTCGGAACTTCTCGCCCGAAAGAACTGGCGCTCGCCGGGCGATCGGAAGTACCGCGAGTACCAAGAATTCAAGGCCACGCTTCCGGCCGAGTTTCGCGTCCCTGTCCGGATCGAGGCAATGTGGCAAGAGTTCCTGCGGTCTCGGAGCGAAGGGCGGCTGGAGTCGGTGCCGGCCGAGCTGCGGGTGGGCATCAAGCGCTACGAGGACCTCCGATGGCCCGGGAGCCATCCGCTGGTAGAGGAGTTCGTTCAAAAGGCGGTTCCGCCCCAATTCTTGGAGGATTCGATCGAATTGCGGTGGGGACAACTGCGCCCGCCGACCGGCCCGGAGGCCAATCCCCAGGAAGGGGCCCCGGCGCTTCGCGCCGCCCTTCCTGCCGCCCCCGGTCGGACGGACGCAGCCACGCAGCTCGCGGCGATCAATCCGAATCTGCCGGTGGACGCGTACGAGAGAGCGCATGTCGCCACCAACGCTCAGGCGGTGAAGAACGAATTTGCCACCCGCAACTACCGTTACGTCTTTGACTACCTGGCTCTCAACGGTCGAGCCGTGCTCAATACGGCGATATTCTGTCTGATGGTGATCGCGGCTCAACTGTTGGTGAACCCTCTGGCCGCCTATGCGCTCAGCCGCTATCCGATCAAGGCGACTGGCAAAATCCTCATCTTCCTGCTCGCCACCATGGCGTTCCCAGCCGAAGTGGCGATGATCCCGTCCTTCTTGCTCCTCAAGGATTTGGGCCTGCTCAACACGTTTTGGGCCTTGGTTCTGCCGGGGGCGGCCAGCGGCTACATGATCTATCTGCTGAAGGGCTTCTTCGACTCGTTGCCGCAGGAGCTTTATGAGAGCGGCGCGATCGACGGAGCCAAGGAGATCACGATGATGTGGAAGATCGCCCTGCCCCTCAGCCGTCCAGTGCTCGGGTATCTCGCCTTGTTGGCCTTTATGGGAGCCTATGGCGCGTTCATCTTCGCCTTCTTGATCGTGCAAGACCGCAACATGTGGACTCTGATGGTCTCGATCTACCAGTTGCAAATGGTTGCGCCCAAAGCGGTGATCATGGCCGCACTCACGGTGGCTGCCGCGCCGACCCTGTTGGTCTTCCTCCTCACCCAGCGGGTCATTATGCGAGGCATCGTGCTCCCCGGCGAGCGGTAGTAGAATCAAGATCTATGGCTTCGAGTTTGAATTGGGCGATCCTGGGGACCGGGTCCATCGCGGAAAAGTTTGCCGAGGGGCTCCCCTTGTGCCAGCACGGCAAGTTGGTCGCAGTGGGATCGCGGAACGCCGATAGCGCCGAGGCATTTGTTGCCAAGCACGCCGGCCAGGCTTATGGAAGCTATGAGGAGGCGATCGCCGATCCCCAAGTCGAAGCGGTCTACATCGCGCTCCCCCACCACCTCCACGCCGAGTGGACCATCAAGGCGGCCCGAGCAGGCAAGCACATCCTCTGCGAAAAGCCCTTTGCCATGAACCTCGCCCAAGCTCGCGAGGCGCTCGCGGCGGTCAAGGAGGCGGGAGTCTTCTTCATGGAGGCCTTCATGTACCGGTGCCACCCCCAAACGATCCTCCTCAGGCAGTTGCTCAACGATGGGGTCATTGGTCGGATCATGGTGGTGACGGGCGAATTCTGCTACGCGACCCAGCGACCTGGAAAGCACTTCCGAGTCGATCCGGCGCTCGGCGGCGGAGCCCTGATGGACGTTGGTTGCTACCCGGTCTCGATGATCCGCCTGATCGCCGGACAAGAGCCGAAGCGCGTCGTCTATTCGGCCGAACTCACCCCCGAGGGCTATGATGGCTACGGGTCGGGTCTGATGGACTTTGAGAACGGAGTCCGGGCCACGTTCAATGCCTCGGTGCACTGCAACGGCCGAAACTGGGTGACGATCAACGGCGAAAACGGAACGATCACCGTCACCGATCCCTGGTTCTGCAACGGGCAGTTGGTGGTGCAGATCAACGGCCGCGCGCCGGAGGAGATGCGCTACAGGAAGCCACCTCACCTGTGGGGCAACCAGTCCATTGTCGCCGCTCAGCTGCTGGAGCGCAAGCAAGCCCCGTTCATGAGTTGGGAAGACACCTTGGGGAATATGCGGATCCTCGACCTCATGCGCCAATCCGCCGGTATTCGGTGGGATGTCGATGAATGACCTTGAGATTGTTTTCGGCGGGCCGCCATTGATGACTCTCTAAACTCGACTCGACGGAGGCCCAACGGAACTCTCTGTCCAGCCCAGAAAACAGTTCTGTTTTTTGGCAAACTGCTCGTATACTAGCCTTGGTCGGTTGTAATCAACCGGTGAAGAGATGAGTGGTGTTGGATTTCACTTTGAAACGTGCTTGGATCGATGGGGTCTTTTCAGCAAAAGGTCTGCCTTAATTGCTGGGCTGATCCTTGCGGCGGTGATGTCTCTAGCGGCCCCTGGTGAGACCGTTCCGGTCTCCGTTGGGCTTCCTGGCTCAGGACCGATTGGCGATTCTCAATTCCCGGCCGTCAGTGCAGATGGTCGGTATGTGGTGTTCGAGTCGGATTCCCCGGACTTCATCGTTGGGGATACCAATGGTCTGAAGGACATCTTTCTCACGGACCTTGGAACGGGTTCGACAACTCGAGTCAGTGTCAGCACTTCGGGAGCGCAGGGCGACGGCGAGTCCAGCAATCCTGCAATCTCGTCCGACGGGCGGTACGTGGTCTTTGAATCCGGTGCCAAGAACCTCGTTTCGGGCGATACCAACGGATCAGCAGACATCTTTGTGAGGGATCTCGTTTCGGGAACGACGACTCGGGTCAGCGTAGACTCGTCCGGAGGACAGGGGAACGGTGCCTCCCGGACTCCCTCGATCTCTGCAGATGGCACTCGCGTTACGTTTCAGTCTTCTGCGAGCAACCTAGTGGGGTCCGATACCAACGGTTTGTCCGATATCTTTGTCCGAGATCTCGGAACGAGCCAAACCAGCCGCGCGAGCGTGGGGGTCGCGAATGTCCAGTCGGATGGTTCTTCGCTCAACCCTGAGATCTCTGGCAATGGTCGATACGTGGTATTCGAATCCCAAGCGACGAACCTGGTGGCGGGCGGGACGAGTGGGATCACTGAGATTTATCTTCGAGACCTCTCAACCGGCACCACGATCCGGGTGGCACTCGATTCTAATGAAATCCCCGCGAACGGTCAGTCCGAAAGGCCGGCCATCTCTGCTGATGGGCGGTTCGTGGCGTTCGACTCGATCGCCAGCAATTTGGCTACGGACGATACCAACGGGGTTGAAGACATCTTTGTGCGGGACCTGGTTCTGACCACCACGACCCGGGTCAGCGTGGATTCCAACGATTTGCAGGGCGATGGCTTCTCGGCCCGGCCCTCTCTCTCCTCGGACGGGCGCTATGTGAGCTTTGAATCCCAGGCCACCAATCTCGTGGCTGGAGACACGAATGGAACTTGGGACACGTTCGTCCGCGATCGAACCGACCGGGTGACTACCCGGGTCAGCGTCTCAAGTTCGGAGGTCGAGGCCCTTGGCGGATCTTTCGTCACGTCCATTTCAGCCAATGGCCGGTACGTTGTGTTTGAATCCGAGGCCAACAACCTGGAGTCCGGGGACTTCAACGGGAATCAGGACATCTTTGTCCGCGACTCGGTGGCGGGAACGACGGCTCGGATCAGCCGTGATTTGGCCCCCGCACTCGGGAATGGATCCTCGGGTCAGGCTGCGATGGACCTCAGCGGGCGATACGTGGTCTTTGCCTCGGCGGCCTCCAACCTCGTCAGTACGGACGGAAATGGAGCCGACGATGTGTTCCTCCGAGACATGGAGTCTGGCACGTTCTCACTCGTCAGCAAGAACTCGGCCGGGGTTCAAGCCAATGGATTTTCTTTCGACCCCTCCATTTCCGCAGACGGCAGACTCGTGGCCTTCATGTCGGATGCCCGGAATTTGGATCCCTCGGATACGACGATCTGGCTCGATATCTTTGTCCGCGACCTGACGGCGGGAACGACGACCCGGATCAACCTCGGTCCGGGTGGGGTTCAGGCAAATGAAAACTCCTTTGCGCCCTCGATCTCCGCAGACGGAAGGTATGTCGCCTTTGCCTCCCTCGCGCGGAACCTGGTGACGGGTGATTCGAACAACCGACAAGATATCTTTCTTCGGGACCTTACGCTGAATTCAACGACCCGAGTCAGCGTGAGTTCCACCGCTGCTCAGGCAAACAACGATTCCGAAAACCCGGCCTTAGGCGATGGGAAGATCGTGGCCTTCGATTCCTTGGCGTCCAACCTCGTCTCGGGAGATTCCAATTCAAGACGAGATGTCTTTGTCCGGGACCTTGCTTCGGGCACCACCAGGAGAGTCAGCGTGAGTTCCACCGGTGCGCAGGGCAACGGAGATTCCTCCGCTCCAAAAGTTTCCTCCGATGGGCGTTACGTCGCTTTCGAGTCTCTGGCGACCAACCTGGTCCCCGGGGACACGAACGGGGTGGCGGATGTCTTTGTCCGGGACCTTGTTGCCAATACCACGACCAGGGTGAGTGTCAGCGGATCGGGAACCCAAGGGAACGGCTTGTCGGGAGCGGTTTCTCTGTCTGCCAACGGGAGATGGGTCTCCTTTGTCTCACTGGCTAGCAACCTTGTGCCGGGGGATACCAGCAATTCATTTGACGCCTTTGTCCGAGATACCCTCACCGGGACGACGACTCTGGCCAGCGTCAGCACCAGCGGCATCCAAGGCAACAATTCGACCTTCAATCCTGTCCTCTCGGGCAACGGTCGCTTTGTCGCGTTCGAGTCTTTCGCTAATAATCTCACCTCTACTCCGAAGCTGAGCTACGTTTACGATCTCTTTCAGCGCGATTTGGAGGCTCCGGCAGGCCCCGTGGTCGCCATGCTGTTGTTCGAAAGTTGGGTGGGGTCTGCGCTTCCCTCAACCGCGGACTACATCCTGCGAACGCCAGGCGGGACAGTCGTCAGTTCAGGCCCCTTGACGGTTGCGGCGGATGGAAAGATCTCGATCCCGAAACCCGATGCCGGCACTTATGAGTTGCTGGTGAAGAGTCCGAGCTTCTTGCAGAAAAAGGTCGGATTGACGCAGGGAAGTACGACGGTGGACTTGGGGTCGATCACGCTGCTAAACGGCGATGTGGATGATGACAACGCCGTCACGGTCTTCGACTACATCGAGTTGTCTTTAGCATTCGATTCATCCCCTGGGGATTCGAACTGGAACCCCCGCGCTGACCTGGATGGTGACGGTTCGGTAACGGTGTTTGACTACATCATCCTGAGCCAGAACTTCGACGTCCAGGGCGACGAGTGAGGCTCACCGCGGTAGGGCGTATCCGGCGTGCCGCAGGTGGTGCTCCAGGTCAAACAGGGCCGCCGCTTGCTCGGGGGTTAGCCGCGAGGCGACGTCGGGATCGGCCAGAACCGCGCTCTTGAAGTCCTCCCCGTCCCAGGCCTTGGCCGCATTCCGTTGGGCAACCTTGTAGGCTCCCTCGCGGGACATCCCCGCCTGAACCAGCGCCACCATGATGTGCTCGCTAAAGACCAAATCGCCCATCTGGCGTAAGTTCCGCATCATGTTCTCGGGCAGAACCACCAGCCCGCCCAGGATCTTGGTCAACCGCGCGATCATGAAGTCCACGACTTGGAACGTGTCCGGGAAGATAATCCGCTCAAGCGAGGAGTTCGTCAGGTCTCGCTCGTGCCAGGTCATCACGCTCTCCAGCATCGCGTGGGCGTTGGCCCGCACCAGCCGGGAGAGGCCGCAGACCGTCTCACTGTTCCAGGGGTTGCGCTTGTGGGGCATCGCGCTGCTGCCGGTTTGCCCGGCCGCAAACTCTTCTTGAACCTCCAATATCTCCGTCCTCTGAAGGTTTCGCAGTTCGGTGGCCCATCGTTCCATCGATCCGGCGAGGACGGCCAGGTCGCAAAGAACCCGGGCATGCCGGTCGCGGGCTACGATCTGGGTTGCGGCTGGGTCGGGACGCAGGCCTAGGGCGGCGCAGATCTTGGCCTCGATCTCGGGATCGACGTGGGCGTGGATCCCCACCGCCCCGCTGATCTTGCCCACCGCGATCTCGTCTCTGCCTTGGCGTAGCCTCATGAGGCTGCGGTCGAGTTCGTGCAGCCATCCCGAAAGCTTGAAACCAAAGGTGATCGGCTCGGCGTGGATGCCGTGGGTTCGGCCGATGCAGGGGGTCTCTAGATGCTGGGCAGCAAGCCCGTGCAACACCATTCGGAGCTTCTCGAGAGATCCCATCAAGACATCGAGAGAGTCCCGCATCATCATCCCTAGGGCAGTATCGATGACGTCATAGCTGGTCACTCCGAAGTGGATCCAGCGGCTGGGGGTTTCGTCGGTCCCGGCCTCTTTGCCCGCATATCGGCTGACGTATTCGCTCATGCACCGGACAAAAGCCACCAGGTCGTGGCGGGTTTCGAGTTCGAGCTCATCGCATCGGGCCAGATCAAAACCAGCCCCGCCGCGAATGGCCTCCATATCCCCGACGGGGACGACGCCCGCATCAGCGAAGGCTTGGCAAATCGCAACTTCGACCTGCATCCAGCGGTCATATTTGGCTTGGCGGCTCCAGATGGAGGTCATGGCCGGGGTGCAATAGCGCTCGATCATCTCACTTAGGAGGGTACTCGGCGGACAAACAGGCCCGCCGGTCCGTTGTAACTACTTGGTGAACTCCCTCAAGTCGAACTTCCTGGCCGCGATCCGCAGCATCGTCGAACAGCGCAGCCGCGCCGCCCTGAGCGCAATCGGGGTCGCGGTGGCTTCGGTCGCGATCGTGACGCTGGTCAGCATCGCGCTGGGGGTCCGTGGCGATATCACCAAGCAGGTCGAAGATCTGGGCGTCAACACGCTGATCGTTCTGCCCGGACGGATCGAAGAAGGCAACTTCAACCCCAACCTCGGCGGTCAGAGCTTTCTGAGAGAGGAATACGGAAAGGATCTGCTCCAGACTCCCGGGGTCTTGCGCGTTGCTCCCCTCACCTTTGCCGGAGGCGGCATCCGCTACAAGGAAGAAGAGGCCTATCCGACCATGGTGGCCACCACCAGTGACTGGTTCAAGATGCACCCCGAGAGCCTCAAGAGCGGAAATCTGTGGGAAGACCCCAAGACGACCCAGCGGGTGGCGGTCATCGGCGCCGTCGCGAGCAATCGGCTCTTCGGCGAAAACGTCGACCCGGTCGGCAAGACCGTGGAGATCCACGAGAAAGACTACACCGTGATCGGAGTGACCCAAGATGAAGAGAGCGAAAGCAACCTCTTCAGCATGTTCAGCCTTCAGAACGTCGTCTACATCCCCTATCACGCGATGAAGATCGACCAGCCGGACATGCAAACCGACCGACTGATGGTGCAGAGCGCTCCCGATGCCGAACCAAAGCCCCTGGTCGCCGAGCTGGAGCAACGACTGGGCAAATTTCTCGACTACCAACAGTATTCGGTCCTGACCAATGAGGACCTTTTGGGGTTGGTCTATAAGCTGATGAGCATCCTAACCTGGTTGCTGGTGGGCCTCACTTCGATTGCCCTCTTTGTCGGGGGGGTGGGGATCATGACCGTGATGCTGATGTCGGTGAACGAGCGTAGCCGCGAGATCGGGATCCGCAAGACGGTCGGCGCAACTCGGAGGGATATCTTCTGGCAATTTCTCTCCGAGTCTTCGCTCCTTGCCCTGATCGGTGGTGCTCTCGGGTTAGCCTTCAGCTACGTCGTCTGCTTCTTGCTCTACACCTACACCGACGTCAAGCCCACCGTTACGTGGGGAGTCGTGGCGATGTGCTTTAGCGTGTGCCTCGGCGTCGGCTGCATCTTTGGGCTTTTGCCTGCGGTTCGCGCCTCGGGCAAGGACCCGGTGGTCAGCTTGCGCAACGAGTGACCCGGGGGTTAGGTTCGCCAAAATAGCACGCCCGCTCCGAGCCCGAGGGCGGTGATGAAAAGTGAAGCCTTTCCCACCGCTGCCCCGATCCGGAAGGCCCGCTCGGCCCCTATCTTGGCGCTGAGGACTCTCGCCCCGAACTTCAGGAAGAGGCCGACCAAAACCCACCACGCCCCCACGGCGATGAGAATTGCCTGCCCAGTGGTGATCATCCGGTTGTGATACCGCATGGGTTGGGGGTTAGGGGATAGGGGATAGGGTCGCGATGGGGGAGTTCTCGGGTCAAGAACTCCCCCACTGCTCTCCCCATAACCCGCGCTCCCTCTCGATGGGCGCGTCTTCAGAAGTCGCCGAACAGGCTAGGCTGGGCTAGTGTGGGTTCGCTTTGGCCAAGGAGGCGAGCCGCGCGGCGGAGGGTGCCCGGGGCGTGTCCGGCGAAGCTGTTCCCAGCGATCAAGAACCTCGGCTGCCGGCCCAGCAACGGGCCAAGCTGGTCTAGCCACCAGGCGATCCGGGGCGAGGCGTCATAGAGCTCCAGCGAGTCCTGAGTGAACTGCGCGTGAACTCCGCAAAGTCGCAGGTAGGCCACTGCCCCCAAGTGGACAGGCACGAGGGGCCGGTAGCCGAGCCCATCCGTTCCCGGAGCATGGGCTGCCTCACCGACCGGGGCCAGATCGCTCGCCACCCAACTGCAGCGATGATCTTCCAGCAGTGCCGAGGTCGACTCGACAAACCAACTCTCATGCCGAAGCTCCACCAGTCGTGGACACGGGGCGGGGAAGTCTTCGAGGATCCGGCCCAGGAGACCCGACTCGGTCGCGGCAAAGCTCGGCGGAAACTGGAGAAGGATCAGGGAGCGCTCGGGCCCCAGAATCTCGATGCCCGCTGAGAGGGTTCGCCATTCTTCGGCTGCGGGTCCCACGATGAGGGGAGTAGAGTGGGTCAGCGATTGAGGCGCCTTCAGCACGAAGGAGAAATCGGCACTCACTTGGCGCTTCCATCTCAAAAACGTCTCGCTGCGAGGGATCCCATAGAAGGTCGTGTCGAGTTCGACGGCCGGATAGAGCTCGGCATATGCGGCCAACCGATCTTCTTCTCGGAGGTCTGGCGGATAGACAGAGCCGTGCCAGTCGGGGTAGCCAAAGCCGATCGTGCCGAGCTTCCACATGGGCGCTAGCGAATGCTGGTAAGAGGGCTACTGATTCGGGTCGGGAGCGAGAGTGGTCCGGCGAGGCCGTTGTTCTCGATTCGGCGCGCGAACTCGGCCAGCCCTTGCCAGTGCCGCTCGGTCGGGCGATATTGCATCACATCCCGCAGGTAGTGACGGACCTGATCCAGCTCGAACCCGAACCGCTTCGAGTACTCTGGCTCGCGCTCGGGCAGGCGGAGCAGTCCCGTTTCTCGGGAGTGGTCGAGCGCGCCGACGACTTCGCCGGTTAACGCCTCGCCGCCGACCCAGAGCGCCCAAATGAAGGGCAGCCCGGTGAGCTCGAGCCATGCCTCTCCCAGGTCGATCGCGCTTACTCCTGGTTCGGGCTCGCGCATCCCAGCATCCCCAATCAGGACGGCAGCGTCGGCTCTTTGGAGAGAATCCGCGAGATCGGGCCCACCAACGACCGTCCGGACGCCTAGGCCCAGATGGTCTCGCAGCCAGACTTGGGCGAGCAGATTGCTGGTCATCGAACTCGGGTCGAGGGCAAGGGTCTCGATCTTCTCGACCGGCCCCCGGTGAAAGATTCGAACGCTCTCGACCGCCCCCTCGCTCGCGATGGCAACCGAATCGGCGACCCTAGCCCCGGGTGTTCTCAGGGCTTCGATGCTGCTGACCAGGATCGCCGCCGCACCGTGGTGCAGGAGCCCCGGCAATTCGGACGGGACCCGGAACTCAACCCGGTATCCAGGTGGAAGGTCTTCGACCAGCGGCGCGGCGTTGAGGTAGGGGACGCATCCGAGCAGGATGTCCATACCATGATTTTACGACGTGGGGGCGAGTTTAGTCTGTGAGTCCCTGCTGTGAGCTTCGGCGCGCCACGATGATCACGCTGCTCCCCCAAGCGAACCGCCCGCCGGAGATGATCTTGCGACCCTCCCCGGTTTGTAACGAGATGAGCCAGCGATTGAGCCATTCGGGGACCCGAGGCAAGGAGGCATGGGGCGGGCCGGGGCGCAGCTTTTCGATCACTCTTGAGAGCAAAACCAGAGGGAAAAGATAGAAGACTGCGTAGCTAGAGTGGACGATTTCGAACCCTGAGGCGCGGAGTTTAGCCTCTGCTTCGGGTCTGCGATAGCGCCGAAAGTGTTTGAGAGCGATGTCGTGGGGACCCCACAGACTTCGGAAGGCAGGGACACTTAGCACCAGAACTCCACCAGGAGTCAAGATCCGGTGAACCTCGCCAAAAGCCGCCTGGTCGTCGAGGAGATGCTCAAAGACGTCCAGCCCGACTACCGCGTCGACGCTGCCGGATCGGATCGGAAGGACCATGCCATCGCCGAGGACCAACCGATGTAGGCCGCGCTGGCGGCAAAATCTCAGAGCCTCGGAGCTGGCGTCGAGGCCAACCGCGATGCCCGACGTTGACTCAAGTTGGCCAAGGACGACGCCGGTGCCACATCCGAAATCGAGGATTCGTCTCTGCGGGACCGACGCGGCATAGCGATCGACGAGGCCGAGGGCGAGTCGACGACGCCCAACAAACCACCAATAGTGGTCTTCGAGGGCATACATCCGGGCGTATTCATCACGCTCCATCGAGGGGTTCCTTCACCCGCAGCCGCCCGGCTCGGCCGAGGGCGCGAAGTTTGAGGAGGTCTCGGATCGCGTTCAATCCGTCGCGGAAGGGTCGAAGGCGGCTTCCTTCGATGTGGCGCCACCGGACCCCGATCTCGGCGATGGGCAGCCCCAGATCTCGGGCGACCAGCAGAGCCTCGAAGTCATAGCTGAAGTTATCCAGATGGCACCGGGAAAAGATCTCGCGAGCAGCCTCACGCCGAAAGAGCTTGAATCCGCATTGGGTGTCTTGGATCCCCTTAAGGCCAAACATCTGGATGAGCTTGTTGAGAGCCCTTCCGCCAAGTTCTCGGTAGAGAGGCTGCCGAACTTCCAGCCGACTCTCCTTGAGCGGACGACTGCCAATCGCGACATCGGCTTGTCTGTCGAGTGCCGGAAGGAGCTTCTCGACTTCCTCGATCGGGGTGGCCAAGTCGGCATCGCTCAGGAGGAGCAGTTCGCCCTCGGCCCGGAGCATTCCGTAGCGAACGGCGTGGCCCTTGCCTCGATTGGTGGGGTAGCCGGTGAGCTGGATGCGCGGCTCGTGGGCGGAATACTCCCGAACCTTTTCAGCTGTGCGGTCTTTGCTCCCGTCGTCAACAATCAAGATCGACCACGAGTAGGAGACCCCCGAGAAGTACTCCAACATACGGTCGAGGGTGCCCGGCAGGCGATTTTCTTCGTTATAGGCGGGCACAATCACCGCCAGCCGAGGGGTGCTCAAAGTGCGTGCAGTCTACCTGCTGCGATACCAACCACTGGTCTCATACCACGCGGGGAATCCTCGCAGCGGGTTGCTTTCTGCAGCGACCTCAAAGACATCCCTGGGGCGCCCTCCTTCGCGGACGATCAGCATGTTGCTCAGCCGACGTTGGGGCTTGATCAGCATCTCTCCGCGGTAATAGAAGCAGGTCGAGCCACCGCCATCGAGGGCAATCGCATCGACGACGGCGCGGGTCTTCATCGCCCGGCCGAGCTCGCTGAGGGTGACCGAGTTGCGGGTCGCCATTAGGACTAGCCGCCCATCCTCGGTGATTCCAGCGGCAGTTCGGGCCGCGCGACCCCAGATCCGGCTGTCTCGGAACTTTTGACTCTTGGGATCGGGACAGACGACGCCGTCGCGAATCACTCGCACAAGGCCTCGGAGGCCAAAGCGGAACCCGGTCCAATCCAGGCGTTGCTTATAGCCAGAATCGAAGATCTGGACCCGTCCTTTCTCATCGACGGCTAGAACCGAACCGCGGGCGCCTTGGGCAGTCAACTCGCCATCGACCAAAACGTCACCTACCGGGGTACCAGTTCGGGGGTCAAAGAAGGTGCCGGTGAGGGCCACGGCGGGCGCAGTTCGAGCCGTGAGGGTCCAGGCATTGGAGAGGCCTGGCTCGTGGATGGTCTCGACGCTGATGGTGTCGCAGCTCAGGTTGGCCACCGCAACGTGATAATGGGCGCGCCCGTGTTGAAATTTATCGTGTCGGACACTGGCCTGGGACCAGGCGCTTCCACCGGTCCCGACGAGGAGTCCGACCCCCACAACAAAAATCCCAAAAATTTTTTTCATCGCAACTCAAAATGGTCCAACGCAAGAATCATGCCACCAAAATTGCTCCAATCGTGGCAGAATTCATAGAGTAGCACTCTACTGAACAAAAATTTGCTCCGGTTTGGAACCGGTTGCGCCTATTACGTCAGGTCTGGCCCTTGCGTTCCAGTTCTCCCTGCGGTACAGTCCCATTCAACGTGGGAGAACCTGGTTCATTAGAACTTGACCAACGCAAAAGCGAAGTTATCGCCGGGTCGCAGATTGAATCTGCTGATCATGAACCTCCCGCTACTCCCACTCAAGACTTGACAAAAAAGTCTGGATTCGCCAGCAGTTGGCGAAGCGTGGGGCCCGGAACCTGGTTTTCCCGGTTCGCGATCTTTGTTCTGGTCTACATGTTCCCGGTCGTGATGTGGGGTGTGGTCACCCGCGCGACCTTCAGCGGCGATGGGTGCGGTACGCACTGGCCGCTTTGCCATGGTCAGCTCATCCCGTTCGGGTTGCCGGTTGAGAGTTGGGTCGAATGGAGCCATCGTCTCAGTAGCGGTTTGGCCGGTCCTCTGGTTGTCGCCTTGCTGGTCCTCGCTTATCGGGCCAGTGTCAAAGGATCCCAGCTCCGCAAGGCGGCGCTCGGGTCCTTCTTCTTTACTCTCACCGAAGGTGGGATCGGGGCCAAGCTGGTCCTCAAGGATCTCGTCGCGGACAACCCCAGCATGGTCCGGGCTTTCTGGACCGGCGCTCACCTAGCTAATACCTTTATCCTCTTAGGGTTCTTGACCTGGACGGTCTGGCTAGCCCTCGGCAAGCCCGCGATTCGGCTGCGCGGCCAAGGACCGGTGATGGGTGCGGTGGCGCTGGGGCTGTTCCTGATGCTCTTCCTCGGTGTGACGGGTTCGATCGCGGCTCTCGGAAGCATGCTCTACCCAGCCGGTAGCCTAGCCGAAAAGCTACGCCAGGACTTTGATGCCGCCTCGCCCTTGCTGGTCCGGCTCCGGCTCGGTCACCCGCTGATCGCGACGAGCGTTGGCCTCTACATCGTCTTTTTGGCTTCCTATCTCACCCGCGTCCGACCGACGGACTCGATGGTGAAGTCAGCTCGCTGGATGGTGGGTCTCTTTGGTCTCCAGATGGTCTGGGGACTCAGCACGTTGCTCACCAAATCGCCGCTGGTTCTACAGGTAGGGCACCTGCTTCTGGCCGACCTTCTGTGGGTCGTGACTCTCTGGGCTGGAGCTCAGGCGCTCAGCACGGGTCGAGAATCGGTGCCCGGAGCCGACTCGGAATCGGCTCACAGCGGAGGCGTTTCTCGTTCGGGGTTGATGCACGCTTATATCGCCCTGACCAAGCCTCGGGTCATTTCGCTCCTTCTCTTCACCACCATCACGGCGGCTTTTGTCGCGGCAAAGGGTTGGCCCGGCGGGTGGTTGCTGTTGGCGCTTCTGGTGGGGGGCTATTTCTCTGCCGGCGCGGCCAACGCGATCAACATGGTTTATGATCGCGACATCGACGTGCGGATGAAGCGAACCTCCTCGCGTCCGACGGTGACTCAGCAGATCACGAACGTCCAGGCTCTGACTTTTGCCTTCGTTCTTCAGACGATTTCCTTCGCTGTCCTCTGGTCGGTCGCAAACCTGCTGACCGCCTTCCTGGCGTTCGCGGGACTCCTCTTCTACGTCTTCGTTTACACCATGGCGCTCAAGCGGCGCACCTGGCAGAACATCGTCATCGGTGGGGCCGCGGGTGCGTTTCCGCCGCTCGTCGGCTATGCCGGGGTAACCGGATACCTGAGTCCGGTGGCCTGGATCCTCTTTGGGATCATCTTCCTTTGGACTCCGGTCCACTTCTGGGCTCTGGCCCTGCTGATCAAGGATGACTATAAGGATGCGGGCGTGCCGATGCTGCCTTGCGTCCGGGGTGATCACTACACCGTTGTCCAGATCATGGTCTACACGGTGCTGACGGTTGCGATCAGTCTGGCGCCCTTGTTCATGGGTGAGGCCGGGATGTACTACGCGGTGGCGGCAGTCATTCTGAACGCCGCACTCTTCGTCCGAGCGATGAACCTCTATCACCGTCCCGAACGGCAAGAGGCCAAAGTGCTCTTCAAGTATTCGATGGTTTATCTCGCGGCGCTCTTCTTGATGTTTGCGATCGACCGGAGTTGGCTGGCATAATGCAACGTTTTCTGAAAACAAATCTCACCGCAAAAATGAGGGTTGAAGTGATCAATAGTATGGTTGAACGATCTGTGGAGGTTGGAGGCTAAGATGCCGCAACTTTTCAAGCCATCGGCGAACTCGGCGGCCAAAGTGAGCCTGCTTCTGACGGCCGCTTTGCCTGTCCTCTTGATCTCTGTTGGGTCGGGGATTAGTCGGTCGGCGGCCAATACCGGGGTTGGAAACCGGCTGGACCAGCCGGTCCCGTTCTCGCACCAGCACCACGCTTGGGAGCTCGGGATCGACTGTCGGTATTGCCACACCTCGGTCGAAGAGTCCGGCTACGCCGGGCTTCCTGATACGGAGACCTGTATGACCTGCCACAGCCAGATCTGGACGAACAGTCCTCTGCTCGACCCCGTGCGCAAGAGCTACGAAACGGGTCAGCCGCTGGAGTGGAACCTTGTCAACAAGGTCCCCGAGTTCGTGTACTTCAACCACTCGATCCACATCGATCGGGGGATCAGCTGCAACAACTGCCACGGCCCCGTGCAAAAGATGCACCTCACCTTCAAGGGTCAGCCCTTCCACATGGTCTGGTGCCTTGAGTGCCACCGCGAGCCTGAGAAGTACCTCTACGTGGACGAAAAGAACCCCCAACTGACCCCGCGTCAGCAGGTCTTCAACCTCTATGTCAAGTTCCAATCCGACCCCGAGGGCACCAACATGTCGCCGCGGGAACGGGCGCTGATCAATGGCAAAGAACAGGTCACGACGGTGAAGGATTTGATCGAGCGCGGTCGAAAGTTGCTTGAAGAACGAGGGATCAACAAAACCCAACTCGCCGATTGCTCGGTGTGCCACCACTAATGGAATCCAGGATGGAAGAAACCACAAACCCCACCATCAACTTGGACGAGGTCCGTGAGAAACTCAAAGGCAAGAATGGCCCCGAGTTTTGGCGCAGTCTGGATGAAGTCGCGGAGACGCCCGAGTTCCAAGCCTGGGTTGAAGACGAGTTCCCCAACCGCAGTTCACTGGTTGAGATCGACCGACGCTCCCTCCTGAAGTTCATGGGTGCCTCGATGGTCCTGGCCGGGATCTCGGGATGCCGCTCACTCTTCTTGCCTACTGAAAAGGTTGTCCCCTACGTCAAGCAGCCGGAAGACATCGTTCCCGGTAAGCCGCTGGAATTCGCAAGCGTCATGGCCCACAACGGGAGCGCGATCGGGTTGCTGGTCACCAGCCACACGGGTCGCCCAACCAAGATCGAAGGGAATCCGAACCACCCGTCGAGCTTGGGCAAAACCGACCACTTCGCCCAGGCTGCCCTGATCGATCTTTATGATCCAGACCGATTTGCCGGCGTATTCAATGACGGCATGATCTCGGGTTGGGATCTGTTCTGGCGCGAATCCCGAACGCGGGTTGCCGAGTTTGCCAAGACCCAAGGTGCGGGTCTGTACTTCCTGACCGAGACCGTGGTTTCGCCCACGATTCGCCGCCAGATCGAGGAGATCTTGGCCAAGCACCCGCAAGCCAAGTGGGTGGAGTACGAATCGGTCAGCAATGACGGAGCCGCTATTGGTTCGGTGTTGGCCTTTGGGCAGGTCGTTAGCACGACTTACCACCTCTCCAGTGCCAAAGTCATTTTGAGCTTGGACGCGGACTTTCTCCATTCCATGCCCGATTCGGTCCGCATGGCTCGAGACTTTTCGCAGGGCCGCAAGTTTGCCGGCGTCGAGGATGCGGTGGGGATCAGCCGACTGTACATGGTCGAAAGCTCCCCGACGCTGACGGGCGCGATGGCCGACCACCGGTACACGGGAAGCCCGGCCCTAGTGGAGGCTTATGCCCGCACGCTGGCCGCCGCGATGGGAATTGCGGTCACCGACGTCCCCAGCAATGCGGGCGTCCCTGAGGCATGGATGTCGGCTGTGATGGAAGATCTCATGGCCGCTGGATCTCAAGCCGTGGTGATCCCTGGCCAGATGGCCTCCCCGGCCGTCCACGCCCTTTGCCACGCAATCAACGAGCGGCTCGGCAGCGTCGGAGTCGATGGGATCGTCCGTTACACCGACAGCTTCCGAGGCCAGGTCGCCGGACAAATCGATCCGGTTGGGCCGACGGCCGCGGGCCGCACCGGTTTGCGCGGACTCGTGGAAGACATGAAGGCAGGAGCCGTCAAGGGCCTCTTCATCTTGGGTGGAAACCCCGTCTTCAGCGCCCCGTGGGACTTCAATTTCGAAGAACTTCTCGCCAAGGTCCCGTTCTCGCATCATCACACCCTGTGGATGAACGAGACGAGTAAGGCCTGCAAGTGGGTGACCGGCGATTCGCACTTCTTGGAAAGCTGGAGCGACGCCGCGGGATTCGATGGAACGGTTTCGATCGGCCAACCGCTGATCTCGCCAATCCGCGACACCAAGTCCACGGTCGAGATCTTGGCCGGGATCCAGGGTGACGCACGTCCAGGGTACGAACTGGTTCGCGAAACCCATCGATCGCGAGTGGTCGGGGCCTTCGACAAGGTCTGGATTCAGTGGCTGAACGATGGGATCATCGTCAATCCGGCGAATCCGGTACCCGTCAGCCTCAATCCAGCGATGAATCTCGGGCCGAGTCCGCAGGCGAACGGCATCGCGGTCCTCTTCCGGCCCGATCCGACCGTCTGGGATGGACGCTATAGCAACAATGGCTGGATGCAAGAGCTGCCCAAGCCGCTGACGACCCTCACCTGGGACAACGCTGCCCTGATGAGTCCGAAGACCGCGCAATCTGCCGGCCTGAAGGATGGAGACCACGTTGAGATCGCGGTCGGCGACCAGAAGATCAAGCTGCCGACGCTGATGGTGGTGGGGCATCCGGATGACGCGGTCACGTTGCACTTGGGCTATGGCCGAAAGGTCGTCGGAACGGTTGGCGAAGGGACTGGATTCGATGTCCGGCCGCTGCGCAGTTCGATGAGTATGGCGGTGGCGTACGGCGGAACTCTCACCAAGGTGACGGGCCGCACGAACCTCGCCCTGACCCAGACGCACCACAGCATGGAGAAGCGCCCGCTGGTCAAGTACAGCACGGTGGCTGCCTACCTGAAGGATCCCCGGCAAAAGAATTACAGCGAAAAGCTGGCCGAGGAAGGCGGGTCGATGTACCCCGAAAACCTCGAAGAGTGGCCCTTTGAGGGTCCGCAGTGGGGCATGACGATCGATCTGAACGTCTGCACCGGCTGCCACGCCTGTGTGACCGCCTGCCAAGCCGAGAACAATATCCCGGTGGTCGGCAAAGACCAGGTGAGCAAGGGGCGCGAGATGCATTGGATCCGGATCGACCGGTACTACCGGGTGCGGTCGACGGGGGCGGATGCGATGGACGAGAGCGAAGGTCTGAAGGACATCCTCGACAGTAATAACGTCGAGACCATCTTCACGCCAACCGCTTGTATGCATTGCGAAAAGGCCCCGTGCGAACCGGTCTGCCCGGTGGCGGCCACGGTTCACTCCCATGAAGGGCTGAACCAGATGGTCTATAACCGCTGCGTCGGGACTCGCTATTGCAGCAACAACTGCCCCTACAAGGTACGGCGATTTAACTACCTCAACTACACCGACAACCAAGATCAGTTCTCGAATCGGACCGAGATTGTGAACGGTGTGGTCTCCAGCGACAAGGTCAACGGACGAGCCTTGCTCAAGATGATCGGGAACCCGAACGTAACGGTTCGCGGGCGAGGGGTGATGGAAAAGTGCACCTACTGCGTCCAGCGGATCAACGAGACCCGGGTCCAGGCCAAGCTGGAAAAGCGAGACATCCGCGACGGCGAGATCAAAACCGCTTGTCAGCAGGTTTGTCCGACCGGGGCTATCGTCTTCGGAAACGTCGCCGATCCGAACTCCGAGGTGTCGAAGCTCAAGGCGCTGCAACGCAACTATAGCGTTCTGCCCGAGATCAACACCAAAAACCGGACGACCTACCTCACTCGACTTCGAAATCCCAACCCGAAACTGGAGACTGCCTAATGGCCGCCTTGCCAAAAGACGATCAAGAAGAAATCCGTTCGCTACCCAGCGAGACCACGCTCTTGCTGGAAGGGCGACACACGTACAAGTCCCTCGATGAACTCTTGGGCAACTTGGTGCTCGATCAGACCAAGCACGGCAAGCTCTGGTACACGATGGTTGGCATCGGGTTCCTCGGGGCCAACCTGCTGGTGCTCAGCATCGGCTGGCTGCTCTACCAAGGGATCGGCGTCTGGGGAAACAACCAGCCGGTCGCTTGGGGCTTCGATATCATCAACTTCGTTTGGTGGATCGGGATCGGCCACGCCGGAACGCTGATTTCGGCGGTCTTGCTCCTTCTCCGCCAGCAGTGGCGCAACTCGATCAACCGATTTGCGGAGGCCATGACGCTCTTTGCCGTCATGTGCGCGGGTCTTTATCCTCTCTTGCACACGGGACGTCCTTGGGTGGCCTACTGGCTTTTCCCCTATCCCAATATCTTGGCGATGTGGCCTCAGTTCCGCTCGCCGCTGATCTGGGACGTTTTTGCGGTTTCGACCTATATCACGATTTCGGCCGTCTTCTGGTTCATCGGACTCATCCCCGACTTCGCTACGATGCGCGACCGATCGGTCAAGCTTTGGCAAAAAAAGGTCTGGGGGCTGTTCGCTATGGGATGGCGCGGTTCGGTCAAGCACTGGCACCGCTATGAAGCGGCCTACCTGATCCTCGCTGGTCTCTCGACACCGCTGGTTCTTTCGGTCCACTCGATCGTGTCGTTCGACTTCGCCGTCTCGATCGTGCCCGGTTGGAACGTCACGCTGTTCCCGCCGTACTTCGTCGCCGGTGCCGTCTTTGCTGGATTCGCGATGGTTATCACCTTCGCCGTGCCAATCCGCAAGATCTACGGCCTCCAGGATGTCATCACGATGAAGCACTTCGACTGGATGGCCAAGATCATGCTTGCCACCGGTTTGATCGTCTTCTACGGCTACCTCTGCGAGGTCTACTACGCTTGGTACGCCGGAACTCTGTGGGAAAGCTACTTGCTCAAGAACCGGATGCAGGGTCCCTATGCTTGGGCCTTTTGGTCGCTCTGGTTCTGTAACGGCATCGTTCCGCAGTTGCTTTGGAGTCAAAAGATCCGCAGTAACCTGACCGCGCTGATCATCATCAGCCAGTTCGTCAGCATCGGTATGTGGCTTGAGCGATTCGTGATCATCCCCGTTTCGCTCCACCGCGACTACCTGCCTTCTAGCTGGGGAATGTACACCCCCACCATCGTGGATATGGCGATGTTCTTGGGCACCATCGGATTCTTCATCATGATGATGTTCCTGTTCTTCCGCTTCGTCCCGATGATCAACATCTTCGAAATGAAGGACTTGCTCTTGCGAATCAAACACGAAGAACATGCCCATGGCCATGCCGCGAACCCTGCGGCCCCAGCCGCGACCAAGGGTGGACAGGGAGGTGGTGAATAATGGCCGCCATTGCTGCCCAGCTTGGGCGAGATCCGCTCTTCCACGGCATCGTGGCCGAGTACCAGGATCCAGAGGAGATCCTGGCGGCGGCCAAAGCCGTCAAGGCCGCGGGCTATAGCCACTTGGATGGCTACACGCCCTTCCCCGTGCACGGCCTCGATGACGCGATTGGGTTTAAGGACACCAAGGTTCAATGGACGATCTTCTTCGCGGGGATCGCAGGGTTCGGGGCGGGGATGTTCCTGCAGTGGTACACCGCCGTCGTCGACTATCCGATGAACGTCGGTGGAAAGCCGAACTTCAGCTGGCCAGGCTTCATCCCGGTGGCCTATGAGTGCACCATTCTCTTTGCCGGCCTAGCGGCGGCAGGATCGATGCTGGCCTTTAATGGTCTGCCTCGGCCCAACCACCCGATCTTTAACACCCCGCGATTTGAACTGGCATCTCAGACGAGCTTCTTCCTCTGTGTAGAGGCGACGGATCCACAGTTCGACGCCGTCGAGGTGAGGAAGTTGCTGGAGTCTACGGCTCCGGTCCAGGTCTCGGACGTTTATGCCGACGAACCGGAGGGCGCTTAACCATGACCTTACGATCGAAGTTTTCTCTGCTCGGGGCGGCGGCGGTCGGCCTCATGGCCGCGGGTTGTCATACCGACATGTGGGTCCAGCCCAAGCACCACCACCCCTACCAGGAGAGCGACCTGTTTGCCGATGGTAACTCCAGTCGCCCGCTCCCGGAGGGGGTCGTGATCCACGGCAAGGCCAAGTTGGACGACGCCAAGTACACGGGACGCGAGAACGGGAAGCTGGTGAACCGCCTTCCCGACACCCTGACCTTGCACCGAGAAACGGTGGACACTCGAAAAGATCTCCTCAAGGTCATCGAGCGAGGCAAGGAGCGCTACAACATCTTCTGCTCGCACTGTCATGGAGCGACCGGCGACGGAAAGGGCATGATCGCCCTGCGCGGCCTCTCGCTCAAGCGACCACCTGGAAACTTCCACACCGATCGTCTCCGCGAAATGGAGCTCGGCCACTTCTACGATGTCATCACCAAGGGTTACGGGGTCATGTATCCACAAGCGAGCCGGGTGAAGCCCGACGATCGCTGGGCCATCGTCGCCTATATCCGAGCGCTGCAGATGTCGCAGAACATGGACGCTGCCACCCTCTCGCCAGAAGAGCTGAGCAAGGTTGAAGCTTCCTCTAACATGGCCCCCTCGGCTAAACCCTCAGGAGCAGCGAAGTGAACGAAGTTCAAGAAGGAACGACATTTAGCCCCAAAAAGTGGAGCAGTACCGGACTCCTCGTTGCGGTGCTCGGCTTCATTGCTCTTTTCGGAGGCGGCATCAGCACCGTCGGGTGGGACGTCACGATGGCCTCCTACTTCTTCGGGTTTGTGTTCTGGCTTGCCCTCACCATCGGCTGTATCGGCCTGCAAAAGCTCCACCACACGGTCCGCGGCTCGTGGGGACTCTCGGTGTTGCGGCTGTGGGAAGCCGGAGGAAGCGTGACGAGCTTCGTCGTCTTCGCGATCGCTTTTCTGCCGATCGCCTTCTCGCTGCCGACGGTCTATCACCACTGGATCGGACCCCATGCAGAAGAGTTGCATGGCGGAAAAACAGTGTTGCTTACGCCCGCGTTCTTCATCGCGCGAATCTTTATCTATCTGGCGGTTTGGGCGGCCTACGCGGCTTACTTCCGAAACTCAACGGTCAAGCAGGATGAGACCGGCGACCTGAAGATCGGCACCGTGCGCAACACGCGCGGCGCGGTCAGTCTGGTGGTCTTCTTCCTCATCAATACGCTCTTTATCACCGATCTCGTGATGTCGCTGGACCCCCACTGGTTCAGCACGATTTTGGGGGTTTGGTCGGCCGTTAGCATGGGGCTTGGAGCTCTGAGCTTTGCCGCCTTCATCTTGCTCCGATATCGAAACGAGGAACCGTGGAGCCGGGTGATCACGCCGAAGCTGACCAAAGACATCGGCAACATGCTGTTCGTCCTCACGATGCTGTGGTGCTACACCACGCTTAGCCAGTACCTGATCATCTGGTCGGGGAACATGCCGGAATTCAACCGGTTCTATCTGGCTCGAGACGGCTGGTGGAACATCCTCGGGGGCGTCAACATCTTCCTCGGATTCTTCGTGCCTTGGATGTTGCTCTTAAGTCCGCGGGTGAAGGCGAATTACAGCACCCTTCTGAGAGTCACTATTCTCATCTTCGTAGTACGCATCATCGACTGGTACTGGAACATCATCCCGTATTTCCGCCAGACCCCGGCCTGGACCGATGCAGCCGCTTGGATTGCGTTCGCCGGCTTGTGGTTCTTCGCCTTTGGGCGCACCGCCGCCCAGGCCCCGCTGCTCGTCAGCCACGACCGACGCCTAGAAGAAATGAAACAGATGGAGGTTGCCCATGGCCACTAATGGCCACGATCACGATCACGATCAAGACGATCCGGTAGAGCACGCGAAGGCGGTCAAGCTCGGGTACGAGCATCGGGACGTCGATACCACCTCGATTGGACGCTATGGCATCGTTCTGACCATCTCGGTCTTCGTGTTTGCCGCGATGGCCTACGGTTCGTTCGTGCTGATCGACCGGCTCTTCCACGGCCAAACCCCCGGAGCCCGGCAAGACGCGCCCGAGCGCAAGAAGCTTCCACCCGCGCCGCTACTGCAGTCGAATGTCACAGCGGATGGCGACATGATCGACCTCAGGGCTCAAGAGGCCCAACGACTTGGTGGATACGGCTGGGTCGACAAGAGTCAGGGCAAGGTTCACGTCCCGATTGATGTCGCCATGAAGCGACTTGCCGAGCAAGGGCTGACGTCCAAGAGTGCCCCCGTCGAACTGAACCCGCCGGTCGCCGAAGCGCCGGCCACGGAGGCAGCACCGCAGTGACCGTCGCTCGCATCCTCGCCTTGTTCGCCCTGGCTGGAACCCTGTTCTCGGCCGCGAACGCCGACCTCACCGACCCGATGACGGGTGGGGTCCGCAAGAGCGTAACCCAGCAGATGGGCATCGACCAAAAACTTGGCTCGATCGTCCCGCTCAGCACCCGGGTTTACGACGAGAAAGGCAACGAGATGCTCCTCCGTCAGGTGATCGGCCAAAAGCCGGTGATCCTGATGCCGATCTTCTACAACTGCCAAAGCGCCTGCACGCTGGTCTTCAACGGCGTTTTCGATGTGGTCCGGGGTTTCCGAAAGAACCTCAAGCTTGGGGTCGACTACGACATCGTGGCCATCTCGATCCACCCGAAGGAGACCCACGTCGATGCGGCCAAAAAGAAAGAGGCCGTTATGGCCGTTCTCGAGCGGATGGACCGCCTCGGTCCCAACCGAGAAGGCGAGATGGGATGGCGCTTTCTGACCGCCAAGCCCGAAGGGATCGCCGCCATCACACGAGCAGTTGGCTTCCGATATGGCTATAACGCCGAGCGCGACGTCGTCACCCACCCGGCCGGGATCATGGTCCTCACCCCGGATGGCGTTGTTTCGAAGTATTTCTACGGGGTCAGTTACGTCCCCAAGCTCATGGATGGCGCGCTGAAGGATGCCCGCGACAAGCGGATCGGCCAACAGGCCGAAACCATCCTCTTCGGCTGTCTGGAATTTGATCCGACCCGGAGCCGCTATGTCCTCGTTGTGGACCGCGTTTTGAAGATCGCCGGAACGGGCACCGCCATCGTCTTGCTGATGACGATCATGTATTGGGGTTACCGATACCGTCAGCAGCCCATCGTCAAGAATTCCACTCCGAACCAAGGAGAGAACAAAGAATGAACCTCCGTCTCGCTCCGGAACAGGCATCCAACTTTGCGCTGCCGTACGACATCCTCTTTAACACGTTCACGATTCTCTCGGTCGTCTTCACGATTATCGTGTTCGCGATGATCTTGTTCTTCGTGAGCAAGTATCGTCGAGGCCGAAAGGCGGATCGGAGCAATCCGATGCACCACAACACCCGGGTCGAGCTCATCCTTCTAGGAATCCCGACCCTGCTCGGCCTCGCGATGTTCGCGTATTCGACCAAGATCTACGTGGACATGAGGACGGTCCCCGAAGACGCCTACGAGGTCTTCGTGATCGGCAAGCAATGGATGTGGCACATGCAGCATCCGAATGGGATTCGAGAAAACAACGAACTCCACGTTCCTCTCGGCCAACCGGTCAAGCTGACGCTCATCAGCCAGGATGTCATCCACGGCTTCTATCTGCCCGAGATGCGGGTGCAGTACCAGGTCGTTCCCGGACGCTACACCAAGCTTTGGTTCAAACCGACCAAAGCCGGGCGGTTCCACATCTGGTGCACGATCCACTGCGGAACCCAACACTCCGAGATGGGCGGCTACATCTATGTGATGGAGCCTAAGCAATGGGCGGAGTGGGTGGCCAACGACGGAAACCGATTCCGACCGCGCGCTACGACCCTGGCCCAAGCCGGAGAACAGCGCTTCAAGGAACTCGCCTGTGGCACCTGCCACGGCGAAAAGGATTCGCCCCAAGGGCCGAGCCTCAAGGGTCTGCTCGGCAAAGAGCGAGTCTTCACAGACGGTAGCCGAACGGTGGCCGATGAGGGCTACATTCGGGAGTCGATCATCAATCCCTACGCTCGACTCAATGCGGGCTACGGCGAAACCATGCCAGTTTACGTTTACAAGGAGCAGATCTCCGAAGAAGGAATTCGCGAGATCATTGAGTACATCAAATCACTCGGAGGAGCCGCGCCGACAGCGAGTCCGGCCACCACTCCGACGGGGGCAAATCAATGAGTGCGGTTGCATTACCCAACGAAGAAAGGCAAGAGCCTGTCAATTATCTTAACGTCAAGCACACGCTCAGTTCTTGGTTGCTAACCGGGGACCACAAGCGGATCGGCATCATGTATTTGTATGCCGTCAGCTTCTTCTTCTTCCTTGGTTCGGTGGCAGCTTCGCTGATCCGCCTTGAGCTCACGTCTCCCCGCGGCGCCTTCTTGACCAGCGACAGCTACAACAAGATGTTCACCGCCCACGGGGTGATCATGATCTTCTTCTTCCTGATCGTTGCGATTCCGGCGGTCTTCGGAAACTTCCTGATCCCGATCATGATCGGGGCCAAAGACCTTGCCTTCCCACGGCTCAACCTATTGAGTTGGTACCTGTTCATGATCGGAGCGACCCTCTCGTTGCTGGCGATGATGTGGGGCGGGGTCGATGCTGGTTGGACGTTCTATACGCCCTACAGTTCGATGTACTCCAACTCCAACGTCACGTTGGCGCTGATCGGAGTGTTCATTGCGGGTTTCTCATCCATCGCGACGGGGGTCAACTTCCTTGCCACGATCCATAAGATGAGGGCGCCAGGGATGACCTGGTGGCGGCTACCGCTCTATGTCTGGAGCCACTACGCCACCTCGATCATCATCATCCTTGGAACCCCGGTTGTGGCCATCACGCTGCTGTTGGTCGTGCTCGAAAGGTCGCTCGGCCTCGGCGTCTTCAGCCCAGAATTGGGCGGTGACCCGGTGCTCTTCCAGCACATGTTCTGGTTCTATAGCCACCCGGCCGTCTACATCATGATTCTGCCGGCGATGGGCGTCATCAGCGAGGTCATTTCATGCTTCTCGCGCAACGCTGTTTTCGGCTATAAGTTCGTGGCCATGTCCTCGCTGGCGATCGCTCTCCTGGGCTTCTTCGTCTGGGGCCACCACATGTACATCTCCAGTCAGTCGATGTACCAAGGGATCTTCTTCTCGCTAGTGACCTTCTTGATTGCTGTTCCTTCCGCCATCAAGGTGTTCAACTGGGCGCTGACGATGTACAAAGGTTCGATCTGGCTTTCGGCTCCGATGGTGTATGCCCTCGGCTTCATCGGACTCTTCGTGATCGGTGGTCTCACGGGCCTCTATCTGGGTTCGCTCGCCACCGACATCCACCTCACCGGGACCTACTTCATCGTGGCCCACTTCCACTACGTTATGGTCGGCGGAACGGTGCTTGCCTTCTTGGCGGCGCTCCACTTCTGGTGGCCGAAGATGTTCGGCCGGATGTACAACGACAACGTGGCTCGCTTCAACGCGGTCTTGGTCTTTGCCGGCTTTAACTTCACGTTCTTGCCGCAGTTCGTGGTGGGTTACCTCGGGATGCCCCGTCGGTATCACTACTACAATCTGAATCCAGACTTCCAGGTGTGGCACGTCGCGAGTAGCTTGGGTGCTTCCATCCTCGCGATCTCGCTCATCATCCCGGTCTTCTATCTTCTGCAATCGCTGAAGAGCGGCCCTCCCGCGGGGAACAACCCCTGGGGTGCCAAGGGCCTGGAATGGGAGATCGAGTCTCCTCCTAGCCCGCACAACTTCCACGCGATTCCGGTCGTCACCGGCAACGTCTACGACTATAACGCCGAGGAAGACGAGAAGGCTTTTGAACTTGAACAACAGAATCCTGATAAAGATAAGGTGACTTTCCGCTAATGGCTCATGCTGTCGATCGAATCCCCATAGGAGAACCCGGCGCGGTCTTCGAACAATTTGAAGACCTTGAACAACAGAACGACACCTACATTGTAGGGATGTGGGCGTTCCTCGTGACCGAGATCATGTTCTTCGGGGCGCTCTTCTTGATGTACACCGTCTATCGGTGGAAGTACCAAGACGAGTGGTTTTTGGTGCACAAGACCCTCAGCATTCCCATGGGGGCGACCAACACCGTCATCTTGTTGCTCAGCTCGTTCACCATGGTCATGGCGGTGCACTACGCGCAGAAGATGGACAAGATGAAGCACATCATGATGCTTCTGGCAACCTGCGGGTTTGCCTCGCTCTTCTTGGTCATCAAATTCTTCGAGTACTCCGGAAAGTTCACAAAGGGTCTCTTTCCGGGGGCGACTTTCCAGTGGAAGGATCCTGCGGTCGCCTCTGGCCCAGCGGAGTTGTTCTATAGCCTCTATTTCGCCATGACCGGCCTGCACGGTCTGCACATCGTGATTGGCATCCTCATCATCGGGGCTCTTGCTTTCATGGTGTGGCGCGATCACAAACACGTCCGAGCTGACTACATTCCGACCGAATTGATCGGACTGTATTGGCACTTCGTCGACTTGGTGTGGATCTTCCTGTTCCCACTGTTCTATCTGATGCCGAGGTAAAGCGATGTCTGCACACGATCACCACGACCATTCCCATCACATCACCCACCCTTCGGTCTACATCAAGGTCCTTTTGGCGCTCTTGGTCCTGATGGCCATCACGGTGGGGGCCGCTTACTTCCCCTATCCCAACAACCCGTTTGGGAGCTTCCTCGCCAATGCGATCCTGCTGATCATCGCCGTGACCAAAGCGATTCTGGTCGTGGTCTACTTTATGGGACTCCGGAACAGCAGCAACCTGGCCCGGATCTATGCGATCGGTGGGTTTAGCTGGTTCTTCACGCTCTTCGTGATGTTTGCCGACTACACCACGCGCCCATGGGAGCCGGTTCGGGGTTGGGAAAGCGTCGCCCCGAGCGGTATGTCGCGATTCCGCGATGGCCGACCCGAAGAAAAGAGCAACGTCCCGCAGTCGGGCCTGGATATCCCGCCGACGGTCGTTCGATAAAGTAGCCTGGAGTTCCGGGTCCTAGGGTGGGAGGGTCGATTGATCCTTCCACCCCTCTTCGTTCTAGTCTCGGACCTTGGCCTTCCAAACGACTCCCTCGGGAGTGTCGCGGAGTTCGTAGCCCGCGGCGTCGATCTTGTCCCGAATGGTGTCGGCTAGGGCGAAGTCCTTTGCCTTCTTGGCCGCTTGGCGCTCTTCGATCCAAGTCGAGATCGGCTTGCCCTCGATTTCGGGCTCGGAGCTGGAACTGGCCGCAGCGGCCGTGAGTTCCTCGCTCGGAGCAAGCCCCAACAGAGCGTCCATCTTGTCTAAAAAGCTGGCCGCCGAAGTTGCACTGGCGTGGCTGAGTCCGGCGGTGAGTTCGCGGAACACCGCGCTGACGCCCCCGAGGAGGCTGGCGATCGCGACCGAGGTGTTCAGATCGTTGCACATCGCCTCCAGAGCTTCTTCGTAGATTCGGTCGAGCTCGGAGCCCAGGGTGTTGTCGCCGGGGAGAGCTTTCTCGATAGAGGAAGAAATTTGGCGGCGGCACTCGCGGATCCGCTCGACGTTTCTGGCCGCATCGCGCAGCCCTTGGTCGGTCAGGTTGCTGGGCTTGCCATAGGGCGTCGCGATGAGGGCGTACCGAACGGCCACGGGGTCGATCCCGCGTCCGTCCACCAGGTCGCGCAAGGTGTAAAAATTGCCCTTGCTCTTGGACATCTTTTCCCCATTCACCTGGAGAAACCGGGTGTGGATCCAATGGGGGCAAAAGGTGTGACCGGTGAGGCACTCGCTTTGGGCGATCTCGGATTCGTGATGAGGGAAGACGAGATCCTCACCCCCGCCGTGGAGGTCAATGGTCTCGCCGAGGTACTTCATCGCCATGACCGAGCACTCGATATGCCAGCCAGGGAAGCCCCACCCCCACGGCGAGTGCCACTGCATCAGGTGCTTGTCGTCCACCTTCCACAGCGCGAAATCACCGGGGTGCTCTTTCTCTTCGTCTTGGACCACGTCCCGCACACCGACCAAGAGCTGGTCTTTGTCGCGGTTACCGCTGAGTGCGCCGTGCTCAGGATAGCTGAGGATCCGGAAATAAACGCCCTTTTCCGTCGCATAGGCATGGCCTTTTTGAATGAGTTCTTCCACGGCCACGATCTGCTCTCGCATGTGCTCGGTCGCCCGCGGAAAGACCATCGGGCGGCGGAGGCGGATCCGGTCCCAATCTTCGAGGAAGGCGTCGGCGTAGTGGCGGGCGAGGTCCCAGACGTTTTGGAAGGCTTCACCCTCTTTGCTTTTCAGGGCCTTTTCCATCTTATCCTCGCCGCTGGCGTCGGCGACATCGTCTTCGGTGAGGTGCCCGACGTCGGTGATATTGGTGACAAAGCTGACTCGCCACCCGAGTGCCTCAGCGGTGCGCACGATGAGGTCGGCGGTGAGAAAGGTCCGGAAGTTGCCGACGTGGGCGTAGCTATAGACGGTCGGTCCGCAGCTGTAGAACTTAAGGTGTCCGGGTTCGGCTGTCTTCACCGGCTCCAGTTGGCGGGTGAGGGTATTGGTGAGCCGCAGGACGGGGGTGGGCATGGAAGCTTAGTTTTACCCGCCGGGACACCCGGACCGGGGCCGACTGCGCGTCGTTCGGGGAAGGGTCGGTCCGACCGTGTGCCTCCTAGAACCAGCTCTTTTTACCGACCATGTACTCGCTATAGAACTGCTCGTCGCTTTTGGTGAGATAGATGATGCCCTCGATGATCCCGATGAGGCCGAAGAGGGCACCTGCGACCCCACAGGTCGCTAGGGTCAAAACCAACATGATGATCCCAGCCGTGGTTGCGCCATAGATGAACTTGTGGACGCCGAGCGACCCAAGCAGGATGCCGCAGATTCCGCAGGCGATCTTTTTGGTATTGGCTTCTTGCCGCAGTTGCGGGGGCATCTCGCCCATGCCCATCGGGCGCGGATAGTTTGGCTGGACGGGGCCCTGCTGCCCCCACTGCTGGTTGTACTGAGTCTGTGGGTTTTGAACCGGCGGGGGCGGGAAGTACGGGGTCCCGCACCGGGGGCACTGTTGGGCTCCCGGAGGCGATTCAGCAAAGCAGTTGGGGCAGGTCATGGGGGTTATCTTCCGTAGAAGCTGCGGACGTGGTCGGCCACGTAATGCACTTCTTCGTCGGTCAGAGTCATGTTCATCGGGAGCATGATGCAGCGCTGGAAGAAGCGTTCGGTATTCGGCAGAGCCGGGCCGGAATAGCCCAGAGCTGCGAACTGGTGGACCGCCTTTCCGCCCCACTGGATCAGCGTTCCGATCCGGTGCTCGCGGAGGTAGGTTCGGAGTTCATCTCGATTGTCCGCCTGCATCTCGTAGTTTTGGAACGTATCGAAATACTCGGGGGTTGCAGAATGGTCGGGGGCCGGGGGAAGTTGGACCTGTTCGAGGTCGCCAAGCCTCGTCTGATAGAGATCGGCGATCTCCCGGCGACGGCGGATGATCTCGGCGTAATCCTTGAATTGGAGATCCAAGAGGGCCGCCTGAAGGTTGTCCAGCCGCGAGTTGATACCCCACATCACGACTTCACCCTCGTGGTTGCGGCCGTGGTCGCGCATCAACTTGATCTGCTCGGCCATGTGGTCGTCATTGGTGACGATGGCACCGCCGTCTCCAGGGCCGCCGAGGATCTTGGCCGGATAGAAGCTGAATACCCCGGCCGCGCCAAAGGTCGAGGCAAATTGGCCCTTGTATTGAGAGCCGAGGCCCTGGGCAGAATCCTCGACGATGATCAGCCCATGTCGGTCGGCGATCTCTCGGATGCGGTCCATGTTGCACGAGCGACCGTTCAGCTGGACGGGCATGATCCCCTTGGTCTTGCTGGTGATCGCTCGCTCGGCCGAATCGGGGCACATCATTCCGATCTCGTCGCAGTCGACCGGCACCGGGATCCCGCCTGCATAGACGACCGAAGCCGGGGAGGCGACCATCGTGTGCGAGGGATAGATGACTTCGGCTCCTTCGGGTAGACCGGCCGCGCGCCAGGCGAGGATGAGGGCGTCGGTGGCATTCGCGACTCCGATGACGTGCTTGGCTCCCAGGTAGTTAGCGAGGTTGGTCTCAAAGTCGGCGAGATCCTTCTGCAGGATAAAGGCGCCGCGCCGAAGGATATCGCGGAAGGCATCCACCATCTGCTCTTCGTAGGGGGCAAAAGCCTTGGGGTAGTTGAAGAAGGGAACGGAGAGATCAGCTGCGAGGGTGGCCATGGGCTTTATCCTTGTGGGGTGGTGACCCCGGGGGCTTCGATAACGGCGTGGGCGGGTGCTTGTTGGAGCACGGGCACAAGTCGCGGAACGACCGCGTCGATTTCGGCGGGATAGAAGTTCTTGTCAAAGATCCGTCGGGCGGTGTAGAGCAGGATCTTGATGTCGGTTAGCAGGTTGTGGGTCCGACGGTAATGGAGCTGGAGCTTGAGCTTGCCCGGGCGGATGTGCTCTTCATAGCCCTTGTCGGGGTCCTCAAGTCCGGCGAGGATGGCGCCCTCGTCGCTGTTCCAGATGCTCGCCCAGTCGGTGATGCCGGGGCGCAGGTCGAGGATCGGCTTCTCCTCGGGGGTGTACATGTCGGTGTACTTCTGGACCTCGGGTCGAGGGCCGACAAAGGACATATCGCCGACGAGGACATTCATGAACTGGGGGATCTCGTCCAGCTTGAACTTGCGGATGAACTTGCCGCTCTTGGTGATCCGGCGGTCGGTGTCGGCCGTGCTGGGGCCGCCGATCTTGTCGGCATTGACCACCATGCTGCGAAACTTGAAGATCTTGAATGGCTTACCGTTGCGTCCGGTCCGCACCCCGCGATAGAAGACGGGCCCGGGGCTATCGATCTTGATCCAGAGCGAGGTGAACAGCAGAATCGGCGAGAAGACAATCAGACCGAACAGCGCGAGAGTGAAATCAAAGGCACGTTTGAGCATACGCGAGCGGGCTTGGATCCCGAAGGTTCCCCATATTTTACCGTTTACCGGATAGACGAAAAAGATTTCGCGAGGTCTTCCAGATATTGGGCGAAATCGGCGTACACCTCCTCGGCTCGAAATCGCTGTTCGAAGAGAGCGAGGGCCCTCGAGTCTGCCCCGATTCGGTGCTCTGATCTTCGCCAGTTCCGCACGGCGGCGGCGAGGGCTTCGGCGTTGCCGGGCTCGTAGAAGGCCCCGAGGTGGTGGTCCCGGACGATTCTCGCCACCGGTCCGGACTGGATCGTCGTGAGCATCGGGAGTCCGGCGCTGAGATACTCAATCACCTTATTGGGAAGGTTGGCGGCGAAGTTTTCGGTGCGGAGGTAGGGCGCAAGACCGACGTGGCTGCGGCGCTGGAGCGAATAAATTGCGGCCGCATCGACCCATCCGGGAAGGATCAGATTCGGCGGAGCGTTCTCCTTGAGGCCGGGCAGTGCCTCCCCGTCGCCGCAGACCACGAACTGGACGCCCTCCTCTTGGAGTAGTCGAGCGGCAGCCGGGATCTCGTCCAGATAGAACTGGCGGCCTAGCGTGCCAAAAAAGCAGACGCGGAAAACGCCCGCCGTCCGGCCCAAAGCCGCGCCCTCGTCCCGATCGTCATCGGGACTC
>ERZ761602.1936-NODE-1936-length-34928-cov-8.274195_pt1 | contig 34928 bp, 44 predicted proteins | sample MGYA00512165_ERZ761602 | MGnify/ENA primary metagenome ERZ761602 (study PRJEB28899, sample SAMN02445085) | bioreactor sludge metagenome | biome: EBPR sludge; isolation source: Thorneside wastewater treatment plant | place: Australia: Brisbane, Thorneside...
TGATCTTCGACCGCGGCGACCGGCCCTGGGACGAGAAGATTTACCGCCGCGAGGAAACCCATCGCGGGCGACCGATCACGGTGTGGGGGTGTTGAACGAACAGGGCCCGCCGAATCCTCGACGGGCCCTGAGCTTTTCAAGCCAACCGCTTTGCGCGGGCGGCGTGGGCTGCCGCTGTTACAGCGCCAGCGACTTGCCCTTGGACCCCAGATCCTGGAACGCCTCGTTCAGCCGGGCCACCATGTTCTGCTCCGCCAGCCGCAGATATTTGCGCGGATCGTAGAACTTCTTGTATGGCTTGTCGGTTTCCGGGTCGACCTGATACAGGAACGCCTTGGGATTCTCGCTGACGAACTTGCCGATCGCTTCCGAATAGGCGAACTGCAAGTCGGTGTCGATGTTCATCTTGAACACCCCGTAGCCGACCGCCTCGGTGATCTTGTCCTTCTCCGAGCCGGAGCCACCGTGGAATACCAGATTCAACGGCTTGGCGCCGGTTGCGCGCTTCTGCTCAATCAGCGCCTGGGAATTCTTCAGGATTTCCGGGCGCAACTGGACATTGCCGGGCTTGTACACGCCGTGGACGTTGCCGAACGAGGCCGCGACCGAGAAATGGCCGATCGGCGACAACCGCTCGTAGGCCTGTAGCACATCTTCCGGCTGGGTGTAGAGATGCGAGTTGTCGGCGCTTTCCTCCAATTCGCTGCCGATGCCGTCTTCCTCGCCGCCGGTGACGCCCAGTTCGATCTCCAAACTCATGTCCAGCGGCGCCATCCGCTTGAGAACGCGGGCGCATTCGTTCAGGTTGAACTCCATGCTCTCTTCGGAAAGGTCGAGCATGTGCGAGCTGAACAGCGGCTTGCCATGTTGCTTGAAGTACTTCTCGCCTTCATCCAGCAGCGCATCCACCCAGGGAATCAGGCTCTTGTTGGCGTGGTCGGTGTGCAGCACCACGCAGACCCCGTAATGCTCGGCCAGCAAGTGAGTGTGAAGCGCCGCCGACACCGCGCCCAGCACCTTGGCCTTGGCGCCGTCCTTCATGCCCTGACCGGCGTAGAACTGCGCGCCGCCGTTGGAGAGCTGGATGATCACGTCGGCCTGGTTCTTGGCGGCGGCTTCCAGTACCGCGTTGATCGTGCTGCTGCTGGAGACATTGACCGCCGGCAGGGCATAACCGCCCGCCTTCGCGGCGGCCACGAGAGTCAGATAGTCCTTGCCAGTGACGACGCCGGGTTTGAGTTGCGCCATGAGCAAATCCTCTGGAGTGGTGAGTTTGAGGGTAAGGGATAACGCGATAAGGGCGATGGGCTTCCGCGATTGCGACAAAGGCTCGGGCAGCGCCACCCAACCCCTTGACTGATTTGGAGCTGGCGAGGGGATTCGAACCCCTGACCTGATGCTTACAAGGCAACTGCTCTACCGGCTGAGCTACGCCAGCCCGCGCCGACCGAAGATTATAATAGATTCAAGGGCTCTTTTTGCAAAAACTTCATGTCGGCGATTGACAACCCTGTTGCTGGCCGTCAGAATGCGCGACTCCAAACTTTGTGGAGGGGTTCCCGAGCGGTCAAAGGGGGCAGACTGTAAATCTGTTGGCGCGGCCTTCGAAGGTTCGAATCCTTCCCCCTCCACCAAACTTCGAAAGCCAGTGTTCGGTCGGTTCAGCGCGGCGGTCGGGGATCGTGCCTGGCCAGACCGGAGCTGGAGAGCGCAGGGCGGGTGTAGTTCAATGGTAGAACCTCAGCCTTCCAAGCTGATGGTGTGGGTTCGATTCCCATCACCCGCTCCATAGCCGTTACTATATTAATAAGTAAAAGATTTTTGCCCATATAGCTCAGCCGGTAGAGCGCATCCTTGGTAAGGATGAGGTCACCAGTTCAAATCTGGTTATGGGCTCCACTCGATTTGAGACCTGGTCTAAAACCCTTGACCCTCAAGTTTTACAGGGGAGTGTTTGGATGTCCAAAGAAAAGTTCGAGCGCAACAAGCCGCATGTCAACGTGGGGACGATCGGCCACGTGGATCACGGCAAGACCACGCTGACGGCGGCGATCACGAAGGTGATGGCGGCGCGGTTTGGAGGCGAATTCAAGGCCTACGACCAGATTGACGCGGCGCCGGAAGAGAAGGCGCGCGGGATCACGATTGCGACGGCGCACGTGGAATACCAATCGCTGAAGCGGCACTACGCCCACGTGGACTGTCCGGGGCATGCCGACTACATCAAGAACATGATCACGGGCGCGGCGCAGATGGACGGGGCGGTTCTGGTGGTGTCGGCGGCGGACGGACCGATGCCGCAGACGCGGGAACACATTCTGCTGGCGCGGCAAGTGGGGGTGCCCTACATTGTGGTGTACCTGAACAAGGCGGACATGGTGGACGACGCCGAGCTGCTGGAACTGGTCGAAATGGAAGTGCGGGAATTGCTGAGCAGCTACGAATTTCCCGGCGACGACCTGCCCATCGTGGTGGGCTCGGCGCTCAAGGCGCTGGAAGGCGATCCGGGGGAGTTGGGCGAACCCTCGGTGATCAAGCTGGTGGAAGCGATGGACGCCTACATTCCGCAACCGCAGCGAGAGGTCGACAAACCGTTTCTGATGCCGATCGAGGACGTGTTTTCCATCTCGGGGCGCGGGACGGTGGTGACGGGCCGGGTGGAGCGCGGCAAGATCAAGGTAGGGGAAGAAGTGGCGATAGTCGGGATTCGGCCGACGGTGAAGACGGTATGCACTGGCGTGGAGATGTTCCGCAAGCTGCTGGATCAAGGCGAGGCGGGCGACAACGTGGGCGTGCTGCTGCGGGGCACCAAGCGCGACGACGTGGAGCGGGGACAAGTGCTGGCCAAGCCCAACACGATCACGCCGCACACGGAATTCGAAGCCGAGGTGTACGTATTGTCGAAGGAGGAAGGGGGTCGGCACACACCGTTCTTCAAGGGCTACCGGCCGCAATTCTACTTCCGCACCACGGACGTCACCGGCTCGGTGGATTTGCCGGAAGGAGTAGAGATGGTGATGCCGGGGGACAACATCCGGATGCGGATCAGCCTGATCGCGCCGATCGCGATGGACGAAGGGTTGCGCTTCGCCATCCGCGAGGGGGGACGCACCGTCGGCGCCGGCGTCGTCGCCAAGATCGTCGAGTGAGCGCCATGACCACGACTGCCAGTCAGCGCATCCGCATCCGCCTGAAAGCGTTCGATCACCGACTGATCGATCAGTCAGCGCGGGAAATCGTCGAGACCGCCAAGCGCACCGGCGCCCAGGTCCGTGGCCCGATTCCGTTGCCAACCAAGGTCGAGCGCTTCACCGTGCTGGTTTCACCGCATGTCAACAAGGATGCCCGCGATCAATACGAGCTGCGCACCCACAAACGGCTCATGGATATCGTGGATCCCACCGACAAGACCGTGGATGCACTGATGAAGCTTGATCTTGCCGCCGGTGTGGACGTGCAAATCAAGCTGAACTAGGCGCTTGTAATCCGGGCCACGAGGGGCAGCCTTCCCTTCCTCTGGCCTGAAGTCGCCCCTATCCGAGGTTACTGAAAAATGGCACTAGGACTCATCGGCCGCAAGGCCGGCATGACGCGCCTGTTCACGGAGGACGGTGTTTCGATTCCCGTCACCTTGATCGAGGTCGAGCCGAATCGCGTCACCCAAGTCAAGACCGAGGCCACCGACGGTTACCGCGCCCTGCAGGTGACGGTGGGCGCGCGCCGGGCCAGCCGGGTGACCAAGCCGATGGCCGGTCATTTCGCCAAGGCTGGGGTCGAGCCGGGTCGCGGCTTGTGGGAATTTCGGCTGGCGGATGGCGAAGGCATCGATATTGGCGTCGGCGCCGAACTGAAAGCGGATTTGTTCCAGACCGGCCAGAAGGTGGACGTGACTGGCGCCACCATCGGCAAGGGGTTCGCCGGCACCATCAAGCGCCACCATTTTCGCAGCCAGCGCGCCAGCCACGGCAACTCGCTGTCCCATCGCGCTCCTGGGTCCATCGGCCAGAACCAAAGTCCGGGCCGAGTGTTCAAGGGCAAGAAAATGGCTGGCCATCTCGGCGCGGCGCGACGTTGTGTCCAGAATCTGGAAGTGGTTCGGGTGGATGTCGAGCGCAATCTGCTGGCAATCAAGGGAGCGGTGCCTGGCGCCAAGGGTGGTGATGTCGTGGTCAAGCCCGCCGTGAAGGCGCGCCGGTAAGGGGGCGAACATGGAACTTCAGATCAAGAACGCAAGCGGCGCGGCCTCCGGTCAAGTCGCCGTCGCCGACGAAACCTTTGCCCGGCCGTTCAACGAGGCGCTGGTGCATCAGGTGGTGGTGGCGTATCTGGCGGGGGGACGGGCCGGCACTCGCGCCCAAAAGAACCGCTCCGACGTGCGCGGTGGCGGCGCCAAGCCCTGGCGGCAGAAAGGCACCGGTCGCGCCCGCGCCGGCTCCAGTCGCAGTCCGCTCTGGCGGGGCGGCGGCGTGACTTTCGCGGCCCGGCCGCAAGATCACTCGCAGAAGGTCAACCGCAAGATGTATCGCGCCGCGATGCGCGCCATCCTTTCCGAGTTGCTGCGCCAGGATCGATTGCTGGTGGTGGACGCGCTCGACGTTCCGGAAATCAAGACCCGGCTCATGGTCGACCGGTTGGCGGCGCTGGGCCTGGCCGATCGGCGGCGGATAGTGTTGGTGGCCGAGGAGGTGGACAGGAACCTGTGCCTGTCGGCGCGCAATCTGCCGGGGGTGGCGGTGAGCGACGTGCATGGCCTGGATCCGGTCAGTCTGGTCGGCGCGGATGCGGTGGTGATGACGGTGGACGCGGTTCGGCGCGTCGGAGAGTGGCTGGCATGAACGAAGAGCGCCTGCTGAAGATCCTGTTGGCTCCGCACGTTTCCGAGAAAAGCAACCGTCTCGGCGAACGTTATAACCAGGTGGCGTTCAAGGTGAGCCGCGACGCCACCAAGCCGGAGATCAAGGATGCCGTGGAGTTGCTGTTCAAGGTCAAGGTCGAGGGCGTGACGGTTCTCAACGTCAAGGGCAAGCGCAAGCGGTTCGGCGCGCTGTCCGGCCGGCGTTCCGACTGGAAAAAGGCTTATGTCTCCCTGGAGGCTGGCCACGAGATCGATTTCCAGATGGCCCAGTGAGCGGGCGCTCGTCGCCCCGGCATACGAGAGAAAGGTAAATTCCATGCCCATCGTCAAGACCAAACCCACCTCGCCGGGCCGGCGCTTCGTGGTCAAGGTCGTCAACCCCGAACTGCACAAGGGTCGACCCCACGCCCCGCTGTTGGAAAAGCAGACCCGCAAGGGCGGCCGCAACAACATGGGCCGCATCACCACCCGGCATCAGGGGGGCGGCCACAAGCAGCACTACCGGCTGATCGATTTCAAGCGCGACAAGGACAGCATTCCCGCCAAGGTCGAGCGGCTGGAATACGACCCTAACCGCAGCGCCCACATCGCGCTGCTGCTCTACGCCGACGGCGAACGCCGCTACATCATCGCCCCGCGCGACGTGGGCGTGGGCGCGACCCTGATGTCCGGTCCGGCGGCGGCGATCAAGGCCGGCAACGCCCTGCCGTTGCGCAACGTCCCGGTTGGCAGCCAGGTGCATTGCGTGGAGTTGCGCCCCGGCAAGGGCGCGCAACTGGCCCGCAGCGCCGGCGCCTCGGTGCAGTTGATCGCCCGCGAAGGCAACCATGCCACCCTGCGGATGCGTTCCGGCGAAATCCGCAAGGTCCATGCGGACTGCAAGGCAACCATCGGCGGGGTTGGCAACGAGGAACACAACCTGCGTTCGCTTGGCAAGGCCGGCGCCAAACGCTGGCGAGGAATTCGGCCCACGGTGCGCGGGGTGGCCATGAACCCGGTGGATCACCCGCATGGCGGCGGCGAGGGCCGCACCTCCGGCGGGCGCCATCCGGTCTCGCCGTGGGGCACGCCGACCAAGGGCTACAAGACCCGCTCGAACAAGCGCACCGACCACCTGATCGTGCGCCGGCGTAACGTGAAATAACGAGGAATCCGTCCAGTGCCACGTTCGATCAAGAAAGGGCCGTTTGTCGATCTTCACCTGGTCAAGAAGGTGGAGCAGGCGGTCGCCACTCACGCCAAGCGGCCGATCAAGACTTGGTCGCGGCGGTCGATGATCCTGCCCGAAATGATTGGCCTGACCATCGCCGTGCATAATGGTCGCCAGCATGTGCCGATTCTCGTTACGGAGAACATGGTCGGTCACAAGCTGGGTGAGTTCGCCGCCACCCGCACCTATCGCGGGCATGCGGCGGACAAGAAATCCAAATAAGGAGGCGAAACCGTGCAAGCCGTCGCGATCATGAAACATGCCCGCATTTCGCCGCAGAAGGCCCGCCTGGTCGCCGATCAGGTGCGCAGCTTGCCGGTGGACCGTGCCCTGAATCTGTTGAAGTTCAGCGACAAGAAGGCGGCCCCGTTGATCCGAAAGGTGCTGGAATCGGCCATTGCCAACGCCGAGCACAACCAGGGCGCCGATGTCGATGAGCTGAAGGTCGCCGCCATTTGCGTGGACGGTGGTCCGGTGCTGAAGCGGATGCACGCGCGCGCCAAGGGCCGCGGCAATCGCATCGTCAAGCGCACCAGTCATATCACGGTCACCGTGGCCGAGCGATAGGAGCGGAAACGACATGGGTCAAAAAGTCAGTCCCACGGGAATCCGCCTGGGCATCGCCACCGACTGGGCGTCCAAATGGTATGCCAGCAGCAAGAATTTCCCCGATCTGCTGGAAACCGATCTGAAGGTGCGCCAGTTCCTGAAAAAGAAACTGGCCAACGCCTCGGTCAGCCGGATTCAGATCGAACGGCCGGCCCGTCTGGCGCGCATCACCGTGCATACCGCCCGGCCCGGAGTGGTGATCGGCAAGAAGGGCGAGGATATCGAAGCCTTGCGCAAGGCCGTCGCCAAGATGATGCGGCTGGACGTCAAGGACTTGCAGATCAACATTGAGGAGATTCGCAAGCCGGAGCTGGATGCTCAACTGGTCGCCGAAGGCGTGGCCCAGCAACTGGAGCGGCGCATCATGTTCCGGCGGGCGATGAAGCGCTCGGTGACCAACGCCATGCGCCTGGGCGCGCTCGGGATCAAGATTCAGGTTTCCGGTCGGTTGAACGGCGCCGAAATCGCGCGCAGCGAATGGACCCGCGAAGGGCGAGTGCCATTGCATACCCTGCGCGCCAACATCGATTATGGCTTGGCCGAGGCCCGGACCACTTATGGCGTGATCGGGATCAAGGTCTGGATTTTCAAGGGCGAGGTCTTCGGTTTCGACCGGCCGGGCGAGACCAAGCCCGACAAGGCGTCCGTCAACTGAACGCCCGAAATCGTGTGGATAGACGAGACGGAACATGTTACAGCCGAAAAGAACGAAATTCCGCAAGCAGCGCAAGGGACGCAACACGGGCGTCGCCACCAGCGGCGTCCAGGTGAGTTTCGGTGAATACGGATTGAAATGCACCACGCGCGGGAGGCTGACCGCCCGCCAGATCGAAGCCGCGCGCCGCGCCATCAACCGCTACATCAAGCGCGGCGGCAAGGTGTGGATCCGCATCTTCCCCGACAAGCCCATCACCAAGAAACCGTTGGAAGTGCGCATGGGCAGTGGCAAGGGCGGCGTCGAGTACTGGGTGGCGCCCGTCAAGCCGGGCCGCGTCCTGTATGAAGTGGAAGGGGTGACCGAGGACATCGCCCGGCAGGCGTTCCGCCTGGCGGCGGCCAAGCTCCCGGTGCAGACGGTTTTCGTAACCCGGACGGTGATGTGATGAAGGCGAGCGAGTTGCGACAGAAAAATGTGGACGAACTGGAGCGGGAGCTGCTGGCGTTGCTGCGCGAGCAGTTCAACCTGCGAATGCAGAAAGCCACCAACCAAGCCACCAAGCCTCATTTGTTTCGGCAGGCGCGCCGCAATGTTGCCCGGGTCAAGATGGTGTTAGGCGAGAAGGCGAAACAGGCATGACGATGGACACCCGGGTGGAGCGCGCCCTGAGTGGGCGCGTGACCAGCGACAAAATGGATAAGACCATCACCGTGGCGGTCGAGCGGCTGGTCAAGCATCCCGTTTATGGCAAATATGTGCGCCGGACCACCAAGCTGCATGCTCACGACGAGTGCAACGAGTGCCGAATGGGCGACCTGGTGACCATCAAGCAGTGTCGGCCCCTGTCCAAGACCAAATCCTGGACGCTGGTCGCGGTGGTCGAGCGCGCGGAGTGACCGTCCCAGCGGGCCGGAACTGTCTGCACAGACGGTGTTTCCCCTCATCCGTGAACGGAATGTAGAACCATGATTCAGATGCAAACAATGTTGGAAGTCGCCGATAACAGCGGCGCTCGCCGGCTGATGTGCATCAAGGTGCTGGGCGGCTCCCATCGCCGCTACGCGCATATTGGCGACATCATCAAGGTCAGCATCAAGGACGCCATCCCCCGTGGCAAGGTCAACAAGGGCGAGGTCTACAACGCCGTGGTGGTGCGCACCCGCAAGGGCGTGCGCCGGCCGGACGGCTCGCTGATCCGCTTCGACGGCAACGCGGCGGTGCTGCTCAACAACAAGCTGGAGCCGATCGGCACCCGCATCTTCGGGCCGGTCACCCGCGAGTTGCGCAGCGAGCGGTTCATGAAGATCATTTCCCTGGCCCCCGAAGTGTTGTGAAGGTGAGACGGCAATGCGCAGAATTCGAAAGGACGACGAGGTCGTTGTCATCGCTGGCAAGGATAAGGGCCGGCGCGGCAAGGTGATGCGGGTGCTGGAAGACGGCGAACGGGTGATCGTGGCTGGGGTCGGCCTGATCAAGCGGCATACCAAGCCCAATCCAGCGCGCGGCGTGGCGGGCGGCATCGTTGAGCGCGAGGCGTCGGTTCATGTGTCCAACGTGATGCTGTTCAACCCCCTCGCCAAAAAAGGCGATCGGGTCGGGTTTCGGGTGTTGGAGGACGGCCGCAAGGTGCGCTACTTCAAATCCAACAACGAAGTCGTGGATGTTTGAGGAGAGACCCGTGGCTCGACTGCAACGATACTATCGCGAGACCGTGGCGCCCAGGCTGCGCGAGCAGTTCGGCTATCGCAACGTCATGGAAGTGCCCCGAATCACCAAGGTCACCTTGAACATGGGGGTTGGCGAGGCGGTGGCCGACAAGAAAATCATGGAGCACGCGGTCGGCAATCTGACTCAGATTGCTGGCCAGAAGCCGATCGTGACGTTGTCGCGCAAGTCCATCGCCGGCTTCAAGATTCGCGCCGGTTGGCCGATTGGGTGCAAGGTGACGTTGCGGCGCGACCGGATGTACGAATTCCTGGATCGCCTGATCAATATCGCCATCCCCCGCATCCGCGATTTTCGCGGGTTCAGTGCGCGCGCGTTCGACGGCCGCGGCAATTACAGCCTGGGCGTGCGCGAACAGATCATTTTTCCGGAAATCGACTACGACAAGATCGACGCCATTCGTGGCCTCGACATCACCATCACCACCACCGCGCGCACCGATGCGGAAGGACGCGCGCTGCTGGCGGCATTCGATTTCCCATTTCGGAATTGAGGATCGGGCTATGGCCAAACTGAGCATGACCAATCGCGAAATCAAGCGAGCGCGCGTCGTCGAACGGTATGCCACCCGGCGGGCCGAGTTGAAGGAAACCATCCGCAGCCCGGCCACCAGCGATGAGCGGCGGCGCGAAGCGCAGCAACGGTTGCAGGCGCTGCCGCGCGACGCCAGCCCGATTCGGCTGCGCAATCGCTGCCGGCTGACCGGTCGACCGCACGGTTTTTATCGCAAGTTTGGCTTGGGCCGCAACAAACTGCGCGAGGCCGCCATGCGCGGCGACGTGCCCGGTCTGGGCAAGGCCAGCTGGTGAACCACTAGCCGGCGCCACCCATGGCCTGGAACCCGAGACTCCTTAAGTTCGAGGTTCGCCCCGTCGGCGGCTTCGAGACTGACCACGTGGAGACATTCGATCGATGAGCATGACGGACCCCATCGCGGATATGCTGACGCGCATCCGCAATGCCCAGGCCGCCGCCAAGACCCAGGTTGGCATGCCGTCTTCCAAGGTGAAGACGGCCATCGCCCAGGTGCTGCGCGACGAGGGCTACATCAATGGCTACACGGTGGCGCAAACCGCCCCTGGCAAGGCCGAGTTGACGATCACGCTGAAGTATTTCGAAGGCCAACCGGTGATCGATCGGATCGAACGGGTCAGCCGTCCCGGCCGGCGGGTGTTCCGGGGCAAGGATGAACTGCCCAAGGTCATGGGGGGCTGGGGCGTGGCCATCGTGTCCACCCCCCAGGGTTTGATGAGCGACCGCGCCGCTCGCGCCGCTGGCCATGGCGGCGAAGTGCTGTGCATCGTGGCGTAGGGGGGCGATTCCATGGCAAGCGTCGTCAAGGAACAAAAGATTCGCACCTCGCGGGTCGGTAAGAAACCGATTCCCGTGCCTGCGGGCGTTAGCGTCGCCATCGAGGGCCAGGATGTCGCCATCAAGGGCGCCAAGGGCGTGGCCGAACTGCGCGTGCATCCGTGGGTCGTGGTCCAGCGGGAGGGCGACACGATCAGGGTTGCCGCGCGCCTGGTCACCAACGACGGCAAGCATCGAGCCATGACCGGCACCATGCGCGCCTTGCTCAACAACATGGTGATCGGCGTCACCCAGGGGTTCGAACGCAAGCTGCAACTGGTCGGCGTCGGCTACAAGGCCCAGGCGCAGGGCTCGGTGTTGAATCTGACGTTGGGATTCTCCCATCCGGTCGAATTCAAGATCCCGGAAGGCATCGCCATCCAAACGCCCAGCCAAACCGAGATTATCGTCCGCGGCGTGGACAAGCAACGGGTTGGCGAGGTCGCCGCCCAGATTCGCGCCTATCGGCCGCCCGAGCCTTACAAGGGCAAGGGCGTGCGTTACTCGGGCGAGACTATCATCCTGAAAGAAGCCAAGAAGAAGTAAGGATTCGCCATGGACAAGAAAGCAGCCGGTAAGAAGGCCGCGCGTCTGCGGCGCGGATTGCGAACTCGGCACAAGATTCGCGAGCTGGGCGCCTGCCGATTGTGCGTGCATCGCACGCCCAACCATATTTACGCCCAACTCATCAGCCCGGCTCCGACCGGTGACCGGACCTTGGCCGCCGCTTCCACCCTGGAGTTGCGCCAGACCCTCAAAAGCACCGGCAATGTCGAAGCGGCCAGGACGGTGGGCAAGGCCATCGCCGAGAAAGCCAGAGCGGTGGGCGTGACTCGGGTGGCGTTCGATCGCTCCGGTTTCAAATATCACGGCCGGGTCAAGGCGTTGGCCGACGCCGCCCGCGAGAACGGTTTGGAGTTTTAAGGAGCGGATATGGCGATGAATGTGGAAGGCTCCCAAAACAGCGATGGCTTGCAGGAGAAGTTGATCGCGGTCAATCGGGTGGCCAAGGTGGTCAAGGGTGGCCGGCAGTTCGGTTTTACCGCGTTGACCGTGGTGGGCGACGGCGGCGGCCGGGTGGGGTTGGGCTACGGCAAGGCCCGCGAGGTGCCGATGGCGATCCAGAAGGCGATGGACAAGGCCCGCAAGAACATGCGCGGCGTGCCGCTGAACGACAAGACCCTGCAATACCCGGTAACGTCCCGGCACGGCGCGGCGCGAGTGTTCATGCAGCCGGCTTCCGAGGGCACCGGCATCATCGCCGGCGGCGCCATGCGCGCCGTGTTCGAGGTCGTGGGCGTCAAGGACGTACTGGCCAAATGCATCGGTTCGCGCAATCCCATCAACGTGGTGCGGGCGACCATCCGTGGCTTGAGCGCCATGAAGTCGCCCGATTACCAGGCCGCCAAGCGCGGCAAGACCGTGGACGAGATTCGGAGCTGAGACCATGGCCGACAAGCTGAAAGTGACTTTGGTCAAAAGCGCGCATGGTCGGCTGGCCGCGCACCGGGCCTGCGTGCGTGGGCTGGGATTGCGGCGAACCCACAGTAGCGCGGTGGTGATCGACACCCCGGAAAATCGCGGCATGATTCGCAGGGTGTCGTACTTGCTGAAAGTCGAGGAGGCTTGAAGCCATGCGACTCAATACCCTCAAACCGGCGCCGGGCAGCCGGCCGGACAAGCAACGGGTCGGGCGTGGCATCGGGTCCGGCCTCGGCAAGACCGGTGGGCGTGGCCACAAGGGCCAGCACGCCCGGGCCGGCGGTTATCACAAGGTCGGGTTTGAAGGCGGTCAGATGCCCTTGCAGCGGCGCCTACCCAAGCGCGGGTTCCGCTCGATGACCGCCAAGCATATCGCCGAGGTGCGGTTGCGCGATCTGGTCAGGCTCTCCGTCGAAGTCATCGACCTGGCGGCCCTCAAGACGGCCAATGTCGTGCCGACCTTCGCCAAGAAGGCCAAGGTGATTCTCTCCGGCAAACTGGAAAAACCAGTGACCCTGCGCGGTCTGGCGCTGACGAAAGGCGCCCGGGCCGCGGTGCTGGCGGCTGGCGGGACCATCCAAGAGTAACCACGATGGCCGCCGCCCTGCCGGATCTCGGCAAAATGACCGAACTGCGCCAGCGCCTTCTGTTTCTGCTGGGGGCGCTGGTGGTGTTCCGTATCGGTACGCATATCCCGGTCCCCGGTATCGACCCGCACGCCATGGCGCAGTTGTTCGACCAGCAGCGCGGCACCATCCTCGACATGTTCAACATGTTTTCGGGCGGCGCGCTGGAGCGGCTGAGTCTGTTCGCGCTCGGGGTGATGCCCTATATCTCGGCCTCGATCATCCTGCAACTGATGTCCATGATAGTGCCGTCGCTGGAGCAGTTGCGCAAGGAAGGCGGCGCGGCGGGTCGTCATGCCTTGACCCGCTACACCCGCTATCTGACGGTGGTGCTGGCGGCGTTTCAGGCCATTGGCGTCAGCATTGCCTTGCAAAATCAGATTGTGGGCAACACGTCGGTCGTGATCGCGCCGGGAGTCGGCTTCATCATGACCGCCACCATCACCTTGGTGACGGGCACGATGTTTCTGGTCTGGCTGGGCGAGCAGGTGACCGAGCGCGGCATCGGTAACGGTATTTCCATGCTGATCTTCGCCGGTATCGTCGCCGGCCTGCCGCGGGCGGTGGGCGGCACCCTGGAGCTGGCCCGAACCGGAGAGCTGCATGTCATGCTGGTGCTGTTCCTGCTAGCGCTGAGCATTCTGGTCACCGGATTCGTGGTGTTCGTCGAGCGGGGCCAGCGCCGGATCACGGTCAACTACGCCAAGCGCCAGCAAGGCCGTAAGGTGTACGCCGCCCAAACCACTCATCTGCCGCTGAAGCTGAACATGTCGGGGGTGATTCCGCCCATCTTCGCATCCAGCCTGATTCTGTTTCCGGCGACCTTGGGCAGTTGGTTCGGCAATGCTCCCCGCATGGAGTGGCTGCGCGACATCAGCTCGACCCTGTCGCCGGGGCAACCGCTGTATGTGCTGTGCTACGCGGGTCTGATCATCTTCTTCTGTTTCTTCTACACCGCGCTGGTTTTCAACTCCAAGGAAACCGCCGACAACCTGAAGAAGTCCGGCGCGTTCATTCCGGGGATCCGTCCAGGCATGCAGACCGCGAACTACATCGACAAGGTGCTGACCCGGTTGACCTTGGTGGGCGCCGCATATATCACCGCCGTTTGCCTGTTGCCCGAATTCCTGATCCTGTACTGGCAGGTACCGTTCTATTTCGGCGGCACCTCGCTGTTGATCATCGTGGTGGTGGTCATGGATTTCATGGCCCAGGTCCAGGCGCATCTAATGTCGCATCAATACGAGAGCCTGCTGAAGAAGAGCAGTTTCAAGGGCCATGGTCTGTCGCGTTGAGCACGATCCGTATTGGATCGCACACCGCCCTCGCGCGGTGTTTCAAGTTTGGAGAACCCATTGATGAAAGTACGCGCCTCGGTAAAGAAAATCTGTCGCAACTGCAAGATCATTCGCCGCGATCGCGTGGTTCGGGTGATTTGCACGGACGCTCGCCACAAACAGCGGCAGGGCTAAAAGAACAATGGTCGTTATTGATTTACGTCGCCGGCTGAATTAAATTCTCGCTTCTTTGCGTGGCGAGCGCCCGGCGTGATGGGAGAAAGGCATGGCCCGTATTGCAGGTATCAATATTCCGGTCAGCAAGCATGCGGTGATCGCGCTGCAGGCCATTTACGGCATTGGCCAGACCCGCGCCCAGCGGATTTGCGTGGCGGCCAATGTCTCCCCAAGCCTCAGGGTCCGCGATCTGAGCGAAGCCCAGGTGGACGCCCTGCGCGCCGAAGTGGCCAAGTACACCGTGGAAGGCGACTTGCGCCGCGAGGTGTCGATGAGCATCAAGCGATTGATGGACCTCGGTTGCTATCGTGGCCTGCGGCATCGGCGTGGTCTGCCGGTGCGCGGCCAGCGCACCCGCACCAACGCCCGCACGCGCAAGGGTCCGCGTCGCGCGATTCGCAAGTAAGCAATCGGAAAATCCCGAAATTCCCCTGGCATAGGTCGGAGCATGGCAAAACCGGTTACCAAGACGCGTAAGCGCGTCAAGAAAAACGTCGTGGACGGTATCGCCCATATCCACGCCTCGTTCAACAATACCATCATCACCATCACGGACCGGCAGGGCAATACGCTGGGATGGGCTACTTCGGGGGGATCGGGGTTTCGAGGTTCCCGCAAGAGCACGCCGTTCGCGGCGCAGGTTGCCGCCGAGCGGGTGGGCGGAACGGTCAAGGAGTTTGGCGTCAAGAATCTGGAAGTCAACGTCAACGGTCCGGGGCCGGGTCGGGAGTCCGCCGTGCGCGCTTTGAACGCCGCCGGCTTCAAGATCATCAGTATCATGGATGTCACGCCGATTCCGCATAACGGCTGTCGTCCTCCCAAGCGCCGTCGCGTCTAGCTCAGGAGTTTCATCGTGGCGAGATATCTTGGCCCCAAGTGCAAGCTCAGTCGTCGGGAAGGCGTGGACCTGTTCCTGAAGTCCGCCGCTCGGGCGCTGGAATCCAAGTGCAATCTGGAGCGACCGCCGGGCCAGCATGGCGCCCGCCGTCCCCGGTTGTCGGACTACGGCTTGCAGTTGCGCGAAAAGCAGAAGTTGCGCCGCATTTACGGCGTCCTGGAGCGGCAGTTCGTCAATTACTACAGGGAAGCCGCCCGGCGCAAGGGTTCCACCGGCGAGAATCTGTTGCGGCTGTTGGAATGCCGGCTGGACAACGTGGTGTACCGGATGGGGTTCGGCAGCACCCGCGCCGAGGCCCGGCAGCTGGTTTCGCACCGGGCGATCACCGTCAACGGTCAGCGAGTCAACATTCCCTCCTACCAGGTTCGGCCAGAGGATGTGGTCGCGGTTCGCGAGAAAAGCCGAACTCAGACCCGCATTCAGTACGCGCTGCAATTGGCCCAGGGCCATGGCGGCTTCGTGGACTGGGTGGAGGTGGACGCGGGCAAGATGAGCGGTGTGTTCAAGCGGATTCCCGACCGCGCCGACCTGCCAGCGGACATTAATGAATCCCTGGTCGTGGAGCTGTATTCCAAGTAGGCGATGCCGAGGACAAACGGATGGTGGGCGCATTTGATTTGCTGAAACCGACCCGTGTCGAAGTGGAAAAACTCGATCCGCGTCGGGCGCGAGTGACCGTGGAGCCGCTGGAACGGGGTTTTGGCTATACGCTCGGCAACGCCTTGCGGCGGATTTTGTTGTCCTCGATCCCCGGCGCCGCGATCATCGAGTGTGAAATCGAAGGAGTGCTGCACGAGTACTCGACCATCGAGGGTGTGCAGGAAGACGTGATCGATATCCTGCTCAATCTGAAAGGGGTGGCGATCACGTTGCAGGAGGGTGCTTTTGAGGCCACGCTGTCGCTGATCAAGAAAGGACCGGGGCCGGTGTTGGCGGCTGACATCGAACGGACCCACGCGGTCGAAATCATCAATCCACAGCATGTCATCGCGCATCTGACCAAGAGCGGCGAGTTGAGCATGAAGCTCAAGGTGGCGCGCGGGCGCGGTTACTGGCCGGTTACCCAGCGGGAAGGAGCGGACAGCGAAAGCCGGCCGATCGGGCGGCTGCGGCTGGATGCGTCCTTCAGTCCAGTCGAGCGGATCAGCTACCGGGTGGAGAACGCCCGCGTCGAACAACGAACCGATCTAGACAAGCTGGTGCTGATGCTGGAAACCGACGGCGCCATCGACCCCGAGGACGCCATTCGCACGGCGGCTCGGATTTTGCTGGATCAATTGTCGGTGTTCGTGGATCTGCGGGGTAAGAGAGACGAGCCGATCCCGCCGCCACCGGTGGATATCGATCCGGTCCTGATGCAGCCGGTGGATGATTTGGAGTTGACCGTGCGCTCGGCCAACTGTCTGAAGGCGGAGAACATTTATTATATCGGCGATCTGGTGCAGCGAACCGAGGCGGAATTGCTGAAAACCCCGAATCTTGGCAAGAAATCGCTGACCGAGATCAAGGATGTATTGGCCAAATTCAAGTTGGCGCTAGGCATGAAAGTCGAGAATTGGCCACCGCCGGGTCTGAACCTGGAGCAATCCGAGGAGCGGGCCGCCGCGCGGCGCGCGAGCCTGACCTTCGAGACGACGGAGACGGATAAACCGTCCTTTCCCCGGCTGGGGCAACGAGCCGGGACGGGTGGCGAGGACATCGAGAACGATTAGGGGGCGGGCGTGGTCCGCTTTCCCTGCGCCCAGCCCTTTTTCATTCAAGTTTCAAGGAATCATTGTCATGCGCCATCGCAACGCCGGTCGCAAACTCAATCGCACCAGCAGCCATCGCAAGGCCATGTTCAGCAACATGGCCGTTTCGCTGTTCACCCACGAGCTGATTCGGACCACGTTGCCCAAGGCCAAGGAGTTGCGGCGGGTCGCCGAACCGCTGATCACCTTGTCCAAGGAGGACAGCGTGGCCCGGCGCCGGCTCGCGTTCGCCCGCCTGCGCGACCGGGATGTGGTCACCAAGCTGTTCAATGAGCTGGGACCGCGCTATCAGACGCGGCCAGGCGGCTATCTGCGTATTTTGAAGTGCGGGTTTCGCAATGGCGACAACGCGCCCATGGCCTACGTCGAACTGGTGGATCGGCCCCAGGCGGTGGTCGATTAGCCAGCGGATAGGGATTTTTTCGCGAAGCCGGGCATTGGTCCGGCTTTTTCGTCTGGGTCGAGCGGCTTTCGAAGCGCGCTTCAACCCAGGGCGCGGGTGGTGATTTGCAGCAAATCCCAAAGGTCGAAGACGCGCGCGACATAGGCGTCGCGCAGCCGGTAGTCGCCGCCCTGGCCGGTCAGTTCCCGTTCGAGCGCATCCAGCAGTTTCATCAACTTGCGCCGATGCAATCCCAGCGCCTGCTGAAGGGGATCGGCGACCACGCCGGCGCCGGCGCTCAGCACCCCCACCGCCAACATCAATCCACCCGTGGTGGCGACTAGCAGGCCGGTGGAGACCGTGGCCGGAAAGAGGCTGTAATAGAGCGAGCCAAGCGTCGGTCCCAGCATGAAATTGGCGATGGCCAATTGATTGGCGATGGCGGTCGCGGCGGCGCCGCCAATCGCCATCGTGCCGGGAGTGAACTGCTTGAAGGTGGCGGCGCCGGCGGCCAGGCTCAACAGGGAGCCGGACAGATCGGCCGCCGCCGCGCGGTTGCTGGTGTAGGTGAGCAGATAGTCTTCGAGCCGCCGCCGGAAATCTCGGTGCTGCGCGAGTTCGTCCAGGCGGAGCAAATCGGGAATCAGTAACTGGCTGATGGTCGGGTGCGCCAGGATCGTTTCCAGCAGCGCGTCCCGGGTACAATGCTGTCCCGCCTGATCGAAGGGCAGTTCCAGCAGTTCGCTGTAGATCAGCCACTCGATTTCGCGTTCCACATCGGTTTTGAAACCCGGGGGTAGACGGTCGAGACAGTGGGCGAGTCCCGCCAGGCGGAACATGCGGCTCAGCTTCGCGCCGCCGCGCGCCAGCAGGTGCGGAATGGCCCAGAGTACGTTGAGGGGAGTGCGCGCCAAATCCAGGCCAAGCGCGCGGCGGTTGACGCGCAGGGCGCCCTGGAACGAATAGTGTCGCCGTGTGAAGGCGTCCACGCGCGCCCGACGGTCGGCCAGGTACTGTCGGGTCGACTCGGCGACGGCGGTGTGAATTTGGGCCGCCAAGGCTTCGTCGATCATGGGCCGGTTCCGCGTTTCCCTTCCCCGGCGTTGACGGGGGGCAAACTCAGGCCTGCTTGGACAGGACGGTATGCAGTTGCCGGCTCAAGCCCTGGATGACCAGCAGGTAATAACGGGCTTCGGCTAGCTCTGGATAAGGACCAAAGCCCTCGCCGAACACCCGGAACCACCAACCGCCGCGCTCGAACCAAATGAACGGATGCTGGAACTTGTGCATGCCACGCATGGTTTTAACCTCTCACCTGTAATCGACAACCCTTGCAGGTCGGACGCGCCTGCTCGATGCTCTAGCCTATTGTTGGTTCTATGCGGACATCGTTCCCGAAAAATCCGACCGCCACGCTAGAGTATATTAGTTGATGACGGATGGTTTCGAAGATCGCAATGGTCACTCAACCACGAATGAGTATAGATGATTTTTGCTGCAATGCGGAATAGTCTTGCGGGGAGCGACCGAAGGAGGCGGGCTTGATCGGGTAGCTTGCAATCGACCGACCCACTTCGGTTCTCTCCACGCCGACCGGAGAGAACCGGTGGAGCCGGGGCGGGTATCTAGAAGGCGGTGATGAACTTGAAGAAGAATTTGTTGCCCTCGAAAGAATTCTCGACTCCGGTTTCGTGGTTCCAGGTTCCAATAAAACTCATTCCCTTGTAGTCGTACTTCACCGCTGGACCGAAGGCGAAGACCTGCGCGCGGTTGCCGTCCGGGCCGACCTTCTGGCCGTCCAGCTCGTCGTCCTGGGTCTGCTTGAGGTAATAACCGCCCAGGCCCACCGCCCACGGCCCGAAATGCTGGCCGATCAGATAGTCTATGTGAAAGTCATCACCGGACTGGTAGTCAGTATCGTTATTCTCGGTTTTGATGTTGTACATCAGCTTGGCCGAGATTTCGAAACCGCTCTGGTTCAGGTAGGTGAAGGCGAAGATCGGTTCAAAGCTCCAGAAGTTGGAGCCGATACGTTGGGTAGGGTCGTTTTCGTCCCACTTGCCGGTCGGCAGGTAGATGTCCAGACCGACGGTGATGTGCCAGTCGGGCGGGAAGTGCCAGCCGATGATGATCGGGCCGATGGTAATGTCGCCGAGGCCGAAGACCCAGTCGTTGTCCAGGGTGGGATCTGGGGTATTCAGTTTTTGGTAAACCAACGGGACGATGGCGTGCATCCCCCAGTCACCGCCGAAAATCTTATGGTTGCTGACGTAGATGTAGCGCAGGGCGTCGGCGGTTACCTTGATCTCCACAGGATCTCCTGGGGGAAACTGGTTGCCTTCGTTGTCGCGATAGTCACCCTGGTAGTGGATCAGATAGTTGATAAAGTAGTTACCGGGGGGAGGTAGGGCGCCGGCCATGAAGTTCTCGGCGCCGAGCGGGTATTGCTGGGCGCCTTCGAAGGCCAGGGTGATCGGGCTGGACAACAGCGCTGGCGTCGCCAGCAACAGCAGTTTCTTGAGGTGATTCATGAGCATCTCCCTTATCAAGTTCTGAGTATTCTTTATCTTTGGGCGCAAGCCAGGCGTGGATGGAGCTGAAGGCGTGCCGTGAACCAGGGCGCGGTTTCGGTAGCGCATGGTTATGTTAGCACTCCGCGCGCCGCCGCCGGGGCGATGATCGCGGGTTATGCGCGAACGGCGCGGGCGAAAGGGTTATAATCGGCCGGTCCTCAACGCCCAGTAGTAGCGGAAAGCCGGAACCGTCATGAATCAATCCCTCGCCAGGCTTCGTCGGGAATATGCTCGGGGAGCCTTGAACAAGGCCGACGTCGACCCCGATCCTCTCAAGCAGTTTCAACGCTGGCTGGGGGAAGCGATCAACGCGCAACTGCCCGAGCCCAACGCCATGGCGCTGGCCACCGCCGACCGGACGGGCCGCCCTTACGCGCGGGTGGTTCTGCTTAAGGAATGCGATGCCGACGGCTTCATGTTCTACACCAACTATCGTAGCGACAAAGGCCAGCAACTGGCGGCCAATCCCCACGCCGCGCTGTTGTTCTCGTGGCTGGAACTGGAGCGGCAGGTTCGGGTGGAGGGAACCGTCGGCAAAATTCCACCCGCCGAGTCCGAGACCTATTTTCGAACCCGACCGCGTGAAAGCCGGTTGGGTTCGCTGGCGTCGCGGCAGAGCCAGGTGGTGGCCAATCGGCAAGTTTTGGATGAGCGTTTTCAGGCGCTGAACGCGCAATATCCGGACGACAATATCCCGATGCCGCACCATTGGGGAGGGTACCGGGTTCGACCGGAGACGTTGGAATTCTGGCAGGGTCGGCATGGTCGGATGCACGACCGGCTGCGCTATCGGCGGCGAACCGATGGCGGTTGGTTGCTGGAACGGCTGGAGCCCTGAATTCCGCTGCCATGGCGCGGTTTCGTCCGATCCGGTTGTTGTTCGGTCCGCCACTGGTTTGGGCATGGATTCCCGGCGCTTCCGCCTGGGCGGCTTCACCCGCGCCGACGGAGTGGTGGTTGACCCGAACCCCGACCGGCGAGCCATAGATTCACCTCTATGTTTTTCTGGACGCGGATTTGCCCGCACTGCCGGCGGGCCCGGCCCTTCGTCGAGGCGTTGCTGGCCAATTACCCCTGGAAGGATTGAGCAACGCGCTGATTGCGTTGTCGGTCAGCGTCGCCGCGCTGGCGTTGACCGGATTGGCGGTGATGGTGGAGGCGCTTCGCCAGTCCCGTATGTCGCGTTAATGTTGTGCCGAGGGCAATCATGGGCTTGGGTTGTGATTTCCGCTGGAACGCGGTCTGCTTGTCAAGCTGGAAAATCGAGGCGAGAACTTGACATGAATAAAGTTGCGGAATCAGGCGCGGCCGGTATAATGCGCCCGTTATCCTCGACGGACGCCTGGACGTCGCGGATGGTTCCCGCAAGGGAAAGGGTTTTCTAGACTCGAAGCGACTTTAAATAATAAAGCCGAACATAGCTGATCCGGCCAAAAACTACCAAAGGAGGGTTGTGTGACGAAAAAGAGGTAAAAACCTCGTCATGCGCACTCGACCCTAAAGTTCCGGATTGGAGTAAACATCCCAATCTTCCTCGGTAAGCGACCGATCCCAAAAGGATCGGTTTTTTTAGGGTGTTATCCCAGCCGACTGAACGCTGGGACCGTCGGTCTCGCCACCGGGATGAAACTGGCGCGCTCGAAAAACCGCCGATCCGCCGGCAAAGCCGCTTCCGCCGATACTCGTGAAAGCGAACGGTGGTAATCCGGCCACCCGCCGCGCGATTCAAGACGGGGGACCTGCTGGGAGGCGGGGCGGGTCACGTGCCCAGTCAGGCTGTCGCCGCCAGGCGCTCGCTCAGGTAGCGTTCGCAGCCTTTCAGCGTGGACAGCTTTGGATAGTCGAAGTCGAAGATGGTCACGTTCATCTCTTTTTCCAGGCTCATCATCAAGCGCAGAAAGTCGATCGAATCCAATTCGATCTGGTCGTGAAAGCTGATGTCGGGGTTGATGGCCTGGACATTGGCGTTCGGCGCGATATCACCGAGGACGTGCAAGATCGTCTCGCGAATTTGCGTTTGGCTCGTGGCGTTCATGGGGTTTTCCTGGGATTGTTCAAGCTCAAATCCTGTCGCTGCATCAAAGTCGGCATGTTGCGCCGCAGCATCAGTTTGCCGTAGCACCCCGCAAAAATCAAGCGATTTTCGTGCCGACGCGGCAGGGAGTTCGAGCCTCACCTTACTAACGGGAACTAGAATAAACCAACTAACTTTTTTCTTGGTGTCCTTCCGCTTCCATGATCAATCCAGGGCCGGCATATCCTTAAAATCCACCTTGACGCCGCGCGCGGTCGCCCGCAACGAATTTCCCTCGGCCAAAACGCGTGGGCGATCCTGAACCTCGCTGGATTGGCAGCCGATCGGTAAATCGATAAGAAATTAAGAATCAAACGGTTGCCTGCAACCCAATAAGGCAAGGGTCATGGGATTCGCGCTTCATCGGTTTCCAGCGCCGACAAGTCGCCCAAGGGCAGTCCCAACTCCCGGGCTTTCAACAGGCGGCGCATGATCTTGCCGCTGCGGGTCTTGGGCAAGTCCGCCACGAATTCCAGTTCGCGCGGGGCCACCGCCGGTCCCAGGCGGGTACGGGCGAAACCGATCAATTCCTTTCGCAGCGCGTCGCTCGATGGATAGCCGGGCTTGAGGGCCACAAATACCTTGACGATCTGGCCAGCGAAATCGTCCGGCTTACCGATCATGCCGGCCTCGGCCACCGCCGGGTGTTCGAGCAGCACGCTCTCGATTTCGAACGGACCGATCAGATGGCCGGCGGTTTTGATGACGTCGTCGGCGCGACCCAGAAACCAGTAATAGCCGTCCGCGTCGCGCTTGGCCAGATCGCCGGTCAGGTACCAGCCGGCGGCGAAGCATTGTTGGTAGCGTTCCGCGTCGTCCAGATAGCCGCGAAACAGTGAGGGCCAGCCGACCCGCAACGCCAACTCGCCTTCCTCGCCCGGACCAAGGAAATCCACGCCGTCTTCCGTCCGCCGAACGAGGGCCGCCTCGATGCCAGGCAGGGGCTGCCCCATGGAGCCGGGCCGAATGTCCCGGTCGCGGGTGTTGGCGATCATGATGGCGCCGGTTTCGGTTTGCCACCAAGTATCGTGAAACGGCTGACCCAGGGTTTCCCGGCCCCAGACCACGCCTTCGGGATGCAACGGCTCGCCGACGCTGGCGGCGAAACGCAACGCGCTCAGGTCGTGGCTTCGGGCCAGTTCGGTCCCGGCCTTTATCAGCAGGCGGATGGCGGTCGGCGCGGTGTACCAGACGTTCACCCGCTCCCGTTCGAGGATGGCGTACCAGCGGTTGGCCTCAAATTCCGCCTCGTCCACCACCAGGGTCGCGCCGTTGGTCAGTGGGGCGATGATGCCGTAGGACACGCCGGTGACCCAGCCTGGATCGGCGGTGCACCAATAAACGTCACCGGGGCGCAGATCGAGTACCCGCCGACCGGTCAGGCGATGAGCGACCACCGCGTCGTGAACATGAATCGCGCCCTTGGGCGAGCCGGTGGTGCCGCTGGTGAAATGCAGCAGCGCCCAGTCCTCCGGGTCGGTGAAGGGAATGGCGAACCGGTCGGATTCGGCGTCCAGCAGGGCATGGAACGAACGAACGCCCGGTTCCGCGCCGCCGCCGTCGGTCAGCAGCACATGTTCCAAGTCCGGTAGGTCGTGGCGTTGCGCCCGCACCTTGCGCTCATGTAGAAGCGCGGTGGTCACCAGCACCCGCGCCCGACTCTTGGCCAGCCGCACTCGCACCGGTTCCGGGCCAAAGGCGGAGAACAGCGGACAGAACACCGCGCCGATCTTCAGCGCGCCCAGGGCGGTGATGTACAGTTCGGGAATCCGTCCAGCCAGGATGCAGATTCGGTCGCCACGCTGGATGCCCAGCCGGTTCAGCCCATTGGCGAAGCGGTTGCTGAGCCGGGCTAGATCGGCGTAGCTGAACTCGCGCCGTTCGCCGGTTTTACCCAGCCAGCACAGGGCGATCGCCTCGCCCCGACCAGCCCGCACCTGCCGGTCCACCGCTTCGTGGCCGATGTTGAGGCCGCCGCCGGGCAAACCCTCCAGTTCGGCGCGGGCCGCCTCCCAGGAAAAAAGAGGGGGGTTGGCCGGATTCGACGCCGGTGCGCCCGACTCCGAAGTTTTGGGTATCTTGGTCCAGTTCATGCTGGTTCTCGCGTTCGGATCGTCGTCATCGAGGAGTCTTATTGTTGGGGAAAAACCGGATAGTCGCCAAGATTATCACCGCTGGTCGAACCGCCGTGACCGAATCGCGCTACCATGGAACCGTTTCGGCTCGATCCACTGACCGATCCCGACGATTCTCCTTGCTTGGAAGGCGCCATGACCATTCGCAATCTTGAGTATCTGTTCAAGCCCCGTTCCATCGCCGTGATCGGTCGTGGCAAGGCCGCCGGCGGCACCGACGCCGCCGTGGAGTTCAATCTGATCGAAGGTGGCTTCAAGGGGCCGGTGATGCCGGTCAATCCGGACCAACAATCCGTGTCCGGGGTGCTGGCTTACAAAGACATCGCCAGTCTGCCCGTGACCCCGGACCTGGCGATTTTGACCACGCCGCTGGAAGAAGCGCCGACCCTGATCGGCGAACTGGGCGCTCGCGGGACCCGAGCCGCGCTGCTGCTCGGCCGGGACGTGCTGCAAGACCATAGCGGCGTCAAGCCGGCGTTGCTCAGCCCGGAGATGCTGCCCAAATATTCCGACGGAGGGGAGTCTTTGAAGCGGAGGATTCTGGAAGCCGCCAAGCCCCATCTGCTGCGTGTCATGGGGCCGGACCACCTCGGTTACGCGGCGCCGTCGACGCATGTCAACGCCAGTCTGAACGCAACCCGACCGTTGTCGGGCCACATCGCGTTGCTGTGCCAATCCGCCGCGATCATGCGTAGCGTGATCGACTGGGCCACCGGCCGCAACATCGGGTTCTCGCATGCGATCTCGGTGGGGGTGCGCTGGGACGTGGATTTCGGCGACCTGCTGGATTATCTGCTGCGGGATAGCCATGTCCGCGCCATCCTGATGTACATGGAGAACACCCGCAACCGCCGCAAGTTCGTGTCCGCCGCCCGCGCCGCCGCTCGGGTCAAGCCGGTGATCGTCCTCAAACCGCGCGACTTCCGGGCCGGCTCGGTCGAGGACGCGGTGTACGACGCGGTGTTCCAACGCGCCGGCATCCTGCGGGTCAACAACATCGAGCAATTGTTCGGGACCGCCGAGACCCTCGCCACCGCCAAGCCGGTCCACAGCGATCGACTGACGATCATCAGCAACAGCTACAGCCTGGCGCTGTTGACCAGCGATACCCTCCTGCGGCACGGCGGCCATCTGGCCGAGATCAGCGCGGCGACCCGGGAGCAACTGGCGCGCGCCTGCCGGCCCGGCTATCCCATCGAGAATCCGGTGGATCTGGGTGACATGGCTGGCCCCGATGAGTACGGCAAGGCGCTGGACCTGCTGCTGCAGGAACCAGGCGCCGATGGAGTTCTGGTGGTCCATGCCCCCGCCTCGGTAAACCGATCGCTGGATTGCGCCCAGGCGGTGGTGGCGCGCGTCAGGAGCCGACGGATGGTCATGACCTGCTGGGTGGGCGAATCGTCGGTGGAGGCGGCGCGCGATCGGTTCAAGGAGGCCCATGTCCCCACCTATCGGGCGCCCGGCGAGGCGGTGGAGGCGTTCATGTGTCTGGCCCAGCACCGACGCACCCAGGAATTGCTGATGGAAACGCCACCCTCGATCCCGGAGCAATTCACCCCCGATGTCGAGACCGCCCGCCGCATCATCCAGATCGCCCTGACCGCCGGTCGTCGCCGGCTGAACGCCTACGAAACCGGCCAGGTGCTGAGCGCCTACCGAATTTCGACGGCGCCGCTCCATTTCGCCGCGACGCCGGAAGCGGCGTCCGAAATCGCCCTGGAATTGCGCGAGCCGGTGGCGCTCAAGATTCTCTCGCCCGACATCGTCAACAAGTCCGAGGTCGGGGGGGTGGCCTTCGGCTTGAAAAGTCCGCCGGAGGTGCTGATGGCCGCCAACGGCATGCTGGAACGGGTGCGCGAACTCGCGCCCGAGGCGGTGATCGACGGCTTCGCGGTGCAGCCGATGCAGTCCCGGCACGGCGCCTACGAACTGATGATCGGAGTGCGGACGGGCCAGCGGTTCGGGCCGATGATCTTTTTTGGCCAGGGCGGCACCGAGGCGGAGGTGATCGACGATGTCGCCCATGGCTTGCCGCCGCTGAACATGCAGTTGGCGCGCGATCTGATGTCGCGCACCCGGCTGTACCGCCAACTCCGCACCAATCGGGGCCGGCCGGTGGATTTGGATGATATCGCCCTGACCTTGATCAAGGTCTCGCAAATGGTGGTCGACCTGGCCGAAGTCGTCGAGATGGACATCAATCCGATCTGGGTCTATGCCGACAACCTGTTGGCGCTGGACGCCAACATCCTGATCGAACCTGGCGCGATGTCGGCGGTGCAGCGGCTGGCGATCTCCCCCTATCCGAAGGAGCTGGAACGGCGTTACGATTTGCCGGACGGCCGCGCCTTCCTGATCCGACCGATCCTGCCCGAGGACGAGCCGGAGTTGCGCCAATTGGTCAAGCGTCTTCCCTCGGAGGACGTGCGAATGCGATTTTTTCAGCCATTACGCGAATTGCCGCACGAAATGGCGGCGCGGCTGACCCAACTGGATTACGAGCGGGAAATGGCGCTGATCGTCACCGAACTTGACAGCTTGCCCGGCAAGGGCACGATTTGGGGGGCGGTGCGCTGCAACGCCGACCCCGACATGGAAAAGGCCGAGTATTCGATCCTGGTGGACCGGCGCATGACCGGCCTGGGCTTGGGGCCGATGCTGATGCGCTATATCATCAATTACGCCAAGAGTCGCGGCATCAAGGAACTGTACGGTGAGGTCTTGCGGGAGAACGAGCCGATGCTGCGGCTCAACCGCGCCCTCAATTTCAAGATTCACGCCACGCCGGACGACCCCGGCGTGTTGCATGTGACGCTGCCGCTGCCCTCACCCCCAACCCCTCTCCCGCAGGCGGGCGAGGGGAGTGAACGGTTATCGTGACGACAGCTTGGGAGCGCGTGATGGCCGATCCTCGCGTTCTGGCGACCGGCGTCCTCCTGGCGGGTGGTCGGGCCGAGCGCATGGGCGGGCGCGACAAGGGCCTGTTGTCGTTGGCCGGCGAACCGTTGATCGCCCATGGCGTTCGCCGGCTGAAGCCCCAGGTCGCGGAGCTGGTGATCAGCGCCAACCGCCATCAGGAAATGTACCAGCGGTTCGGTTGCCGGGTGGTCGGCGATGACGCGAACGAGCGCTTTCGCGGGCCGCTGGCGGGGATGCTGGCGGCGCTGCGGGTGGCGACGACGCCCTGGGTGCTGACCGCGCCCTGCGATTCGCCGGTGTTGCCGTCGGATTACGCCGCGCGAATGCTGGCGGCGTTGACGGGAACGCGGGCGGCGGCGGGCGTGGTCGCCGCCGAAGGGCGTTGGCAGCCGGTGTTCGTTCTGTTGTCGGTGGATTTGCGCGATGATCTGGCCGCCTGGCTGGCGGCGGGGGAGAGTGGCGCGGGGCGCTGGCTGCGGCGGCATCGGCCGGTCCGAGTGGCATTTTCCGACTGGCCGGAATGGTCTCGCAACGTCAACACCCCGGAGGAATTGGCTCGACTGGAGGCGGAGTGGCCGAATCTGGACAGCACGACCTGAACGGAGGAAACCATCATGGCTGACGCCGCCGCCCGCGCGACGGCCCATCGCCACACCGCGCGCCTGTTGAAGATGTTGCGCGGTTACGGCCCAAGACCCCAATCGGAGCCGGAGCCGGAGCTGGCCGCCAAATCGCCGGTCGCCGCGTCGCGGCCGGCCGCGGTCGCCGAGGCGACGCTCGCCTATGTTCGGTTGCTGGACATGGCTGCGCCGCCGCCCTTGCCCACCGTCCAGGCTCCGGCACTCGACTTGCCGCCGCCGCGCGGATCGGACTCGATTCGGACGGTGGGCGAGATTTTGCGCCGTCCACGCGGCAAACTGGGGCAGCTCATGGCGCGGGCCGACCAACTGATCCAGCTCAGTCGGATTTTTTACGCCTATCTGCCGTCGCCTCTGCGCGATCACGCCGTATTGATCCGGCTCGATCCGGAAAGTTGGGAGGTGCGGACCGATTCGGCGGCCTGGGCCACCCGGCTACGCTATGTCCTGCCCTCCATTCGTCAGGCGCTGGGCCAGCAGCTTGACATGACGCTGCCCAAACCACGGATTCGCGTGGCGCCGGCGGCGATTCTTCCCCAGTCCTCGCATCGGCGCTTGACACTGACCCGGCGCAGCGCCGCATTGTTGGAAGCCGCCGCCGGCACCCTGACCGACCCAAAATTGGGCGCGGCATTGCGCCGGTTGGCGACCCATGGCCGGCCAGGATCAAAAATCTGACCGACCCGGCCTGGAACCTCCGTCCCATCCTGCGACCTCCCCAGTGCGCCATGGCCTTTTACAGCTACCAGAGTAACCGCCTCGAAATCCTGGCCGACCGGCTGGCCGACCTGTTGCGCCAGCCCTTGCGGTCGCCGCTGGCGCGCGAGAGAGTGGTCGCATCGAGCAGCGGCCTGGCGCGCTGGTTGACACTGCGGCTGGCCGACCGGCTGGGGATCTGTGCCAATTTGAACGTCCAGTTGCCGGCGACGTTTCTATGGACGATGGCGCGGGTAGTGTTGCGCCAGTTGCCGCCGACTTCGCGTTTCGACCGGCCGGTGCTGCACTGGCGGCTGATGGCGTTGTTGCGGGATTTGGAGGAGGCGCCGTGCCTCGCGCCGGTGCGGGCTTATTTGGGCGACGGGCGCGACGAATTCCGTCGCTACGAACTGGCTGGCCGCATCGCCGACTGTTTCGACCAGTATCTGGTCTACCGGCCGGACTGGATTGGCCGCTGGGAAGCGGGCGAGGAGGATCACTGGCAGGCGGAATTGTGGCGGCGCCTGGCGCGCGACGGCGAGGCGCATCGCGTGCGGGTGCAGGCGCAATTCCACGCGCGCCTGGCCGATGGCGATTTCGACCACCGCCGGTTGCCGGAACGGGTCAGCGTCATCGGCGTGTCCGCTCTGCCGCCGCTGGATGTGGAGTTGCTGGCGGCGCTGGCGCGACACATCGATATCCATCTGTTCCTGCTCAACCCCTGCCAGGAATATTGGGGCGACATTCAGGCCGAGCGCGATCTGGCCCGGCTGGGCGAGGAGGTCGATCCCGACGAGGCGTATTTGACGGTCGGTCATCCGCTGCTGGCCTCGCTGGGCAAGCAGGGACGGGATTTCATCGATCTATTGCAAGCGTATCCCCGGATCGAGTGGGATGGCTTCGTCGAGCCGGAAGGGGATGATCTGTTGCACCGCTTGCAGGCCGACATCCTGCATTTACGGGAACGGGGTGGCGACGAGCATCCGCCGCTACCGCTGTGGCCCGATGATCGTTCGCTCCAGATTCACGCCTGTCATGGGCCGATGCGCGAGGTCGAGGTGTTGCACGATCAGTTGCTGGCGCTGTTCGTGGCGAACCCGGCGTTGCGACCCGCCGACGTGATCGTGATGACACCCGACATCGCCCGCTACGGGCCGCTGATCGAGGCGGTGTTCGCCAGCGCGCCGCCCGAGCGGCGGATTCCGTTCAGTATCGCCGACCGGGGATCGCTGGCCGAGGAGCCGTTGATCGAAGGGCTGTTTGCGCTGCTGGAGCTGGGGGGTGGGCGGTTCGACGCCAGTCAGGTGCTGGGCTTGCTGGAACTGCCGGCGGCGCGGCGGCGGTTCGGCTTGGACGAGGCCGACTTGACCCGGATTCGCCGCTGGACTCGGGACGCCGGGATTCGCTGGGGTCTCGACGCCGGAACCAAGGCGCTCTGGGAATTGCCGCCCACCGCCGAGCATACCTGGCGGATGGGGCTGGATCGGCTGCTGCTCGGCTACGCGCTGCCGGGGCGCGGGCGGGACTTGTACGCCGGCATCCTGCCCCACGACGAGGTGGAAGGCGACGCAGCGCGGGCGCTGGGCCAATGGCAGACCTTCGTCGAGGCGCTGTTCGGGCTGGACGCCCAATTACGGGAATCCCGGTCGCTGGCGGCCTGGGTGGAGCGCCTGCACGCGGTGCTGGACCGGTTTTTCGCGCCCCGCGACCGCGAGGAGAACGAAATCCAGCGGATTCGCGCCGTGTTGGAGACGCTGCGCGCCAACGCCGAACAGGCGGATTTTACCGAACCGGTGGGGTTGGCGGTGGCGATGTCGTCCCTGCGGACGGAGCTGAACGCCGCCGAAAGTCCGGCGGGACGCTTTTTGAGCGGCAGCGTGACCTGCTGCGCCCTGACGCCGATGCGCAACATTCCATTCGCGGTGGTGGCCGTGCTCGGGCTGAATGACGATGCCTATCCGCGTCCCCAGCGGTCGATCGATTTCGACCGGATGGCGACCCGGTTCCGGCGTGGCGACCGCGCCCGCCGCCACGACGACCGCTATCTGTTCCTGGAAACCCTGCTGTCGGCCCGCCGTTGCCTGTATCTCAGCTACGTCGGTCAGAGCATCCGCGACAATACGCCGTTGCCGCCGTCGGTGCTGGTCAGTGAGTTGCTGGACACGGTGGATCGGAGTTTCCACTGTCCGGACGGTGGCCGGCCCCGTGAACAAGTGGTGACGCGCCATCCGCTGCAAGCGTTCAGCCGCCGATATTTCAGCGGCGACGACCGCCTGTTCAGTTACGCGCGGGAATTGACCGAGGCCAGCGGTCGGGCTGGCCGAGGCGATCGCGACCCCACGCCCTTGTTGACCACGGAGCTGCCCGAGCCGGAACCGACCTTGCGGCGGGTGGCGCTGGAGGTCCTGGTGGGGTTCTTTCGCAATCCAGCCCGCTGGTTGTTGCGGGAGCGGCTCGGTATCCGGCCCGGCGAGGGCGAGGAGGAGTTGGAGACCCGCGAACCTTTCGTGCTGGACGGGTTGGCTAATCATCAGTTGCTCGGGCAAATGCTGGAACTGCATCGAGAGGGGCGAACGACGGCCGAAATTCGGGCGGTGGCGCGGGGGAGCGGGGCATTGCCGCACGGTCAGGTCGGCGACTGCGTGTTCACCCAGGCCCAAGGGCGAGTCACGCGATTCGCTGGGCGTCTGGGGCGGGTGTTGCCGCGCCGGGCGCCGGAGCCGGTGGATCTGGAGCTGAAGCTGGGTGAGTTCGAATTGAGCGGGCGGTTGACCGGGATGACGCCGGCGGGTCGGGTCGGGTATCGGCTGGCGTCGATCAAGGCCAACGACTATCTGAATCTGTGGCTGCATCACCTGGCGCTGAACGTCGCCGCGCCAGGGGGTATGACGCTGCAAAGCCGTTGGGTGGCGGAGGATAGGGAAGTCGTGCTGGAGCCGGTCGAGGATGCCGCCGCCCATTTACTGGAACTGCTGGAGTGGTACTGGCGAGGGACGCGGCGTTTGCTGCATTTCTTCCCCAGGAGCGCGCTGGCCTACGTCGAAACGCTGGGCAAGGACCAGAGTCAGGATACGGATAGAGCCTTGCGAGCGGCGCGGCGCCAGTGGGAAGGCGATGATTTCCAGCCGGGCGCTTCGGAACGCGAAAACGTCTATTACCAGTTGGCGTTTCGGGATACCGATCCGCTGGATGTGGAATTCGAGGCGGCGGCGCTGGCGGTGTTTGGCCCGCTGTTCGCACGGATTCGGCAATCCGCGCGGGAGGAGTGACGCTTGATCCTCTTCCACCCCGAACGGCTGGAGTTCCCGGTCAACGATGGCGCATGGACTCCGCGAGCAACCGCCGCAGCCGTCGTAAGTCGGCCGGGGTGTCCACGTCCCAGCCGGGCGCCAACTCGGCCCAGTTCATCCCGGTTCGCTGAAGTCGCCGGCGGGTGGCCGCCAGCACCATTGGCGTGCTCCAGACGATGCCCCGAAACAGGGTTGGACAGGACCGATTCAAGCCGATCAGCACGTAGCCGCCATCCGCCGCCGGTCCCAGCACCGCTTCACGGCCAGCGGCCAGCAGACCGAAAGCGGCGCCCAACTCCGCTTCCCCCAGCGACGCGCAATCGCCGCCGATCAATACCGTCGGATGACCGGTGGCCAGGGTCCGGTTCAGAGCGTGATTCATTCGCCGGCCCAGGTCGCCCGCGCATTGTCGGCGCAACCGCGCGCCGTACTCCCGCCGGCAGGCGCCGAAAAAGCCATGCCGCGCGTCCGGTGCGCACCAAAGCTCGATGGGGCACAGCCGGGCGGTGTGGGCGATGCGCAGGGTCCGACGCAGCAGTTGTCGATACAGCCCCGCCGCGCCGCGCGCTCCAAGACGTCCCGCCAGCCGAGTCTTGACCCGACCGGGGACGGGAGCCTTGGCGAAGATGAGCAACCGGGCGTTGGGGAAGGGATAGGCGCTGTTCACGAGCGGTAATAGAGCCGGGCCAACCGATTGGGATCGGCGCCGAGGGAGTACGCCAGCCGCAGCCGCCACATCAGCAGAATCGTGCGAAGGATACCGTTGGATTCCCAGCGCCGACTGGATGTCGTCAGCCGTTGGCGCAGACAGACCGGCCGGCTTTGGCGCTTCAGCAAGCGGCTGAGGGCGATGTCCTCCATCAGCGCGATGAGTGGATAGCCGCCGACGTGTTCGAACGTCTCCCGGCGCATGAAGATGCCCTGATCGCCGGTGGCGATGCCAGTGAGCCGGGAGCGGGCGTTCATCAGGATTTCCACCATCCGCAGCAATGGATGGCGGCCGGACAGGCGCACGTCGAAGCGGCCCCACTGGCGCTCCGGCCGAGCCAGCGCCGCGCGGATGAGGTTGGCCGCGGCCGGCGGCGGCCGGCTGTCGGCGTGCAGGAACCAGAGAATGTCGCTGCCGGCCTGCCTCGCGCCGGCGTTCATCTGCGCCGCCCGACCCCTGGAACTGGAGATGACCCGATCCGCCAGCGGCTTGGCCAGCGCCACGGTTCGGTCGCCGCTGCCGCCGTCCACCACGATCAATTCGCAATCCTGTTCGCGTAGCGGTTGCAGGAGGGTCAAGCAGGCGGTGATTTGCGCCTCCTCGTTCAGGACGGGCAGGATGACGGCAATGTGGGACATGATCTTTCGGGCGCGTGGGTCTAGCCAATGGCCGACGAAGATTGTAGTATTCACACCCTCATTTCGTCATGGGGCAGTAGCTCAGCCGGGAGAGCGCCGCGTTCGCAATGCGGAGGTCGAGGGTTCGATCCCCTTCTGCTCCACCACTATTCCACGCCCAACCCTCGTCGGTTGGGCGTTTTCATTTGCGAAGTCCGTGACACCGCGAGGGATTTGCGGCGGCTCTCCGTGCGCCGACCGTTCCTGGAACGACGACCGCTACACACCCGATGAACCTGAACTGGCGGGTGAAACCGTGGCGGCTCGTGTGAGCCTCCGCGGCGAGGCTGTCGAGGTCGTGGGCTTCATGCAGGTGCTGGCGCACCGAAGCGATCAAGATGAACGCGAAGAGTTCGATCATCTGCTTCGCGGGACGAGCACCTCCACTCTGCGAGCTGAAGCACTTCAAGTCGCTTGCGCCGCCACTTCGGATGTCGGAGGTCATCTGCGTATGCCACGGTTTCACTTCTCGTAAGGCCTAACGGGGCGGCGGATAACCGGCGAGCCCGGACAAAACGTAGTTTTGGACGGGTGAAGTCCGGTTGATCCCCTATGCAGTTTCCGGCTATCTACCATAGTTAGAAGTACATCTTCACCGCCAGTCTGGCTATCCCGAAAATCCTGTCAGCTTGTCATCTCTCTGAAACGCATTCAGTGGAGGCAAGAGCTGCCTGACGCCGAGACCAAGCGGGCGCTTCAGGCTTTCTTCCACACCTGCCAAGCCCCGATAATGCCTTTGTAGGCATAGGCGCCGGGTAGCCAGTAATAACAGGATTTCGTTTCGATGCTCGCCTTTTTAGATCCTGCCCAGTTCGGGTCGATGTAGGTGACCTTGGATCGGTCCTTCATCGTGCCGACTTCGTCCCAGTCCAGATCGTTGTCGATTTGAACCCCGGTCACCACCACGACATGGAAAAAATTATCCCAGTTGCCGGCCACCCAGATCGGACTCGGATACGACAGAAATCGCTTTAAATCCTGGGTCGTCCATTGCTGGCCCACGCCGTTGGCCTCCAACCCCAGCGCGGAGGCGGATTTGCGAAAATCCTTGCCCTTGAGTCCAGACCCGCAGGCGTCGTCCCAGTTGACGCTAGCCGCCACCAGCTTCTCCTTGATCGGAGCGGGCGGAAATTGCCCCTTGTAATCGCCAATTTGGCCGGTGCCGTAGCCTTTCCATTGCATCATCATCTGATAGCAGGTGAACCAGCAGGTCTGGCTGGTCTCCTGGGGAATCGCCGTCATTTGTTTCATGTCGATCTTCACAACTTCAAGCGCGGCCATGGCAGCCCCCCTGATAGCGCAGCTTAATTAAGAAACCCGCCCGCCATGAAAGGCGGACAGGTCCGGTTGAATAAATCCCTCATCTTTGGCGGTCTCCAAGCGGGAGAACAGCTTTTGATGGGGCATTCTACTTCTTCCGCATCGGCGGTAGGTCGGTGCAAACGCCTTCGAACACTTCCGCCGCCATCCCGACCGATTCGCCCAGGGTCGGATGCGGGTGGATGGTCAGGCCAATGTCGGCGGGGTCGCAGCCCATTTCGATGGCGAGCGCCACTTCGCTGATCAAGTCGCCGGCGTGGGTGCCGACGATGCCGCCGCCGACGATGCGGTGAGTCTCCTCGTCGAAGATCAGCTTGGTGAAGCCTTCGTCGCGGCCGTTGGCGATGGCGCGGCCGGACGCGGCCCACGGGAACTTGCTCACGCCCACCTTGGCGCCCTGCTGCTTCGCCTCCGCTTCGGTCAGGCCCACCCAGGCCACTTCCGGGTCGGTGTAGGCCACGCCGGGAATCACCCTGGCGTCGAAGAAGCTCTTGTGGCCGGCGGCGACCTCGGCGGCGACGTGGCCCTCATGCACCGCCTTGTGCGCCAGCATCGGCTGACCGACGATGTCGCCGATGGCGAAGATGTGCGGGACGTTGGTGCGCATCTGCCGGTCCACCGGGATGAAACCCCGGTCGGTGACGGTGACGCCCGCTTTCTCCGCGCCGATCTTCCTGCCGTTGGGCGAGCGGCCCGCCGACTGCAGGATCATGTCGTAAAGCTGCGGTTCGGCCGGGGCGTTGTCGCCATCGAAGGTGACCAGCAATCCCTCCGCCCTGGCTTCGACCGCGACCGTCTTGGTCTTGAGCATGATCTGGTCGAAGCGGCGGGCGTTCA
>ERZ761602.1937-NODE-1937-length-34908-cov-12.455972_pt1 | contig 34908 bp, 30 predicted proteins | sample MGYA00512165_ERZ761602 | MGnify/ENA primary metagenome ERZ761602 (study PRJEB28899, sample SAMN02445085) | bioreactor sludge metagenome | biome: EBPR sludge; isolation source: Thorneside wastewater treatment plant | place: Australia: Brisbane, Thorneside...
GCATCGCGACGCTCGTGGGGTTCATCGCCGTCGCCGGTGTCGCCGCGAGGAACAGTATCATGCTCATCAGCCATTACCTGCATCTGATGCAGCACGAGGGCGAAGGATTCACGAAACAGATGGTCATCCGTGGCACCAAGGAACGTCTCGTGCCGGTACTCATGACCGCCCTCGCCGCCGGCATCGGGCTCATCCCGCTCGTGCTTGCAGCCGATCAGCCGGGCAAGGAGATCCTGCATCCCGTCGCCGTCGTCATCGTCGGTGGCCTGATCACGAGCACCCTTCTTGGCCTCGGGGTAACTCCGACGGTATTTTTCACCTTCGGTCGAAAGGCCGCCGATACCGCCATCCAGAATGAAGCGCCTGCCTCACATTAATCTCTCACGCCCGCGTCTAACTAACGGGTGTCAGTCAGACACAAAAACCAAAACAAAGTAAGAAAATGAAATCCACCCTCCTCTCCATCGCCATCGCCGCATTCGGCCTGGCAATCAACGTAAGCGCCGCTGAAAAAGAAAACCACGATCATGAGCATGAAGCAAAAGCCGGACCCACCGGTGGCAAGCTCATCACCGAAGTCGAACCCCACGTCGAGTTCTTCGTGAACAAAGACAACAAGGTCGAGATCCGCTTCATCGATGACGACATGAAAGTCGTCGCCCCTGGCGAACAGGTCATCAGCGTCACCCTCGGCGACCGCTCCGCTCCCACCAAGCTGAGCTTCACCAAGGAAGGCAACATGCTGATCTCCGACAAGGCCATCCCAGAAGGTGAAAACCTTCCCACCGTCGTGCAGATCAAGACCACCCCGGACGCCAAGGCCGTTACTGAGAAGTTCAACCTGAACCTCGCACAGTGCCCGACCTGCAAAAACAAGGAATACGCCTGCACCTGTGCCCACGGCGAAGAAGAAGAAACGAAGAAAAAAGAGTAATCGCTCTCACGCCTTCCCTCATTCGTCCGTCAGAGGCGGACGAATGAGTGGAACGAGACGCGGTGTCTCGGAAGACGGTGAAATGCCTTCCTATGCTTGTTCGGGGCGGGAGCCATCATACTCGCGCCTAGAACTTGACTTATGAGCACACAAGACCACCCCTTATCTAAAAGCAAATCCTGCGGTTCCTGCGAGCACGGGCATGATGACACCCAGCTTCCACAGGGGGCTCTCGTCATCGCCTCGGGAATTCTCACCGGCATCGGCCTGATCTTGCACTGGACCCACGCAGGGCCCGACTGGCTCACGATCGCTGCCTTCGCCGCTGCCACACTCGCTGGAGGTGCCCTGGTCTTCCCCGCCGCCTTGGGTGCCTTGCGAAAATTCCGGCTCGATATCAACGTCCTCATGACCGTCGCCGTCACCGGCGCGTGGATCATCGGAGAGTATGCCGAAGCCGCCAGTGTCGTCTTTCTCTTTGCCCTCTCGGAACTACTCGAATCCTGGGCGGCGGGACGCGCCCGACGGGCTGTCGATGCCTTGCTGAAGCTCTCGCCACCAACCGCCCTCGTCCGCTTGCCTGATGGATCCGAGAAGGAAACTCCCGTCGAGGAGGTCGCAGTCGGGACTGAAATCCTGATCAAAAGCGGCAGTCGCATCCCCCTCGATGGCGAAGTCATGTCGGGAAGTTCCAGCGTCAATCAGGCCCCCATCACCGGGGAGTCCTTGCCCGTGGAGAAACAGGCCGGTGACACGGTTTACGCGGGCACGGTGAATGGCGAGGGCTCGCTCGTCGTCCGGGTTTCAAAACCAGCCGCCGGCTCGACCTTGGCTCGCATCATCCAGCTCGTGGGAGAGGCCGAGGAAAACAAACCGCCGACCCAGCGTTTTGTGGACCGGTTCGCTGCGATCTATACTCCTGCGGTTTTTGTCCTCGCGATCCTCGTGGCGCTCGTCCCCCCGCTACTGTTCGGACAACCGTGGCTCTTCTGGATCTACCGGTCACTCGTCTTGCTGGTCATCGCCTGTCCCTGCGCTCTCGTCATCGCAACACCTGTCAGCATTGTCTCCGGCCTCACCGCCCTCGCTCGTCGTGGAGTCCTTGTGAAGGGCGGGGTCCATCTCGAGTCAGTTGGAAAACTCCGTGCGCTCGCCGTCGACAAGACCGGCACCATCACCCAGGGAACCCCGAAGGTTGTCGGGATCGTTTCACAGTCCGCCCTCTCCGAGGATGAAATTCTTGCGAGGGCGGCCGCCATCAACAGTCATTCCGAACACCCCATTGCTATCGCCATCACCGAAGCGGCACGGGCGAAGGGCCTGACGATTCCGCCCATCGAGAACTACGTTTCCATCACCGGGCGCGGCGCCACGGCGACGATAGCCGGTCATCCGCATTTCATCGGAAACCACAAACTGACGCATGAGACCGGTCTCTGCGGTCCCGGGATCGAAGGCATTCTCTCCTCCATCGAGGAAAAGGGGCAGTCCCTCGCCGTGATTGGCCACCAACCGCACGATGGATGTGGCGGTGAGATCCTCGGCATCATCGCCATCGCCGACACTCTGAGGCCCGAGGTGGTCGAGGCGCTCCGCCAGATCCACGCTGCCGGAATCGAGGAGGTCATCATGCTCAGCGGTGACAACCAGAGGACCGCCACCACCATCGCCAAACAAGCGGGGATCGATGAGGCTTTCGGAGATCTCCTACCGGAGCAAAAGGTCGATCACATCCGTCGTCTCGTGGAAGAGTATCGTCACGTCGGAATGATCGGTGACGGAGTGAATGACGCGCCCGCCCTTGCCATCGCCACGGTTGGTTTTGCGATGGGTGCCATCGGCAGTGACACGGCCATCGAGACTGCCGACATCGCCTTGATGAAGGACGATCTGCGCAAGGTCGCCGAAACGGTCCGCATTGGGAGACGCACCGTCCGCATTATTCAGTTCAACGTGGCCTTTGCCCTCTCCATCAAAGCGCTGTTCCTCACCCTCGCCTTCCTGGATATGGCAGGACTCTGGCTCGCCATTCTCGCGGACACCGGAGCGACCCTGCTGGTGATCTTGAATTCTCTCCGTCTGCTTGGAGGAGTGACTCAGGACGAGGCGTGATGGCCGTTGCCTCTTGGTTTTTTATTGTGGGCGGGATCGACATCCCAGCTAAAGAAAACCCACCCCTGCATGCAGGCGAGTTTTCCCGGACCTGACATCATTCACGCCTTCGGATCGATCCACCACCGATTCAAAGTGCGGCAAACTGCGCTGTGGTAAAGAACAGGGCGGAGACTCGCTCGTTCGAAACGCGTTTCGCCACACTTTCGATGCCACTTGCCAGGAGTTGATACCAACGCACGGGATGGTTTTCCTCGCCGGGTTCGGTGGGTCGGTTTCGCTCCCATCCGATCTCGAAGCCGGTCCCGCGGAGGATCGCGGGGTAGTTGTGCGAAAAGGCGAACTCGTGGCCGTAGGGTAGCGAGCTGGGCTCGCCGACGAGGTCGTGATCATCAGCAATCGACTCCGTCACTGCGACCATACAAGGGGAACACGATTCGCGCAGTTCGGCGAAGAGGTTGCGAAGTTCGTCCTCGAGAAGGTATTCAAACACGCCGCCGTTGGTGACAAGGATGGTCCGGGGCGCGGGATTCGCCCGCAGCCAGCCGAGGAGGTCTCCCGCGTGGAAATGGAGCCTCGTGGAATCCCGGTGCCGTTCCCGGCACTTCTCGATTTCACGTTCGTTAAGATCGACGCCGTGGAGGGTTGCGATCCCCGGCAGTTCGCGGGAGAGCCATTCGAGGACGCGACCATCTCCGGAGCCGACTTCGACAAGGCGTATCGGACCCTCGCCGAGCCGATGAAGGACGTCAGCGAGATGTCGGGCGATGACGGAATGGTGACGGAGGAAGAGATCCTCGAAGCGATGGGCGAACCCGTCGTAGAACTCGACCGAGGTGGCCGAGGACCAGTAGTGGGTGAAATAGCGCCGCAGGGTCTCGTGGTCCCGTCGTTCCACCGCATTGAGAAGATGTGCGTTGCGAATGAGTTTTCCCGCCGACCCCCATTCGGGGTCGAAGGGTTTTTCATCAACTTGCTTCGCGAGAGCGGGGCGAAGGACCTTGAGGAGATTTCCGACCATCGCCTTGACGCGTCGGTTGAGGGGAAGGTCAGAAGCGGAGCGGTAGGCGTTCATCAAAACGAAGTGGCAGGCAAATTAATAGTGTGTGGAATCGAGAGCATTGAAAGTTTAGGGAAGGCGGTCAACATACGAATTGAGGTAAGCGGGAAGTCTCGCATTCCCGATCAACTACGGTTCTCAAGCCGGATGTGCCGCAAGCGCAGCGCATTGGCGATGACCGAGACCGAGGAGAGCGACATCGCTGCCCCCGCGATCATCGGGCTTAGAAGCGTTCCAGTGAACGGGTAGAGAATGCCCGCCGCGACGGGAATGCCGAGTGCGTTGTAGACGAAGGCGAAGAAGAGGTTTTGCCGGATGTTTCGCATCACCGCGCGGCTGATCTCCACGGCGCGGCCGATCCCGGCGAGATCACCCTTCACGAGGGTGATACCGGCACTCTCAATGGCCACGTCCGTGCCCGTTCCCATGGCGATGCCGACGTGTGCCTCCGCCAGTGCCGGAGCGTCGTTGATCCCATCCCCCGCCATGGCGACGATCCGTCCCTGGCTCTTCAGCTCCCGGACGAGGAGGATCTTGTCCTCCGGGCTGAGTCCTGCCCGGACCTCGTCAATCCCGAGAGTTCGCCCGACCGCTTCGGCGGTTCGCCGGTTGTCACCTGTCGCCATGATCACGCGGATACCCCGATGGTGAAGGGATGCGATGGCGGCGGCGGTTGATTCTTTGATCGGATCGGAGATGCCCAGAAGTCCCAAGGCACGGTCTCCATCGGCGACCCAGACCACCGTTTGAGCCAACCCCTCGAGGCGCACCGCCTCCGATGTGAGCTCGTCCGGTATGGTGAGCGAGTGCGTAGGCGATAACGTCTCCGTGGAGATTTACAAGGGCAGCCAGGGAATTGGCAAATGGCGAGGGATGGTGGTTTCCTGCGACTTCTCCAATGCGGGGGACTCTGAGGCCGGAATCGGGACGCTGAATCAGTCAATCACAGACGCTGCTTCAACTGAGCCGTGGGAACTCTTCGAATGGCAGGAAATGGTGGTGAAATGGCCGGCGATTATTCTGATTCCTCTTGTGAGAGGCAGGGTTCTGACGCCCGTTATCTACCGCATCGATACAGCGACCCTGCTGATGAAAACGGCCCGCGGCGATTCGGATTCTCCGATCATTGTTCCGGACGAAATCGCGATTGGCGACTTGGCGGAGGTGGGACTGCAATCTTGGAAGCACCCCGTTCTTGATTCGCTTCGAGAGCTTCGAGGAGGTTTTTGGGGGCTGAATTTCGTTCTCGGCACCTACCTTGAGCTGCTGGATTACTCGTGCGAACAGCACTTGAACACCGAAGCCCTCAGCATCGGCCGTCGTGTGTTCCGGGAGTCCATGGAGCAAATCGGTCAAAATATTGCGCCCGTGTTTGATCGGCTCGACGGAGACCTCAAATCCATTGACCCGGACTTTGCGGAAGAGAAAATGGATCAATTTGACCGAATCCGAAATTCCTGGGTGCCCCTCACCAGCGAGAGCATTTTCGAAGGGCAGGCAAAGCCTGAAAGGGTGAGAACAGAGATCGAAAATCGGTTTCTCACGTTGGCCGAATCGACGCAGGAACTCGAAGCGCTCTACTTTGAGGTCTCCGATCGGATAATCCGCACTTGAAAGAAGCGCCTCATCAGGTCAGTCCGACGAACGCGGCGAGTGTCTCCCTCTGTGGGAAGAGGCAATGCAGCACTGTTTCCCTTCCTCATGGAAGAAGCTGGCAAGCTGGGTGGGAGGCGGTCTGCGGGAAATTCTAATCAGTGAGGAAGATTTCCACGAAGCCCATCATACCTGCATCAACGACCTGCTCTCGTCCAAGCTGATTTCGCAGGAAGCTCTCCACATCGCAGGGAACGGATGCTGGTAGATCTCATCGAACCCCTCAAGGCGGCCGCCGTACGATAACGCGTGGTCACTAGGAATCTATTCTCGAGTCCGAGTTCTCCAGCAGTCTTTGTTGTAACTCTCGTTGTAACAGAGTCCGATTTAAATTCGTAACTCGTTGATAATGAAATAGCTGGAGGTGAGGGGAGTTGAACCCCTGTCCTAAAAGCCGTCTAACCCAACTTCTACATGCATAGTCGGTCCTTTAATCTAGGAGCGGCGGCTTCGATCGACAGAATCCGTTCACTCCGATTGCCCTGTAACCTCTCGTCTCAACCGCCGGACACCCGCGGCGAGACCAGTCTACTAAATGGCGCGACTTAACTCAGCAGACATCGGCCAAGTCGCGTGGCCGCTCAATTAGGCAGCCAGAGCAAGTTCAGGTTCGTTATTTGCATTTGTTTTTTGAACGGCTTTTTACGAGGCCAACCGATCAACCTCGACACGCAGCTGGATCTTCAAACTTTCAGTCGAAACCAGTACACCCCCATCTAAATGGAGACTTTCCAAGCTTTAAAATATGGCCGCTATCGGAAAACGCAACCGGAGGTTCCGGCGCCAACCGGGAACGGCGGTCAAAAGAGCAATCCGTCAGTTGGCTCGGAGGTGGACTCGATTTTTTCAATCTGAAGAAGAGGAATAGTCTCCCCGTTCTCATTGGCGTAATGGAGTTTGCCGTAGAGCTTATACCATCCCATTTCCGTGTACTGCGGCGGTGCCTTGCCGAAATCAACGGGAATGGAGAGAGGTCGGGCATCGGCCGCACAACACTCGATAAAGAGCCGGAAGGCCTTGAGACGCGTTTTGTTGGGATTGTTCAGGGTCTCTTCCATGAGCTGGGCGGTCGTCTCGACGGGGATACCCTCCATCACTTCCATCAGCTCCTTGTCGCCCGCCGTGTAGAAAATCTGCGGCACATCAAGAAGGAATTCTCCCTTGTCGTTCTGGGGGACCATTTTCTTGAGATCCTCGATCGTGAAGGTTCCCCAGGCTTCGGCGGCACCGGTTTCGGCCGCATCCTTTTTCGGTTCGGGCGGAGTATCGGCGGTGTTCGCCCCCGAGGCGGCGATTCCCTCGCTGGTGTAGGGATTGTCGGTGGCTCCTACCGCGGGAAGGTCCGCCGGTTCGGACGACTGATCCCGGGCGATGCGCATCTGCATCATCTGACGCTCAATCTTGCCCCACTTCGCGAGGTAATCACTGCTGAACTTATCCTTCGAGTAGCCCGTGGCGACCAGAAGCGGTAGGAGGAGAATAAGCAGGGAAAAGGCGACACCCGAGGGAGTGTCCTCATGTTCGTGATGAACGGCGTGCACATGGCCGTCCTCTTTATCATGATCGTGTCCGCAGTCGTGTCCATGGAGATGGTGTCCATGTTCACTCTCATGCGAGTGGGTGTGGTCGTGATCGTGCCCGTGATCATGATCACACGCGTGGCCCTCATGATGAGTGTGCCCATGGTCACACTCATGCGAGTGAACATGTCCATGATCATGCTCCTCCTCATGCCCGCAGCAGCCGCCGTCGGAATGATCATGCCCGCATCCGTCCGCCGCTCGGTTCCGGTTGATGAAGTTGAAGGCACCGAGAAGAATCATGCCTATCCCTGAGATTAGCGCGTAGATCCGGAAGTCAGGATCGAGGTATTTTTCAATCCGCCCGCTCCCGTAGAAATAGAGGAACAAGCCACCCCAGGTGAAGAGGGTGAGAATGGCGAGGATCTGGAGAAACTTTTTCATGACCGGAAGGAGGGACAGGGTTTCAACGATTGGTTAGAGACGGATCCAGAGGTAGCTGAGGATGCCGATGACAAAAAACAGGGCAATCGCCAGGGTCACCACGAAGCGTGATTTGAAGACCGAGAGATACATGAAGACGAGCTTAACATCCATCATGGGGCCGAAGACCAGGAAGGCCAGCTTCGCCGACTGAGGGACGGGGAAGTTCGCGGCGATAAAGGCATCGGAAGTGCTGCAGAGGCTCAGGACAAACGCGAGCACCATCATCAGGCCGATCCCGGTGACTTCATTCTGATTGAAAAGAAGGATGAGATCTTCGGTGACGTAGGCTTTGAAGACCGAGGTGATGGCCACCCCGATCGTGAAATACATCGCGGTCTCAATGAAGTCCCGCATCGTCGTGCGCATGGCGAGGACAAGGCGGTCCGGTCCGGGAGTGTCAGTAACGGGAGTTGCGCCCTCGTCATCGCCGGATGTCCCCCCATCGAGGTGTCGTGGCACGACGCCGGGTTTCAGAATGGAGTGAGTCCGGAATCTGAGAACCACAAGTCCCACCGCGACGGTGACAAGGAATGCAATCGCAAGACGGCTCGAGGTCATAAAGAGCGGTCCGTAAGCGACGGCCGCTTCGGTTTCACGCAATGAGAACTGACCGACTGAAGTCGAAAAGGCCTTCATCGTGCTCACCACCACGATGGGATTGATGATGGGAGCCGATAGCATGTAGGTGATGGCACAGGAGACAGGCAAGCCTTTGCGGATAAGCCGCCGGATCACCGGAACGATGGCACATTCACAGACCGGAAAGATCGCCCCGAGAAGTCCGCTCAGAAAAACGGCCAGGACTTTGTTTTTGGGAAGCCAGCGATCAATCAGCCCGGGAGGAAGGTAGGCATCTATGAAGCCGGAAATCAGGGTTCCCAGGAGAATGAAGGGCGCTCCCTCGAGAATAATACTGAGGAAGAGAAGACAAAAATCGGAGAAGGGCGTGAGACTGGCAGAATCCATTCCGGGGGAGGGTTGAAACGATGGAAGTTAAGGCACTGTGAGGACAATGCGCAAACGCGGAAATGCGGCAACCGGAGCCGGGTTGACCTCGTCCCGAACTCCCTTCGAAAATCAGATTTCAGAGTCCGGAAGGCAAGCGGGAGCACGCCTCGTGCTCCCTTCCCGGCCAATTGAGGCAGGCGGAGCGACCGCCCTACAGAATGGGAGGATCGCGCCGGACGGGAGAAAACAGGCGGGGATCAGCTCGTAGCGATCTGAATATGAATCACTCGCAAAGAAAATGAAAAATAACGCAAAAATAACTTGTTCTTCTGAACAGTTTATTCTTAAATTGTTCACATGAGTAGTTTTAATCGTGTCACACTTATCGGAAACCTGACTCGCAACCCTGAGCTCAGAAAAACAAAAACCGGAGCCGCCGTCGCCGAACTGGGCCTCGCCCTGAACCGGGTCTGGAATAACGAAAGCGGCCAGCGGCAGGAGGAAACCACCTTCGTTGATGTCACTGTCTGGGGACGCAATGCGGAGAACGCCGCCCAATACCTTCAGAAGGGACGCAGCGTTCTCATCGAAGGACGCCTCCAGCTCGAAACCTGGCAGGACAAACAGAGTGGTCAGGAGCGTTCAAAGCTGAAAGTGGTCGCCGACGCGATACAGTTTCTGAGCTCCGGGCAGGAATCGACCGCCGCCTCTTCCCAGGATTCAAACCGGAGAGAAAACAGACCGGAAGATCGCGGATCGGACCGCCGGCCCGGTCGGAGGTATGAGGCGGCGTAAGTTGCGTGGGGCGGTGAGGGGGAGGATGGATCGAGAGGGGGGGGATGGATCGAAATCAAAGATCGCCTTATTCGGTTAGCTATTTAACGAATGTCACTCCTTTGGTCTTGGTCTTGGTCTTGGTCTTAAACTTCTTAATCTATGCCAGTGCAGTTCAGTCACGAAAAGCTCATCGTCTACCAGAAATCGATCCAGTTTGTTGCCTGGTCACTCGATCTCATCGAAAAGCTTCCCAAGACGCATTTCGTACGTAACCAGCTCGAACGAGCATCAACCTCTGTTCCACTGAACCTCGCCGAAGGGAATGGGAAATCCTCCGAAGCAGACCGCTGCCGTTATTTTGATATCGCAAGAGGGTCCGCGCTGGAGTGTGCTGCCGCACTTGATGTTATTGTGGCTAAGAAAGTCGCTTCAATCGAAGAAATTCAGCCAGGGAGAGATTTGCTGCTCGAGATTGTTGCCATGCAGGTTGGGATGATTAAAGCAAATTCGTCTAGTCGGTTTAAAGAGGGAGGGTGAATGTAGGAGGGGCTCGTGGAAATGATCAAGACCAGGATCAAGATCAAGATAATGAGATCTGATTTGCCATGGCCTTGGTCTTGATCCTGGTCTTGATCCTGGTCTTGATCATCCCCGTCGTTTATACCCCCTCCGCACTACAACGCCCTCACATAAGGATTCGCCCACTCCGCCGGTCCATCCGCATGCATCCCCAACGGTCCTTCTTCGGGGATCCCGGTAAAAGTTCCCGCCGACTTGCCATTAATCTCCAATGTCAGAACGTCGCCCCTGACGAAACCCTCGATCCGATTGTAACTTCCCGTCTTCTCAAGAGTCAGACTCTTTGGATCGATCGCGATGGACTTTCCCTTCACCGTGACATGGGCGGTGCCGGAGTTCTCTTTGAACTTCACATCAACAATAAAACCGATGTCACCTTTGAAGTTCTCTTTCGTCAAAAGGGGACCGGCACCGGCTTCGGAGAGTAGTTCCCAATCGCGTGATTCCCAGCCGGCTGTCTCCTGCCATCCTGAAAAGTCGACTCCGGTGTAAAGACAGCGGAAGCCGCGGTCGGAAGTCGCAACCTGCTCCGGAGCGATAGGGGTTTCGGGAAGCTCCTTGATCCGGACATTGCGCCAGTGCACGACTCCGCCTTCGCTCTCAAGACAGAGGTATCCCTTCCGTGGATTACAGTCGGTTCCGCGAGTCACGATCTTGCCGTTGACGGCGAGAGAGATGGCTCCATCAATGCACTCAATGCGATAGTGATTCCATTCGGGACTGGGCTTGGAGCGGTTCTCAACCGGAAAGGCACGCTGCCCGCCGCGTCCGTTGACGGGAGTCATGATCGCGCCGTGAATGGGAAAAATGTCCCCGTGGGTGGTGTGACTTTTGTTGTCACCATAGGCGTTCTCAAGCACCTGAACTTCAACTCCCTTGATGAAGGGTTGGCCGCGGGCGGAAATATCATCAGCCCAGACAAAGACACCCGCATTTCCTTTCGGGACAAGGTGTCGCCATTCCAACTCGAGGATAAAATTCTGATACATCCTTTCAGTCCGGATCTCACCGATGGGTTTGCCCGAGCAGACGAGATATCCGTCCTCATTAAAGCTCCAGGTTGAGGGGGCCGTGTTGACGACCTTCCAACCGGCGAGGTCTTTGCCATTGAAAAGAGGTTGGAACCCTTCCTTATCGTTGGCCGCTGCAAAACCGGAGAGAATCAGAACCAGGAACGGAAGGAGGTGGGGGCGCATGAATAGATTGCACCCTATTCCAGTCATTCAGGCAATTCCGCGATGAAGGCGGGCGATTCCTCTTTCGGTAAGCGATAAAAGAATCGTAGTGGCATCCGTTCCGGACTCAAAAGATTCGCAGGTTAGCTTTGACCTCCTAAGCTTCCGTGTGCTTTTCTCTGCCCATGAAATGGATCGCTCACCTTCTTGCTCTGGCCTGCCTTGTTATCCCTGCCTCTGGCGCTGACCGGCCTTCGGCTCACGAAACCCGCGATATTCTCGGGTGGACTGTGAAGGTGGATACTCGATTACTGGAGGGTCAGGAGGCGCAAAAAGGAGCCGCAGCTCTCGCGCTCCTGCGTTCGCGGCTTGCTGATATTCTCATCGTCCTGCCTGCGACAAAGTCGGCGCATTTGAAGCGGGTTCCGATCTGGTTGGACCTGAATCACGGGTCAATCACCAATATGCAGTATCACCCCTCGGCAGACTGGCTTCGGGAAAACGGATTTCCTCCGGAGATGGAGAAGGCGGTGCACATTCCCGATGTGAACTTATTCCTCGCTCCCCGACATCAGCAGACGCAGCCCTGGTGTGTTCTCCACGAACTGGCCCATGCCTATCATGACCGGGTCCTCGGGTTCGAAGAGGCCCGCGTCAAAACCGCATGGGAGAAATATGTCGCCTCCGGAAACGGGGTGATGGTGCTGCATGTGAGCGGACGGCATCAACCGCACTATGCGATGACCAATCACAAAGAGTTCTTTGCTGAGATGACCGAGGCGTACTTCGGGGTGAACGATTTTGTCCCCTTTGTCTATGGTCACCTCAAGCACGAAGAACCCGAGGTCTTCAAGCTGATGCGGGAGATCTGGGGGCCGTCGGTGCTGGAGTGAGGGAACCGGCGCCCCCGGTCGAGCCCGGGGCCCCTCATAGACTGTTCGCAACAAGCAATTTACGATTTCCCGAAAAGATGACTCTCAAGACACTCACCCCGATTCGTCCCCTTCTTCTCGCTGCAGCCATCGTTGGGCTTGTGGGGATCAACGGCCCCTTCCTCTACTTTGCCCTGATTGACCGTGAAACCTATCTGGAAGCAATCCGGAACGGATTGGCCCTCGCGTTCCTCGGAGAGGCACTGCTCCTGATGTTCTTTTTTGCGTTTCTGATCGCAAAGATGGGATGGAAGAAGCCGGGGTGGCTCTTTTTTATCGCCATGTCCCTTCTGGGAAGCCTGGCTTTCAGCGTTCCCTTTCAGCTCTATCTCCTGTCAAATCCGAATCGCAGCGGGGAGGACGACTGACTCGTCGTTCCTCCCGGAGGAACGAGGGACGAAGGTTCACCTCACTCCCTCGACCTCAAGATCGATGGCGTAAAAGCCGGTCTTCGCCGTGGCATAGAGTGTCTTCCCGACGAGGAGACAGTTTGCCGGACCTTCCGGAACGGTCAGTCTGAGAACCTCCTTGCCCTCGGGTGAAAAGGCGATGATCTGCTCCTTCCACGTGACGTAGACATTACCGAGCTTGTCGACGGTCATGCCGTCGCTGCCGACGGGAGCCAATTCGCGTTTGTTGGTGGGTTTGCCAGGTGTCTCAACATCATAGGCAAAGATTTTTTCGGCACCCGGATCGGCGATATAGAGGATGCGGCTGTCGGGTGACATGATGACCCCGTTCGGTTTGACAAGATCGGCCGCGACCTGGGTCAGCTTGCCCCCCTTGTCGAGATAGTAGACGGCCTCAACGTCGATTTCGCGATCATCTCCTTTTCCGTAACGGGGGTCGGAGATGTAAAATCCGCCGGTTCCGTCCGGCACGACGTCGTTTGGACTGTTGAGCTTTTTACCCTCAAACTTTTCCGCGATGACAGTGATTTTCCCGGCGAAGTCAGTGCGGGTGACACGGCGGTTACCGCCCTCGCAGGCAATGAGGGCTCCGGCCGGGGTGAAGAAGAGCCCGTTCGATTTCCCGCTCTGCTCGCGGAAGACGGTGGTCTCTTTGGTTGCGGGGTCGTAGATGTGAATGCGCTCGTTCGGGATGTCGGAGAAATAGATCTTTCCGTCCGGAGAGAGGGCGGGGCCTTCGGTAAATTTGAATCCTTCGGCAAGTTTGCGGAACTCCGCGCCTTCCTTCACGAGAGGTCCTTCGTGGGTGTAGGCCTTCGTGTCAGGGGTGCGATAGTCAGTCTTTTCACCGAAATCCTGGATCCTGACATGGCGATAAAGCACTTCAAGAGCCTCATCTCGATTGCCGATCCCATGGACCTGGAGGGCGATGAAGCCGGATGGGGTCATGTCATCGCTGAGGTCGGCGGCGGGGACTCCGTTGATAAAGGTGCGGATGCGACCGCCGATTGCTTCGATGCGATATTTGTTCCAGTCATTCTGACGGAAGGCATAACGGGCTGCGGGATTATCGGAATGATCATCGAGCCAGCCGCGGCGGCCTTCGTCATAGATGCCGCCGCTCCAGCCCCGGTCGGCGGGATCAATCTCGACCTGGTAGCCGTGAACCTGGCCGTTCTTGTAATCGGGCAGGCTGTTCGAGCGGATCTGGACGCCGCAATTCAGGGTGGGGTCGACCTTGAATTCCACTTCGAGGATGAAGTTGGAATAGTTCTTTTCCGTGCAGAGAAAGGAGTTCGGCGTTTTCGGAACGGTCGTGCCGACAATGACGCCATCCTCGACGGTGTATTTGGCCTCACCTCCGCGCTGGATCCAGCCGTCGAGATTCTTTCCGTTGAAGAGGTCGACCCACTTTCCAGGCTCTTCGGCGCAGGTTAGAAGGGGGAGTGAGAGAAGAGTGAGGAGGAGTTTTTTCATGTGTAACCGGAGGCGGGTTAACATAAGGATGATTCAGGGGCAAGCCTTTCTGAAGGCGCAATTCTGACGAAAGGGACGGTCATAGCCCGAAAGAGCCCACAAAACGTCAAACATACCCTCTTGAGTGAGCGTCCATACTCTGTTGCGTCGAGGAGGGGCAAGTGTCAGGTTCCAACCCTGCCAGATCTGCTCCCGGCGAGCCTGCCTTTCAATTTATGACTTCCCAGCATTACCCGGTTTCCTCGATCAACGAAACGCTTACCGTCGGGGGCAAATATTTTCGTGCCGGCGATGACGCTATCCTGATCAAAGCCGTGGCCTTCGGCCCGTTCCCTGCAGGGACTTTTCCCGAGGAGGGGAGATCCCATTTGAAGGGAATCCGGGAGCAGCTTGGAGCCAATGCCATTTATCTTGATGGGGTCCCCTCGCTCGAGTTTATGCACGACTGCGCCGAGGTCGGTCTGAGAGTATTCATTTCGATTCCACGGGAGGAGAACGTTGATCTCTTCAGGGACCGCAATGCGATGGAGAAGGCGGATCAATTCTTTCTCGAAACGATCGGGCGATTCCGGGGGCATCCGGCCCTCGCCGGCTATTTTGTGGGCCGCGCGATCAACACGACCCTCATTCGATGGATCGGAGCGGATCGGATTATTGAGGAGTTGGAGCGGCTTATTGACCTGGGGCATGCCCACGATCCGGGCGCTCTGTTTGCCTATGCCAACTCTCCTGAGACGGAGAATATCCTGCCTCAGAACCAGGATTTTGTGGCCTTCAATTTCTCTCCGGATTCTCCGGAGAATATCGCGACGACTCTCGCCAAGTTCCAGAATCTGGCGGAGGACCGGCCGCTTCTGCTCCCGGTGGCGGGTATTGATTCAAGAATCCACGGGGAGTCCGGCCAGGCGGAGTTACTGCGGACCTGTCTTGAGGAATCAGCCGCTGCCGGAGTCGCAGGGGTCATACTTTTCGCCTGGAGTGACTTCTCCCGGGCGGAGGGAGCGCCAGATGAAGAGGGTGATTTCGGATTAACCCGCCGGGACCTGACCGAAAAGCCCTCCTTTGAGACCGTGCGCGAATGGTGGGCCAACCTGCAGCGACCGGGTGATTTTCCCGCGATGGGAGAAAGGCCCCGTGTCTCGGTGATTGTGTGCACCGCACGCGGCAGTGCAACGCTGGTCGCCTGCCTTGATTCGCTTGTCGCTCTGAACTATCCTGATTTCGAGGTCATCCTCGTAAACGATGGTGAGGATGTCAGGGTGGCGGAGATTGCCGCGACTTATGACGCGGTCATTCACCTGCCGGTGGAACACGCGGGACTGGGAGCGGCCCGCAATACCGGTGCCGCCGCCGCCTCAGGCGAGATCTTCGTCTACACCGATGATGACTGCACGGTTGAGCCGGACTGGCTGAACTGGATGGTGCGTCTCTTTTCGGAGGAGTCGGTCGGTTGCGCGGGCGGACCGAATATCGCGCCCCGGCCCGAATCTCCCACCCGCGCGGTCGTCACCGCGGCCCCGGGCGCAGCCGTGCAGGTTCTTCTCAGTCAAACCCGCGCCGAATACCTTCCCGGGTGCAACTTCGCGGTGCGGAAATCAGTTTTTGAGAAACTCGGCGGTTTTAATGCCGTCTTCACCGCAGCCGGAAGTGACGTTGATTTCTGCTGGAGGGCTCGCTCGGCCGGTTACGAACTCGCTTTCCATCCCTCGGCCTTTGTCTGGCATCGGCGTCGTTATTCCTATGGAGGTTACCTGCGGCAGCAGATCGGGCACGGGCTGGCTGAGGCGGGATTGATGGCGGTGCATCGCGACCGCTTCAAGGGATTGAGTGGTGCGGTCTGGGATGGGCAACTCTATGCCTCGCGTCCCCGGGGGGGGATCATTACCGACTACGGCCGGTATGGAAGTGGTCCATTCAAGGTTCAGTATTCCGCTCACGAGTCGGAACTCTCCGAAGTCACCCTGCACGTTCTCTGGTGGGTTGCGCTGACCGGCTTTGCCATTGCCTCGATCTTTGTTCCTGCCTTGCTTGTTCCGGCGGTCCTGATGCTGGCGGGGACGCTCAGGTCAGGCCTTTTGCAGGCAGGACGTGCCTCCATTGAACCCGAGTTCGATACCACGGGCGCGAGGTTGATGCTCGCCGCTCTGATCATCACGCGCGGCATGGCGCGCAGCGGGGCGCGATTGCTCCGGGGATGGAGGATGGTGAACTGGAAGGGAAGTCTCCGCTTCTTCGGGCGAATGGCCTATGGGAGAGCGGTCTCGGGATGGTGGAAACTGGGCGATGAGATGCTCTTCCGCAGCAGTGCGGGCGTTGACCGGGAGTCACTGCTAAAGTCCCTTCTGAGTTCCTTTGAAGAGGCGAGGGATGATCAAAGCGGAAAAACGGATGTGATCCTGAAAAAAGGCAGATTCTGGTCGTGGGCGGTATTGACCCTAAGCGAAGTGCGCCCTGACAATGTGACGTTTACCCGTCTGCGTCTTCTTGCGAGACCGCAATGGGTAACGCGGATGGTGGTGCTTCCGATTTTGCTGCTAACGCTCCCCGCCGTCATTTTTGCCTTTGGATTCGGAAGCGAGTTCTTCGCGCTTGCCGTGTTTTACGGGCTGATCTGGATCGCGGCAAAGGTGTTCATGAGGGCGAAACGACCGGAGTTCCTGCGTCTCGCGCGTGCCATCGGTCTCGAGCCGGTTTAAGGCACAACGGCAGCCGAATCAGTCGAACCTGCGAGGGACAGGATAATACTCCGGCGGTGCGGTGCGCGCCGGTGTTCGAACAGAAAGACTCCCTGCCAGGTTCCGAGCGCAAGACGTCCCTGATGGATCGGGATCACCTCGCTCGTTCGCGTCAGAGCCATGCGCAGGTGACTCGGGCTGTCGTCAGGTCCTTCGCAGGTATGGACAAGAAAAGGAAGATTCTCAGGGACGAGATGATCGAAAAAGGCATGAAGATCGGTCCTCGCATCGGGATCAGCATTCTCCATGATGACGAGGCTCGCGCTGGTGTGCTGCACAAAGACGGTCAGCTGACCGGAGGTAATTCCGCTGTCAGCGACAAAAGCCCGCAGCTCCCGGGTAATCTCGTAGGTGCCCTTGCCCCGGGTCGTGAGAGTGATCTCGCGGGTGTGAGCGACAAAGTTCATTGGACGATTGGTAGTGATGTCAGGGTTTCGGAGGGAGGAGGTAACAGGCTGCCTCAAGGTCGTTCCTCACCAGGAGAATTCGCCCGGCGACCGTCGGGACATTCCACGTCATTGAGGTCAACGCTGGAATCCGGCCCTTTTCGACAAAGCTCTCCGGACTCGTGGTGCCGATGATCACGTCTCCGGATTCCGCCTGGACAAGGAGCCAATCCCCGAAGAGAAGGTGTTGACCGAAACCGAACTTCTGATTCTTCCAGACGCGTTTACCGGTCTTCAGGTCGATGCAGGCGAATCTTCCTTCATCAAGTCCGTAGGCGTGATCGCCGATGATCGCGGCGGAGCTGAATTTGGTTTTCATGGCCGTGGTTTTCCAGAGCTGAGTCACCTCGATCTTTCCGCTTTTGTCAGAAAGCTGAAGCAGCAGACTTCCCACCCCGTAGCTCGCGGTGACGAGGAGTTTGTCTCCGTCGTAAACGAGGGGCTGTGCCACCTTGGGGAAAAAGCCCGGCCAGGGGTATTTCCAGAGTTCTTTGCCGGTGGACGGATCTACTCCGCTGACATCGGTCGCATTGACCGTCACAATCTGCTCGACGCCGAAGAGAGTGAGGAGCCGGGCTGAGCTGTAGCTAGCCCCACTACCCTCGTAGATCCAGACATCCTTTCCGGTGGCGAGGTTACAGGCGATCAGGGTGGGACCCGGGACATCAGGTCCGGCGAAGACAACACAGTTTCGGGACGGGAGGATGAGCGGAGCGCTGGCCATGCCCCATCGTTGCGCTACTCCGCCGAGATCTTTGATTAGATTGCGCGACCAGAGGGCTTTGCCGCTTTCCAGATCGAGGCAGTTGATGCGACCGGTGCCTCCCATGGTGTAGACCTTTCCCTCGTGAATCGTCGGGGTGGCCCGGGGCCCGTCCCCGCCCATGGCCCCTCCTGAATTCTCGGCGCGTTCGAGCAGGAGCCGGGTATTCCGGTCGGTGTGGTTCCAGAGGTCCCTGCCGGTGGCGAGATCGATGCAGGTGACGAGTTCATCATCGCCCACCTGCTGTTGGGTAATGGCCTTTGTTCCGATGACGGCAAAGCTCGACCACGCTTTCCCGATCGGTCTCCGCCACACCAGTTCCGGAGGATGGGACGCCCAGTCGGTTCCGAAAGGGAGCTCGTCCTCCATTCCATCACGGTCAGGGCCGAGGAAGTTCACCAGGGTAGCTCCGGGAGCGTCGGGGCTCAGCGAGACACCCGTCGTTACGGGTGCCGTTTGATTGATTCCTGCCGACTTTCCAGACCCGGATTTCTGCCAGACCCATGAAAACCGTGGGAAAGAGGAACCTGACGAGGAACCTTCGTAGCGGATCAAAAGGGAGCTGATGAATCCGATGAGAATAAACCCCAGAAGAATAAGCCCGAGCCGCCTGAATCGTGAACGTAACCGGCCCTGACCGTAGGCGAGATACCAGAGTCCGAAGAGTGCGACCCAGAGTATCGCCGCGACAGGAAGAACCCAGTTCAGGAAGGACATTTCCTGAGAGAGGATGAGAGCAAAGGCAAGCGGTCCGAAAAAAATGACGGCAAAAAGACTGATAAGACGGAATGCGCGTTTGATCATGGTCGTGTTTGGCGGGAACAGGGGGAAGATAGCATGCCCTGTCGAAGGTGCCCTCCTCACTACCTCCCATCGCACCAATAATTCTCAATTTTTCCTGTGGGTGACCTTGCCGGTCGTCGTGATCTTTCCGGTGTCGTCGACGATCTCGACCGTGCCCTCGATGGTAAGCCCGTCACCGGAAACGGTGTTGACGATGGTCATGACTCCGCCACCGCCGGAAAGGCCCACCTTTAGGGTGACTGAACGGGAGGCATCGTTGACCTGGGCTTCAAAGCGGAGATCGAGTTGGGGGTCGGTGACTTTCATCTGTCCTTCGATGAGGTCTCCGTTCGCAAAAAACTCCCAGGCAAACTCATGCTCGTTCTGGTCGAAAAGCCGCTTCCCGGACATCGTGAAATTTCCGGTCTCGGTGAGTTCACCCGACCAGGTTTCCTTTACCTGAGTAACAAACCCGTCCGCGGTGTTGACCAGTTCGCCCTCACCTTCCCATTTGCCAGCGAGCAAGGTAAAAACCGGATTGTCCTTGATGGGGCCGGCGGCGAGGTGGCCGGAGGCCGGAATGAAGAGAGTGAGAAGGAGAGATCGCAAAAGAGCCGCGCTCCGCCGGGATCTGGACCGGGAACTGGAAGAGACTGGCTCGCAAAGAGGGGCGGTCATGACCGGAAGGTTGCCAGAAGGCCGGTGGATCTGTCAAGACGGGTGAAATCGAGGTCTCGATTCCCGGGCCCGGATAATTTGAAATTTTGCAACGAGGGCGGCGATCACTCCGGCGGCAAAGATCAGTGCTCCCGACGAGAGGTGCTGTTCCCAGGGACGGGTGGACTCGTGCAGGCTTGCCTCGGGAGCGATTCGGGGCGGATCGCTATCCCTGATCCAACGAATCCCGATCTCCGTCCCGGGTTGGCCGACTCCGGAAAGAGGGACGAGATCAGTCATTTTCGTCATGACAAGACGGCCCGGCGGAAGTGCATCCCCGGATCGATCCCAGAAACTAACACTCACGATCCATCCGCCGAATCGCAGTCCGCGGGTCTCGGTTGAGGAGACGGTTGCTTGGTGAATTTCACCCCGGGCGAGAAAATCAGCTGCGGTGATGCGGGAGATTGCCGCGTAGACGAGCAGGAGAATGCCAATGGTAAGGGAAAGCACGGCAACCGTGGTGGTGAGAAGACCGGCTCGCGGGGGCATTTCTTTCATTGGTGTATCGTTCTCTGATCCGATTTCCGGTGCAATGGAGAATCCTCATGCGAGGCACATCGCTCCGATGAGGAGGAGAATGAGCCAAACGACGATAAAAACGAGTCGGGGACTTGAAGAGAGAGGCTCCATCAGGGAATCGTGACCAATGATGTACGGCTTCAAACGTCCGAAATGGGCGCTCGTCGAGAGGACCGCCGCCACGACAAAGGCAAGATCCCACCAGTCCAGCGTGTCCCCGTGCCGCATCCACCAGAAGGCACTCAGGCGATAGAGGATCGCTCCTGCCGGAAGCAGGAAGACCAACACCACGAGAAACCAGGGTGCCTCGCGTCCTTCCGCCGAGGCCTTCCAGACGGCGAGAACGGCGACAGCCAGGGTGAACGCGCCGGCCTCAAGGATCGATTGTTCGACGAGCCAGTCCCGCCAGTTTCCCTGCACAAACATGAGGACAATGGCCAGCGAAGCCAGTTGCGGCCAGAGCTTGTTCGGCAGTTTGCCATCGAGTCGCTCCGTTTCGTAAAGGGCCCAGAGCAGATAGTGATAGATGAAGAGTCCCATCGCGATGCCGAATCCCCATCCCCGCCCGATGGAAAACCCCGAGGTCTGGATCACGGCGCAGCCCGCGAGGGGAAGGAGCGCGAGATAAATGAGCCGGAGCAGCGAGAGTAAATCCGCAAAACGGTTTCGCGGTGGAAGGAGATCCCGGAGCGCTTCCGGACTGAACGAGGGGGAGGGCTGGCTCATGGGGCCTTTTCAATGGCACGGCTCGACACGACCCGGTGGGCCGTTTCCTGCAGAAAGCGGGCGTAATCCACTTCGATTCCTTTTGGCAGGTAGACATTGCCGACAGTGCTTCCACCGAAGAGCACTTCATACCAGACGCAGGCGCCGAGGTATTCTCCGGCAAGAGAGGCGTGGTGGCCGTCCATTCCGAGTTTGATCTCGCCGCCAGTCGCCGGTTTGGCCCAGCGCCAGCCGACGTGAAGGGAGTGTGTCTGAAGCGGCAGTTCAGGAGGCTGCGCGCTATTGAAGTTGAAAGTGGTATCCGGTTGAAAGCCCCATTTCGCATCGGTGCCTGCGGCAAAAAAGGCATCGCCGACGGGAATGAGGCGGGCACCAAGTTCGGCGGCGATGGTTTCATAGGCGGTGGTGAGTCCGTGATACATCTCTTCCTGAGTCGCCGGTTCACCCGGTTTATCCGACGGTTGGGTGAAGCGTGGATCGTCTTTACGATAGGCCCAGGTCTGGTGCACGAGCAGTTTCGCCGTCGGCGCATAGGTTGCGCTGTAGTCAGCGAGCCACTGCGCAAAAGGACGGTAGGTGGCGAGGTCGTGACTCTTGACGCTGGCCTGCTGAATCGTGACGTAGTCCCACGGCTCGGCGAGAAGCTCGGCTTTCAAGCTCAGACCGTTTTTGTAGAGACCCGCTTTGTCCTCCGGATTGGCCTCGTGTTTTTGGGCCTTTCCGGCATGGAGTTCCAGTGAGGCTCCTCCGACCACGATGGAACGGTGGATCAGGGTATGACCGCCCGCTGCGGCAAGGTCATCAAGGTGATTGGTCGCATTGCGGGAGAAGCTGTTTCCTATGGTAAGAAGGCGGACAGTGTCGCCCTCGGCACGAACGGTTGAAACCGCGAGAAAGGAGAGGAAAAGGGAAAATGAAAGAAAGCGGAGGATCATGAGCCGGAAGGCTAAAGGATTCACGATCAGGACGCAATTTCCTCCGAAATCTTTGTAGAAGGTTGCCTAACCTGAACGCCGGCTCAAGATTCTCCGTTTTTTCGCGTGACATTTGAGTCACCGTCGCTTTGCTCCACGGGGTGATGACCATTTCCCCTGCCGACCTCCGCGAACCCTTTTACGAAGGTTCGGTTCAGCGCCTTTTTGCCGTGCCGGGCGATGATAAGATCATGGTCACGCAGACAACCTCACGGGGTTCGGTCTTTGATGTCGGGGCCCTTTTTGAGATCGAGGGAAATGACGTGAACCGCGCACTTTTCCGTCATGTCGTCTACACCCGCATGGCCGATCCCGCAGTGTGGCAGAAGGTCAAAAAAGCGATCGAAGACGCCCCGGAGCTGGACCCGGACTACCGCCGGGAGCTGCTCAGCGGGGTTCTCGAGTCCTGCTGTGAACACGGAGCGCGGACCCACCACGAGGGCATGCTCGACGCCGTCTCCGGCGAAGTGAGTCGCAGCGGGGTGCCGGCAAATCCCAGCGCCTGCAACGTCGTCAGGAAATTCCAGATCTTGAAACCGACCCGGGCTGAGTTTCTTGGAGCGCATTTGTTCGACTATTCCCGATTTGGTCACGAGGACGGATTTGTCGTGCCGCTGGAGTATATCGTGCGCTTCGGAATCACGAGTGCCAGCTCCGTTTACCGCAAGTACACCGCGATGGATGCGGGGGCGCGAAAGGCCTTTGAGCATGAGCTGGGGGTGAAACGTCCTCTCGAGGCCTGGCAGTATCTGGAAAAACCGGTGAGCGATTTCACCAGCAAATTCGAGCCTGAGGACCGCATGGTCAACAAACAGGAGGCCCTCGTCATGAGTGGCTTGAGCGGGAAACAATTCGCCGACAGCGGAAAACTCGCCGTGCTCGGGGCCTGGGCGGTGCGGCATCTCGTCGAGGAGATCGGCCTGCTGATGTGGGACATCAAGTGGGAGTTCGCGAAAGACGGGGAGGATCTTGTCTTTGTGGACACGATCGATACGGACTCGATTCGCGCGACGATGTTCATCGAGGTCGGGGAGGGGCGTTTCGTGACCCATTACAACAAGCAGGCGATGCGCGACTACTTCGCCCTGCTTCATGATGACTGGATCACGGCGATCAAGGAGGCCAAGGCCCTCGGGCAGCAGGCCGGGGTCGCCTTTACCGAGATTCTCAAGGCGGGACAGGAAAAAGGGGACTACGCCCTCACTCCGGAGGTCGATCCGGAGTTTCTGGCGCTGCAGGTGCGGAAAATGTCGGCGATTCGGGAATACATCACCGGAGTGGCCGGGGCCGAAGCCGTTCGCGGGATCCTTGCGGAGGCAGGGCGGGAGGAGATCGCTTTTTACCGGGCGAGAGGTGTCATTGATGGATTACGGAAAATAAACGGGATCTCTTCATGATGCGCGGTTGACTCGACACGAATCCGGCCTAGGAAAAGGAGCAACCCAACACGCAACAACCCCTGATTTCTTCAATGCGGGAGACTTACGAAATCAGTGACCGCTTCATTGAAGCCGGTGACGCCAACCACCTTTTATACGAGCCACTCAGCAGCGGCCTGACCTTCCGTCGGACCCGCCGTTACGAGCTGGAATTCGAGGGTGTGCGCCCTCCCATGGAGGCATTTGTCCGCAAAACCCTCTTCGACGAGATCAGTCAGGAGTTTCACGAGGGCGAGGAACCGGCCTTGAAAGGTTTTACCTTCTTCCTCGACTACGGAATGAAGCCTGGAGCGCTCGATCTCGAAAAGGAGACCATTCTTCGCTACTACTCCGGCATCAAGGACCCGGGATTCACCCTTAAAGATCTGAAGATCCGTCAGCGGATTTACCTATTCGGCGGTAAGGCGGAGGAGTCGGGACGTTTTGTCCGCGATATCTGCAATGCCGCGATTCACCAGTGGACTGTCACTCAAGCCAATGCCTGATTCTTCGACCCTCTCTGTTCTCGATAAGATCGCCGAAGCGCCGGCGGATCATTACCGTGTCCTCAAGATCTCGGATCTGGACGGCGATACTCTCCTCGAGCTGAGCAAGTTCATGAAGCTCTCGCTCTCGCGGGAAGACATGCTTGCGGTGCAGGAAATCTATCGCGAGTGGAAGCGCGAACCCACCGATGTGGAACTCGAGGTCATCGCCCAGACCTGGAGCGAACATTGCAAACACCGCATCTTCGGCGCGACGATCACCCATGAGATCAACGGTGAGACGGAGACGGTGAACTCGCTTTTCAAAACCTACATCCGCGACGTCTCGCAGCGCATTTTCGACCAGAAGCCGGGCTTTGTCCTTTCGGCCTTTCACGACAATGCCGGATTCATCAAACTCGATGAGGAGCTCGCGATCTGCCTGAAGGCCGAGACGCACAATCACCCGAGTGCGATCGAGCCATATGCCGGAGCAAACACCGGCCTCGGGGGTGTCATTCGCGATATTCTCGGAGCAGGGAAGGGGGCCAAGCCGATCGGCTCGCTGGATGTTTTCTGCTTCGGCGCCCCGGATACCTCGATGGATCACATCAAGGCGGAGGATGTTATTCATCCGCTCGGAGTCATGCGCGGCGTCGTCCGTGGCGTGCGCGACTACGGTAACCGCATGGGCATTCCCACGATCAGCGGAGCGATCCAGTTCGACGATTCCTACATTTACAATCCGCTCGTCTTCTGCGGCACGGCCGGGGTCATTCCGATCAAGGACATCGAGAAGAAGGTCGAGTCCGGAATGAAGGTAATCTCCGTCGGTGGTCGCACGGGTCGTGATGGTCTCCACGGGGCGACCTTTTCTTCCGCCGCCCTGGATACGGACAGTCACGAGTCGGACCAGCAGGCCGTCCAGATCGGGAATCCGATCGAGGAGAAAAAAGCCGCCGACTTTGTTCTCGCGGCTCGCGACAAGGGGCTCATCGGATTCATCACCGACTGCGGCGCGGGAGGATATTCCAGCGCGGCGGGCGAGATGCTCGAGGAATGCGGCGGGGTCATCGATCTCGACCAGGTGAAGCTGAAAGAACCCGGCCTCGTCAGTTGGGAAGTCTTCATCAGTGAAAGTCAGGAGCGCATGGTCCTCGCGGTAAAGGAATCCGCTTTGCCCGAACTGCGCAAACTCGCCGATCTTTACGAAACCGAACTGACCGAACTCGGTCATGCCGACGGATCCGGTATTCTCAAAGTGACTCATCACGGCAAGACGGTCTGCGAACTCGATTGCTCGAAGTTGCATGACGCGCCGGTTCGCAAGCTTAAGGCGACGTGGAAGAAAAAAACCAGTCCGGTCGATGCTCCCATCCTCACGAAACCGGGCGAGGCCTTGAAGGATCTGTTCACCGATTTTGCCATCGTCTCCCGCGAACCCGTCATTCGCGAATACGACCACGAGGTCCAGGGCAACACTGTCCTGAAACCCCTCGCCGGAGCCTCGGGCGACGCCCCGCAGGATGCCTCGGTTCTTCGTATCAGCGGGAGTAAACGCCTCATGTCCATGAGTGTCGCGATTCTTCCCGAGTGGGGGAAAACCGATCCTTATGCGATGGGAGCCGCCTGTGTGGATGAATGTGTCCGCCAGATGGTTGCCTCCGGTGCTGACCCGGACCGTCTCGCTATCCTCGACAACTTTTGTATGGGCAATCCCGACGCCGAGGAGGAACTCGGTGCCCTCGTCGAAACGGTCAAAGGCATTGCCGCCGCGGCTGAGGCTTACGGAGCACCCTTCGTTTCCGGAAAGGACTCCTTCTACAATTACTTCGAGACCGAGGATGGCCCCGTTTCGATCCCCGTGACCATTCTCATCAGCGGGATGGGCATCATCGAGGACGCCTCGCATGTCATTGGCGCCTCACTGCGCCGGCCGGACAGTCTCCTCGCGATCATCGGTCATACCAAGTCAGAGCTCGGCGGTTCCGTCTTCGCCCGTCGTCATGAACTGGCCAATGCCGAAGTCCCCGCAACCTCGCTCGACGAGGCCTTCAAGTGCTATCGCCAGTATTACGAGGCGGTGAAGCAGGGCCTCATCCTCTCCGCTCACGATGTCAGTGAGGGCGGTCTTGCCGTCACTCTCGCCGAGGTGGCATTTTCAGGGAAAGCCGGACTGGAGATTGATCTCTGTTCGCTTCCGATGGACGACGACGCCTCAAAGGCGGCGATGTTGTTCGGGGAATCCCCCTCGCGCCTTGTTATCGAAGTCGCTCCCGGAAATCTCGAACGCGTCGCGAAACTCTTTGCAGGACTCCCCTTCGCCACTCTCGGACGGGCTACCTCCAGCCACGCCAATCTGGTCGTGGAATGGGGCAAAGAAACCCTTATCAACGAGCCCATCAAGGAACTCAAATCGCTATGGAAGAACGGCCTTGCGCAGTATTACTGAAATTTCCCGGCACCAATTGTGACGCGGAAACGTCCCGCGCACTGGAGGAAGTGGGTTTTGTCACGGAGGTCCTTCCCGTCTCCGCGCTCAAACCCGAGAAACTGGTCGGAGTCAGCCTGGTGGTTTTGTCAGGAGGCTTCAGCTACGGGGACTACGTCATGTCCGGTCGCATCGCCAGTCTCGTGACTGAGCAGAAAATCGGCAAAACGCTCGGCGATTTCCGTGACAACGGAGGTTACATTCTCGGGATCTGCAACGGCTTCCAGATCCTGACCCAGCTCGACCTGCTTCCCTCGGGCAGTCTCGTCGAGAATGCGAGCGGACGATTCCAGTGCCAGTGGGTCACCCTGAAAAATCTCGCCCCGAAGAGTCCCTTTCTCACTCATCTCCCCGAAGAGTTCGAGTTTCCCATCGCTCACGCCGAGGGCCGTCTCGTCACCAAAGAAGCTGCCGAAGCCGCCGGATATATTTCAGGAGGAGTCGCCGCACTGACCTACCGCGACGACGTGAATGGCAGCTTCGAGCGAATCGCGGGGCTGCAGGATGAGAGCGGTCGTGTCTTCGGACTCATGCCTCACCCCGAACGATTTCTCCACCGTCAGGATCACTATGACCCTGACTGGAAAGGAACCGGCGAAGACGAGTCCCGTGGCAGCGGCTATTACTTTTTCCGCTCCCTCCATGAATCCATTACCAAGTCGAACTGAATGAGCAGCGAATTTACCTACAAGGCCGCAGGCGTGGACATCAAAGAGGCGGCCGCGCTCGTCGGAGACATCGGTGAGCTTCGCCGCAGCACCGAGGGGAAACGATCCCTCATGGGAGCCTTCGGACTTTTTGCGGCGAGCTACGATCTCAGCGCCTACAAAAATCCCGTCATCATGACCGGATGCGACGGCGTCGGCACGAAGTTGGAGCTTCTGCTGGAGCACGATCAGCTTGAGATCGCGGGCAAGGACCTCGTCGCGATGAACGTGAACGACATCCTCACCACCGGGGGTGACCCGCTCATGTTCCTCGATTACGTCGGAATCGGTCGCATCGACAAAGTGAAGATCAAACGCCTCATCGCCGGCATGGCCGAGCACCTTGCGAGTTGCGACTGTATCCTCGCCGGAGGTGAGACCGCCGAGATGCCAGGCATCGTGCCTGACGGCATCATCGAACTCAGTGGTTTCTGCGTCGGCGCCGCCGAGAAGTCAGAGCTCATCGATCCGACCCGTATCGAGGTGGGAGACAAGCTCATCGGATATCCCTCGGACGGTCTTCATGCCAACGGCTGGAGCCTTGTTCGCAAGATTCTGAAGGCCAACCCCGGCCTCATCAATGACGACGAGTGGGTCGAGTTCCTCGCTCCGACGCGCCTTTACCATGATGTCCTTGCCGGACTGCGCGAGCACTCCATTGACATCAAGGCGATGGCCCATATCACCGGCGGAGGACTTCCCGAGAACCTCGAGCGACTCCTCGCCGAAAAGGGTGCCTCCATCACGATTCCTCGCTGGAAGCTCGGCGCGATCCCGAAAGTCCTCGCCTTTGTCGACGACGCCGAGGCGGTCAATACTTTCAACATGGGTTGGGGATGGGTTGCCATCGTTCCTGCCGCTCAGGCGGAGGCTGCGGCCGCCTTCCACCCGGGAGCCCGCGTCATCGGTGAGATCGACGCGTCCGGAACTGTCCGGGTTGAGATCGCTAACTAACATTTCATGAGTGACTCCCTCCATCACGAGTGCGGAATAGCCTTCGTGAGGCTCAAGAAAGATCTCGCGTACTATCACGATCGCTACGGCACCTGCCTGTGGGGTTTTCAACGGCTCTATCTGCTCATGGAAAAGCAGCACAACCGGGGCCAGGATGGCGTCGGGGTCGGTTGCTGCAAGCTGGATGTGCCGCTCGGTCAGCCCTATCTCTTCCGCGAACGAAGTGCGGACCGCGACTCGCTCATCCGGGTGATGGAAGATCAGCTCCGCGAGTTGAAAAAACTGGAGCGTAAGGGAATTCTCGATCCGAACGATCCCGAGTCATTCAAAAAGAATTTCGACTTCGGCGGTGAAGTGCTCATCGGTCACCTTCGCTACGGAACCTCGGGCACCTTCGGCAGCGGTGGCTGTCATCCCTATGTGAGGCGCACGAACTACCCGACAAAGACCCTCATGGTCGCGGGTAACTTTAACATGACCAACGCCCGCGATCTTAATCATCACCTGATTGATCGCGGCCAGCACCCTGTATTCGACACCGATACCCAGACCGTGCTGGAAGAGATCGGGTATCATCTCGACGAAGTGCATGATGCGATCTTCCGGCGGGAGCGTGATGCCGGGACCGATGGAACCAGGATTCCATCGATCATTTCGGAGGAGATGGACCTCTCCCGGATTCTGAGCAAGTGCGCGAAGATCTGGGATGGAGGATACACCATTGCCGGAGTCGTCGGAAATGGAGACGGTTTTGTCCTCCGCGATCCGAATGGAATTCGTCCATGTTTCTACTACGAAAACGACGAGGTCATTGCCTTCGCGAGCGAGCGGGTCCCGCTCATGACCGTGTTTAATGCCGATGTGGAGGACGTGCGGGAACTGCCGCGCGGTCATGTCGGAGTGATGAAACATTCCGGTGGTCTCGAAATCAAGCCCTACACCGAAGAGCGCGAATTTACCCCGTGCTCCTTTGAGCGCATCTACTTCTCACGGGGCAACGATCCTGACATTTACCGGGAGCGGATGCGCCTCGGAGCGAATCTGGTGCCCCAGATCGTGAGTCGCATCGAGAAGGATTTTGACAAGACTGTCTTCAGCTTTATTCCCAACACCGCGGAGATTGCCTACTACGGCCTCATGCACGGACTGCGCATGCTCCGTCGTGACCAGGTCAAGGACCAGATCCTCGAGGCGGCCAAAGCAGGGGAACTGAACGAGTCGACGATCGATAAACTCATTCTTCAGAGCTGGCCGCGGGGCGAGAAGATCGCGCACAAGGACATCAAGCTCCGCACCTTTATCGCCCAGGAAAAAGGCCGCGACCAGATGGTCTCCCATGTCTACGATGTGACCTATGGACAGATTGCTCCGGGCGAAACCCTCGTGGTGCTGGATGACTCCATTGTCCGCGGAACGACCTTGAAGGATTCCATCATCAAGATTCTTTCGCGTTTGGATCCGAAGAAAATCATCATTGCCTCAACCGCCCCCCAGATCCGCTATCCCGACTGTTACGGCATCGACATGTCCGAGCTCGGAAAGTTTATCGTCTTCAAGGCGGCGGTAAATCTGCTTGAGCGGTCCGGTCAACACAACCGCCTCACCGATATCTACTACCAGTGTCGCGCCGAGTTGAAGAAGCCGGTCGAGGAAATGGGAAATCCCGTGAAAGCGGTCTACGAACCCTTCACCGAGGAGGAGCTCTCCGCCGAGGTGAGCCGTCTCGTCACGCCGGAGAACATCCCGTGGAAAGGCGAGGTCGAAGTGATTTTCCAAACCGTCGCAGGACTCAAGGAGGCGATTTCGCAGCACCATGGAGCCTGGTATTTCACAGGCGACTACCCGACCCCGGGCGGTTACAAGGTCGTCAACCAGGCCTTCGTTGGCTACATGGACAAGACCGGTGAACGTCCCTACGACGTGCTGCTGTAGGGGCTATCCGCCGTCACAGGAGTAGGGCAGGGCGCATCCGGGATTGAGTCTTTTCCCGAAATCCGCTAGAACGGTTTCAGGTCACCGGAAAAAATTTCATATTCCGGTGAACTTTCCGGCTCATTTTCGGCACGTCAGTAAAGGAAGCCCCCTTTCTGACGGGAAATCTGAGCGACTCCGACCCTCCAGCCCCTTTGGAAGCCATACAAAATCAACCTGATCTCGAACAACTGTTCCGGGAGTCGGCGGAGGACCTCGCCCGCTACTTCGCGCGGCGTCATGGTGACGGTTCGGAGTCTCCACAGGATCTGGTTCAGGAGACCTTCCTCGAAATGGCCCGGGGAATGGAGCGCGGCAATCAGCCCCGCTCTTTGCGAGCCTATCTCTTCGGAGTGGCCCGGCACCTGAGCCTCGCTGCGTGGAAACGCAGGGATCATGAGCGCGACCATGTCGTCGAGGCATCCGCAGATTTCGTCGCCGCCGCCGCTCCGGACGAACGCGTCAGTGCGGCACGCGAACTGATCGAATCCCTTCCGTCCCTGCATCGCGAAGTGCTCGAACTGCGTTTCACCCAGCAACTCTCCTACGCCGAAATTGCCGAGTCCCTCGACATCCCCGTCGGCACGGTGCGTTCCCGTCTGCACCACGCGATCGCGATGGTGCGGGAGCGGATTGCGATGGAGGACGCACCGATGACCAATGACCAATGACCTTTCCCCAATGACGACCAAACAACTCGAAGCTCTTCTTATCGATCAGACTCTCGGAGAACTCTCCGAAGAGGCCTCGGCTCTACTTGAAGCCTATCTTGTCCACTTTCCCGAACGCCGTGGTGAAGCTGATCAGGTTCGTAACGCCATCGCACTGACCGAAACTGCCGTGGTGGCCCATCCTATTATGCGCGAGGCCGAGGCCGATCCCGTGGCAATCCCGTTTCCAGTGTCCGGTTCATTTTCGCGGGGCCTACTTCGCACCGCTGCCGCCGTCGCCCTGCTCGGACTCGCTCTCGCGACCGGATTTTTTGCGGGAAAGGGAAGTGTCGAGTCCGGTTCTTCGGTCGAGTCTGTCACCGGTGGCGGGACATCCTCTGCCCCTTCACCCTGGGCACGCTACCGTTTCGAAGACAACGGCCGACTTGCCGTGACGCTCCCCTCTGATCCAAACTCCTGACAAAACCACCGTGAGAATTTTCCTCCAGTTCACGGCTCTTCTGCTCCTGCTTGCCCTCGTCGCCTGCGAGCCAAAGGAACGGGCCGAATGGTCACCCGACGGAAGTCGCGCCGCGATCCTCGCGGATCAGCGTTTGTTTTTCACGGATAGACAGGGAGGACTCTCCGAAGCTCTCGCCGAACACGAGGAGGGATCAGGAGGTGTTCTCGTTGATTCCTTCGACTGGCTGCCGGATAGCTCGGGGCTCGTCGTGCATCGCGTGCGCCTCGTCCCGCGCTGGGAGGATCTCTCGGCCTTTCTCACCCCGACCGATTCCGCCCGCGTCGAGTCGCTCGCCGCCCGCATGCCGGAACTTCTGCAGGCGGCCGTGGCGATTCACGGAGACGAGGACCGGGTCGATCAACTCCTGACCAAACTGCTTCCAGGCGAATCTCTCGCCCTGACAAACGCCCTGCGCCTCTCGCTCATGAAGGACGCTGCCCCGGTTCACGCTGCTCTGGCGGACGCCCCTCTGGCTCTGGCCTCCCTTGTGTCCGGAGAGAAAGCGGATCACGGATTTCTCCTCCACGAGATCGCCGTGCTTCGTCCTGATTCCGGAAAACCGGCGGAGGTTCTTGCGCGCGGGTTGCGCGGGGTGCACTCGATGCGCGTCTCGCCGCGCCATCCCTTTGTCGCCTGCGCCTTTGAAACCGGTGAGGGTAGCCTCTACGAACTGGTTGTCATTCCGCTCGATTCCTCACCGGCGGTGGCGGTCTCGACCGAAGTCACCCGGGCCTTCGACTGGACCCCGGACGGGACCTCGCTGGTATATATGTCATCGATATCGAAGGAAAACGGCGGGCTGGTCGAGATCGAGCGACGTCGGATCCTCGACGATCAGGGCAAGCTCACCGATCCCCTTCCGGGTAGTGAGAACGACGGCGAACTCGCTTATGCCGTCGTCGCCTTTGCGCCGCGACTCGCCGTGCTTTCGAGCGGGGCAATCCTCTTTGCCAGCCACCCGGCCTCCCTTCCCGCGGCTGCGGAAGACCTGGAAGAGAGTCCGCGACTTTACCTCCTCCCCGCCGATGGAAGTGCCCCTGTCGCGGTGCCGACCGAAGAGGGTGCCCTGCCCATGGACCTCGGCTACTTCGCACCCTCACCCGACGGAAAACGTCTCGCCGTCGTAGAAAGCGGGACCGACGCCGTTGCCGTGATCGATCTGAAGAGCGGAAAAAGCGAGCTGGTTTCTCCTCCTCATCCGGGCTGGAAGTCGCGCGTTATGCCCTCGTGGAGGAATGCGGAGGAGTTCTCCTTCGTCGCTGCCGACACGGATTCGGGTCGAATCCGCTGGATGCTCTGGAAGGATGGAGAGACTTCGGATCTCAGCGTAAACTGGCCTGACAAAATCACCCAGGGATGGATGGAAAGAAAATGATCACCCGTAAAATTCGCCTCGACGTGGAGAAAAAAAACCACAAGGAAGGGGGCTTGCCAAGCCCCTCGAAAGCCCTCGTGTTGCTCGCCATCCTGGGATTCTATCCAATGGCTCACGCTTCGGATATCGCCCATTTCGAATCGAAGATCCGTCCCGTCCTCATCGAGAGCTGCTACGAATGTCACTCGGTGGAATCCGGCAAAGCCAAGGGCGGCCTGCGCCTTGATGACCGCGACGCGGTGCTCCGCGGAGGTGACTCGGGCCCCGCCCTCGTCCCGGGTAAACCGGAGGAAAGCCTTCTCCTCGCCGCGATCCGGCACAGCGATCCCGATCTCGAAATGCCGCCGCGAAAGGACCGCCTCTCCGACGCCATCCTGAAAGACTTCGAAGAATGGATCACCAGCGGCGCGGTCGACCCGCGCGAGAGTGCGAATGGAAAAGGCGGACGCACCGGCGACGATTTCGAGAGCCGCAAGCAGCACTGGAGTTTTCGCCCCCCCGTCGCCCCCGCGATTCCCGCAACAAAACGATCCGACTGGTCGCTCAATGACATTGACACTTTTATCCTGACAAAACTCGAAGAGAGCGCCCTCGAGCCTTCACCGGACGCCGATCCTGTGACCCTTCTCCGTCGATTGAGTTTCGACCTCACCGGTTTACCGCCCACCCCTGAAGAGGCCGCCGCCTTCTCCATGGTCAAGCTTGAGGAAACGGTCGATTCGCTCCTCGCCTCGGATGGCTTCGGAGTGCGCTGGGGGCGTCACTGGCTCGATGTGGTCCGTTACGCAGAGTCGAATGGAAAGGAGGCCAACCTCACTTATCCTCATGCGTGGCGTTATCGCGACTACGTCATTGATGCCTTTAATCGTGATTTGCCCTATGATCGCTTCCTGACAGAACAACTTGCCGGTGATCTTCTCCAGGCAGCCGATGATGCCGAGCGAGCCCGACTCCTCATCGCCACCGGATTTCTCGCGATGGGGGCGAAGGGGCTTACCGAGTTCAATCCGGTGCAGTTCGCCGCCGATGTTGCCGATGAGCAGATCGATGCATTTTCCCGCGCCTTTCTCGCGAACTCTCTCGCCTGTGCGCGCTGTCATGACCACAAGGCCGATCCTGTGACGATGGACGACTACTATGCCCTCGCCGGAGTTTTCAAGAGCACCGAGACCCGTTACGGCACCTGGGTGGATTCGGAAAGCAACAACGGAGGCAAGCTCATCCGCTTGCCCGAACTGCCCGGCCAGCTGATTCCGAATCCGTCCCTTCCGAAAAAGGAAGTCGAGAAATTGAAGGCCCAGTTCGCCGAACTCGACGCCCAGGAAAAAGCCGGACGTGAGTTCGCCGAGAAAGCGCGGAAAGAGGGAGTCGACATGCAGAAGGATTTCAACGAGCTCCTCCGCGAGGCTCTTCGCATCCTCTGGACGCGAGGTCCCATTGTCGGCAAGCTCGAAACCGTCGATGACAATGGCAACGCCCTGCCACTCTGCATGGGGGCGATCGAAGCGGAGAAAAAGATCGACTCACCCCGCTACGAACGCGGCGAGATCGCCCATCCGTCCGGGTCCGTGCCCCGGGCTGTGCCTGCGATCTTCGGACTCGCCAGCGAGGGGCCGGTGCCGCCGGAAACGAGCGGACGTCTTGAGCTCGCGAAGTGGATCACCGATCCCGGGCATCCGCTCACCGCTCGGGTCATGGTCAACCGCGTCTGGTCACATCTCTTCGGAGCCGGACTCGTCGAGACGATCGATGACTTCGGCCGCACCGGGGCCGCGCCGAGTCATCCCGAATTGCTGGACCATCTCGCGCTGCGTTTTCAGGAGGAAGGTTGGTCGGTCAAGGCTCTCGTCCGCGAAATCGTGCTTTCGCGTGCCTATCGTCAGGCCTCGACCTGGCGGGAGGAGGCATTTCAGAAAGACCCTGACAATCGACTCCTCTGGCGTTTGCCGAAACGCCGCCTCGACGCCGAGGTCATCCGCGACGCGATGCTCTCAGTATCGGGCGAGCTCGACCTTTCCCCGCGTCCCGGATCGCTCGTCGCCGAACTAACGAGTCAGTCTGCCGGCATGATCGGCTTCAACAAGGCCATCCCCGAGGACCTCGACGGTTCGATGCACCGCTCCGTCTACCTGCCCGTGATGCGCGACCAGTTGCCCGACGTGCTGCGACTCTTCGACTTCGCCGAACCCAGCCTCGTCACCGGCAAACGCGACAGCACCAACGTGCCCCCGCAGTCGCTCTACCTCATGAACAGTGACTTCATCCGCGCGAGGGCGGCGGCACTCGCGAAACGGGTTTCAGACAAGGCTGGCAGTAGCGGTGAGCGGGTCAATATTGCCTATCAACGATGTTTCAATCGCGCCCCGAATGAGAGTGAGAAAAAACTTGTCGATGCCTTCTTCAACGAACCCCTGCCGGAAGGCGCTGATCCCGAAAAAGAGGCCGAAAAGCGACTCGTCGATTTTTGTCAGGCGCTCCTCGCCAGCGCGGATTTTCGGATTTCGGATTGAGCCAAGAATATATCTTCCGCCCATTGACTTCGCAACGCTCCGATTGCCCACTGCCCACTGCCCACTGCCCACTGCCCACTGCCCACTGCCCACTGC
>ERZ761602.1938-NODE-1938-length-34903-cov-6.506887_pt1 | contig 34903 bp, 30 predicted proteins | sample MGYA00512165_ERZ761602 | MGnify/ENA primary metagenome ERZ761602 (study PRJEB28899, sample SAMN02445085) | bioreactor sludge metagenome | biome: EBPR sludge; isolation source: Thorneside wastewater treatment plant | place: Australia: Brisbane, Thorneside...
ACCCGCAGTGTGGCGCTGACCGACGCCGGCGCAGCCCTGCTGGCGCGCTTGCAGCCCGCCTTGTTCGAGATCGGCGAGGCCGTCGCCGCGGCCCGCGCGGCCGCGGCGGAGCCGCAGGGCGCCCTGCGCATGGTCTACCACGAAGACGAAAACATGCCGCGCGACATGGAGTACTACTACAAGATCCTGGATGTCATCGAGTTCCGCAAGCAGCTCAAGGCCGCTCGCGAGGCACTCGAAGAAGAGGATGCCGCCAAGCTGAAGCCCATCGTGAAGTCGATGGAAAACATGAACCCGACGGGCTTTGAAACCTCTTACTTCCAGGGTCGACTGGCCATGCTGGAGAAACGGCCGGCCGAGGCCAGAAAGAAATTCGACGAGGCCCTGAGCCGCGACCCTCACTACGAGGAAGTCCGCGAGGAGATCCGCGCCTGGCTTCTGAAGGCCTCAGAGTAGCGTTTCCTGGTAGGGCCGTGACGCCAGGTTCTGCCGCGCTATGCTGCGCCCATGAAGCTGGTGGTGGCCGTCATTCGTCCCTTCAAAGCCCAGGCCTGCGTTCAGGCCCTGCGAGGTGCCGGCGTGGCCGATGTGTATATCTGCGAGGCCCGTGGCTATGGCCGGCAGAAGGATCACCTGACTGATTACAAGGAGGACCGCTTTGCGGTGGCCTTCCTGCCCAAAGTGCGCATCGAGTTTGCGGTGATGCGCGAGAACCTGAAGGCCGCGCTGGACGCGCTCTTGACCGCCGCAAGGACGGGCCGTCAGGGCGACGGCAAGGTCTGGATTTTCGAGGCAAGCCCGGCGGCCGCGCCCTGAGCGCCGCCAAGCCTGGCCCGGGCATGCAATGGGGAGTAGCGCCCTGAGATTCTGGACGCTGGCCAATTTCTTCACGTTCCTGCGCTTTGTGCTGGCGCCGGTGGTGGGGGCGTTTCTGGTCACGCGCAGCGAATGGGGCGTATGGGCCGCAGGCTGGACTTCCGGCTTTGCCATGATCACGGACTTCCTCGATGGCTATTACGCGCGCCGTGAAGGCAACGTGAGCGATCTGGGCAAGATATTCGATCCTCTGGCAGACGCCGTGTTCTTTCTGGTGGTCATCGTGGCCCTGGGCCTGGCGGGGTACATTCCGCTCTGGCTGGCCGTACCCTTTCTGGCGCGGGAGCTGGTGCAGCATGTCTATCTGCGGCCCACGGCTGCGAAGTTCGGCGTGGTGCTGGCCGCGGTGTTCTGGGGCAAGCTCAAGCTCGTGTCCCAGGCGGTGGTGCTCGTCGGCGTCTGCATCAGCGAGGCCATTTCGTTCCGGTTTCCGCAGTTCCTGCCCGCGGGACGCTGGGTCAACTTCACCATGTTTGCCGTTGCGGCGATCTTGAGCGTGGGTTCCATCGCGCCCTACTTTCGCGCCGTGGCCATGGCCCGCCGGGCGTGAAAAAGCCCCGGGCCATGGACCCCGGGGCTTTCTGCAACGCTTGAGCATCAGCGACCGTAGCCGGCGAAGCTCAGAATGTCTCCGGCCTGGGTGATCTGGGCGGTCTCGTCAGTTTCACGGTTCCAGGCCCAGAGGTCGTTGGACGTTCCTCCGTTCTCCAGATTCTGGGCGAAGAGCACATAGATGATCTTGCCCGTGGCATCGGGGCTGACGCAGGTAATGTTTCCCTTGCCGGCTGCTTCTTTGAATACCTTGACCAGCATCCCTTCGCCCGAGGGTGTGGCGCCATAAAGGCAGGGGGCCATGGTGATGCTCTCTTCGCCTGAGTAGTTGCTGTACCAGCCGGGGATGAGCACCGCGCTTGAATCCGGCAGCCATGCGCCATGGTTGTTGCTCGAGATCCACAGGGTGCCGGGGTCGCCCAGATCCACGCGTTTGACGGGCTTGCCTGTCTTGCTGTCGAAGAACAGGATGCTGCGAGCTGTCTTGTAGTCCTCGACACTGTTGTTGGACCACTTGTCGGCGCCGGCGAGGTACTTGCCGTCCGGGCTGGCCATCACACCGCAGGGGTCGATGAAAGTCCAGTCCAGGAAACTCTTCTGCCAGCCGTCGCGCTTGAGCTTGGGATAGCCGGCGAAGGCGCAGTAGCCGTTGGAAATACCGGATACGAACAGGCCATCCTTGTGCCAGGTGGGATAGCCAAAGGCCAGATCCACGCGCGGGGGAGAAACGCTGATCTCGCCGATGTCCTTGGTTTCTCCGGGTTTGACCGTGACAGCCAGCGAGCCCTGGGCTGTCGTCATTTCCTGCTTGCTGGTGCGAGGCAGCATGGCCCGCGCATACACCAGGTAGCTTGAGAAGGGCTCACTGGCCGGAACGTTCTCGATTACAAACGTGCCGTCGCCTTTGAGGATGGCCAATTCCTCGATGCCGTCGATACGCACGTTGCCGTGAATGAAGTGGCTGCTCTTGCCGCCACGCTCTTCGTCGAACCACACCAGCTTGCCCTTGATGTTGGCGCGGCCGGTGCCCGTGCGGGGCTTGGCCAATCCTTCGTTCGTAGCTTCGTCGGGCGTCAATTGGTTCAACGCTCCGGATTCGCACTCGATCACGAAAATGTTCCAGGAGATCAGGGACATCTGGTTGTTGAGCTGTGAGGCGAAGGCTACGCGCTTGCGATCCGGCGAAATGGCCACATGGTCCACACCCACGCCCTGGGGGAACTTGGCCAGGTTGGCAACTTCCTTCCTGGCCACAGGGTCATAGACATCCAGGGAGGCAACTCCCCCAGTGGTGTGAACCACGATCAGATGGCCATCGGCGACGCGCCCGATCTTGTTGATCTTGACGCCCTTGGTATCTGGCTTGGACTCGCCCTCCTGAGCGTTGGGCCCCTGACCCGATACCAAGGCCACCAGCGCCAGCACGACGGCACCAAGAACCCATGTGGTTCGCTGCATGTTGGTCTCTCCGATGTTCAGCTATCCCGGCCCGAAGCCGGAAGTATATCACAGCAGTTCACCGCCGCTAATCCGATGTCGCCGGCCCCCCCGGTCGGCATAATGCCGCCATGTCGCGCTATTCCCGACAGGAGCTGTTTGCGCCCATCGGCCCCGAGGGTCAGGCAAGGATTGCCGCCTCACGGGTGCTGCTGGTGGGCTGCGGGGCACTTGGAAGCCACCTGGCAGAGTTCTGCGCCCGTGCCGGCGTCGGCCGCCTGCTGCTCATCGACCGTGACATCGTCGAGGAAAGCAACCTGCAGCGCCAGGGCCTGTTCACTGAAGCCGACGTTCGCCAATCGATGCCCAAGGCCGTTGCCGCCGCGCGCCACCTGCAGGCAATCAACTCCGCTTGTCGCGTTCAGGCGCTGGTCGGCGAATTCGGCCCGGCCAACGCCGAAGAGCTGGTGCGCGCCCACGACCTGGTGCTCGACGCTACGGACAACTTCGACACGCGGTTTCTGGTCAATGAGGCCTGCGTGAAGTGGGGGGTGCCCTGGGTCTATGCAGCCTGCGTCTCCAGCCGCGCGGCCTGCATGCCCGTTCTGCCCGGCGGTGCCTGTTTGGCCTGCCTGCTGGAGGAGCCGCCTCAGGCGGGAGGAGAGACCTGCGAGACGGCCGGAGTCATCATGCCCGCGGTGCTTCAGGCCGTGGCGTGGTCCAGCGTGGTGGCCTTGAAGATACTGAGCGGCAATCCCGCCGCCCTGTTTCGCCGCATGTTCAGTGTGGACCTCTGGAGCGGGGAGCGCACCAGCCTTGACGCGTCCAGGCCTCGCGCGGGTTGCCCGGTGTGCCAGGAACGTCGGTGGGATTACCTGGAGGGTCGCCGCGGGTTGCGCACGGCCGTTCTGTGCGGCCGGCACAGCGTTCAGATTCGCCCGCAAGGTGTCTTTGACTTCGTCGCCCAGCGCGCCCGCTTGCGCGAGGCGGGGGCGGTAAAACTGGAAAGCGAGTATCTTCTGCAACTCAAAGACGGCGACCTTGAACTGACCTTGTTTGCCGATGGGCGCGGCCTGGTGCATGGCACCAGCGACGAGGTGCGGGCACGCTCGCTCTACGCCCGCTGGGTTGGCTGATGCAGGGGACGCCGTTTCTTCGATTTTTCGCGTGAATCGGAGAACACTTCAAGCGTGAAGAATTCGAGCCCCGTAATCGGCGCGGACCCCGCCGCGCCTAGCTCGAGAACCTCATGCGCACTGCACCCTGGATTGTTCTGTGTTTGGCGGCCCTGGCCCTGGGCGGATGCCAGCCTCCCTCCGGCTCCGGTTCGTCTTCCGGCGGCCAAGGGGGCCAAACGTCGCCAGCCCTTTCACTGGCGGCCGTCAACCTGCCTGGCGGAACGCTGAATGTGCCCTACACCGTGGACATTCAAGCCTCCGGCGGCACGGCGCCCTATGCCTGGAATGTCAACGGCAACCTGCCGCCGGGCCTGGGTGTTGATCTGACATCCACCTCGAACCTGACCACCCTCAGCGGCACACCCAGCGCCAACGGCCAATTCACCTTCACGATTGAGGTGAGCGACGCCAGCGCCACCACCTCGCGCCAGTTCATCGTGAACATCGCCGCCCCGGCCGGAAATCCCCAGATTGAGCAGAACCTGCGCAACGTGATCGCTCAAAAGCAGATCACCGGCCTGAGCACCGCCAGCCTGCCGCTGCTGAACCAGAGCCAGGTCGAACTCGGCCGGTTGCTGTTCTTCGACAAGATACTGAGCGGCAAGCAGGACGTGGCCTGCGCCACCTGCCACCACCCCACGGAAAACTTCGGTGATTCACTGAATCTGTCGGTGGGCGTTGACGGTGTCGGCGCGGCCTCGATGGGGAGCGTGGGTCCGGGCCGCAATCATCCCCAGAGGGTCTTTGTTCCGCGCAACGCCCAGCCCGTTTTCGCCACGCACCTGCAGCCGGCGATGTTCTGGGACAAGCGCATTGAACGGCCTCTGCCTCCTCCACCTCAGCCCGGTTCTCCGCCTCCCCCGCCGCCCAACTTTGTGAATACGCCCGAGGGCCAGATGAACCTGGCGCCGGACGAAGCCCAGGCCCTGTTTCCCCTCGTAAACGTGACGGAAATGCGGGGCAGCGGCCACGCCTTGGACGGGTTGTCGAACAATGCCTACCGCCAGGCGCTGCTGACCCGGCTCCAGGCCGTCTCCGATTACGTGACGCGCTTCAATGCGGCGTTTCCCGCGGGTTCGCCCGAGGTGGGCATGACGGTAAACAACCTCGGCCGGGCCATTGCCCAGTACGAGCGTTCCCAGACCTACATCAATTCCGCCTGGGACCGCTACCTGCGCGGCGACGTTACCGCCATGACGGATTCGCAGAAGCGTGGCGCGCTGCTGTTCTTTGGCCGCGCGCAGTGCGACACCTGCCACAACGGTCCCCTTCTGAGCAACTTCACAACGCACAATCTGGGCGTGCCCCAGTTCGGCCCCGGCCTTGGTAATGGTCCTTCAGGCCGAGAGGACTTCGGCTTTGAGAACGTGACGGGGCAGGCGGCCAACCGCTACCAGTTCCGGGTACCGCCATTGCGCAACGTTGGCGCGACCGCGCCCTACATGCATAACGGCGCGTTCTCAACCTTGAACGAAGTGGTGGTGCATTATCGCAACAAGCAGCAGAGCACGCAGAACTACACCGGCCAGAACATGCTGCAGGCGGCGGACCTTGCGCCCACGCTGCTGCCCGTAGCTGGAGTGCTGAACAATCTCTCCCCGCTGTTTCTCCAGGTGCCAGGCGACCTCAGCCAGGGCGAGCAGGCCGATCTTGTGGCCTTTCTCCAGGCCTTGACGGATCCTGCCTTCGTACAGCGGTTGCAGGACATTCCGGCTACGGTGCCTTCGGGGCTGCCCGTGGATCAGCATTAGCGGGAAAATGGCGTGGTGGGCGAAGTCAGCGCGCTTCGGTGTCGGCGCGGTATTTCGTCCACCACGCCTTGAGCTTCTTGCGCAGTTCGGCCAGCTCACGGCGGTTGAGGCTGTTGTGCTCGGCCACGGCCTGAGCATAGCCCTCGCCAAACAAAGCGACATTCTCGCCGGACATGGCGCGCAGCCGCAGATAGGCGGCGGCCTTTACGTCCGCCACGTCGGCGCTCCAGAGGCTCATCAGGTAATCGCCGCAGCGCATGCCGTTGTACTTGCGGCCCTCGAGTTCGACCTGCTGCTTCTCCATGTTATCGAGGGCCCGGTAGATGCTCTGGACGGCGCGCTCACGGGCGCGAAAGTTGCTGTCCACCACGTAGTTGAATTGGGTCAGATCTGCAATCCAGATTGAGCTGAACAGCGCGGCTGCCGCTGCGCGCGTGCGCTTATCCTGCTCGAAGACGGCAACCTTGGCCTCGTAAGCCGCCAGCGCGACCGCATATTCCTTTTGGCGCCGTTCGATCTCCTGCGTGCTCTCGCCGGGGCGGGCGGGTGGAGGCGGCACGACCTGCTCGGGGTAGGCTACGTCGCTTCCCAGCATGACCGCTGCGATGCCTCTCAGTCCGGCGTTGAAGCCCGCGGAACCGAAGAAGCGGTCCGCCAGGTTGGCCAGATTGAGCGCCAGTTGCGGGCTCTCCACGATTTCGCCGCCCGTGTTGCGCCGCATGGCGTTGCAGCGCTGGGCGATCTCCTTGGGCGAGGTCAGCATCTCCAGAAGGCGCGTCCGGCGTTTGGCCGTGAGGTACTGATCGCCGCATTGTGCGGCCACCGAAAATGGTGCGTCCAGCAGCGCATCCACGGCGGCGTTTTGCACTTCGCGCGAGTCACTCTCCAGCGCGACCATGGCCGCGATCAGGGCGTTGGGGGCGCGGCTGACGGCCACGGACGCCAGCAAGCTCTCCGATTCACGGACGCCTCGTGCGACAATCTCCCGGCCGAGGGCCTCGCATACCTTGCCGTGGGCGCTTTGAAGTTCCGACATGCCGCGGTCATAAAGCGCCGCATCCCTCGAGAGCAGGGCGTCGGCGATATCGGCTGCGGCTGCTGCCGCCGCGGCATCGCTGGGCTGGCCCCGGGGGTCGGCCTGGCAATGGTATGCCGGCCAGAGCAGTATCAGCAGCGTGATCAGCGCCCTTCCCATGGCAGGGTATTGTGACAGTGCCGAGCGGGATGTGCCAGTATGGTGAACCCTTGTTAGACTTCTGGTGAGCTTGGCCCCCTCAGCCAACGAGTCATCCGGCGGGCGTACGAGCCCCCGGGGCCCCGCAGGACACACACCATGAACGCCAAGGTGATGCTTCTCGTTACAGTGGCCCTGCTGGGCGTTCTGGGCGCGGCCGCCGCCGGACTCTATCTCACGCGCCAGCCTCGGACCGTGGCTTCGAAGGACTTCCGCGTGCGTCGCTTTTCGGAGGTAGTGCGCGAATACCTGAAGGACCACGACAAGGACCGTGACGGCCGCGTGAGCCAGGACGAGTTCCGTGAGGCCTACGACAAGGCCAAACTGGACCTGTTTCACACGCTGGACGTGGTGGAGGCCTTCAGTCGGCTCGACGCTGACCGGGACAAGTTCATCACCGAGTCTGACGCCCGCATCTTCGAGCAGGATGAAAAGAAGCAGGACCGCCTGAAGGAAAAGGAAACCGACGCTGAGCAGGGGCTGGTCGAAATCGAGATTGACTCCGTAAAGGTCAAGGCGAACCCCCATCAGCGCGAGTGGATTCTTGCGGAGCTTGCCGCGCTCAAGCAACAGCAGCTTCCCTGGGCGGGCACCTATTTTGAACGGCGCTACCTCAAGCGTTATGGCCGCGTCCGCTTCAAGGACGGCCGTATTGTTGAAGGCTTCGTTCGAGAGGGCGACACCAGCCAGGCCGCCGTGGATGACAAGCTGGCGGACGGCAAGCTTTACGTGCTGACGGACAACCGCCGCCTGACCACTTACGACCGCGCGACGGTGTCCGACGTCGAGTACGACGACGAGCATGCCCGTGCCAGGTTCATGCGCCGGGTTCAGGCGGCGCGGTTGTCTGACGTCGATGCGCAGCTTGAGCTGGCCCGGGAGAGCCTGCGCCTGGGACTCAAGGATGACGCGCAGACGTTCTTTCGCCGCGTGCTGGTGTTTCAGCCCGGCAATGAAGAGGCGCAGAAGGCCTTGGGTATAAAGCTGAACGGCAAGCTCTTTGTGGCGGTGAACTGATGGCCCGGGGCGACGAACCCATCAGCGTGGGGGAACTGTCGGCGCGTATCAAGCGCCACCTCGAGCCGACATTTGCCAACGTGGCGGTGACGGGCGAGATCAGCAACTTCAAAGGCGCCCACGGCTCAGGCCACGTTTACTGCTCGCTCAAGGATGCCGATGCCCAGGTCAAGCTCATTATCTGGCGCACGACATTCGAGCGCCTGAAATTCAGGTTGCAGGACGGCCTAGAAGTCACGATTGCCGGCAAGATCGACGTCTATGCCCGGCGCGGCGAGTACAGCCTCGTGGCCACCAGTGTCGCACCCAAGGGTACCGGAGCCCTTCAGCTCGCCTTCCAGCAGATGTATGAGCGGCTGCGGGCCGAGGGACTCTTTGAGGCCTCGCGCAAGCGGCCGCTGCCCGAGTTTCCGCTGCACATCGCGCTCGTCACCAGCCCTACGGGCGCTGCCGTTCGTGACATCATCGCTACCGCCCGAAGGCGAAACCGGCTGGTGCGGCTGACGGTGGTGCCGGTCAAGGTTCAGGGCGAAGGGGCCGCCCAGAGCGTGGCTTTGGCCCTGCGCGCCATCAATGCGCATAACGAGCGCCTCGGCTTTGACGTGGCCATCGTGACGCGCGGCGGCGGCAGCCTGGAAGATCTGTGGGCCTTCAACGAAGAACCCGTGGCCCGGGCCATCTTTGAGAGCGCCATCCCCGTGGTCAGCGCCGTGGGCCACGAGATAGACACCACGATTGCTGATTTCGTGGCGGACCTGCGCGCGCCTACGCCAACGGCCGCGGCTGAACTTGTCGTGCCTGAGCTCGCCGCCATGGCCGAACGTGTCGAGGAAGGCCGATTGCGCCTGTTGCGGGCCTTGCGCGCCAGCGTTGATGCGTGGGGTGAGCGCCTGGAGTCCCTGAGGGCGAGGCTTCAGGCCCTCGGTCCGTTGAACCAGCTTCGCCGCGAGCAGCAGCGGCTGGATTTCCTGGTCGAAGGTCTCGAAGCAGCCATGAAGCACCGGCTGGAATTGGGCGCGGGCCGGGTGGGTTCGCTGGCTTCGCGCCTGGAGGCGCTGAGCCCCCTGGCCGTGCTTCAGCGCGGATACTCCATCACCAGAACTGCGCAGGGGCGCGTGGTGCGCGCGGCCCGCGAAGTTAAGGCGGGCGACATTCTGCTTTCGCGCCTGGCCGACGGTGAAGTGCGCAGTGTGGTGAGTTGAAAGGCTTGGCGGCCTTGCCGCCCTGGACACCATGCCCGATCGAGACCCCGCCGTCAGGCCCGTACTGCAGGGCCAATGCGTGTGGCCGGTAACGCCCAACCGCGCGCTGGTCGAGGGCGACGCCTCGCTGTTCACCGCGTATGATGACCCGTTCCGCAGACCAGAGGCGGGATTTCTCGGGTTGCCGCGCGTGGAGTTTCTGCCAATTCACGTGGAGGGCATCATCGCGCCCGCGTTTGTTGACTGGCACTTCCATTATGTGCAGCAGAGAGTTACCAGGCACACGGGCAAACCTCTGCTGCGCTGGCTGCGGGAAGACGCCTGGCCCGAAGAAGCCAAATTCTCCGACCGGGCCTTTGCCGAAGTCGCGGCCCAGGGTTTTGCGCGGCAGCAGTTGGCGGCCGGCACGGTCGCCGGCGCATGCTGGGGATCGCCCCACGCTTCCTCTCTGCGGGCTGCCAGAGCTGCGGGACTGCGTTATTCACTCATAGGCCCTCCGGTCATGACGCAGGGCGAGCCTCCCTCTCTCGTGGCGCCCCTGGCGTCCTGCCTTGAGGATCTCAAGGCGCTGCAGATTGAGTTTGAGGAAGCCCTGGCGGTCAGCCCCCGGTTTGCCCTTTCCTGCGACGAGCAGACCTTGAAGGAGCTGGCCCGATTCGCCTTCGATTACACGCTCTGGGTACAGACCCACCTGGCCGAGAATCAGGAGGAAGTCGCGGCCGTAGCCAAGGCATTTCCCAAGGCCCGCAGTTACACCGACGTTTATGACCAAGCCGGGCTGCTCACGCCGCGTACCCTGCTGGCCCATTGCATTCACCTCAGCGAGTTTGACTGGCGCGCCATCAAGCAGCGTGGCTGCATCGTCGTGCACTGCCCGACCAGCAACGAGGCCCTGGGATCGGGTCGTATGCCCCTGGAGAAGGTCCGCGCCCTGGACATTCCCTGGGTGCTGGGCACCGACGTCGGCGCGGGGCCCGATCTCTGCATGCTCGACGTGATAGAGGCTGTCATGCGCGTCCATGACTGGGAGGCTCCGGTGACGGCCGTGGAGGCGTTTTTCCGCGCCACGGTCAGCCTGGAGACGCTGGAAACGTATGCTTCGCGCAAGAGCCGCATCACCCGCATGCTGGGCACGGTGCGTGCCGGGTTCATCGAGTTCAAGCGCCCCGTGGGCATCGAGCGCAGCGAGCGCGATCCCGAAAAAATCCTCGAGGCCATCGTCAGGGCGTACGACGGCAACCCGCGAAACAGCATCGCGGCCGTCTATGACGCGGACTGCAACCTGTTGTACAAAAATCCCTGAAGCTGGCCGGGCAAGCACCGCTTCAAACCAACGGTGTCCTGTCTCTATGTCAGGGGGATCAGACTCACGGCAAATACGGCAAGGGCGGACCACAGGGGAATCGAGAACAGAGCCACGAACAGATGGGCGGGCACCATGCACTGCGGCGGTCTCTTAGACTGCGCTGACGCGCGCGGAGCCCAGGCAATCGTGTTGCGCCGCCACGTCTTGCCCGAGGCCGCAAAGGGCGTCTGGTCCAGAACCAGCACGTCGTCCTCACCAAAGCAGACGCCCGGGAGTTGGCGCGAGTAGCACTCGCGCGGCGGCACAGTCGCGCCAAAGGCGGTAGCGAAGCGGCGCGGCAAGCTCTCGATGGCATAGAGCGGCAAGTCGCGGGAGTCGGCGGGCGCTGGTTCGTAGTGGGCAGCCGGCATGATAGTCTCCGGGAGGGTGAGGGGCCTTGGCGGAATCCTTCATAGAGTCTACCCCGTGGACGACCTCTGTGCCGCACAAGTTGCTATGTTGGCGGTATGATTCGCTATGGTACGGCCGTCTTTCTGAGCGCCTTCTTGCTGTTTCTGGTTCAGCCGCTGATTTCGCGTTTCATCCTGCCGTGGTTTGGCGGGTCGTCGGCGGTGTGGACGACCTGCATGCTGTTCTTTCAGGTTTTCCTTTTGGCGGGCTACGCCTATGCGCACCTGAGCATCCGCAGCCTGTCGCCTCGCTGGCAGGCCCTGGTTCATGCCGGACTTCTGGCCGTTGCGGCCCTGACACTGCCGGTGATTCCGGCGGAGAGCCTCAAGCCGCAGGGGGGCGAAAACCCAACGCTCAGGGTGCTGGCGCTGCTTGCTCTGAGTGTAGGTCTGCCCTATTTCGCGCTTTCGGCAACAGGGCCCCTGCTCCAAGCCTGGTTTGCGCGGGCCAGGCCCGGCCGCTCGCCCTATGTGCTTTATGCGCTTTCAAATGTCGGGTCGTTGCTGGCCCTTCTGGGCTATCCGTTCCTGTTTGAGCCCTGGCTTGGACGAATTCACCAGGCTTATGCCTGGTCGGGAGGCTTCGTGTTGTTCGCCCTGCTGTGTGCGGCGGTGGGTCTTGGCCGCCGACACGACGGTTTCCGATCGGATGCAGGTCCGGCGCAGGGACCGGCGCCCCCGCTCGTGACGCGGGGCTTGTGGGTGGCGCTGCCCATGTGCGCCAGCGTGATGCTGCTGGCGGTAACCAATCAGCTCTGTCAGGACGTCGCCAGCGTTCCTTTTCTGTGGGTGCTGCCCCTGAGCCTTTACCTGGTGACGTTCATTGTCACGTTCGCGGGCCCCCGCTGGTATCCCCGTTACTGGGCCATTTTGGCCATGTTCGGCGCCATCATTGCGGTGGTGGTCGCGCACAACACGGGGGCGGGCCTGAGCGTCAAGTACCAGCTTCTGGCTTATGGCGGGGGATTGCTTACCTGCTGCTACGTCTGCCACGGCGAGCTCTACCGGTTGCGACCCGAACCCTCGCGATTGACGGGCTATTACCTTGCCATCTCCGTGGGGGGAGCCTTGGGCGGCATCTTTGTGGGTCTCGTCGCCCCGCTGGTGTTCCGCGTGTACCTTGAAATGTACGCGGGCATGGCTGCCTGCGTGCTTCTGGCCATGTTCTGTGTGGCGCGCGATTCCTTTGGACATCTGCTGGCGGGGAACAGGCTGCAGGTTTCGCTGGCCTGCGCCGTGGCCGTCCTGGCCGCTGCCCTGCTTTTGATGGACCACCAGCGTTCGGCCACCCAGCGCGCCGTGGCTTCCGAGCGCAACTTCTATGGCGTGTTGCGAGTGGACGAGTTCTACGAGGGCACGGTTCATCACCAGTATTCCCTCTATCACGGCATCATCGAGCACGGCTTCCAGTACCGGTTGCCCGAGCGTCGCCGCGAGCCGAGCACCTACTATGGCGAGAACTCCGGAGTAGCACTGGCGCTGATGCACCTCTCGGGCAAGCCCCGCAAAGTGGGGCTCGTGGGCCTGGGCACGGGCACCCTGGCCACTTACGGCCGCCCCGGCGACCAGTTCAGGTTTTATGAAATTAACCCAGCCATCATTGAGCTGGCCCAGAGCCACTTCACCTTCCTCAAAGATTCGGCGGCCGAGATCGACCTGGTGCTCGGCGATGCGCGGCTGTCGCTTGAACGTGAGGAACCCCAGAGCTTCGATTTGCTCGCCCTTGACGCCTTTTCCAGTGACAGCATTCCAGTGCACCTGCTGACCCAGGAGGCGCTAGACCTCTACCTGCGCCACATGAAGCCCGAGGGCGTGATCTGCCTGCACATTTCCAACCGTCACCTGGATCTGCGCCCCGTCGTTCAGAGCCTGGCTCAGGCGCGGGGCCTCCATGTGAGCTGGGTGGACAGCACCGGAGATATTCCTCCGCCGGAGAACGCCGGCGCGCAGCGGATTTATGCCGCGTCCTGGCTGCTGGTTTCCCGCGCGCGTTGGGTCCTGGAATCGGAGTTGATCGCTCCGTCAGCCAGCAAGCTTCCGCCGCTGCCTGAGGGCTTTCGCCCCTGGACAGATGACTACTCCAACCTTTTCAGCGTCTTGAGCGAACGGGAAGACTAGCCGTCTGTCAAGCCCGCTCGATCAGCACCGCGATGCCCTGGCCGCCGCCAATGCACATCGTGGCGATGCCGTAGCGTGCTTTGCGCAGGGCGAGTTCGTGTACCAGGGTGAGGATCAGGCGGGCTCCCGTGGCTCCCAGCGGGTGTCCGAGGCTGACCGCGCCGCCGTTGACGTTGAGCTTGTCGACAGGCAGTTCGATGTTGTGGTCCTTCTTGAGCGCGTTCACGCAGGCCACCACCTGCGGGGCGAAGGCTTCGTTGATCTCCACGAGGTCGATGTCCTTCATGCTCAGGCCCGTGTCTTTGAGCAGGCCCGCAATCGCCGGTACCGGGCCCAGCGCCATGACGCTTGGGTCTACGCCCGCAATGCTCCAGCCGCGCACAAATGCGCGGGGCTTGGCGCCCAGCTTCTTGATGCCTGCGCTATTGGCGAGCACCAGGGCAGCGGCGCCATCGACGATGCCGCTGGCATTGCCGGCCGTGACGAGCCCGTTTTCGCCAAACGCCGGGCGCAGCTTGGCCAGGCCGTCATAGGTGGTTTCGGGCTTGATATGGTCGTCCTGATCGACGACGAATTCCTTTTTGCCCTGCTTGACGGTGTAGGGCGCAATCTCTGACTTGAAGCGACCGGCCTTAGCGGCCTTGGCGCCGAGATCGTGGCTGCGGAAGGCGAATTTGTCGGCGGCTTCGCGGCTGACGTCGTACTTGCGCGCGGCGTTGTCGGCTGTCTGCGCCATGAAGTTGTTGCAGAAACCGTCGTGCAAACCCTGGAACAGAAAGTCGACCATGGGCGGTTGCTGGCCAAAGCGGATGCCCACGCGCGCGACGTTGCCATAGAGGCAAAACGGCGCCATGGACATGCTTTCCTGGCCGCCCGCCACCGTGATGTCGTGCTCGCCCAAGAGCATCATTTGGCTTGCGGTGACAACGGCCTGCGCGCCCGAACCGCAGATGCGCTGCACGGTCAGCGCCGGCGTTTCAATGGGAATGCCCGCTTTGAGTGCCGCGTGGCGCGCGCCATAGTGTGCGTCCACGCTGGTCTGCATGGCGTTGCCCATGACGACGTGGCCGATGTCGGTGGGTCTGACATTGGCGTCAGCCAGAGCGTGCTTGATGGCGTGTGCGCCGAGGTCATTGGCGCTCAGATCCTTGAACTTCCCGAATTCGGGTCCCGAGCCGCAATACTCGGCCATGGCTGTGCGCTTGCCGCCAATGATGGCGATGTCCTGGCTGACTTTCATCGATGTCTCCTGAGAAGGGCTACCCCCCTGTCTAACGCGGCGGCGAAAACTGGCAATCCCCAATCTGCAAACACTGGTTCAGGGGCGCCGGACTCTATAAACTATCGCCCGGTTAGCTTTTGCGTTGACGGTCCTGGCCGGGAGGCGTCATGTCGATTGGCATTTCCCTGTTGTTCATTGAAAAGCGCGTGGAAGCCGTGCGCCTTTGTGCCGCCCTGACGGAACCGTTTGCCACGGGCAGCGTACCTGGCCACGAAGCGGACCTGCTCAAGGACTACAAGCTGATTTCGGACCGCCTGAAGAACTCGCTGGACGAACTCAAGGAAAGCGACCGGCATCTGGCCGCCGACAAGTCCATCGAACCCGGCGAAGTGCGCAACGGAAAACAGCGCGTTCAAACCATTGTTCAGGAAATCGCCCGCTGCGCCCAGGATTTCGCGGCCCAGGTCCGGTTCTTTCAGGCCATGAACCCGGCCAGCGCTGCGGGCGCCGTGCCCTTTCTCAAGTTGTTCGAGGAGATTGACCGCGGCACCCGCGACCTCATCGGCGAGGACACCAGCCCCGCCGAGGGTGAAGAGCTGGCCCCGGCCGAAACGGACAGCCCGCCCGACGCAGATCCCATGCTGATGTAGCGGCTCTCCTGCGCATGGCGCAGCGAGTGTCGGGCGAACCTCCGACAATTGTCAACATCGCTGCAAGGGCGGCGACTGTGTGCTATGTTCGCGCGCCTCTGCCTCTGAATTCTGAGCGGAACAGTCGACTCGAGACGCGAAATGAAATTCTTCACCCGCCCGAAAATCTATCTCGTCGGCAAGCAGGTGATGTCCGACGCTGACGCCCGCCGCTTCCTTGAAGAAGAGGGCACGACATGGATGACCGACACGGCCATCGATGGCGAGAAGCTGCCAGAGCTTGCCGGCCGCATGTGCTACATGAGCTTTGGCGACAAGCAGGGCCGCAAGAGCAACAAAGACTATCTCGGCCACATCCTCGAGGTCGGCCACGGTAGCGTGCTTGAGCACACGGTGTTCAACTTCATCTTCACGGGCGTGTCTCGTTCACTGACGCACGAACTTATCCGCCATCGCGCAGGCTTTGGCTACTCGCAGCTCTCGCAGCGTTACGTTGATGAGCGCGACGCCAGCTTCGTGATTCCGCCTGCCATGCAGGGCGATGCCGAACTCGAAAGTGCCCTGCGCGGCTTCTGCGAGAACACCAGCAAGCTCTACGCCGAGCTGACCGACAAGCTGGCGGACAAATACACCAGCCCGCGGCAGCTCGTCGATTTCGCCCTGCGCGAGGAACTTCTCGTTGCCAAGGACGACGGCTACGCCTTCAAGCCCGGCCACGGCGAGGCCAAGCCGCCGGCGGGAACACGCAGCATCGCCCAGTGGGCCACACTCGTTGAGAGCGACAAAGAGGCCAACAAGTACCTCAAGAAAGTCACTCTCACGGCGCGGCGCAAGACGGCGCGTGAGGCCGCGCGCTGCGTGCTGCCTAACGCGACCGAAACGAAGATTTTCGTGACGGCTAACGCGCGCGCGCTGCGCCACTTCATCGAACTGCGGGGCGACATCCATGCCGAGGCCGAGATTCGTGCGCTCGCCTGCGACCTCTGCCGCCTGATGATCAAGGAGGCTCCCAACCTCTTTGGCGATTACGAGGTGGTCAAGCTGCCCGACGGCAGTGAGCGCACCCGCACGAAACACCGCAAGGTCTGAGCGAACTCTCTCAGCCGCGCCCATGCGCGCTGCTGGGGTTCCGGCCAGGGCACTGGTTTTGCCCCCTCTTTGGCGGGACGGGCCCCGGGTGGCGGGTTACAATGAATAAGTAATGGCGCGACTGAATCCCGATGAGACCGAGGAGACGTGAAACCATGGCAAAGCGACCCAAGAGCGACGAAGCCTCTCAGGCCAAACCCGCACCCGAGGCCACGGTGGCGGCCGAAATCGTGCAGGAAGTGAAAGAAGAAGCCAAGGCCGTGGCCAAGACTGCGACCAAGGCAGCGAGGCTGGCGGCAGTCAAAGTGGGGGAGATGGCCCAGAAGGCCAACAAGAAGGCCTCCGAAGGCGGCGAATGGCTCACGCAAAAGTTGGCCGAAGAGCTGCGCTATGCGGCTGATTGGCTCTCCAACAAGGACAAGCGCGTCAGTCCCGGTGAATTGCTCCAGAAGGCCGCCAAGAAGCTCATCAAGAAGCTTCGCAAGAAGCACAACCGCGGCAAGGAGTTCGGACCCAGGAAGGCAAAGTAGGCAGCTGTTGTCGCTACTTGTTCAACTCATAGGTGCGGGCGCCCGCCTTGCGCAGCTTGCCCTTAGCGACCAGTTCGTCCCAGACTTCCTGGGGCCATTGGTTGGGCGGCTCTATGGCAGTGATGACCGGCGCGCCCTTGCTCAGGTGGGCCGCCGGCGCTGAGCTGGAAGAAGCATCGTTCTGGTAGATCTTGAGCCGCTTTTTGAATGCCTTGAACGCGGCGTCGAGTGTCGCCTTGTCAGCCATGGGTCTCCTCCGCGCCGGTCCCTCGGGTGGCGCACTCGCCCCCGCAGCAGGGGTCGACGTTCAGCCTGCATTGAGCGCACTGGCCGTGCCCATGCACCCAAACCAGGGCGCCTCTAAAGCCGCAATAGGGGCAGATTGGCGGCGTGTCCATGGCGGAATTGTAGCCCCAAGACGGGCGGAGTGTGTCGGGTTATCCAATTGTTGAAAGCTCACGGGCCTGGATCAGCGACGCATGCGGGCGCGGCTTCTGGTTGCTTCGGGGTTTGCGGTCAGGGCCAGCGTACCCATGTCAGTGGGCTGATCCTGCGTGAAGGTGTGCCAGGTCTTGGCGCTGTCGTGGTAGCCCCAGAGTTTGACGGTCACGTTGAAGCCGCCGACGGGCGGGTCATTGAGCTGCAAGTCGCCTTCAGCCGAAACCATGCCCTGGCGCCTTTCGACGATTTTGCCCTCGCTGTTCTCGAATTCGACCGTGGCCCAGCCCTGGGCGGGCTGGCCGCCTTCGGTCACCAGCTTGACCTTCAGCGAGGTCGTGGCGGCGACCACGAAATCGTTGTCCACGCGCACGATCTGGCCGGCCTTGACTTCAACGCTGCGCGGGCCGCTCTTCTCCTTGTAGCCGGGGGAGCGCAGGCTGAGGCGATAGCTGCCCTCCGCGACATCTTCTAAGCGATACTCGCCCGAAGCGTCGGTGAGGGCGCGGTTACGGCCGCCCGCCCCGACCTCCACTTCGTTTTCAATGAACATGGGGCCGCCTTCGCGGGCCAGCGAAGTAAGGCTGACCGTGCAACCGGCGACGCCCTGGCCCGTAGCATCCACCACCCGCCCGGTCACGATGCCCGCGCCAAGCAAGCGCAGGGCAATGCCATCCTTCGTTTCACCGTGCTTGACTTCCACCGTGACCTTCTTGCTCTCGCCGTGGCCCTTGGCGCGGCTGCGCAGCTGCACGCTGACCTTGGCATTCTCGGTCACCTTGGTTGTCAAGGTTCCGCTGAAGGCACCTGATGCGTCTGTTACGGCGATACGATGGCCCGAACTGGCCGTGGAGAAGACCATCATGGCGCCCTCACCTCCCATGGTTTCCTGGGTTTCGGCCATCACCTCGGCTCCCGCCACGGGATTTCCCAGGCTGTCTGTCACGGTACCGGCGAGCGTGACGGAGTAGTCCACGCGCTTGCCCATCATGTCGCTGAGGATCTCCTCAGGGTCCAGTTCCTCGGGCGACTTGTCCTTGATCTTTTCCAGGGCGTCGCGCAGGCCCTTGGCTCTTTCGGCGGGTGTTTTCTCTGCGGGAACCGCGGGAGCCGCGGGAGCGGGGTTGACTGCCGCGGGGACTTCCGGCCTGGCGGTTGCAGCGGGCTCGCGGCGGGGCTCAGCGTCAGACTTCGCATGGGCGGCCCCGGTGTCCGCAGGGGAAGCCGCGCCATCGGCCGCAGGGGCTTCGCGGGAGGGCGTGCCGACCTTGACCGAGGGTGTGTCGGTCGCGTCGGCGGTCTGGCATTGGTCGCGACGCGCCGCAGGGCGGACTTCCTGGCCGTTGTTCAGGGCGTACATGCCCGCGGCGCCGGCAGCAAAGGAGATAAGGCAGAACAACAGCGTCAGGGGCAGTGAAACGCGCATGAACGACCTCGGGTCGATGGACTGTCCTTGCTACCGGTCCCCGCGCCGCGCTGTTACGAAAAATCGATGATCGAGGTCAGACCCAGTTGAAGAACAGGTTGCAGGAGTAGAGCACATATGCTGCCAGAAGCATCGCGCCTCCCAGCCGTCCGAGTTTACGCGACCTCCATGCCAGTGCCGGCAGGAGCAAGGCCATCAGGAGCATCACGGGGATGTCCATTTGAAGGGTCTTGGGCTCGATCATGACGGGGGAGATGGCGGCGGAGAGCCCCAGCACAAACAGGATGTTGAAGATGTTGCTGCCCACCACGTTGCCGACGGAGATGTCCGACTGGCCCCGGATCGCCGCGATGATCGACGTGGCGAACTCCGGCAGGCTGGTGCCGACAGCGACGATCGTCAAGCCGATGACTAGCTGAGGTATGCCAAGTCTTTCCGCCAGCGATACCGCGCCTTCAACGAAAAAATAGCCGCCGCCAATCAACGCGCCCAGCCCCACAAGTGCGAGCAGCAGGTTCTTGGTGCGGCTGATCTTTTGGGCCACATCATCGAGCGGTGTTTCGCTGGAACCGGCGTTACGGAAAGTCAGCCAGAGACTGATGAGAAAAAGCCCGAGCAGTACCAACGCCTTCCAGCGTGAAAACTCAAAACCAACGCTCTCACCCAGGGGGCTGGGACCGCCCACGAAGGGCAACAGGCCCAGGGCCACGGAAGCCACCAGCATCATGGGGATGTCGCGCCTGAACAGCTCCTTGGAGACGTCCACCGGGCGAATGATGGCGCAAAGGCCCAGAATCAGACCGATATTGGCGATGTTGCTGCCAATTACGTTGCCCACGGCGATGCCCGAGTTGCCGTCGAGCGCGCCCTTAACGCTGACGGTCAGTTCCGGCGCGCTGGTGCCAAAGGCCACCAGGGTCAAACCGATGATCAAGGGTTTGATGCCGATGGAGAGCGCGAAGTTGCTGGAACCGCGCACCAGCCAGTCAGCCCCCAGGGTCAACACGCCCAGTCCCGCCACCAATTGCACTATGATGATGAACAGTTCCATATCAGGCCTTGAACAGCAACTCGATGTGGGCCCTGCCCGGGGTCAAGTTCAGCGTCTGAAGGCGAATCTGCGATGCGCTTTGTGCCAGATCAGGCCGTGCGGCGGAAACGAGCGCCGTGAAGTTCAGCTTCAGGCGCGCACCCTTGGTGCGCAGGTCTGAAATACTGATGGGCATGCGCGAAAACAGCTTGCCCAGCAGCCCCACCAGCATGTCCGCCAGCGTGCTGGAGAAGGTCAGCGGTTCGTCCACCACGAACGAGACTGCGCTCCCGTCGGCGGCCTGCGAGACGGCGAGTTCCACCAGCTTCATGTGAAAGTGCGTGTCTACCGGCGGGCGCGGCGGCCAGGCCTTGCCCGGCACTTTGACACGCGCCGACAGGGCCACGCTGGAGGTCCCAAAGCCGAAGAACACTTCCGTGACCTGGATTTCCGCCTGCTCGGCAGCGCCAGATTCAATGAAGGCCGCCGCGAATTCCTGGCTGGCCGTGAAGCCCACGGCCGGCTTGTCTGTTCCCTGGCGCTGGGCCAGAGCGCGAACAAAGCGCTGGAAGGCCAGGTTGGCGCGCTCAATCTGTTCAGGCGTGGGGCCCTGTGAGTTCATGCTGGCGCGCAAGCGTAGCTAGCCGGGGCGGCCGCGCAAGCTTGCCCGTCGCCCCACTGCCCGCTAGCCTGACACCTCTCTGACGCCACACACCCGGGGGACGGCCAGATGGGCGATGAACTGATGCAGACGATGCAGGAAGTGGATGCCGCGCCACGCCTCATCATCGAAGTGATGACCAGTTCACTCTCCGGCCGTCGTTTTGCGTTTACGGCCACTGACCTGCGACACGGCGTTCTCCTTGGTCGAGCGAGCGATTGTCACGTGCGTTTTGACCCCGGCAAAGACCTGAAGGTCTCGGGGCACCATTGCCTCATAGACGAGCGCGAGGGGCGCATCACCGTGCGCGACCAGGGCAGCTCCAACGGGGTGTTTCTCAACGATGTGCGCGTGACGGCTTCGGGCGCCGCCGTGCTCAGCGGCAGCAAGCTCTCCCTGGGGCAGGAGGGCGCCATCATGAAGCTTCTGATCGCGGGCCAGCCGGCGGCCCCTTCGCCCAAAGCAGCAACGGCCCCACAGGCTTCTGCTCCGCCGCCGGCATCCCCTGCCGCGCCTGCCGCCGCATCTCCGCCCCCGCCGGTGGCTTCGCCTCCGCGTCAGGCCCAGAGCGCTCCGCCCGAATTCGCGGGACGGGGCATGCCCAGCGTGCAGGCGGACCCCGGACCGCGCCGCGGCGAGGTCAGCTCCATTGACCGCGTTGTGGAGCAGGTGGGCACCAAGGTCGGAGCCGGCGAAAAGACCAAGTATCTGCTCAAGGAAGTGGCCGAGCAACTCGAGGCGCGCCAGCAGAAGAAGAGCGGCGCCCTGGTCACAATTGTCGGAGCGTTATTCCTGCTGTTGCTGGCGGCCGGCGCGACGGTGGGCTGGTACATGCTCAACGAACAGGACAAGGACAAGCGCGACAAGGCCGAGCGTGACACGCACGATCGGGCCCAGGAGCGCGAACTCGAGGCCATGCGCCGCGAGGTCGATGCTATCAAGGCATCCAATGAGGCGGTGGCCAAGATGGCCGCCGACATGGACACCTTCCGTCGCGAGCAGGAACGGCAAATGGAAGAAGTGGCCAAGCGCTACGGCGGCAGCAGCGAAGGCCAGGACGCCCTGCTCAAGCGCTTGAAGGAAGTTGAAGAGAAGTATCAGAAGGACCGAGAGGACCTCGAGAGGCGTTACGAGGAAGAAAAGAAGAAGCGCGAGGAGGAGACGCGCGCCGCGCTTGCCGGCAGCGGCAGGGAGCTTTCAAGCGAGCAGGCGTTCAGGGCCATTGCCGATCGTTACGACGCGTCGGTGTTCATGGTGTTTGTTCAGTTTCCGTTGCTGGACAAAGACGGCAAGCGCGTCTCGATTCAGGAGGGGTCTGGCACCGGCTGGCTGGCGCGCACCTCGGACAACAGGGCCTGGGTGATCACCAACAAGCACGTGATCATGCCCTACCTGTTCAAGGCCGACCTCGCCATTTCCTATGCCCTTCAGGATCTTCACCCGGACCCGGACTTCAGCAATTGGGTGATTGCGTGCTGGCCTTCGGGCAGCAAGCTTCGCGCCGCCGTGGGTTCCAACCAGCTGGATGTCAGTGAGGCCTGGGCCTCCATTCCCGGCAAGAAGCGGGGCGGGCGCGGCTCGCTGGCGGTCAAGGGCTTTGCGGACGATGAATTCGCCCCCAAAGTGCCCGCCGCCGAACTGCTCACGACCTACGGCTTCAAGGCTGACCTGCCCGATGACGTGCTCAAGCGCATTGGCGAGATCCGCGTCCACAAGATGGACACGGCCAACGACCTGTGCGTGATCGAACTCGACCGCCCGGATCGCAAGTTCCTGGCTACGCCGCTTGAGATCGCGACGGATGCGGAACTGGACAAGCTGCACAAGCTCGACCCGGTCATGGCCCTGGGCTATCCCCTGGGCCTGAGCGTGATCAAGAGCGCCACGACAACCACCAGCCCCGCCACAGGGGTGATCCGTTCGTTGCAGCGCGATGCCAGCGCCATCGGCATTTCCGTTCCGATCATGCCGGGCAACTCCGGCGGCCCCCTGATTGACCGCAACGGCAAGGTCATCGGCGTCACGACGCGAGGCTTTGAAGCCACGCTCGCCGAGGCCATTTATGTTGATCACGCGCGGCGCCTGCTGGACAGGTTGGCGCGTTAGGATTGGGCCCGGGTCAGTACCATCTCCACGGCCATGGCCTCCTGGCCCGTGGGCAGGATGTTGTAGTGCGTGATGACCAGGCGTCGCGGGCTCGAAAGCTTGAATACAATGCGCCAGCCCCAATCCGGTCCGCCGCTGGGGTCGGCATAGCTGCCCCTGAGCGAGAACTCGCGCGGCAGGGCCTCGCGGTCCTGGAGCAACGTCATGATGTTGGTGCCATTGTGGGCCGAGTCGGCCCAGCTCATGAGGAACTTGCCGCGCGCCAGGTCGTGGCCGATCTTGGCGTGCCCCAGCATCTTGGTGCCGACAAGCTTGCTGGTGTAGGTGAGAAGAGCGAACCGACCTTCGAGGATGGGGCGGATGGCGGCCTTGATGGGCTGGGTATCGGCCAGTTTGCCGGGCTCAAACCACGTCCGGGCGGTGCCCGTCCAGCGTCCGTGAAGACGAGCCAGCAGGCGGTGGGGGCCGCGCTTGATCGAATCCGCAAAGGATTCCTTGTTCATGGAGAACTCCGCGAAATGAAAGCGCCCCGCCAAGGCGGGGCGCGGCCATAAATGGTGGAGGCGGCGGGAATCGAACCCGCGTGCCGTCAAGATGATGGCGGGGCATCTAGGTGCGTAGCCGCCTGTTTGATCTCGCGTTTGCGCCATCATGCGGCACACGCCGCAAACGCCAGCCGCAGTGAGATCTCACGTCAGGCCCTGAGACTCAGCCCGACGCCAGCCTGTGAGTAGTTTCGCCTTACGGTCCTACAGACACGAACCGCAACGCGCTCGGAGCACTAGTTAGGCTGCGAGAGCATAAGCCGGACTGTTGTCGGCATTTGTGTTGTGCCAGATATTTAACGAGGTCACTGACATCCTCGACACCCTTCCCTGCCACCGGGTCCTCACGGTCGATACCGATCGCCCCCAGCAAAGTTGTCAAAGACACGGCCATTGTAACGGTTTTCCGCCTTTGCGTAATCCCCCGCCGCTTGTGCTAAACTCAAGTTATGGGCGAGCCCGGCGAAACCACGAATTTCCGCAATCCCAAGGACCCCCTGCCGTTTGGCGTGTTTGCTCTCTTCACGCCTGACGAGGCCATGGAGAAGGACCGCCCGCCGCGCCTCAAACGGCGAGGACTGGTCATACTTGTCTGCCTGGCCCTGATGGGGGCAAGCTGGGCCGCGGCGCAATCTGCCGAGTTTGTGGAGAACGTCTACGCTCAGGGGCTGGGGCAGAGCATGGCCAGGGGCCTGGCTTTTGTGTCCGGGTTAGTGCCCACGAGCCTGGCGGAAGTGGTCCTGCTGGCGGCGTGCGTCTACCTTTTATTGCCCGGGTTCGTGGCGGCCCTGCACGTGTTCCAGCGTAAGCGCAGGATTCTCAACGCTATCGCCGGTGGGTTCTTCCGCTTCTGGGCCTTTGCGGCTGTGGTGGCGCTGACGTTCTATCTGGCCTGGGGGTTGAACTACGCGCGGTCTCCCCTGCCTCAGCGCCTGGGATGGAAGGCCGTTGAGACGCCTACTGGGGACGCCGAGTACGCGCGGCAGACGGATGAACTGGCCCGGCTGTGTGCACAGCTCGTGCAGGCTGCCAACGACAACTACATGCAGGCCATGGGCAGCGAGGATTTCGGTCGCCCCAGTTTTCCGCCCGCCGACTCGCTGGCCTTCGAAGATGCGCTGGATCGCGGCTTTGAGCGCGTCCAGAGGCGACTCGCGCTCGAGGAGTCCTTCGCGGTCTCGCGCGGCCGCGCAAAACCCGTGGCCGCCAGCATCCTCATGTGCTACCTGGGCATCGGGGGTTTCTACTTTCCCTGGACGGGCGAGGCCAACTACAACCGCCTGCTGCCGGCCTTCACCCAGCCCCAGATCATCGCACACGAGAAGGCCCATCAGCGCGGCATCACCAGCGAGGACGAGGCGAACTTCCTGGGCTATCTGGCCTGCATTTCGAGCGACGACGCCTACAGCCGCTATTCGGGCTACCTCTTTGGTCAGAGGCAGCTGCTGGCTGAGCTGTACCGGCGGGATGCACCGCGCGCCCAGGCCCTGTTGAAGCAGCGCCTGCCGGGCGTGCAGCGCGACGTGGACTACCTGCGGGCGTGGTGGCAGCAGTACGAGGGGGCGGCGCAGGAGGTGAGCGCCTCGGTCAATGACGCCTACCTGAAGAGCCAGGGCGTGAAGGGCGGCGTCGCCTCCTATGCGGCGAGCCAAAGCCTGATAATCCTGTTTGCGCGCAACAACGGAGACAGCGCGGTGGTTGAGTTGCCTCGCTGACCGGCCCTGAACCCGCCTGACCGCCACCACGGAGAACCAGAGTCTTGCCCATGTCGCTCGCACTCGTTGCCATGTCCGGAGGCGTGGACTCCTCCGTTACGGCGGCTCTGCTCAAGGAGCAGGGGCATGACCTCGTGGGCGTGTTCATGCGCAACGGCGTTCAAAGCGGCGACCACGCCGAGAAGGGCAAGCAGGGCTGCTGCAGCGTGGGCGACTCGATGGACGCCCGCTATGTCGCCCATGAGCTGGGCGCGAAGTTCTACGTGCTCAACTTCTCTGACGAGTTCCGCCTGGTCATTGACTACTTCGTGGCCGAGTACAAGCGTGGCCGCACGCCCAACCCCTGCGCCGTCTGCAATACAGACCTCAAGTTCGGCAAGCTTTACGACTATGCGAAGATGCTCGGTGCCGAGTTCGTGGCCACGGGCCATTACGCTCGCACGGCCTTTCGCGACGGGCGCTACCGGCTCTATCGCGGCCGAGACCACGACAAGGATCAGAGCTACTACCTGTTCGGGCTTACGCAGCGGCAGCTGGCGCTGGCGCGCTTTCCGCTGGGTGAAATGACCAAGGCGCAGGTGCGTGAACTGGCGCGCAAGTTCAAGCTCAAGACGCGCGACAAACCCGAGAGCATGGAGATCTGCTTTGTGCCCGAGGGCGACTATCGCGCGGTCGTGGCGCGGCATGACCCATCTGCCCTGCGGCCCGGACCCATCGTGGACACCCGGGGCCGCCCTCTGGGCGAGCATGGCGGCGTTGCCCAGTTCACCATCGGGCAGAGGCGCGGCATCGGCATCGCCGCCGAGAAGGCCTATTACGTGGTGCGACTTGAGCCCCAGACCAACACGGTGGTGGTGGGCGATGAAGAGGATCTGAGCCTGCAATCTATGAGGGTGGAGCGGTTGAACTGGATTGCGTTGGAGGGGCTCGCGCCCGGCGAGTCGCTGCGCGCTCTGGTCAAGGTCCGCTATCGCCACAGGGGAGCGCCTGCCACGGTGCTTGCGCGGGCGGATGGCACCTGTGATGTGCTGTTTGACGAGCCTGAAAAGGGAGTTTCGCCCGGCCAGTGTGCGGTGTTCTATGCCGCGGCGGGCGAACGGCAATTCGACCCCGAGGAATGCCTGGGCGGCGGCTGGATTGCCTGACTACCTGCCGGGCGCGGGGGGCGCTATGGTGGCTTCGCCGGGGTGGTGTGCGGTGACGCTGGCGAGCAGAGCCAGAAGTTCGGTGTAACTCTTGACCTGGAGCGTTTTTTCGCGGAAGGCCTTGTCCTTGAAGGTCGTGAGAATGTCCCGGTAAAGCTCCAGGGCGGTGTTCTGGTCGTCCTCCGGCGTGAGAATCACGCAGATGATGTGGGCCGGTTCTCCGTCGGGCGAGTCGAAGTCGATGCCCTGCTTGGAAATGCCCATGGCAATCTGGGGTGAAGCCAGGCCCTTGATCCGCGCGTGAGGCAACGCGATGCCGTTGCCAAGGCCTGTCGGTATGAGCCGTTCGCGCTCGATGACGGCATCGGCGGCTTTGGCGAGGTCAACGCCCTTGGCGCCGGAAACCGGCACCAGCTCGAGAATAGCCTTGAAGCGATCGCTGGCGCGGAGTTCCGGAATGAAGCTGCCGGCACCGACCAGTGCCGTGAAGCGCCGCGATTTTTTGCGTTGAAGCAGACGCTGCATGACGGGGCCGGCCAGCATCGACGTGCCCAGGGCCATGACAACAAGTGCCACAAACATGCGGTTGTCGATCAAGCCGGCCTGAAGCGCGAGAAGGCCCAGAATGATTTCCATGGCGCCGCGCGCATTGAGACCAAAGCCGACGGCCCAGCTCTGACGCAGCGGCATTCCGAACAGCCGTGCCGCCACGCCGCTGCCGATGATCTTGCCGGCACAGGCAAGCAGGAACACCACGGCGACCAGAACCCAATCGAAGTAGGCCACGAAATTCACACGCAGGCCGATGCTGGCGAAGAACAGGGGCGCGAAAACGAAGGAGACGAACTGGTCGATGGTCGTGCGGGTGCGCTCGCGCAGGTGCTGGGAGTCCCCCAGTGCCACGCCCACGAGGAACGCGCCGAAGATGGCGTGAACGCCGATCCACTCCGTGAAGGCGGCACCGGCGAGTGTGATCGTCAGCGCGAAACCCAGCACGCCGCCCGGCCAGCTCAAATGGGCCTGCAGCCAGGGCAGCACCGCGTTGATGAGCCAGCGGCCAAGGGTGAGCATGACGGCGGCAAAGCCAAGGGTCAGCAGCGCAGTCTCACCCACTTCAAAGCGATGGCCATGTCCGCCGCCCATCATGCTCAGCACCAGGGCAAAGATGATCCAGCCCACGAGGTCGTTGAAGATGGCCACGGCGACGATCAGCATGCCGATGTCGCTGCGGTACATGCCCAGGTCCAGCAGCGTCTTGGCAATGACCGGCAGTGCGGATATCGACAGTGCAGTTGCCATGAACAGCGCGAAGATGAGATTGCTCGAGTGGTCGGGCTGGCCGTTGGCGGCCCCGAAGTAGAAAACGACAAAGCCGAGGGCGAAGGGCAACAGCGTGCTGCCAACGCCCACGCCGATGGCCACGCGGCCCTGCCGGAACATGGTGGAAAGATCAACTTCCATGCCGGCCACCAGCAGGAAGAGTGAAATGGCAACGGTAGTCAGCGCATCCAGGGCAATGGGCACGCTGCCGGTGGCAGGGAAAAGATAGTGCATGGCGTCCGGGGCCAGGGCCCCCAGCACCGTGGGGCCCAGCACGATGCCGGCCAGCATTTCACCGAGCACGGACGGCTGCCCCAGCTTGCGCACCAGCTCGCCCAGCGCGCGCCCCATGGCCAGAAGGGCGGCCACGGCCAGGAACAACTGCACGATCTCGTCAGGGCTCAGTTTGGCCATGCTGCATCATGGGTAGGAACGGCAAGCCCGTAAGCAAGCGCCACTGTCAAGTTTTCTTTCGATGGATCCCGTCCGGCATGAAGCGGGCGGGCTTGCCGAATTTCACGCTGCTGGGCTTCGGCACGCTGGAGCCGCCGGCCGTTTCGCTCCTATAATCCCTGCCATGCTCATCCTTGGCATCAATGCCCATCACGCCGATGCCGCGGCAGCCCTCTACGCCGATGGCAGGCTGGTCGCGGCCGTGGCCGAGGAGCGGCTCAACCGGGTCAAGCACTGCGCCGGCTTTCCCAGCCTCGCCGTGGCCGAGGTGCTGCGCATCGCCAACGTGAGCCTGTCCGACGTTGACCAGGTCGGCATCGCCCGCGACTCCAAGGCCAACCTCGCCGCCAAGGCCGCCTATGTGCTCAAGCATCTCGGCGGTGTCGGCAAGGTGGCCGGCAAGCGCCTGAGGGATCGCGCCGGGCTGGGAAAACTCGACCAACAGCTCGTGGAGGCCGTGGGACTGCCCCTTTCGGCCCTGAAGTCCAGAGTCAGGCGCGTCGAACACCATCTCTGCCACGCGGCCAGTTCGTTCTTCGCCAGCCCCTTTGAGCGCGCGGCTATCCTGACCCTGGATGGCTTTGGCGACTTCGCCAGTTGCCTCGCTGCCGTGGGAGAGGGATCGGCCATCAGGCCGCTTTGGCGCATCACCTATCCGCACAGCCTGGGAATTCTTTATACGGCCATCTGCCAGTTCATCGGCTATGACCGCTACGGCGACGAAGGCAAGGTCATGGGCCTGGCACCCTACGGTGAGCCGCGCTACATGGCCCTGTTCGAGAAGCTGCTGCGCCTGACGCGTGGCGGGCGCTACGAGCTGGACCTCCGTTACTTCAACCACCACACCCAGGGAGTGGAAACTGGGGTGGACGAGCGCGGCAGCCCGCACTTTGATCATCTGTTCACGGCCAAACTTGAGGCAGAGCTGGGCAAGCCTCGTCCCCGTGGTCCCGCGGATACCATCACCCAGCGCGAGCGGGACATCGCGGCCAGCCTCCAGCGGCGCCTGGAGCAGGCCTTTGTGCACGTGGTCAGCGCCCTGCACGCCAAGACCGGTTGCACCGACCTCTGCCTCGCGGGAGGCGTAGCTCTGAACTCCGTGGCCAACGGCAAACTCCTGAAGGAAACCCCGATTCGCCGCATCTACGTGCAGCCGGCGGCAGGCGATGACGGCACGGCCGCAGGCGTGGCCAGTTGGCTGAGCGTCAGAGCCTCGCAGCCGCGCTTTGAAATGCGCCATGGCGCCTGGGGCTCGCGCTTTTCGGAGCAGGAAATCGCACGCGCCGTCAGTGACTTCCTGCAGTCGGGGCGGGGGGAGCCGTCACGCGTGGCGCGACTGGAGGAACCGGAGCTGTTGCGAGAGACGGCGGCCGAGATTGCCAAGGGCAAAGTCGTGGGCTGGTTTCAGGGGGCCATGGAATGGGGACCCCGCGCCCTGGGCCAGCGCAGCATTCTGGCCCATCCGGGCCATCCCGGCATGAAGGCCTTGCTGAACGCCCGCATCAAGCACCGTGAACCGTTCCGGCCCTTCGCCCCCAGTGTGATTGCCGAGCGCCAGAGCGAGTACTTTGACAGCGGCCACGACTCGCCCTTCATGCTCATGGTGTATGGAACGCGCCCCGAAAAACGGTCAGAACTCAGCGCCGTGGACCATGTAGACCACACAGGCCGGGTTCAGACGGTGCACAAGTCCGACCTGCCGCTCTACCACGGGCTGATTTCGGAATTCGGGCGCCAGACCGGAACATGGGTACTGCTGAACACCAGTTTCAATGAAAACGAGCCGATTGTATGCACGCCGGCGCAGGCGCTGGACTGCTTTGCGCGTACGCAAATGGACGCCGTCGTCCTCGGCAGCCACCTGATTAAGCGCGGGATTCATGCTACAAGTGTCTCTGCCGCATCCTCTGTGCAGGTGGGTCATGGCCGGTGAACTTGACACCCGCTTCCTGGACGAGCGCCCCGAAGAGCGCCTGGAAGAGGCCATGCTCCATGAGCGGCTGGCAACCCAGATCCGTGCCTACGGGCGCGAGATCGCCCTGGCTTGTGTAACGCTTTGTCTGTTGGGCATGCTCGCCGTGCTTGTCGCCTATCTGGGCCGCTTCAACATGGGGCTTTCGACACCGGGCTCGGCGACGCTGGTCAGCGGCCAGGGGACCACGGTGGCCACCCAGAACCGTGTGGATTTCACCAGCCTTATCGTAGGCTTTGCCACCACCTGCTTTGCCGCGAACATCGTGGTGTTCGGCGGCGCCGTCTTTCAATTGCGCCGTCTGGTACCCGCCTCGGCCTGGACCATTTCGCTTACAGCTTGTGCCAGCGCGGCAGCCCTGCTGATGCTCACCTTCGGATCGTGATGCCCGACCTCACCCCCCATTTACCTCTGTTGGCCGGTATCGGCGCCGCGGCAGCCACGGTGTTGAGCGTGGGCGGCGCCATGAGGCGGCTGGCATGGCGCGTGGGCATGGTCGATGTTCCCAAGCTTCGCGGCGTACACGGAGACACCGTGGCCCGCTCGGGTGGCCTGACCGTGGCCGCCGGCCTGCTCGTGGCTTTGCTGGCCGAGCAGCTGGTGGCGCAGGGGCTGGGCTCTGAGGGCCATCTGGAACGTCTCGACCACGTCTATCTGCTGTTGCCGGCCTTCGCTCTCCTGGCACTGGGTGCCCTGGACGATATTCGCGGTATCGCGCCCCTGACCAAGCTGGGAGTCCAGGCGCTGGCCGCGCTCTGGGCCTGGGCCCTGGGATTCTCTTTCGATTCCCTGGCGCTCTTTGGGCTGCCGGAGGTTCAGACCGGCGTTCTTTCGTTGCCCCTCACTCTCTTGTTTATCGTCGCGTTGACCAACGCCTTCAACCTGATTGACGGCATTGACGGTCTGTGCGCGGGGCTGGGCTTCATCTCGCTCACGGGTATTGCCGCCTTTGGTTGGCTGGCGGGCCAGGCCGATGCCGCTCTGGCTTTGCCCCTTGCTGCGGCATGTCTGGCCTTTGTTCGGTGGAACCTGGCCCGTCCACGATCGTTCCTGGGAGATTCTGGCAGCACTTTCATAGGGTTTGTTTCGGCGGCGCTGGCTCTCAAGGCCGTGCGGACACCCCAAGGCGCCCTGGATTTGGCGCCCCTGTTCCTGCTCTTGTCGCTGCCGGTGGTGGACGTCACGACGGTGTTCTTCCGACGTCTCTTGCAGGGGCGCAGCCCCATTCGGCCCGATCGCGGGCATATTCACCACGTGGCGCTCTGGATCTTTGACGGCGGCTCGCGCCGCGCGGCGGCCGTGCTGCTGCTCATGGCGTCTATCTCGGCGGCGGCGGCCTGGCTCTGCGGGTGGGAACCCATGTTTACCGCTGCCGCCCTGGCCCTGCCTCTGGGTCTGTATGGGGCGATCTATTATCTCGGCGGCTATCTTTCCCTGCGCAACCTGCTTGCCGCCGGCCCCGCCACCGATATCGCGGAGGCACTGGCATCTGCCGAGGGCGCCAATCCGCAATCGGCGTTGTCCGACCCGCAGTTGCTGCGCCTGCTCGAGTTGCTGGAGCTGAGCTCTTTGACGCTCTACGACGGCGACGGTGTGCGACGCTGGAAGCTGGGGGCTGATCGCGACAGTCACCACGCACTGGAAGTGCCCCTTTACGCCGGCGGGCGAGTCAAGTGCGGCTGGCTTGTACTCAAGAGTCCAAGCCGCCGGCGCTCGGCTTTGGCCTTTGCCGCTCACTTGATTCTGCCGCTTTACCCCCTGTTCATGGATGCCCTCGCCGCTGAACCACCGGAAGTGGAGGGCGCTCCCGGCCGCACTACGCGCCGCATTGCCGAGCGTTCGCGCCGTCTAGCCTGATGCGGCAGGGCGCAGCGGGCGGCAATTTGCTTCAATGTCTCCATGCCCATTGGCGTTGACTTTGGCGGCACGCGCATCAAGGCCGGCCGTGTTGAAGACGGCCGGGTGAAGTCACACGCCGCCGTTGACACGCCCCGCGATCCCGCGGCCGTGCTGGATGCCATTGCCGCGCTCGTTAGAGAACTCGAAGCCGAGCCCGGCAGTCTGGGCCTGTGCATTCCCGGCGAGGTGAACGAGCGCGGCGAGTGCTGGCGACTACCCAACGTGCCGGGATTTGACGGCATGAACATCGCGCGAGAGCTGATGAAGCGCCTGGGTTGCCCTGTGGCCGTCGAGAATGATGCCACGGCCGCTGCTCTGGCTGAACGTATGTATGGGCACGGTCTGCGCGAGCGCAGCTTCCTGCTGGTGACCCTGGGAACCGGTACGGGCGGGGGGCTATGCCTTGACGGCACGGTCAGGCGCGGGCGCCACGGCTTTGCGGGTGAAATCGGACACGTGCTGGTGGACAGCGCTTCAAGCGCCTGGCCCTGCGGTTGCGGCGCGCGGGGCTGCATGGAGAGCTACGCGGGAACGGCAGGCATTCTGCGCAAGTACCACGAACGGGGCGGGCAGGGGCACGATGTGGAGGCCGTGGCGCGAAGTGCCCGCCAGGGCGATTCCGCGGGCGTTGAGGCGCTGGCCATGGCAGGGCGTGCCTTGGGCCTGGGACTGGGCAGCATCCAGAACACGCTGGACCTTGACGCTGTGGTCTTCAGTGGCGGAGTGAGCGCGAGTTTTGACCTGATACGTCCCGCTATTGAAGCGGCCCTGAAAGAGCGCGCCTTTGCCCCGCCCCTGGCGCAGGTGAAGCTGCTGGTCAGCGCGCTGGGCAACGACGCGGGCATCATCGGCGCCACCCTGCTGCCTCAGGTCGCGCTCAATGAATAGAGGCCCAGAGCGCCAAGCCCTACCTGTGAGGCGGCCGGCTGGCTAGAACATTGCCATGGGCGACTTGAAGATGGTGTGGGTGGACCTGGAAATGACGGGACTGGACGTTGACAGTTGCGTCATTCTTGAAGTGGGCTGCATCGTCACGGGCGACGACCTGAAGCCCCTGGCCGAGTATGGCGCGGCAGTACAACAGCCGCCCGAGGCCCTCGCCGGAATGAACGACTTCGTGCGGGACATGCACACACGAAGCGGCCTGCTGCGGCGCGTGCAGGAGTCCTCTGTTACCCTGGATCAGGCCGAGCAGGCCGTGCTGGACATCGTCATGAAGTACGCCAAACCCCGTGAAGCGGTGATGGCCGGCAACTCCATTCACCAGGACCGCCGCTTCCTGGCCCGATACATGCCGCGCCTGGACGCCTACCTGCACTATCGCCAGGTGGATGTGTCGTCGCTGAAGGTGCTGGCCAATGCCTGGTACCCGAACTTGCCGAAGTTCGAGAAGAAGAAGGAACACACGGCCGTGAGCGACATCCGCGAGAGCCTGGCGGAACTCAAGTACTACCGCGACCACCTGTTCAAACCCTGACGCTCCGCCTCAGGTCCCATTCAACGGCGCTTTGCGGGCTCAAGGCCGGACACGTCGAACTCGACCACGGCCTCGGACTCCAATTCGGTCAAGGCCGCCTGCGCGGAAACAGGCCGGCCGCCGGATTCGCCCGGCGCGACAGCAACGAGGTACGTTCGCAGCGGGAGGCGCTCGAACACCACCTCGCGCGTGGTGACGGACAATTCCATGCGGATGGCGGCGCCGCGCGGCTGACCGACGTGGACTATGTAGGTCATGCCTTCGCGCATACCCGTCAACCTGACGATGATCTTGCCCGCGGCCGGCCTGAGCTTGACCAGGCCCAGATCACGAGTCTCCCCGGGCATGAGCACCAGCTCGAAGTAACAGGGTTCGTGATGCGGGGCATCCACCACAAATCGCCGCAGCCCCGGCCTGACACCGGTCAGCCTGGCACGCCCCCCTGCGTCGGCCAGCGCGAGCATGCCCGGCTGGTCGGACGCGCTGATCCAATCCGGCAGGCAGCTTTGATCAAATCGGGAAAGCACGGCGCCGCGTTTGGCACCGGGAACGCTGATGGGGTGACCCTGTTCATTGACGATGGTGGCGGTCACGGTGGCGGGCTGATAGGGGTCGGGCGTCAGGCGAGTCGCCCGTTGAGCTTCGACTATGAATGGTTCGGATTCCCACAGCGTGTCGCCGATGATGCGCAACACGTACTCCCCCGGCGCAATGGGGCCGGAACGCCAGATGGCGCCGGTGCGACTCCCGTGGCTGCCTCCGTCGACTTCCAAGTTCTGACCTTTGGCGGTGATGGCGATGCGCTGCCCCTTCGGGGGATAGCCATTGAAGTCGATCTCCACGGCTCCGTTCTGGTTGCCGGGGTCTTTGCGCAGTGTGACGATGACGGTCTGATCCCGCACGATGGTGGACGCCTCAACCGTGACGCTCTGGGCCGGATATCCCAGCACGGTGGCATGGGCGAATACCTCAAGGTTGGCGCCTTTGGGCAGGCTCTGCACCGAGACGGCGTCCTGTCCGTTGGAGTGAAACATCCGGCGGTAAAGCAATTCGCCGGCCTGGTCATGGGAACTGACGGTGATGCCTCCCTTGAAGGCGACGCCGTCTTCGAGAAGGACCATGAGGCGAAAAGACAGGGCTTCCCGGGCGCGAATCGTCAACTCATGGCCGGGCGAGATGAGGTGTTCGCGAGGCAGCCACCAGTCCGGGCTGAGTGATTCCAGTGTCAAACGACCGGGTCCCTTCACCGGCAGCGCGAAGCGTCCTTCATCGTCAGTGGCTGTTTCCGCTTCGCGATCGCCGGATGCCGCCGGACACAGCCACCGACAGCGCAGACTGCGAAGGGATTCTCCACTGGGCCCGATAATCCGGATGGTCGCGCTGGCTTGGGGTGGAGGCTGCTGCGCCTCCGGGCGTTGGCCGCCTTGCCCCTTGCACGCCGGCCCCGGCTCCTGGCTTGAAGCAGACGTGCCGGGTCTATGGTCAGTGCGGCCATTGGAGTCTTCTACGGAGCTGTTACCGCAGCGGTGACGCGGGCGCTCTTGTTCCAAGCGCCAAAGCCCGACAACCCCGACTGCCAGGAGCGCCAGCAAGGTTATCCAAACCGCTGTGTTGCGTCGCGTTCGCATCGGCTACCTGAACACTCTGCTTTCCACCAAGGTCGAGCCGTCGAAGGCCATCACATGCACGGCCCAAGGTGCGCAGTCCGGGTTGCCTGCGTCCGTTTGCTTGGCAGCGGCGTTCATGAAGGGGTAGGGGTCGGTCGTGGCGAACTGAAACTTGAGGTCGCATCCGCTACCCGTGGAATAGGCAAAGCTGATATCCTGCTGGGTCGCCGCACCGTTCCAGTCTGCTTGGCACGGCTTCAAGAGGATACGGACCTGCGGGTAGTCAGCGAAGCCCCTTCGCTCACCACCCACTTCCATAATACGCTGCTGACCTGAAGCGTCCGTGCCCAGGTCCAGGCCGTAGAACTCGACGGGCGCGTCAGGATCAAGCACTTGATTGAGCTCAACACTGCTGCCCGTCCAACGGCTCCACGTACCGTCCATAATCAAACTAGCATCGGCCCTGACCTGCATGTGCCCGCCAAAACCCGCCAGTTG
>ERZ761602.1940-NODE-1940-length-34882-cov-11.421914_pt1 | contig 34882 bp, 30 predicted proteins | sample MGYA00512165_ERZ761602 | MGnify/ENA primary metagenome ERZ761602 (study PRJEB28899, sample SAMN02445085) | bioreactor sludge metagenome | biome: EBPR sludge; isolation source: Thorneside wastewater treatment plant | place: Australia: Brisbane, Thorneside...
GATGGTGCCGACGTTCACGTGCGGCTTGGTGCGCTCAAACTTGCTCTTGGACATGTGCGGCCTCTAATACGTGCGCTAAAGTGACTGTTGCTTTGAGATGGTGCCCGCGACTGGAATCGAACCAGCGACCTCCTCCTTACCAAGGAGGTGCTCTACCGACTGAGCTACACGGGCGTAAACGGTATTTTCTTCCGGCTCGGTTACGCGGTTGGAGCGGGAAACGGGAATCGAACCCGTGTCATCAGCTTGGAAGGCTGAGGTTCTACCATTGAACTACTCCCGCCTTGCTTCCTGCTAAAACAACCGAACCTGGTGGAGGGAGGTGGATTCGAACCACCGAAGGCAGTGCCAGCTGATTTACAGTCAGCCCCCTTTGGCCGCTTGGGTATCCCTCCGCGACGGAGCCCACTATTGTGTTTTCGATGGCATGCCTTTGTCAACGGGTCCGGAAGCAAAAACTTTGCCCGGTTGAGGGGCGTTCAGGTGGGAGGAGAGCGGCTGTTGGTGTTGGTTGTTGGCGTTGGCAGCCAAAGCGGGGCACGGGGCACTGGAAGGCTGGCACTCCAGCGCTTTGGTAGGTCCAGACTTGTCTGGACGCTTTTACTTTGACCAGGCAAGAGCGTCCAGACAAGTCTGGACCCACAAAAGCCTACAACATTCCGCCAACGCGCTCGGACCAACAACCAACAACCAACAACCAACACCAACTTCTACCCTTCCACCACCACGCGCAACTCGCGCGGCAGGGCAAAAACCATGTTCTCACGCACGCCCTTGAGTTCGCGCACTTCGCCGTGACCCAGTAGCCGCAGGCGCTCAACCACGCCCTGCACCAGGCTCTCGGGCGCTGATGCTCCGGCGGTGACGCCCACACGGCGCGCGCCTTCCAGCCATTCGGGCCGGATGTCGTCGGCGCCGTCGATCAGGTACGCGGCGATCCCGTTACGCTCCGCGAGCTCGCGCAGACGGTTTGAGTTCGAGCTGTTGGGCGAACCCACCACCAGCACCCGATCGCATTGCTGCGCCAGTTCGCGCACCGCATCCTGGCGATTCTGTGTGGCGTAGCAGATGTCGTCATGGCGCGGCCCCTGGATCTGCGGGAAGCGCTGGCGCAGCGCCGCGATGATCTCCAGCGTTTCGTCGACCGAGAGCGTCGTCTGCGTCGTGTAAGCCAGGTGTTCGGGCTGGCCGACCTGGATGCTCCAGACATCCGCGACGGTTTCGACCAACTGGATGGATCCACCACCACGTTCGCGGTCCCACTGGCCGAGCGTGCCCTCGACTTCCGGATGCCCCGCATGACCGATCAGCACCATGTCGCGACCGGCGCGGCAGTGCCGCGACACTTCCATGTGTACCTTGGTCACCAGCGGACAAGTGGCATCGAACACACGGAAGCCGCGCGCGTCCGCTTCGGCGCGCACCGCCTGCGACACACCATGCGCGCTGAAGATCACGGTGGCGTCGCGAGGCACCTCATGCAGCTCCTCGATGAAAACAGCACCGCGCGCGCGCAAGGACTCGACCACGAAACGGTTGTGCACCACCTCGTGGCGCACATAGATCGGCGCCCCGAACAAATCGAGCGCGCGCTCGACGATGTCGATGGCGCGGTCGACGCCGGCGCAGAAGCCGCGGGGGTTGGCGAGCAGGACGTCCATGGGAGCAGTGAGTAGTAAGTAGTAAGTGGTGAGTGGCAGAAGCGGCGGGAATTGCCGCGAGGTCGTCATTGCGAGCGGAGCGAAGCAATCCAGCGCCTATGCTCCTGGAGGTCCTGAGGCAAGTACGCAACGTCTCTGGATTGCTTCGTCGGTGCGCTCATCGCAATGACAGAGTTCAAGGCTCGTGCGCAGCTTCGCACCGAAGCAGGCAACTCGCAATGACGTCAGGATTTCACGCCGAGTGCCGCGCCCCTCCTTTCCCAAACATCTCATACGCGATCAACATCACGATGCCCACGGTAATCCCGGAATCGGCAACGTTGAACGCCGGCCAGTGCCAAGTGCCGTAATACACATCAACAAAATCAATGACGTAACCGAGGCGCGCGCGGTCGATCAGGTTGCCGATGGCGCCGCCGATCAATAGCGCCAGCGGCAGACACAGCACCCACTCGCGCCGGGCGGTGCGTCGCAGCCACTCGACGAGGACAATGGTGACAACACTGGCCACGACCAGGAAGAACCATCGCTGCCAGCCGCCGTGGTCGCTCAGGAAGCTGAATGCACCACCCTCATTGTGGACCAGCGTCCAGTTGAGTCCGGGCAGCACCGGCACCGGCTTCAGGTAGTCGAGCGCTGCGACCGCGATCAGCTTGGTCCACTGGTCGAGGATGATGACCAGCCCCGACAGCAGCAGCCAGATCAGACCGCCGCGACCGGCCTGGTCAGAACCAGAGACGGCTTTCACCGGGTCCCTCGACATTCTCCACACAGCGGCCGCACAGCGACGGATGTACAACGTGCGCGCCGACATCGTCGCGATGGTGCCAGCAGCGGGCGCACTTTTCAGCTTCGCTGACGCGCGCAACGAAGCGGATGGCACCGCCCTCGATCTGCGCGGCGTCGTCCGGAGCGGGGGTTGTGTGCACGTGCACGGCAGACACCATCAACAGGAATCGCAATTCGGGGAAGGCGTCGGAGAGTCCACCCATCGCCGTCGTGCTGACGTAAAGATCGATCTCGGCATCCAGTCCCGAGCCGATGCGTTTGTCCTTGCGCAGGGGCTCCAGCGCCAGATTGATCGCCTCGCGCAGCGCCAACAGGCGCTCCCACTGGGCGGCGCCCAGGCGACCGTTGTCGGCCAGCGGCGCCAGCCCGTCGTACCAGGTCTCGAACAGCGGCGAGGCAACCTCGCGCGCCGGCAGGAAGCGCCAGATCTCATCGGCCGTGAAGCTCAGGATCGGCGCCATCCAGCGCACCATCGCCTCGGCCACGTGGTACATCGCCGTCTGCCCGGAACGCCGCGCGCGCGAGTCCTCGCGCAGCGTGTACATGCGGTCCTTCAGCACATCGAGATAAATCGCGCCCAGTTGCACGCTGCAGAAGGTGTGCAGTTCCTGGTAGATCTGGTGGAACTGGTAGTCGTCGTAGCTCTTGATCACACGCTGCTGCAGTTGCCAGGCCTGATCGACGATCCACTGGTCGAACGGCAGCAGATCGGCATGAGCGACCCGATGGCGCGTGGGATCGAAGCCATTCAGGTTGGCGAGCAGGTAACGGCAGGTGTTGCGGATGCGCCGGTAGGATTCGGAGACCCGCTTAAGGATCTCGTCCGACACACTCATTTCTGCGCGATAGTCGGTCGCCGCAACCCACAGCCGCAACACATCCGCGCCGAGAGTCTTCATCACCTGCTGCGGCGCGACCACATTGCCGGCCGACTTGCTCATCTTCTTGCCCTCGGCATCGACCGTGAAGCCGTGCGTCAGCACCTGCCGGTAAGGCGCGCTGCCACGCATCGCGGTGCTGGTCAGCAGCGCCGACTGGAACCAGCCGCGGTGCTGATCGGAGCCTTCGAGGTACAGATCGGCGGGCACGCCGGCCAGCTCCGGTCGCGCATCGACGACGCAGGCGTGGCTGACGCCAGAGTCGAACCAGACATCGAGAATGTCGCTGACCTTGTCGTACTGGTCGGCCTCGTCGCCGAGCAATTCACGCGGGTCGAGATCGAACCAGGCGTCGACGCCACCCTGCTCGATGCGCTCCGCCACCTGCAGCATCAGCTCGACCGAGCGCGGGTGCGGCGCCTGATGGGTCTTGTCGACGAACAGCGCGATCGGCACGCCCCAGGTGCGCTGGCGCGAGATGCACCAGTCGGGTCGCCCGGAAATCATGCCCTGGATGCGCTCCTTGCCCCAGTCGGGTACCCAGCGCACACCGTCGATCGCCGCCATCGCCTGGTCGCGCAGCCCTGCAGTTTCCATGCTGATGAACCACTGCGGCGTGGCACGGAAGATGGTCGGCGTCTTGTGCCGCCAGCAATGGGCGACGCTGTGGTCGCTGTCGAAACTGGCGAGCAAGCGGCCCAGCGACGCCAGGTGCTCGACGATGCGCGGATTGGCCTCGGTGATTTTCAACCCGCCAAACAAGGGCAGATCGGCGGCGTAACGTCCATCGCCCTGCACCGGATTGATGACTTCGTCCGAATAGCGCTTCAGTGCCTGGAAGTCCTCGACGCCATAAGCCGGCGAGGTATGCACCAGACCGGTGCCGTCGGTGTCGCTGACGTGCTCGCCGAGGATCATCAGCGAGATGCGGTCGTAGAACGGGTGGCGCACATTGCAGTGCTCCAGTGTCTTGCCGACACAGCGCGCGATCACTTCGCCAGTGAGCTTGAAGCGCTTGAGGCAGCGTTCGACCAGCGCATCAGCGATCACCAGATGGCCGCGCTCGGTGCGCACCAGCGCGTAATCGAGGTCCGGATTGACCGCGACCGCCTGATTCGACGGCAGCGTCCACGGCGTGGTGGTCCAGATCACCGCCATTGCGTCGTCGACCGGCGCGCCCAGCCCGAACACCTGCGCCAACGCCGCGCCGTCGACAAACGGCAGACCGACGTCGATCGCCGGATCGACCTTGTTGGCGTATTCGATCTCCGCCTCCGCCAGCGCGCTGCGGCAGTCGAAACACCAGTGCACCGGCTTGAATCCTCGAACGACATGACCGCGTTCGACGATCTTCGCCAGCGCACGCAGCATGTCGGCTTCGTACTTGAAATCCATCGTCCGATAAGGCTGCTCCCAGGCACCGAGCACGCCGAGACGCTTGAAGTCGACGCGTTGGCGCTCGATCTGCTCGGCGGCGTACTTGCGGCACTCGGCGCGGAACTGGCGCGCATCGACCTTGTGACCGACCTTGCCGACCTTCTTTTCGACGGCGACTTCGATTGGCAACCCGTGGCAGTCCCACCCCGGCACGTACGGCGCGCGGTAGCCGGACAGCAGCTTCGACTTGACCACGATGTCCTTGAGGATCTTGTTGACGGCGTGGCCGATATGGATGTCGCCGTTGGCGTATGGCGGGCCATCGTGCAGCACGAAAACCGGGCGATCGGCCGCGGCCGCTTGCAGAGCGGCATACCGCTGTTCGTTCTCCCACGCCGCCAGCATCGCCGGTTCGCGATTGGCGAGGTCCGCCTTCATCGCAAAATCGGTGGTCGGCAGCGAGAGCGTCTGCTTGTAATCGGTCTGCTTGTCATCAGTCACGCGGGGTTTGCTCCGAGCAAACGAAGGGCTTCGTCGGCATCGCGACGAATCTGCTCAACCAGGGAATCGAGGTCCGGAAAATGCCACTCGTCCCGCTGCTTCGCAATGAAGTCGATAGTGAGGCGTTTCCCGTAGAGATCGCCATCGAAATCGAACAAATGCACTTCCAGCAGCAGTTCCTTGCCACCCACTGCCGGCCGGTAACCGAGGCTGGCGACGCCCGGATGCCGGCTCAGGCCTGCACCATCAACGCGCACCGCGAAGATGCCGCCGAAGCCCATCGAGTTCTGCGGCCAGCGCAGGTTGGCCGTGGGAAAGCCGAGCTGACGGCCAAGTTGCTGGCCGCGCACGACACGCCCGCCATAGGTGTAACGACGACCGAGCGCGTGCTCGGCGGCATCGAACTCCGAAGCCAGCAACTCCTCGCGGATGCGCGAGGAGCTGATGCGTTCGCCGTCGGCGGTGCGCGCGGCGACCTCGCGTGCATCGAATCCCGAGCGCGATCCGCTCGACTGCAGCACTTCCAGATCGCCGGCCCGCCCATGGCCGAAGCGAAACCCGGGTCCGACCCAGACCTCGCGCGCGCGCAGGCGCCGCACCAGCACCTGATCGATGAAATCCTCGGCCGAAGTGCCGGCCAGAGCATCGTTGAAGCGCAGGCTGAGCAAGTGATCGATGCCGAAAGCACGGATGCGCTCGACGCGCTCGCGCGCCGGTGTCAGGCGCAACAAGGGCGCGCGCGCAAAGTGCTGCCGCGGCAACGGCTCGAAGGTCACCACGACGGCCGGCAGGCCGAGCGCATCGGCACGCGCGCGCAACTGGCTGAGCAAGGACTGGTGGCCGAGATGGACACCATCGAAGGCGCCGATCGCGACCACGCTGCCTTGCGGCGTCAGCGTCGCGCCGGGACTGTCTCGACTGAGAAGCATGATGCAGTGCGGCAAAAAACGCGGAGTATAGCGATCACGGTGCCCGCAACCCTGCTTTGCTCGCACCTGAGCGCGCCCATTCTCTCCATGAACCGACCGGCGTAGGTTGGGCTGAGCGCCAGCATGCCCAACAATTGCGGCGGGTGTTGGGCACGCTGGCGCTTAGCCCAACCTACGGTTCATGGGCGTGTACATTTCCGGAAAAGAAAACGAAACTGGCAACGAACTTTGGACGACGCGAGGCCGCAGGCTGTCAATTGGGACGCAAAGGACGCAAAGTAAATCAAAAGCTTCGGAAGGGATACAGACTCCCTGGATATGCTGATTTCGCGTCCTTTGCGCACCTTCGCGTCTTTGCGTCCCGAATCCGGGGCCCGCTCAACGCGCAGTCTTGGAAAACTCTTTAAATCAATATTTTACGTCGATATCATTGAGGGATAGCCGACGCTGCCAGGTCACATCACCGGGCTGCGGTCGCGCAAATGGCGCGGCCGCAATCCGGCCGCGAGTGCGGTGAGCAGGTAGGCCGCGCCTGCGGCTGCGACGACCGACGTCAGCCACGCCAGGCGCCACGGCGCCGACAGCGAGGGCAATGCCGGCAATTGCCGCGGCAGCCACCAGAGCACCAGCACCGTGGCAACACTGGCCAGCAACAGCGACAGCGCATAGCGACGCCAGCCGTTGGCCGGCCGGTAACTACCCGATCGCCGCAGCCACAGCAACAGCAGACCCATGTTGACGTAACCCGCCAGCGCGCTCGACAACGCCAAGCCGGCATGCGCCCCCGGCACGTCGAACCAGAGCCAGAGGCCGACGAAGATCGCGTTCATCAGCATGCTGGAAACCATGCTGGCGATACCGGCCTTGACCGGCGTTGCGGTGTCCTGGCGCGCGTAGAAGGCAGGCGCCAGCACCTTCACCGCGATGAAGGCGGGCAACCCGAGCGACAGGGCCGCGAGGCTCAGCGCCGACATCTGCGCGTCGAGCGCGCTGAAGCGGCCGTATCCGAACAGAGTCCAGAACATCGGCTCGGCGAGCAACATCAGCATCAACGCTGCCGGCAGCGCGATGAAAAGTCCAAGGCGCAGACCCCAGTCGACCGACGCGGTGAAGCCGGCGGGATCGTCGGCGGCGTGCTTGCCGGACAGGTGCGGCAGGATCACCGTGCCCAGCGCCACACCGAAGATGCCGAGCGGGAATTCGAGCAGGCGATCGGTGTAGTACAACCAGGTCACGCTGCCGGTGACCAGGAACGAGGCAATCAGCGTGTCGATCAACAGGTTGATCTGCGCCACCGAGGAGCCGAACAGCGTCGGGATCATCAGTTTCAGCACCTTGCGCACGCCGCTGTCGTGCCAGCCCCATCGTGGCCGCGGCAACAGCCCCAGGCGTTTCAGTCCCGGCAACTGCATCAAGAGCTGCAGCACGCCGCCGATGAACACGCCCCACGCCAGCGCCTTGACCGGCTCGGCGAAGAACGGCGCCAACCATATCGCCGACGCGATCAGCGCCAGGTTGAGCAATACCGGGGACAGCGCCGGCAGCGCGAAGCGGCTGAAGCTGTTGAGGATGCCGCCGGCAAAACCCGCCAGCGAAATCAACAGGATGTACGGAAAAGTGATGCGCAGCATGTCCGCCGTCAACTGGAACTTCTGGGGGTCGGCGATAAACCCCGGCGCGAACAACCCAACCAGCGCCGGCGCGGCAAACAGACCGAGCGCCACCACGATCAGCAGGATCGCCGCCAGCGTGCCGCAGACGTGGTCGATGAAATCCCGCAGTTCCTTGGGATCGCCGCGCTTCTTGTACTCGGCCAGCACCGGCACGAAGGCCAGCGAGAACGAGCCCTCGGCAAACAGCCGGCGCATGAAGTTGGGGATGCGGAAGGCTACGTAGAAGGCGTCGGTCGCCAGGCTGGCGCCAAACTTCTGCGCAAACACCAGGTCGCGCAGGAAACCGAGCACGCGCGAGAGCAGCGTCATCGAGCTGACGATGGCGGTGGAGCGAAGCAGTTTCACAGTCACCCGATAGCGGCTGGCGAAGGCGCGAGTCTAGACATGCTCGAGGCGGCGTCGACGCCAGGCAACCGACTTGCCCTCAGGCTGCCGCCTTTTGCCTGCAGCGCCTGACGAAAGAAATTTCCAGCCAGGTGATCGCTGGCGCTGGCAAACATCGTTCCTTGATCCCGACGCAAATTTTCGAGATCCAGTGATGCCCGCGTTCATCAGTCTCACCCTCGCCGCGCTGTTGGCGGCACCTGCTGCACCCGCCAGCCCCGATCGTTTTGCCTTGACAGGCGCGTTGACGGAAGCGCCCTCGACTTCAGCCGATGCGCGATTCCAGATCGAGGCGAGCGCCCGTCTCGATGCATCGCTCGCCTCGGGTGGCAACGGCCGCTTCGCCCTGAAGTCGATCAATGGATCGGTCGGCTGCGACGCAACCAACGACATTTTCCGCAATGGCTTTGAATAACCAGGACGTCTGATCCATGACCACGAAATCGATGCTTACGTGCCCACGCAAACTGCTGGTGTTGTCGCTGCTGCTCACGTTTGGCTCTGCCGCGTCGGCCGCGCCGATGCGCTATCAGGGCCAGTTGAACGACGGTGGAAAACCGGCGAACGGCCAGTACGACCTGCAGATCAGTCTGTACAACGCCGCCAGCGAGGGTGGGCTGCTCGGCTATCCGACGACGCTGGAGAACGTCGCGGTGATCAATGGCCAGTTCCAGGTCGAACTGGAAGCGCCGGCAACGGCGCAGAACACTGAGGCCTGGCTGCAGGCGGCCGTGCGCGACAGCGCCAGCGGCGCCGCGTTCACCGAGATCAACGGCCGCGAAAAGGTCACGCTGGCCCCTCTGATCGGCGCCTGCTGGAGCACCACCGGCGACACCGGCAGCAACCCGGCGATCAACTTTCTCGGCAACAGCGACAACCAGACACTGGTGTTGAGCTCACCCTTTGGCGTGCGCATCAACCAGCCGGGGCAGATCGGTGGTGGAGCAGATCTGGTGGTGAATGCACGACCGACCAGCGGCGATGCCGACTCCGATCTCAATCTGGTTTCGCGCAGCGGCAAGACCGCGGGTATCTACGTGCGCGACAGCAATGGAAACCTGGTGCTGGGCACAACCACACCAGCGTCCAACCTGGAATTCTTCACCAATATTCCCGCCGCGACGCAGAACGATGGTCGGCCGGTGGCGGTGTTCGACGGACGCCTGCGCTCGCAGGCGGTGGGCACCGGCGCCTCGGACACCAGCGGCGGCCTGTGGTTCGACGATGAATCCCCGCAGCGTTCGTATGTCGGCCGTGGCATCAACAGCACCAACTGGACCGGAATCTTTGCCGATGGTGCATGGCGCATGGTGGTGAACGACAACGGCGGTGTGCTGTTCAACACCGTCACACCACCGCCCGTGCAGGCTAATAGCTACGACCTGCTGGTGGCCGCGCGACCCACCGGTGATGCCGATTCGGACCTGCTCTGGCAAAGTCAATCGGGAAAGATTGGTCGGGTGTATCTCAGTGATGGCACCGGCGGGTTCAATTTCAATGCCTTCAATCTCACCGCAGGATCCAACTTTCTCAGCATGGGCAATGGAGCCTCGTTGAGCAACGGCGGTGTCTGGACCAATGCCTCCAGCCGCGAGCTGAAGGAAGGCTTCGCCGCAATAGACGCCGGCACGATCCTGTCCAAGGTATTGGCGCTGCCGATCTCCACCTGGCGCTACAAGACCTCCGATGAAGGCACTCACATCGGCCCGGTGGCCGAGGACTTCAAGGAAACCTTCGGCTTCGCCGGCGATGGCAAGTCGATCCCGACGGTCGACGCCGATGGCGTGGCGCTGGCCGCGATCCAGGGGCTGAATGCCAAGCTGGAAGCGGAAAATGCCGAACTGCGCGCACGCCTGGAGCGGATCGAGCGCAGTCTGTCGGGTATCGAGGCGGCGCGGTAACGGGGTAGGCTTGTCATGGGTTCGATGGCCGGGCCTTGAGCGTACCCGCGATTGGAGACGCAAAGGACGCAAAAACCAGCAAATCCAGGGAATCTGCAATCAACTTGGCGCTGATGATTCCCTTTGGAACCTCTGAACAAGTCGTCATTGCGAGGAGCGAAGCGACGCGGCAATCCAGAAATGCTCTGAAAATCATATGCCTGGATTGCTTCGCTGCGCTCGCAATGACGAGTCGCGCGACTTGTTCAGAGGGTCCCTTTGCGTCTTTTGCGCCCCTTTGCGTACTTTGCGTCCCCAAAACTGACCGCGGCCTTGCATGACCGAAAGGTCGTTGCGTTATCCGCGCGTCGGCGGGTGCGCCTGCACCTTCACCCCGCTTTCGGCGATGATCGCGCCTCGTCGTTGATCGCCGGATGCGTGCATGTCTGCCTCCCCGCACGCTGCGCGTGCTGCCGAACTGTTCGTTGAACTGATCGAACTTGCGCCGGCCGAGCGCCTGGCGCGCCTCGACCTGCTCATGGCGGGCGAACCCGAACTCGGCGCCGAACTGTCGGCCTTGTTGCGGCGCTTCGACGGCAACCCTTCGGCGCCCAACCTGGCCGGGGCGCTGGCGGGCGACGTTGATGCGAGCTCAGGTGCGGCGGGCCAACGCATCGGCCCCTTCGAACTGATTGCCGAGATCGGTCGCGGCGGCATGGGCGCGGTCTGGCGTGCGCAGCGCGTCGACGGCCAGTACACGCAGCAGGTCGCGATCAAGCGCCTGCACCCTGGCGCAGCAGGCGCGGCCGACACCCGATTGCTGGTCGAGCGCTTCCTGCGCGAACGCCAGACGCTGGCGGGCCTCAAACACCCCAATATTGCAGCGCTGCTCGACGGCGGCGTCGACCCACTCGGCCTGCCCTGGTTCGCGCTCGAACTGGTCGAGGGCGAGCCGATCACCATCTATGCGCACAAGCGCCAGCTGGCGCCGCGCGATCGCATCCGGCTGTTGCTGCAGGCGCTCGAAGCGGTGCAATTCGCCCACCAGCACCTCGTGGTCCATCGCGACCTGAAGCCCGACAACCTGCTGGTGACGGCGACCGGAGACGTCAAGCTGCTCGATTTCGGCATCGTGAAACTGCTCGATGGCGTGGGCGACAACCGCACGCAAACCGGTGCGCGCCTGTACACGCCGAGCTACGCCGCACCGGAACAGGTCGAGGGTGGCGAGATCAGTGTCGCCACCGATGTCTACGCCCTCGGGGTCATCCTGTTCGAACTGCTGGTCGGTCGCCGGCCGTTTGGCAACACCGGCGGCTCGCAGTTGCCGCAGGTGAGTGCGCAGTGGCGCGCCGAAGCGCCTTCGAAAATGCTGGCGCAGATCGGCCCGGCGCGCGCCGCGCGCGGACTGCGAGGCGATATCGACACCCTCGTGCTGCGCTGTCTCGCGCGCGAGCCGCAGCGGCGTTATCCAACCGTGCAGGCGCTCGCCGACGACCTCAGTCGCTACCTCGATGGCCGGCCGATCACGGCGCGTCCGGACAGCGTGGGTTATCGCGTCGGCAAGTTCCTGCGCCGGCATCCGCTCGGCGTCGGCGCCAGCGTGCTGGGACTCGGGCTGCTGCTCGGCCTGACCGCATTCAGCGTGCGCCAGGCACAGCGCGCCGCCGACGAAGCCGTGCGTGCGCAGGAATTTGCCGCCAGCGCCGAACATGAGCGCGACCTTGCAACCACCGAGAGTCGGCGCCAGGAGTTGCTGCGTGAGCACTACGGCAGCGTGCTCAATCGCGCGCTGGCGAGCGGCGCGCCGGTGGAGCCCGCGGCGCTGCTCGACCTGCTCGGTCAGGTCGATCTGACCGCCGCCGCAAGCGATCCCTCAGCGCGACGCTCGATCCAGCTCGGTCTGGCGGAACTGTTCCTCATCCGCAACGACTTCAACCGCGCCATTCCACTGCTCGAAGCGATGGCGCCCGAGCGCAGCTCGCTGAGCGCCAACGAACAGGTCGCCTATGCAGAAACCCTGGCGATCAGCTATCTGCGCACCGGACAGCCGGCGAAGGTGGACGCCGTCCTGAGCGAAGGCGAGGCGGCAGCCGCAACACTGGGCGAGCGCAGCGCCGCCGCGCAGGCGCAACTGATGATCGTGCGCGCGCAGTGGGTGCGCGGCAACGGCGACGTCGATGGCGCCTTCGCCGCCGCCCTGCGGGCGGTGGAACTCGCGCGAACGTCGACCACGATGGGAGCGCTGTTTCACGGCCAGATCCTGGTTAACGCGGCGCAATCGGCGATGGCGGCGAATCGCTTCGACGAGGCCGAAGCGCTGACGCGCGAAGGATTGACGCGATGGGCCGAAGGCGGGCTGACGCGCAACATCGGATACCGCGTCGGCCTGACGCTGCTGGCCAACCTGACGCTGTTGCGCGGCCAGCCGCGTGTCGCGCTGGCGACCTTCGAGCAGATCGCCAGCGAGGCCGAGGTTGGCGAGACCCTGCCGGCGGCTGCAGCACGCCGCTCTTCGCATGCGCTGGCGCTGTCGCTGATGGCGCAGCACGATCAGGCCATCGAGATGGCGCGCGCGGCGAGTGAGCAATTCTGCGCTGCGGTAGGCGCGAGCACGCCCGACTGCCTGCGCATGCGCCTGACTCTGGTCGATGTCGCGGTGGCCGCTGGCAGGTCGGAGCTGGGCCGACGCGAACTCTCAAGCGTTCAGGCGCTAGCCGGCGAAGCGCCACCCGCGACGATCGCCGCGACCCTGCCGGTTTACGCGATGCTGCTCGACTTGCTCGACAACGCCAGCCCTTCGTCGCTGCGCGCGGCAGAGTCGGCGCTGGAAGGCATGGCTGCGCTGGGGGCGACCGGACCCCGCAAGGCGCTGAGGCTGCGGCTTGCGGCCGCTGAGCGACTGTTGGCGTCGGGCAAGGACGCGTTCGCGGCGTCCCTGGTGGCCGCGGCACTCGACGACGCCGCGCAACCCGTCGACAGCGCCATGGACGCTGCGCTACTCGGGTTGTGGCGTAGTCGCGCACCCGAGGCTATCGCAGGTCATGCCGCTGCACGGTCGGCCCTCACCGAGCAACTCGGGCCAGACCATCCAAGCGTGCTGCGCTGGCAGCGCTGAAGGAGCGCTCAGCTGCGCTGCGTATCTCAGCCTTCCTGAAGCCAGTGCCGGACCAGCGTACAGGCGGCTCGAAAGTCGCGGCGCACGGTGATTTCCGAAACGTCCAGCAATTCCGCGATCGACTGCATTTCCAGACCAACCAGTACCCGCAGTTCGAACACGTCCGCCTTGCGCGCATCGATCTGGCGCAATTGGTCGAGCATGCCGTCGAACATCACGATGTCGAAGGGTTGCAGCGGATCGCTGACATCCAGACCGGTCAACGTCACCCGGTTCAGATCGCCACCATGCCGGCGGGCGTCCTTGACGCGAACGCGGTCGAGCAGGATCTGGCGCATCGCCAGCACCGTCAGTCGATACAGATGGCGTCGGTCGGAGACACTGCCGGCGTGCTGCAGCAACTTCAGGAATGCCTCGTGAACCAGGCCGGTCGTGTTCAGCGTCTCGTTGCGGTGGGCGCTCAACAATTGGTGCGCCCGCGGCTTCAGCTGGCCGTAGATCTCGACAAAGACCGCGACATCCGCAGGTGCCAGGCCACGGGCGTGCGCAGGGATCGCTGCGGCATTCGAGCCTGCCGCCGTCAATGCATCGCTCCGTGAGGTTGAACAAGATTCTCGGTCAATCGATTTCCCATCCGGTCGATCCCTGAAAATTCCCAGCTGCCCAAGGTCGCAGCTCCTGATCGCGTCGACAACAGTCTAGCGGCTGTCGCGCTCAGGCGGCCTGACCCGGAGATTGTCCCGGCGATCACGAACTCGGGAACGCCGAGCCCCAGCCCGGCCGCTTTCGAGTCGACCAGGTCAGAAGCGCCGGGCTGGGGCTTCGCATTCCTGGGCTGCTTGAGCTTGTTTGTTTGTTTGTTGACGCCTGCGCCGGCCGCCCGCTATGCTTCGCGGTCCTGTGTTTACCCTTATCCGTTTCGGAGTCCGTTCGTGGCCAATATCAAGTCCGCCAAGAAGCGTGCGCGTCAGGCCGACAAGCGCAACGCCCACAATTCCAGCGTGCGCTCGATGCTGCGCACGGCCATCAAGAAGGTCGTCAAGGCCATCGACGCCGGCGACCAGCCGGGCGCCGAGTCGGCGCTGAAGTCCGCCGTGCCGATCATCGATCGCATTTCGGCGCATGGCTTCATCCACAAGAACAAGGCTGCTCGCCACAAGAGCCGCCTGACCGCTGCGGTGCGCAAGCTGTCGGCGCCCGCCGCCGCTGCCTGAACCGGGCGGCACGACCAACAAAAAAGCCGGCTCTATGCCGGCTTTTTTGTTGGGTCACCCAACGCCGCAGGACGGCCGTCGGGAAGCGGCAAGTCAATCCGTGTCGGAAGCGGCCTGATCCGGCTCGGCCGGTCGCTTGATCGCATCCAGCGCATCCATGGTCGCGTAGATCAACGGCTCCAGGCCCTTGCGCTCGAGCGCCGACACCAGGTACACCGGACCCTTCCAGCGCAGGCTGCGCTTGAGCGCCTTGGCGCGCAGTTCCGCTTCGCCATCCGGCAACATGTCGGCCTTGTTGAGCACCAGCCAGCGCGGCTTTTCCAGCAGCGCCGGATCGAACTTCTTGAGCTCGCGTTCGATGGCGCGCACCTGCTTGTTCGACGGCGGGCCTTCCTCGAACGGCGCCAGATCGACGACGTGCCAGAGTACCCTTGTGCGCTGCAGGTGCTTGAGGAAATGCACGCCCAGACCAGCGCCTTCGGAGGCTCCTTCGATCAATCCCGGGATGTCGGCGACCACGAAGCTGCGGTCGGCGGCAGCGCGGACGACGCCGAGATTGGGGTGCAAGGTGGTGAACGGGTAATCGGCGACCTTCGGCGTGGCCGCCGAGATGGCGCGAATCAGCGTCGACTTGCCGGCATTCGGGAAACCGAGCAGACCAACGTCGGCGAGCACCTTGAGCTCGAGTTGCAGCTCGCGCTCTTCGCCTGGCGTGCCCGGGGTGGCCTTGCGTGGCGCGCGGTTGACCGAGCTCTTGAAATGGATGTTGCCCTTGCCGCCCTGCCCGCCCTGCGCCACCAGCAGTTGCTGACCATGGCTGGTCAGATCGCCGATCACCTCGTCGGTACCGGCATCCATCACCACGGTTCCCACCGGCACGCGGATGGTGAGATCGACACCGGCGCGCCCATAACACTGTCGGCTCATGCCGTTCTGACCGCGCTCGGCGCGGAACTGGCGCTGGTGGCGGAAGTCGATCAGCGTGTTCAGTCCTTCATCGGCGATCAGGTGGATGCTGCCGCCGTTGCCGCCGTCGCCGCCATCCGGGCCACCGAGCGGGATGAACTTCTCGCGGCGGAAACTGACGCAGCCATTGCCGCCATTACCGGCATGCACGTGGATTCGCGCCTCATCGACGAACTTCATGATCCTGGGACCCTCTGAAACAAAAAGCCCCGCGCGCGGCGGGGCCTTTCGCTGAACAACGGCGCTGCGCTCAGGCGGAGACGACGCTCACGAAGCGACGCATCTGCGGGCCACCGACATGGAACTTGACGACCCCATCGGTCAGCGCGAACAGCGTGTGGTCGCGACCCAGGCCGACATTGTTGCCGGGATGGAAGCGCGTGCCACGCTGACGCACGATGATGTTGCCCGCCGAGATCGTCTGACCACCGTAGATCTTCACACCCAGATACTTCGGGTTGGAGTCGCGGCCGTTGCGAGTCGAGCCGCCTGCCTTTTTGTGTGCCATGGCTGAATCCTTGTAGTCGGATCAAAGATCAGGCGTTGATGCCGGTGATCTCGATCTCGGTGTAGTGCTGACGGTGACCCATCTGCTTGCGATGGTGCTTGCGGCGACGGAAGTGCACGATGTACACCTTGTCGGCGCGGCCATGGCTCTTCACCGTGGCAGCCACCTTCGCGCCCGCAACCAGGGGAGCACCGACCGAGATCTGATCGCCATCGGCAATCAGCATCACCTGATCGAGCTCGATGTTTTCGCCCGCAGCAACGTCCAACTTTTCAACCTTGAGAACGTCACCGGGGGCTGCACGATACTGCTTGCCACCAGTTGCAAATACGGCGTACATGACGAGACCTCGTCCAATGTCTTGAAACAAAGAAGCGGAACTATAACCAGCCTTGCCCGGCTGGTCAATGAACAAGTTCTGCAATGTTTGCCCGGCGGCGCACCAGCATGACCCAAGAGCAACCACGGCGCGCACTTTGCACCAGAATGCGGTAACTTGACCCGGTGCACAGCCTTGCCGCGGCCAGCGAGGCAGACTAAGGGACCGAGACTTGCCGATGGAGTAGCCACCCGATATGGGCCACGTGATCCTCGATCGCCGTCAGGAGCCGCGTTTTGAACTGCCCGGCCGATTCCGTTGCATCTCGCCTGCGGGCCTCAATGGCCGGGTGATCGACCTGTCGCTGAATGGCGCGCTGCTCGAATGCGAGGCGACACCGGTGTGCAGGAACGGCGACCTGATCGAAGCGCTGCTTGAACTGGACGAGACCCGCCCCTTCGCCGTGAAGGCGCGCGTGGCGCACGTGCACGAGTTGCGCATCGGCATCGAATTCCACGAAATCGAGACGCCCGCCTTCGAGCAGCTCTCAGACTTGGTGCTGTCGCTGAAGCGCGCGCCGGCATTGGCGCGGCTGTCCGAAGAATCGGACTGAAGCGCGGCCAGCAGGCCTCGGCTTGGCGTTGCAGTTCGCGCGCACCGCGCCCGAATCCCTGTCACGCTTCGGTGCGCGCTGGCGGGTTGAGCCCGCTCTCACAGAACACCCTCTAAACGTTTGATTGTAGAGCATTTATTTGTAGGTCACGTTGCCTGCGCAGCGGGCTACGTGACAATGGACAGCGTCACGTAGCCTGCTGCGCAGGCAACGTGACCTACTTCCGCGTGTTATTTGCGCGAATAAGCGCACCGACAGGGGCGACCGTGACTCTCACCAAAAATAACGCAAGTATCTGAAACAAAACCTTTTTCCGCAAAGAACGCAAAGGAAAGCAAAGCCAGCAGAACATCAACACCCTGGTTCCTGGCTCTCTTTGCGTCCTTTGCGGACAAAAGAAAAAGACTCCGTGGTCGCTGACCGCTTGCTGCGCGACGGTGCGCACCGAAGCCGTGCATCTGAAACTCCCACCGTTCGATCGCAAGCCGGTGGGAGCGTGTTCACCCCGCGAGCTGCCGCTTCAGACCGGTGCCGGCGAAAAGCATGCTGCAGGCGCAAGGCATCAGGTCTTCTTGCGCCGCGGAGGACCGTCGCCGGAGGCGCGCGGAGCGCGCACGGGCGCGGCGGCATCGCCTTCGCCGGCGATTCGACTGATCTGCAGCGGGCGGCCAACGACCCAGACCTTCTTCAGGTGCTGAAACACTTCCTTGGGCATGCCTTCTGGCAGTTCGATCGTGCTGTAGTCGTCCTCGATTTCGATGCGACCGATGTAGCGACTCTCGAGGCCCGCCTCGTTGGCGACCGCACCGACCAGGTTGCCGGGTTTCATGCCGTGCCGGTTACCCACTTCGACGCGGTACTTTTCGAGCCGGGCGGGTGGCTCATCGCTCTCGCTGCGCGGCGCGCGTTCGCGCACCGGCCGCGATGGCCGGGTGTCGCCCGTGGTGTCCGACGACCGTGGTCGACGCTCGGCCTCGAACGGACGCGGCCGTTCGCTGCGCGGGGCCTCAGAGGACGGTCGCACAACGCGCTCTGGACGGTCCGACGCGAACGGCGTGCGCGCGGCGCGATCCGCGCGTTCGGCGCCTTCCCGCCGCGGCTTGTCGCTGCGCGGTCGCTCCGGGCGCTCGCTGCGCGGCATCGGCGCTTCGCCAGCCGGCGAGGTATCGCCCGACGGACCCAACAGCAGCGGCGTCTTGCCCTGCAGCAGGCGCGCCAGCGCCGCCGCGATGTCGAGCTCCGGCACTTCGTTCTGCCGCGAGAAATCGGCGATCAGGCGGCGGAACTGATCGAGATCGCCGACCTCCAGCCCGTCGCTGATGCGCTTGTAGAAACGCGCCACGCGACGGTCGTTGACCGCCTGCACCGAGGGCAGCAGCATCGGCTCGATTGGCTGGCGCGTGGCACGTTCGATGGCCTGCAGCAGGTGACGCTCGCGCGGCGTGACGAACAGGATCGCATCGCCGCTGCGACCGGCACGACCGGTGCGTCCGATGCGGTGCACATAGGCTTCGCTGTCGTAGGGAATGTCGTAGTTGAGGACATGACTGATGCGCTCGACGTCGAGGCCGCGCGCGGCGACATCGGTCGCGACCAGGATATCGAGCTGACCTTCCTTGAGCCGGGCGATGGTTTTCTCACGCTGCGCCTGGATCAGGTCGCCATTGATCGCCGCGGCGGCGAATCCGCGCGCCTGCAGCCGTTCGGCGAGTTCCTCGGTACCCAGCTTGGTGCGCGCGAACACGATCATCGCCTCGAACGGCTCCGCTTCGAGGATGCGCGTCAACGCGTCGAGCTTGTTGACGCCGCTGACCATCCAGTAGCGCTGGCGCACCGCAGCGACCGTGGTGGTGCTCGAACGGATGGTGACCTCGGCCGGATCCTTCAGATGGGTCTGCGCGATGCGCCGGATCGGTGCCGGCATGGTCGCCGAGAACAACGCCACCTGACGTGTCGGCGGGGTCTTCTGCAGGATCGCGTCGACGTCGTCGATGAAGCCCATGCGCAGCATCTCGTCGGCCTCGTCGAGCACCACCACCTTCAATTGCGACAAATCGAGTGTTCCGCGCGCCAGATGATCCTTGATGCGGCCGGGCGTACCGACCACCACATGGGTGCCGCGCTGCAATCCGTGCAACTGCGGCCCGTAACCTTGGCCACCGTAGATCGGCAGCACGTGGAAATTCGGCAACTGCTGCGCATAGCGCTGAAACGCCTCGGCGACCTGGATCGCCAGTTCGCGCGTCGGCGCCAGCACCAGTGCCTGCGGGCGCGCCAGCTTGAGATCGATCTGCGCAAGGATCGGCAGCGCGAATGCGGCGGTCTTGCCGGTACCGGTCTGTGCCTGACCGAGCACGTCGCGGCCGGCCAGCAACGGCGGAATGGTCGCCGCCTGGATCGGCGACGGCGACTCGTAACCGACGCTCAGCAGCGTCTGCAGCAGGGCATCCGGCAGACCCAGCTCGGCAAAGGTCAGGGAGGTGGCTTCTTCACTCATGGTGCGTCCTTGCGTACTTGCGGTCCACACAGCGCGAACCCGACGCGGATTGTAGCGCGGGGGAGCTGAAGGGGCCTGGAGCACCGAGCAATCGGTTGCGAGAGCTGCGAACAAGGCGCAAGTCGTCCGGTGTCCGACACGAACAACTGCACGTCCGACGCAGGCCAGACCCCTCACCAGACTATCTCAACGCATTGATCAACGTAGATATTGCCGAATCAAACTCCAATCGGCGCAAGGCAATCGACGTGCGCACGCGCATCGTCAGTGGCTTACCCGACTGTCACCCGCGCGGTTTGCGCGCCTGGCGCTGCGCTGCGACCTGCAGGCGCTGCAGATCGAGCCAGTCCGGTCCGGCCAGTTGCAGCTGGCGATCGAGGATGCGCGGCAGCAGACCCGCCGGAACGCCGCTGTTGGAGTTCCACAGAACGGCAACACCGAAACCGTACTCCGGCAACAAGCCAACCATTGCCCGGTAACCCTGCACGGCGCCGGCATGGAACACCATGCGCGCGCCGGCGTAATCGAACACGCGCCAGCCCAGGGCGTAACCGGCGCTCCGCACACGTTCGCGTCGCCAGCGTGGGCCCAGCAGCTCGCCGGGCGTATCGATGCGGGTCGTCTGCACCAGTTGCAGTACCGGCAACGGCAAAACCTCCGGGCGCTCGCCGAGCTGGGCGCGCATCCAGATCGCCACGTCGCGGATGCTGGCATTGACGCCGGCAGCGGCGGGCAACTGGTAGTAGGTGGGCTTGGGCTCGACCGGCACCCAACCGCCGCGCGCGTAGACGTGCGGCCGCGCCCAGTTGTTCCCCCCGATCAGCGCATCGCGACCTACCGTGGTGTCGCCCATGCCGAGCGGCAGCAGTAGCCGACGACTGAGCTCAACCGAAAAGAAACTGCCGACAGCGCCAAAAGCCGCATCGGCGGCAACATTGAACAGAACGTTCTGGTAGGCATAGCAGCCGCCCACTGCGCAGGCCGGGCGCACGCTCGGCAACGACTGGATCAGATCGACCAACGGCGCGTTGGCTTCCAGCTTCATGTCGAAGGTGTGGTGCGGCAGCCCGGTCTGATGACTGAGCAGGCGCTCCAACGTCAATTCCATCGGCGCTTCCGGGTCGGCCAGCTGCAATCCGGGCACCAGATCGACGACGCTCTGCTGCAAAGACAGAAATCCGGCATCAGCGAGCAGTCCGCACAGGGTACCGGCAAAGCCCTTCGAGACCGAGGCCAGCCGAAACACGGTGTGATTGTTCACCGGCTGACCCGAACCGGTATAGGTTTCGCCAACCGAGAACAGTTGATCCGCCTGTCCGGCGCGCACCATCGCAACGCTCAGGGCGGGCGTCGCTCCGCTGGCGGCCACCGCATCCACCCAGGCCTGGATCTCGGCCGGGAGTGTGTCGACCGCCATCACCTGCGACACCGGGGCCACCGAACCCACGCTCGCCGCAGGCAGGGGCAACGATGCCCACAGGGCCAGCACGGCGATACCGATCCGGGTCAGTCCGTGCAGGTGGCTCGCGGTTTCCTGGAGCATTCGCCCCCCGTGGTATTCTTTGATCGAGGCGCTGAATCGTAGCGCGTTTCCCGACGCCCGAGTGGAGTTTGCGATGCTCTCGACCGTGATCCTGCTGGTGATCCTGGTTGTCGTTGCACTGTTTTTCGTCAGCATCTACAACAGTCTGGTGACCGCACGAAATGGCTACAAGAATGCGTTCAGTCAGATTGACGTGCAATTGACCCGCCGCCACGACCTGATTCCGAATCTGGTCGAGATTGCCAAGGGTTACATCAAGCACGAGCGCGAAACCCTGGAAGCCGTGATTCAGGCACGCAATTCCGCCGTCAACGGACTGCGTGCAGCCAGCGCCAATCCCGGCAATGCGGCTGCGGTGCAACAACTTGCGACCGCGGAAAACCAGTTGACCGGAGCGCTAGGGCGTCTGTTCGCACTGTCCGAGGCGTATCCGGATCTGAAGGCGAACACCACCATGATGCAATTGTCGGAGGAGCTGACCAGCACCGAAAACAAGGTGGCGTTTGCGCGCCAGGCTTATAACGACGGTGTGCTCGGCTACAACAATCGCCGCGAGGTGTTTCCCAACAATCTGGTTGCCGGGATGTTTGCCTTTGGCCCGGCGCCGTTCCTCGAACTCGACGATCCGGCCAAGCGTGAAGTCCCGAAAGTGAGTTTTACCTGAATCGGGCCTGTCAGCCGGTTGCGGCCGCAGTTGCTCATCGGACATGAACTTCTTTCAGCACCAGGCGGCCGCACGCAGCAATAGTCGGCGCGTGCTGTGGCTGTTCGTGCTGGCGGTACTGGTGATCGTCGCCGCGATCAACGTCGTCGTGCTGCTGGTGTTCGGAGTGCTCGCGGTGGATGCATCGCAACCGGCCGAACCGGGCACAGTGACCGGGATGATGCTCGGCGGTTCGCTGGTCACGCTCGCGGTGATCGGATGCGGAAGCTTGTACCGCACGTTGAGCTTGCGTTCGGGCGGCGGCGTGGTGGCACGCGCCATGGGCGGCACCCTGGTTCCCGAGGATCCGCGCGATTTCCACTTGAAGCGGTTGCGCAATGTCGTCGAAGAGATGTCGATCGCTTCGGGAGTACCGGTCCCCGAGATCTACGTCCTCGACCGAGAATCGGGCATCAACGCGTTCGCGGCCGGTTACACCGCCAGCGATGCGGCCATTGCGGTGACCCGCGGCGCGCTCGACCGCCTCAGTCGCGATGAATTGCAGGGCGTCATCGCCCACGAGTTCAGCCATATCCTGAATGGCGACATGCGCCTGAACCTGCGTCTGGTCGGGCTGATCTTTGGCCTGTTGGTACTCGGCGTCACCGGTCAGCGGGTGCTGACGCACATGCGTTATGGCGGTTCGCGCAAGGAAGCTAACGCGATCATGCTGATCGCGCTGGCGGTGATGATCTTCGGTTATCTCGGCGTTTTCCTGGGACGCATGATCAAGGCCTATGTCTCGCGCCAGCGCGAGTTCCTGGCCGACGCGTCGGCAATACAGTTCACCAGGGTTTCGCATGGGCTTGCCGGGGCCCTGATGAAGATCGGCGCCTTCCAGTCCGGGTCAAGGATGACCGAGGGCGATGGCGAAGAAGTCGCGCACATGCTGTTCGGCGATGGCGTCGGCTACGGCCGGCTCACCGCCACGCATCCGCCGCTGGTGGAGCGCATCAAGCGCATCGATCCGCGTTTCGATCCTCAGCTCCTGGCACAACTGGCCGGCACCGAGCGGACCTTCGAGGGTATCGACGAGGATGCCGATCCGCCCGCGGCGAGCGCACTGCTGGCCGGTTTCAGCGCAGCGCCGCTTGCCGTCACGCCAGCGCGCGCGCGCCTGGGCGTGCAAGTCAGCGCACCGCCGCCGCAGCAATTGATCGGCGACATCGCCAATCCGGGCATCGAGCACGTCGCCTACGCGGCAGCCGTTCGCCAGTCGTTGCCGCCGGTGCTGAGCGCGGCGGCGCACATGCGCGAGCGCGCGATCGACGTCGTCCTGGCGTTGCTGGTGTCGCGCGAGACAGACCCAGCCGGCCATCTGGCCGAGATCCGCCACCGACTCGGCTCAGTGCGGGCCAAAGGCACCGAAGATCTGCTGCTGCCCGCCCGCGGCCTGCACCCGGCGCAACGCGCACCGTTGGCGCAACTGGCGATGCCTGCGCTCAAACGGCGACCTGCCGGCGAGCTGCAGCAAATCATCGACACCATCGAAACCTTGATCCACCGCGATGGCCACATCGATGTCTTCGAATATGTGCTCGCGCGACTGTTGCGCCAGCAGTTGGACGAATCGCGGGCGCCCAGTCGCGCACGCGCCGAGCACAGCAAACTGTTCGGCCTGCGCCGCGAGGCGCTCGGACTGCTGGCCATCCTCGCGCATCACGGCCACGACACGGCCGAGGGCGCAAGACGCGCCTATCTGGCCGGCGCCGGCGTGCTGTTTCCGGGCGATGCCGATGCCTATGCCCCGCCGGCCGACTGGATGGCAACGCTGGATCAGGCGCTACCTGCGCTCGACACCCTGATGCCGGCCGGCAAGGAGACCCTGGTGTTGGCGCTGGCGACCACGGTCGGCCACGACGGCCAGATCGCGATAGCCGAAGCCGAGTTGCTGCGCCTGACCTGCACCCTGCTGCACTGCCCGTTGCCGCCGATCCTGTAGAGCGGAACCCGCGCAACGGATTCCGCCGAAGGCCATGCGCTGTTGTGGGTCCAGATGTCTGGACGCTTCTCGGAGATCGAGATCAGGAGCGGATTCCGCCGAAGGCCATGCGCTGTTGTGGGTCCAGACTTGTCTGGACGCTTCTCGGAGATCGAGTTCAGGAGCGGATTCCGCCGAAGGCCATGCGCTCTTGTGGGTCCAGACTTGTCTGGACGCTTCTCGGATTCGAGATTAGGTGCGGATTCCGCCGATGGCCATGCGCTTTTGTGGGTCCAGACTGGTCTGGACGCTTCTCGGATTCGAGATCAGGAGCGGATTCCGCCGATGGCCATGCGCTCTTGTGGGTCCAGACTTGTCTGGACGCTTCTCGGATTCGAGATCAGGAGCGTCCAGACAAGTCTGGACGCACAAGGGCAAAAGACAATTCCGCTCCGCGAGTGGGGCCTCCAGACTTGCCTGGACCCACAAGGGCGCGGCAGTGGCGCCTTGCGAAAGCGATGTCGTCAGGCCGCCAGAATCAGATCGCTGGCCTTTTCCGCGATCATTACCGTCGGTGCATTGGTGTTGCCGCTGATCAGCGTCGGCATGATTGAAGCGTCGACCACGCGCAAGCCCTTGGTGCCGCGCACCCTCAGTTCGGGATCGACCACGGCGTTGCGATCGACGCCCATGCGGCAGGTGCTGACCGGGTGGTAGATGGTCTCGGCTCGGCGCCGGATGAAGGCTTTCAGGTCGGCCTCGCTGGTCATTCCGGCGCCCGGCTGCATCTCGTCGCCGGCGTAAGGCGCCAGCGGCGATTGCGCAAAGATCTCGCGACCGATGCGCACACCCTCCAGCATCATGTCGAGGTCTTCCGGCGCGCTCAGGTAGTTGGCGTGGATGCGCGGCGCCTGGAACGGATCTGCCGATGCCAGTTCCAGGTGGCCGCGGCTTTGTGGCCGCAACTGGCAGGCATGCAAGGTGAAGCCATTGCCGGGCAGGCGATTGCGGCCGTGGTCGTCGAGCAGCGCCGGCACGAAATGGAACTGCAGGTCCGGGCGGCCATCGGTCGCGAATTTCGAGCTGGCGAACCCACCGGTTTCGGCAATGTTGGAAGTGCCGATGCCGCTGCGGCCCAGGTAGTACTGCAATCCGATCCAGAGATCGTTGGTGCGATCGTAGGTGATCGGCTGCTTGCAACGGCGCAGCAGGCAGATATCCAGGTGGTCCGTCAGGTGGCGCCCGACGCCCGGCGCATCGACACGCACACCGATGCCGTGCCCACGCAGATGGTCGGCGGGGCCAACGCCGGAAAGCATCAACAGTTGCGGCGAATTGATCGCACCACCGCTGAGCAATACCTCCCGGTTCGCTTCGAAGCGCTCGAAGCGGCGGCCGACGCGGGCTTCGACGCCCACCGCGCGATCGCGGTCGAACAGAACGCGCGTGGCTTGCGCATGGGTAACCACACGCAGATTGGGGCGCTTGAGCGCCTCACCCAGATAACCCGCAGCGGTACTGCAGCGGGCGCCATTGCGCTGGGTCACCTGGTACTGGCCAAAACCGAGTTGCTGGGTGCCGTTGAAGTCGGCGTTGCGCGCATGACCTGCAGCCGCTGCCGCCTCGAGAAAGGCCAGACTCAGCGGATTGACGTGACGCAGATTCTCCACCGACAGATGACCACCGGTTCCATGCAGCGCATCCGCACCACGCTGGTTGTCCTCGGAGCGACGGAAGTACGGCAGCACTTCGGCCCAGCTCCAGCCGCGATTGCCGGCGGCTGCCCAGCCATCGTAGTCGGCACGCTGTCCGCGGATGTAGCACATCGCGTTGATCGAACTGGAGCCACCGAGGACGCGCCCCCGCGGCCAGTACATGCGCCGGTTGTCGAGCTGCGCTTCCGGTTCCGTCTGGTAGTTCCAGTTGAGGAACTTGACGTTGATCAGCTTGGCCAGTCCAGCGGGCATGTGAATGAACGGATGCCAGTCGCGCCCGCCAGCTTCGAGCAGCAGCACACGATGCTTGCCGTCGGCGCTCAGGCGATTGGCCAGCACGCAACCAGCAGAACCGGCACCGACGATGATGTAGTCGTACACGCAATCTCCCGCTGCAAGGCGTGGCCTGAACAAGCGCGAACCGCTTTCGGAATCAATCAGTTGCATGTTGCACTGCAGCATGCAACTGACAACCGGCAGGCGCGGCGCGATTCTTTGGGTCGCTGGTAGAGCAGTTGCTCTCTACGGCCGACGGTCCGTCTGTATCGGTACCTGGCGCCGACACGGCTCAGCGGGTTCGAACCCCATTCGGGCTGAGCTTGTCGAGGCCCTCGCTTATTTGCAGGCCCTTGAACAAGCTCAGGGCGAACGGAATCAGCACTGGCCAAGATGCTGGTCGCGGATTACGACCAGAAGTGCTTGAGCGAACCTCGCCGGTTACCGGAACTGCGGCGCCAGCAGACACTCGAATCCGGGCCGCGCGAACAGGTAACCCTGCATGTAGCGCACACCAAGCTCTGTCAGCACATCGCGTTCGTCGGTGGTCTCGATGCCCTCGGCGATCACCTCGATATTCAGGCGCACCGCCACCTGGATGATTCCGGCGACGATCGCCTGGCGCACGGTGTCGTTATGGATGTCGCGGGTCAGCGCCATGTCGAGCTTGATGATCTGCGGCTGGAAGCTCGCCAGCAGATTGAGCCCCGAATAGCCGGCGCCGAAGTCGTCGATGGCGGTGGTGAAACCCCGTTTGCTGTACTCGTCGAATATCCGTTTCAGATGCGAGGGATCCTCGATCTGCTCGACCTCGGTTACCTCGAACATCAGGCGATTGAGCGGGAAGTCGAACTGCAACGCGGCCTCCAGCGTCGCGCGGATGCAGGTCTCCGGTCGATACACGGCATTCGGCAGGAAGTTGATGCTGAGCTTGCAACCCGGGATGTCCTGCAAGCGCAGTCGCGACGCCAGTTCGATGGCACGGGTACGACAGGCCTGGTCGAAGCGATAGCGATTCTGATCATTGATCAACGCCAGGATGCTGGCTGCCGACTCCTGCCCCGGTCCACGCACCAGTGCCTCGTAGGCGAACAGCGTGCGCGTTCTCAGGTCGACGATCGGCTGAAACGCCATCGTGAAGGCGAAGCCGAGCGATTCAGTACCACGACATTCGGCGCAACCGACCGGGCGGAACGGACTTTCGAAATGAGTCTTTGCCATCCTTGGAGCATAGGCACGGGTGAAGCAACTTCCGTCAATTTGCGCGTCATTCGTCGCAATTGTCACGTTGTGCACCAATGGCCCGGCCGTGACGCGACCATCATGTCCGCTGCACCGGCCATTGACTTCACAAATGTGAAATTTGCCGCCTGTTTCGCATCCGGAGTTTTCACATGGTCAACCTCGCAATTTTTCATTCAACCCTGCCGCAGTACCTCAGCTCCACAGCGCAAGAGGCAGACCAACGCAACATGCAGGTCGCCGTGGCAACCGACAACCGGGCCACGTTGTTGGCCGACGCAGGCAAGATCAAAGTCGACGCGCTGGTGGCCGATCTGGATCTGCTGGGAGCCAACCCGGAAACGGCCATCTCCGAATTCGAACGCGCGCTCAAGCCGGAACTGACCGTCATCGTCTACGCCTTTGCCAAATGGGAAGTGATCGAGCGGCTGCGCGGGCCGCAGCGCCAGTTGATGCGCGCACCGGTCAGCGCCCGCGCATTGCGCTCGAACATGCTTGGGCTGATCGTCAAGCATCTGACACAGAATCCGGCCAAGGCAGTGGTGACGCCGCTGGAAACGGGGCTGATGCGGCTGGAACAGCAGGCACCGATGCGACGTTACAACGACATGCAACTGGCCGCATTGCAGGACGTGAGGAGCATGGTCGACTGCGAGTGTCCGAATCAGGTTGCCGACCTGGTGTTGCAGTTGACGGCCTTCGAGACCTACTCGGCGCAATGCCAGAACAAGAACGAAAAGGACGCGCAGATGCATCGCCTGCTGGCGCGGGTCACCGGCCATGCCCGCGCGGTGATGGAATACGGTCTCAAGGAGCTGTGCGCGTTCGAGGGCATCGACGCCGCCGAACTGGTCAAGCGCGGCTCGCGCGCGACGGCCTGACGGCAGTCAAACCGCCGACAACACTTCGACTCGATCGCCGACCCTGATCGCGCCGACACCGCGCGCGATCAGGTTCTGGCCGAAGGTGATGCCCTTGGGTCCACGGCGATAGAACTTCAACGTCGCCAGCGGCTCGCCGTCGGCATCGGCAACGGCGGTGTCAGGGTCGATCGTCGTGAGAATGCAGCGCACACAGGGTTTGACCACGTCGAACTCGACCGCACCAATGCGGATGCGGCGCCAGCCGTCTTCGGCGTGCGCGGAAGTGCCATCGACCAACAGATTCGGCCGGAAGCGGCGCCAACCGAGCTCACGACCCACGCGCGATGAAAGCGCGTCGCTGGCGGCGCGCGACAACAACAACAGCGGATAGCCATCGGCAAACGCGGTTTCGTCGCCCGCTCGGGAGTACTCCGGATCGAGTGGGCGGTGCATCGACGGATCCGCGTAGACCAGGCGCACGGGTCGGCCCAGGTAGCTGCTGAACCAGTCTGCCGCCACGCCACCGGCGTCGACCGCGCTGACCTGGCTGCCCCAAACCGTTGCAGCGGTGCGCGACGCGTTGTCGGCGCAGGCGATCTCGATCGCGGTCATGTCGGGCGCGCTCACGCGCAGGCGCGCGTCGCCGAGTGGCTGCGCCTGCACGCGCAGCAGTTTCGGCGACTGGCGCCCGGTCTGGAAACGACCGCTTTCATCCACCAGCATCCAGCGGCGATCCTGCGCGAGCCCGCGCATTTCCACCTGCGCCGTCTCCAGCAGGTTGCCGGCACACGACTTGATCGGATAAACGCTGATGGCGGCGAGTTGGGCAGTCATGAGTGGTTTGGTTCCTGTGAGAGTACTGGTCGCCCCAGGCGGTGCGCTTGTTCGCGCATCGAAGCTGTGGGAACGGGTTTATCCCGCGACAGCTCTCGCGGAGTAAATCCGCTCCCACACGAAAATCAATACCTTACGGCATGTTCGGTGAGAGTCACGGTCGCCCCAGGCGGTGCGCTTGTTCGCGCATCGAAGCTGTGGGAGCGGGTTTATCCCGCGACAGCTCTCGCGGAGTAAATCCGCTCCCACACGAAAATCAATACCTTACGGCATGTTCGGTGAGAGTCACGGTCGCCCCAGGCGGTGCGCTTGTTCGCGCATCGAAGCTGTGGGAGCGGGTTTATCCCGCGACAGCTCTCGCGGAGTAAATCCGCTCCCACACGAAAATCAATACCTTACGGCATGTTCGGTGAGAGTCACGGTCGCCCCAGGCGGTGCGCTTGTTCGCGCATCGAAGCTGTGGGAGCGGGTTTATCCCGCGACAGCTCTCGCGGAGTAAATCCGCTCCCACACGAAAATCAATACCTTACGGCATGTTCGGTGAGAGTCACGGTCGCCCCAGGCGGTGCGCCTGTTCGCGCATCGAACAGTGGGTGTCGCAAGAATGCGGACTGTATTTCTGGACGCAAAGGACGCTAAGGGACGCAAAGGAGATCAACAGCCACGACTTGCATGAATGGCCGCTGGCATCTGCTGTTCTTGCGTGCCCGGCCCGGCAGCAAGCTGCCGTGCGTTCGACGGCAGCGGCATGCCGCGGAATGCCCCGTCTCACCCTTTGCGCCCCTTTGCGTCCTTTGCGTCCCCAATCACAGGGTCGTCAGCATTCACAGGAAAATGCTTAAACTTCAATCTGTTACAGTATGTCCTGATCCACGAGCTTGCTAAACGCATCCACGCGCGTCGCAGCTTCGACCTCGTGCAGTATAGGCAGTCATGCCGAGCCCCGGCAGAACACGCCAATCGGCACCGGGGAAATGCGGAGGGTTCAATGGTTCCGTTGAGTCTGGCCCAGCTTTCGGCATACGCCGATGCCGTCTACGAAGTCGACCTGGAAGGCAGCTGGGCTGATGTGAGGACATTCGCGCCGTCTGCCTACGGCTCGCCGGCGACGCTGATCAGTGCCTGCAATCCCTGGTCGCAGTTGCTTTCCGACGCCGAGAATGCGCAACGAAATCACGGGCTCTACGGGCAGATCGAAACCAGCCGGCACGACTGGTATCGCGCACGCGGACGCTCAGTCGACTTGCGCTGGATCGAACCAGGTTTCCTCGTATTGGCGCCCCTCGACCTGATCGATGTCTGGGCACGCCAGTGGCAGCAGCACGCGGTGCTGGTCCTTCGCGGCACCGGGCAGAGCCCCGCGTTGCGCCTGTACTCACCGTTTGCCGGCGACGATCCTCCGCCGCGATTGGCCAATATGCACCTCGAATGGGTAGGATGCGGCCCGCCTGCCTCGTCTTGAACCGCCGCGCTTGTCCACGAACGCCGCCAACACCGACGTCCAACCGCTGCTGCACGCGCGCCAGCTCACCTGCCTGCGCGACGAGGAGCCGTTGTTCGTGCCGATCGATATCGATCTGCCTGACGGTCACCTGCTGGTTCTGGAGGGCCGCAACGGCGCCGGCAAGACCACGCTGCTGCGGGCGCTGCTGGGGCTGCATCCGTTGAGCGCCGACGAACTGCGCTTTCAGGGCGTCGATGTGCTGCGCGAGCGTCATCCGCTGTGTGCCGGCGCGCTGTGGCTGGGCCATCTGCTGGCGCTCAAGGGCGACCTGACAGTGCGTGAGAACCTGCACTACAGCCTCGCCATCGGCAGCGACGCCGAAGCTGGCGACGTCGACACGCTCTGCGTCGACCTTGGTCTTGCCGGCTACGAAGACACACCGACGCGCGCACTGTCGGCCGGCCAGCGCAAGCGCGCCGCGCTGGCACGCCTTGCGGCCAGCCGCTCTGCGCTGTGGTTGCTCGACGAACCTTTCGCAAATCTCGACGCCCAGGGCATGCAAGTCGTCGAACGCCTGCTCGCCACGCACCTCGCCCGCGGCGGCAGCGCCATGCTGACCAGCCATGGCGTGCTGCCGATCACGCTGCCGGCGACCACGGTGCGCCTGGAGCATGCGCGATGACCTGCGCTTACCTGCAACAGGCATTTGTCCGCAAAGGACGCAAAGAAGAGCCTTCGACAAGTCGATTCGACGCAACCGCTGCGCCTTTCGCTGTTGGATGCATCCACTTCGAAGCAACAGACTCGGCGTGTCCCATTCCGATCCGCTTTTCTCTGCGTCCTTTGCGTCCTTTGCGGACAAAAATGCTCCTGACCCACTGCCAATCAACCACAAAGAGAGCGCCATGAGCGCGCTCCGCCCCTACCACGCGCTGCTCGCGCGCGACCTGAGGCTGGCGTTCCGGCGTCGCGCCGACCTGCTGCTGCCGCTCGGTTTTGCCGTGCTGGTGGTGCTGCTGTTCGGTATCGCGCTCGGCGGCACACCGGAACGGCTGGCGCCGGTGTCGGCGCCGGTGATCTGGGTCACGGTCCTGCTGGCGGGGTTTCTGAGCCTCGATGGCCTGTTCCGACCTGATGTCGACGACGGCACCCTCGATCAGTGGCTGGCCGGGCCGACTTCGATCGTGGGCTTGATGTATGCCAAGGCACTCGCGCACTGGTTGTTGTACGGTGTCGGCCTGACCTTGTCGACTCCATTGCTGGCCATGTTGCTGAACCTGCCCGCCGAACTGTTGCCGGTCATGCTGATCGCACTGGGGATCGGCACCCTCGGCGCAACCCAGATCGGCATTGTCGCGGCGGCGTTGACGGCGCGTTTGCGTCGCAGTGGTATTTTGCTGGCGTTGATCGTGATGCCGTTGTATTTGCCTCTGCTGATCTTCGGCAGCGGCGCAGTCGACGCGGTGCGTCTGGGCGAATCGCCAAAGGCCGCCTTGCTGTTGTTGGCGGCGCAGACCGTGTTGTTGTTGACCCTTGCGCCTCCGGCGGCTGCCGCAGCCTTGCGCATCGGCTCGGACAATCCCCCATGAGGTTTCAATGAACCCCGTTTGGCGCTGGTTTCACCAACTCGGATCGCCCCCCTACTTCTATCGCTTTGCGACGCGGTGGATGCCCTGGTTCGGCCTGTCGGCGCTGGTGTTGAGCGTGATCGGCCTGTACCTGGGCATGGCGAAGGCTCCAGCCGATTACCTGCAGGGCGACAGTTTCCGCATCATTTACATCCATGTACCGGCGGCATGGATGAGCATGTTCATCTACGTGGCGATGGCCGTGAACGGCGCCATCGCACTGATCTGGCGCATCAAACTGTCAGAGCTGTTGTTCCTGGCATGCGCGCCGATCGGCGCCATGTTCACCGCGGTCACGCTGATCACCGGCATGCTCTGGGGCAAGCCGACCTGGGGCGCTTACTGGGTGTGGGACGCGCGCCTGACCAGTGAACTGGTGCTGCTGTTCCTGTACTTCGGCGTGATCGGGCTGGCATCAGCCTACGACGACGTGCGCCAGGGCGCGCGCGCCGCCGCGGTGCTGGGCCTGGTGGGCGTGGTCAACGTTCCGATCATCCATTTTTCGGTCAAATGGTGGAACACCCTGCACCAGGGCGAGACGATCCGCATCATGGGCAAGAGCAGCATCGACAGTTCCATGCTTTGGCCGCTGCTGATCATGGCGCTGGCGACCAAGCTGTATTTCGTGTTCGCGCTGCTGCTGCGAGCGCGCGGGATGCTGCTGGAGCAGGAACGCAACAAACAATGGGTGCGCGAGGTACTGTCGCCGCCGCAGATCGCGGGGGGCCGCAGCTGATGCTCGCCTGGCTCGAATCCCAGGGACACTGGGGCTTCATCCACGTTTCGCTGGCGATCACCCTGATCCTGGTCGTCGCCGATCTGCTGCCGCCGTGGTTGCAGCAGCGCAAGCTCAAGAACGAACTCCGTGCGCGGGCGCGCCGCGAACAGCACAGGACAAATTGACCGTCATGCATCCCATCCGTCGCCGTCGCTTGTTGCTCATCCTCGGCCTGGTCGTCGGCATCGGCGCCGCCACCGGACTGGCGCTGACCGCGCTGCAGGAAAACGTCAACCACTTCTACAGTCCCAGCGAAGTGCTCGCCGGCAGTGCGCCGGAAGGCCGCACCTTCCGCCTCGGCGGCGTCGTGCTGGAGGGCAGCACTCGCCGCGATGGCGGCACCCTGAAGGCGCATTTCGTGGTGACCGACCGCTTCAAGAACCTGCAAGTCGAGTACACCGGAATCCTTCCCGATCTGTTCAAGGAGGGTCAGAGCATCATTGCTACCGGCATCCTGCAGGCGGGCGGCGTGTTCGCTGCCAGCGAAGTGCTGGCCAAGCACGACGAGAACTACATGCCCAAGGAAGTCGCCGAGGCCATCGAAAAGGGCAAGGCGCAGAAGGCAGTCGAAGACGGAGCCCCCACGCCATGATGCCGGAGCTCGGTCAAGTCTTTCTGATCCTGGCGCTGCTGCTGGCGATCGTGCAGGCCTGCGTGCCGATGATCGGCGCGCAGCTCAACGAGCCCTCGCTGATGCGCGTGGCGCGACCGGCGGCCTACGGCTCGTTCGTGTTTCTCGCCTGCGCCTACACGATCCTGACCATGGGCTTCATCAATCAGGATTTCTCGATCGCCTATGTCGCCCAGAACTCCAACCTGCAGTTGCCCGAGATGTACCGCTTCAGCGCGGTCTGGGGTGCACACGAAGGTTCCCTGTTGCTGTGGGTGGTGACGCTGAGTCTGTGGACAGTGGCACTCGCGGCGCTCAGCCACAAGCTGCCGGAACGCTTCATGGCGCGCGCACTGGCCACGCTCGGCGTGATTTCGATCGGTTTCATCAGTTTCACCGCGTTCACCAGCAATCCGTTCGAACGTCATGTGCCGGCGCTGGCCGATGGCAACGACCTGAATCCGCTGTTGCAGGACTTCGGTCTTATCGTGCATCCGCCCATGCTCTACATGGGTTACGTCGGCTTCGCGATTGCCTTTGCCTTTGCCGTGGCGGCGCTGCTCGATGGTCGCGTCGATCGCCAATGGGTGCGCTGGTCGCGGCCGTGGACCAATGTGGCCTGGGCGTTCCTGACGCTCGGCATTGCGCTCGGCAGCTGGTGGGCTTATTACGAACTCGGCTGGGGCGGCTGGTGGTTCTGGGATCCGGTCGAAAATGCGTCGTTCATGCCCTGGCTAGTCGGCACTGCGCTGATTCACTCACAAGCGGTCACTGAAAAGCGCGGCACCTTTGCCGCATGGACGCTGCTGCTCGCCATCACCGCCTTTTCGCTGAGCCTGCTCGGCACCTTCCTGGTGCGCTCGGGTGTGCTCACCAGCGTGCATGCCTTCGCCAGCGACCCGGAGCGCGGCACCTTCATCCTGATCTTCCTCGGCATCGTCGCCGGTGGCGCGCTGACGCTGTACGCGATTCGCGCGCCGCGCCTGGTCTCGGCGCCACCCGTCGAGCTGTTTTCGCGCGAAAGCCTGCTGCTGGCCAACAACATCCTGCTCGCCACCGCCTGCGCGATGGTGTTGATCGGCACCTTGTATCCGCTGGTGGCGGAGGCTTTCGGCTGGGGCAAGGTCTCGGTCGGCCCGCCGTATTTCGGCTTGATGTTCACGGTGTTGATGGCGCCGTTGGTGTTGCTGATTCCGCTCGGTCCGTTGACGCGCTGGAAAGGCGACTCCGCCGCGTCGGTGATGCTGCCCCTGCGCACGGCCATGGCGTTGGCCGCGGTGGTTGGCGCGCTGGCGTGGATCTTCTTCCGCGAGTTGCCGATCAAGGCGGTGCTCGGCATCACGCTGGGCGTCTGGGTGGCATTCGGCACGCTGGTCTTCATCGTACGCCGATTGCGCCAGGCCGGACCGGGCAAGCGCTTCACGGCCGAGATGGTCGGCATGAGCCTGGCCCACCTCGGGGTCGGCATGTTCGTCATCGGCGTCATGGTCACCGACTCGCTCAACATCGAGCGCGACCTGCGCATGAAGCCGGGCGACACCGCCGAGGTGGCCGGCTATGAAATTGCGCTGATCACCCTGCGCCACCAGGAAGGACCGAACTACATCGCCGACGAAGGCGTGTTCGAGATTCGCCGCGACGGCAAGACGCTGAGCACCCAGCGCCCGCAGAAGCGTCAGTACCTGCGCGGCCAGGTGATGACCGAAGCCGCCATCGACGCCGGCTTCTTCTCCGACTTCTACATCGCCATGGGCGAGCCGCTGGAAGACGGCTCGGCGTGGGCGGTGCGCCTGTACTACAAGCCGATGATCCGCTGGGTATGGCTGGGCGCGCTGTTGATGATGTTCGGTGGGTTGATCGCCGCAACCGAACGCCGCTTGCGCCAAGCCGTCGTGGATCGCGAGAGCGAGCCCGCGCCTGCCCGCGACGCGCTGCCGGCAGCGGCGCGCACCGCTGCGGAGCACGCATGAACCCACGCGCCGCCATCCCGCTGATCGTCTTCATCGCGATTGCGGTGC
>ERZ761602.1945-NODE-1945-length-34826-cov-6.477869_pt1 | contig 34826 bp, 28 predicted proteins | sample MGYA00512165_ERZ761602 | MGnify/ENA primary metagenome ERZ761602 (study PRJEB28899, sample SAMN02445085) | bioreactor sludge metagenome | biome: EBPR sludge; isolation source: Thorneside wastewater treatment plant | place: Australia: Brisbane, Thorneside...
GGGCCTGCGTCTTCGACGAGCGTCGATTCGTCGCTGAAGCCAGCGACCTCGCCCTCCGCACCGGCCTGGCTACGCGTGCTCATGACACCCTCGAGGATAGCTCGCGATCGCAGGCGCCGCGATCATCGACTCAGCATGGTGCGCAAGAGCGCGAGGGTGACCTGCTGTCGCGCGACCCAGTCGTCGACGTCGAAGCGCGGCGCCGCAGGCAACACGATCGCGAGCTCGCGCGCGAGCATGCGCCGGTGACGCTGACGCGTGATGGGCTTCTCGAGCTCGTCGAGCACGAGCGCGGCCTCGAAGGGGCGTCCGTGGCGCGCGCGCTTCGCGTCGCGGTACGCAGGCGACTCCTCCGAGAGCCTGGCGACCGCCGCGCCGAGCTCGGCGAGGGGCAGCGCGGCCTGCACGCCGGTGATGCGCGTGATCGCCTCCTCGGCGGCCTCGGCGGCGGCGTAGCCCTCGGGCCCTCGCGCACGCGCAGCCTCGAGCTCGGAGAGCAGGAGCCCCACGTGCGCCGGACGCCCGTACCAGCCGAGGAAGCGCAGCGCCTTCGGATCGCGTTTCGCCGCGCGCAAGAGCAGCTCCTCGTCGCTCGGCTCCGCCGTCAGCGAGAGCGCGCGCAGCGCGACGAGCGCCGGGCCGTCGAGCCCAGCGTCGTCGCCCGAGGGCGGAGTGCGCAGCGCGCGGTCGAGCGACATGCGCAGGTAGCCGAGCCCCTCGCTGCGGCCGCGCACGGCGAGCTCGTCGGCGGCGTCGGCCGCGACCTGAGGCGAGGCGTCGCGCAAGAGCTCGAGCAAGGCCTCGATCGCGAGCTCCTTCGGCGCGTGGCGCAGGCAGCGCGCGGCCCTCGAGCGCACGCTCTCGTCTGGGTGGGCGAGCAGCGGCACCACGGCGCCGGCTTCGAAGGCGCCCTTGCGCTCCGCGACCTCGAGCCAGGCCGCGGTGTTGAGCGGCGTCACGTCGGCTCCGAGCTCCGCGAGCGCGGCCCTGCCGATGCCCGGGCCCGACGCGAGCGCGAGCCCCGAGACGAAGGCGTCGACGACGCCGGGCTCGGCGCGGCGCAGCGCGAGCACGACCCAGCGCAGCGCAGCGTCGGAGTCGGTGCAGCCGAGCGTGAAGGCGAGCGCGAAGGCGCGCCCCCAGTCGGGGAAGGACCACTCGGTGAGGTAGGCGAAGAGCGCCCTCGGCACGCCGAGGCGCGGAGAATCGGCGCGCACGGGGCGATCGAGCGACCAGAGGGCGTCGAGGTTCGCGAGCAGGCGCCGCTCGAAGCCGCTCGCATCGGCCCAGAGCTGCTCGTCCTTCGAACGCCGCAGCCCACCGAGGATCGCGATGTCTTCCATCGCCTCGCGCCCGAGCCTGGCGAGCTCGAGCTCGGCGAGGCTCCTCTCGCGCACGCCGGAGGCGGGCGCGTCGTCGTCCGGGGGCAGCGCGAGGAAGTCGCGCCGCTTCTCGAGGATCTCGGGCGCGGGCACCTCGAAGGGTCGGTGCAGGGCTGGCGTGCCGACGCTCGCGCGGAACGGGTCGACCTGCTCGAGCTTGCGCGCACGTTCCGCGAGCGCCGTCGGTGGCGGGAGCTTGTCGAGCGCGCGGCGCTTGAGATCGTCGACCCACGCGACGGCCTCGTCGAGCAAGGGGCCATCGAGCTCGGCGCGCTCGGGCGCGAGCGCCTCCTTGGCGCCCAGCGTGGCCAGGCGCAGCTCGCCCAGCGCGCCGATGCCCTCGTCGGTCAGCCCCAGCTCGCAGAAGCGCACGAGCGCCTCGGTGGCGCGCCTGAGCGCCGCGTGCACGGCGCCCCTCGCCTCGGGCAGCTCCAAGAGCAGGCCGTCGAGCTCCTCGCGCAGGGCGTCGGCGCGCTCTCGCAGCTCCTTGCCGAGCTCCACGCCGCTCACGATGCCGCCTCCAGCGCGAGCACCGCGCGTTCGTCGCCGTCGGAGGCGAGCACGATCAGCGCCGAGCTCGCCGGCGCGAAGCCCGTGACGAAGGCCTCGATGACGAAGGCCGAGTACACCGCGCCCGTCGCCGCGCCGAGCTCTCCCGCCTCCTGACAGAGGCGCTCCTCACGCGTGCGATCGATGTCGATGAGCTTCTTGTTGCGCAGGCACGCGAAGCTCCACTCCTTCACGCGGTGCCGCTCGCCGTTCACGTCCGGCAAGACCCAGGGCAGCGGAGAGGACCCGAGCGAGCTGCCCACGCGACGGATGAGCTCCGTCGCGAGCTCGGCGATGCGCGGCTCTTCGACGGTCTTCTCGGGCTCGAGGCCGCTGGCCACGCCGACGATGCGCGCGATGGCGCTCCGGTCGGTCGACGGTGGGCCGAGCACCACGAAGGCCGCCCCCTCCGAGGGGATGTAGCCGTCGTGGATCGACTCGCAGAGCAGACGCCTCTGCTCCGCGAGCGAGGCGAGGCAGGCCGGGTCGTGGAAGCTGTCGGCGCCGCCGACGAGCACCGGCCCGTGGGAGAGCTGCGCGAGCGCGCGCTCGAGCAAGATGGCGAAGCCTGCGTGCCCGAGCCGCACCGCCTCGGAGCGCACGCGATCGATCGGACGACCGAGCCTGCGCTCGAGCTCGTCGAGGAACTCGCGTGAGCGCAGCTTGTCGGCTTGCTCGTCGGTGTAGGCGCGCGTGGCCTCGGGCAGCGCGACGAACACGGCGAGCGGCGGGCCGAGCGCGACCTCGGCCTGCGTCAGCGCCTCCTCCGCCGCTTCACTCGCGAAGGCGAGCATGCGATCGACGGCGAGCAGCTCGTCGGCGAGGCGCACCGCGCGCGCGGTGCCAGCCTCGACGTCGGCGCGCTCCACGAGCGGGTCGCGACGCGGCACGAGCTTCGCCGCGCGCACGAACATCGCCGTCTGCCTGGCGTCGAGCCCGAAGGGCGTCGAGGCGCCGACGCCGAGCACCTTGGCGAGCACGCTCAAGCGACGATCCTTCCGTCTTCATCGACCTCAGGGGCCTGCCGCTCGCCGCGCCGCTCGCGTTCGGCGGCGAGCAGCGCGGCGACCTTCGCCTCGAGCTCGGCGTCGGTCGCGAGGCGCGCCTGCCACTTGCGATCGATGCGCATCCAGGCGCCGAGCGTGAGCCCCTCCTCGCGGAAGACCTTCTTCGGGTCGTCCACCTCGAGCGCCACCGTGATGCGCGCGTAGTCCTCGGAGCGGAAGCGGTCGTCCTCCGGCCGCGCGAGCGCCTCCTGCGCGGCGAGGAAGTGCCGCGCGTACTCCTCCTGCGCCGACTCACCCGGACCCATCGGCACCGACGCGAGCCGCTCCGCGAGCGCGCGCTCCTCGAGGTTCCAGCCGAACTCGTCGAAGCCGTGGCGCGTGAGCACCTTCTCGCGCGGGTCGCGCTCCTCGACGAGCTCCGCCGCGATCTGCGCGTGTCGCTCGAGCGACACCGTCGCGCTGGGCGCCCGGATCTGGTCGAGCGTCTCGTAGCGCGCCATCTCGTGGTCCTCGGGCGCGAGCGACGGAGGCTCGGTGCCACCACGCACGTCTTCGATCTCCCAGGCGTACTCGAAGCGCCCGCGAGGCAGCTCGGCGAGGATCTCGGAGAAGCTCCCCCGCTCGCCGTCGCCGCGGAAGCCCTCGTCACTCGTCCACCCGACGATCACCCGATCGACGTCTTGACGGGGCTTGGTGGTGGTGAAGGCGACGCCTCGCCACACCAGATCGACGAGCTGGTGGTCCGTGTCGATGACGATCGTGTCGAGCTCGACCTGCGCATCGGAGGGCACGTCCTCGCGTGCCCAATCGCACAGCGCGCGCGCGCCGACCTCCGGCAGCTGGATCTCGAGTCGCTCTCCCTCCTCCGTGAGCCCCTCGCAGACCAGCGTGCTCCCGGTGGGGACCCGCTCGATGCGAAGCGCCGGATGCGCCGATTGGTAGATGCTCCAATCGAAGCCTTCTTCGTGCTCGAGCACGTCGAGGTGCTCGGGCGTGGGGCGGGCACCGACGCGCGCGTCCCCACCGGCGGTGGAGACGATGTACGGGGGAGCGAGGGGCACGCGCCCAGGCGCAGAGCTCGAGAGCGTGAAGGAGTGCGCCGCCTCGGCGAGTCGAATCGAGACGTGACGCGGCAGGAGCTCGCCCGACGGGCGGGGCAAGAGCTCGACCGAGCCCGCGAGCAAGACGTCGCAATCGGGCTTCAACGGGACGAAGTCGTCCGGCAGAGGGCGCGACTCGCCGTCGACCGCGGCGCGCGCCGTGAACGGGCGGGGCTCGACGAAGGTGCACGTGCGACGAGGCCCGTCTCCTGCGTAGCTCGCCGTCGCCTTCACGACGACGGTGAGCATCGGCTTCGCCGCCTGCCAGAACGAGATACCGACGCGACACGGGACGTGGACGAGGGCACCACCCGGCGTGCGCCAGGGTGCGCACGCCACCAGGATTCGACGGTTCATCGGTCAGGCTTCAGCGGCTGAAGAGCGAGAAGACACGCAGGGGCACCTCGCCCCACGCCACCTTCGCGGACGCCGGCTCGTACTCGATCGACGTGCTCGACGACCAGAAGTAGGCGTCGATACGCGCGACGCCCTTGAAGCCGACCTTCGCCTCTCCGGGCAGGAGGGCGATGAAGCCGGCGAAGAGGTCGATCGAGGGCGCGCGGATCTCGAACACCGGCCTGCCCTTGAGCGAGACCTTTCCGCTGATCTGAACCCACCGACCCGCGTTCAGCTGGATGTCGGCGAAGAGCTCGAACTTCACCGGGAAGCCGCCGCCCACCGTGGGGCTCGCGCCGGGGCGACGGTCCGCCCAGGCCGCGGCCTGCAGCTCCATGTCGATGCCGATGCCGATGGTGAAGTCGGCGCCGAGCGCCTCCACCAGCTTGTTCGCGGCGGTGCCAGCTCCCGGGAAGAAGAGGTTCGCGAACCACAGGACGGGGATCGCGAAGCGCTCCTTGTTCTTCGCGATCGTCCCGGTGACCTCGAACCTCCAGCCTCGGTCGCAGTGGAACTTCTTCTTGTTGAGGCGATCGACGTCCTGGGTCATCTCCTCCCAGCCGACCTTGGCCACGAAGGTGAACGGATCGCAGAGCTTCGCCTCGCCTGCCGAGGCGCGCCCAGCCGCCGACGCCACCGTCCGCACGAAGGCGAAGATCCGCTGCAACGCCTGGAAGGCGGTCCTGACCTTCTCGATGTAGTCCGTCGCGTCGAACTTCATCTCCTTCCCGGGGAAGGAGCGGAAGGTGTACTTGTGGCTGCCGCTGCACGCGAAGGCCTCGACGGTGACCTCGTAGCGCTCTTCGGCCGCGTTCCACACCTTGAGGAAGTCGGCGAAGTCCTTCGTCGCGTCGATGATCTCCCGGCCCGCCACGACCGCGTTCGCGACGTTGCCGGCGCCGTTCATGATCGCGCGATCGGCCTGCTGTCCGGCGCGGTAGCCGCGCAGCATGTCGGTGCGCGCCTCGCCCCGCCCCATGTCGTTGCGCGCGCCGTAGGCACGCACCTCGGCCTGGCCCTGCGGCGTGGACTGCAGGCGGTTCGCCTCGGCGCTCAGGTTGCCCGGCAGACGGTTGGTGTTCTCCACCCCGCCCTGCTCGATCTTCACCGACGCGGCGGGCGGGGCCTTGTCGAGATCCCCCCAGGTGAACCAGCTGTTGTCGAGCGTGATCTCGTCGCCGGTCTTCACCTCTTCGGGCTTGGTGACCCGACCCCGCTTCGTCTGGCGGATGACCCACCTGGTGTGGGTGGGCTGGGTGCAGGCTGGGCCACCGCCCGTCTTCGCGTTCTTCCGTGTCGCCTTGAGGGTGATCGTCTCTCGCGCCGTGATCTCGAGGAGCTTGTTGGGCCCCGGCTTGCGCCCGTGGCTGCAGGTTACGTCGGTCGTGTCGAGCGAGCAGGCAAGCAGCTTGTCTTCCTCGCTCACCGCCACGGTGTTCGTGGGGTTCGCGCCCTGTACCTGCCCCACGGTGTTGCCGTGGTTGTTGGTCGTGGTGTCGGTGCTGCGGCCGAGCGGCGTGCCCTCGGTGCGCACGTTGGGCGAGCCGCTGACCACGCGCGCCTCCTGCAAGTGCGTCGCGCTCGCGACACCGCCTCCTGCGCCGTTGTCCGGGTGAGGTGGCCCCGACGACGGGCCGATCGCGTCTCCGGCGCGGACGACGTTGCCTCCACCGACCAGGGTCCGGTCCGTCGTGTGCTCGGTGGCCGCGGTCGTCGGCACCTCGTTGGCGTGCGGGACCGGCACCTTCACCGGCGGGTTCCAGTTCACGTCCGTGGCGCCTTGCGTGCGCACGACGTGATCGCTCGTGGTGGTCGTGACGCCGAGATCTTGGTTCGAGGTCGTGGTCGCCATCGTCTTACCTGTCGCTTGGCCCGAGCGGGGGTCACCCACTCGAGCGGACTACCAGATCACACGCCATCGCCCGTCGACGCGAGCGAAGAGAGGGTTCGCCTGCCAGGTCTCGCCTGGGTCGTGCTCGTGCTGCGCGAAGAGGGCCGGCCCCCCTTCGAGGTTGCGCGCGTAGGCGGCGCGCCCGTTCGCGCATCGCTCGAAGACGACCTTCTTCGGATCGTAGGGCTCGAGCTTCCACGGCTGAGCGAGCTTCTCGCCGTAGTACTCCTTGGCCGCAGCCGGGGCGAGGTCGGGGATCGGCCCGTAGAACTTCGTCATCTCCGCCGTCTTGTGCTCCATGACCTTCAAGAAGGCGTCGACGTCGCCGCTCGCGTACGCGGCGTGGAGCTCGCGCAGCGCGTCGTGGAGCGACTCGGTGCCCTCGGGCGGCACGTTCTCCACGGGGGCCTCGACCCAGAGCGCTTTGGGCGTGGGCTCGGCGAAGACGAAGCGCGCCTCGTGCTTGATCGGAAGGTCACGCTCCCCCTCTGGGTGCTCCTCTGCGAACTCGGGCCACGTGAGCCTGAAGATCGGCTCTTCGGAGCCGTCGCGTAGGATCAGGAACTCGAAGGAGCGCACCAGCCACGGCACCTTCTCGATCTCGCCCATCCAGAGCGAGAGCACGTTCTCACCTTCGACGAGCAGGTGACTCGCGGTGCCCGCCGGGGACTCGCTGTACTCCGAGACGCGTCGGTAGAAGGGCACGTCGTTCAGGCGGAGGTCGACCGCGAGGCCGACGCCGTGCTTCATCCGGTAGAGGTACCGATCGTTGGGGATCGCCATGAAGTGCAGCGCTCTCGGCTCGGCTCAGATCTGGGTGGCCTGGCCGGCCGCCTGCTTGTTCTCGGAGCTCGTCTCGATCACGATCGACTCCCCCGCGTTGAGCTCGATGCGCCCGTCGCGCAGATCGATCTGCGTCCCGCCGACCTTCAGCGTCAGCGAGGTCGTGCCATCGAGCGTCACCGAGCCGGCCTTGTTCGTCAGCTTCTCGATGCCCGCGAGCAAGAGCTCCTTCATCGCGTCGACCTTGTAGAAGCCACCGACGAGCGTGTTGCGCAGCTTCTCGGTGCGCGTGGCCATGAGCTTGCCGGCCTTCTTGAAGACCACGCCGCCGATCGCCTCGATCTTGCCGAGGCCGGCCTGGTCGGTCTTGTTGGTGCGCGACACCTCGAGCACGGCCCCACCGACGAGCAAGGTGCTCGTCTTCTCGGCGGCGACCATGTTGTTCTTGATCGAAGCCTCGAGGTCGACCGCGCCCACGGTCTCGCGCATGTTGCCCTTCACCAGCGTGCTGTCGGCCGTACCGAACTGACGCTTGTGCATGCCTCCGATGGCGAGCGTGTGGTTGCCCTGAACGGCCTCCTGCGCGGCGACCCCGACGCCGATCGTGTGCGCGCCGGCCACGTGCCGGGTCTGGTTCCCATTCACGTCGACCGTCATGCCCTGCTTGGTGAGGATCGACTGGTTGGCATCGACCCGCACCTTCTCGTTGCCCATGATCTGCCAGCTCGCCGAGGCGTCGATCTGCTCGCGCTTCTCGTTGAGTACGACGACGTTCTGGTCCTTCTGGGCATGGACCGTGACGAGCTCGTGGCCGAGCTGATCGTCGAACTGGATGTAGTTGGTGAGGCCGCTCGCGCGTGGCGAGCTGAAGGACCGGAGCGCCGTGACCATCTTGCGGTCCGGTAGCGGCGTGAAGAACGGGTCTTCCGCGTTGTAGACGCGCCCCATGACGACGGGCCTGTCGGGGTCGCCCTCCAGGAAGTGGCAGAGCACCTCCCACCCGGTGCGGCTCATCGCCGACGAGTGCCCCGTGTTGTCCTGGAGCACCGGGATCCAGTGCGAGCAGTCGTCGTCCTTCGGCTGCAGGCGATCCCAGGGGAAGTGCACCTTCACGCGGCCCCAGTGGTCGGTGTGGATGTCTTCGCCCGCCGGACCGGTGACGAAGCCGGTGAGCGGGTTGCGCTCGACGGGCACGTGCGTCACGAGCGCGGGGCGGTAGGTGACGTCACCCGGCAGGGCCTCGAAGGCGAGCTCGAAGCCCTCTTGGTCGAGCTTCCAGCGGTGCTCCACGCGCGTGACGACGTTCTCACCGTCGGCGAAGAGCTCCGGTGTACCAGCGACGGCGAAGAGCGCGCCCGGTCGGAGCGCGGCGGCGAGCGAACGCCCGGCGATCCGGTGATGGAGGCAGCGCAGGGCCTCGGCGCGCAGGGTGGCCTTGGCTTGACCCTCGACGGGCTCCTCGTACTCGCCGGGGTAGTCGTACCACTCGGCGCCGCCGATCTGTGGTCCCGGCGCCTGCACGTCCATGTCGAGGCTCGGGTGCTCGTGGTTGAAGTCGCGCAGATAGATCTTGCCGGCCGTCATCTCGCCGGCCTGGCCGATCTCGCTGATGCTGTCCTGCTGCGTATCGAGGCCCGCGCCCGGCAGGAAGGGGTAGAGCCCGACGACGTCGTCGTAGGCCTGGGGCGAATCGCCCAGCACCACGACGCCCATCTCGTCGATGAAGTAGTAGATGCCCTCGTCCTCGAGCAGGCGGTGGCAGAAGTTCAGATCCGTCTCGCGGAACTGCACGCAGTACTCACGACGACGGTACTTGCCACGCAGACGACTCTGCACCTCCACACCGAGGCCGGTCATCACCTCGCGCACGATCTCGGGCGCCGTCTTCTCACGGAAGATGCGGATGTCGGCCCGGTGCTTGAGCAGCGCGAGCTTGGGCTCGAAGCGGATCTGGACCTCCGCGCCGCCCGCGAAGCCCCTGCGCGTCGCCTTGCGCGAGGCCTCGGTGACGAGCCCGGTCAGGCGACGCTCCTCGCCACGGCGCACGAGCAGGAGCGTGGCTTCCGCGCGCATCACCGCGGAGGGATCGATGGGATCGTCGGGCTCGACGACGAAGCGCAGATCGAAGTCGAAGGGCCGGTTCAAGGCCTCGACACCCTCGACGACTCGCACTGCGTAGCGCGTGCCTTCGAGCTCCAACCAGTACTGAAGTGCTTGCTCGCTCATGGTCTACCTCGCGCCCTTCAGTTGTGCTCGATGGTGCCGGTGTCGGCGTCGATGTTCGCGCCGCTCATGTCGAGGTTCGAGGACTCGATGCGGATCTCCTTGTCGTTGATCTTCATCACGCTCGCACCGCACTTGATGATGATCGACTCCTCGGCTTCGACCCAGACCTCGGGCGCGTCGGCCTTCATCGCGCCCCGGGTGAGCCAGGTGCTCGTGGTGTCGGCGTTGTCGAGGTAGCGCGCGTTGCTCTTCAAGACGATGCCCGCGCCGACGTTCTCGCTGAGCAGCTTCGACACGTCGAGCGGCTGGTTCTCCTTGGCGATGTCCACGCGCGCGCCTCCGATCGCCTGGATCGCGAGCTTGCTGACGTCCTCGGTGATGTTGCCCGCCGAGGCCCGCACCACCGCGCCGCCGACGAGCTCGAGCTTGTGGCTCGAGGTGTTCGAGATGTTGCCAGTCGACACGTCGATCATCGCGGCGCCGACGGCGAGCTTGCGGTTTCCATCGACCGCCGTGGCGTGGGTGTCACCCCCCTTGATGGAACGACCGCCACCGATCGCGCGGAGCTCGTCGCCGTCGACCGACTTGGCGTAGCGCGCCTGCACGACGAGCTCTTCGTTGCCGCCCACGGTGGTGATCTGATCCTCGACGACGCGCTCCTTCATCGCGTCGTCGACGTGGAGCACGTAGTTCTGGCCGACCTTGCGGGTCGAGTCGTTGCGGATCGTCTCCACTTTGCGGTTCTTCGCGCGGACGTGCATGTCCTTGGAGGCGTGGATGAACATCTCCTCGGCGCCGAGGCGGTCCTCGAAGTAGATCTCGTTGAACGTGGGGGCCGCGGGCGTCGTGGCGGTCTTGTAGACGACGCGCGTCTTGTTGGCGGGCAGCGAGTACTCGGGCGGGTGCTCGGCGTCGTGGATGCGACAGATGGTGCTCGGCGCGTCGACGCCGCCCTCTTCGTTGAAGGTGGCGACGTTCCAGCCCATGCGCGGGAGCAGCATCGATCCGGGCGCGCCGCGCTGCGCGATGCGGCACCAGGTGCCCGAGCGCTCGTTGCGCTGACCCAGCCTGTCCCAGTGCATCTGCACGCGCACGCGACCGTACTCGTCGGGATAGACCTCTTGCCCTGGCGGACCGATCACGACGCCCATCTGGAGGCCCGCTTGCTTGGCCTCGGGCGAGCGACGCAGCGCGCGGAAGGGGACGTCCTTGTGGATCGCGTCGAAGCGCGTCGTGATGCCGACCTTGGCGTCACCCTCGATCGAGACGCGCGTCACGAAGAACGCGCCGTCGAGCTTGGAGACGGGGTGGCCCATCAAGCTGACGCTGCGCCCGGGGAAGACGCGCACGCAGGAGGCCACGCCGCTGATGTTGCCGCGGTGTGCCTTCGCGCCCTCGAGCCCGACCCGCACGCGCTCGCGCAGGATCTCCGGGTTCGGCGTGCCGCCGCCCGGTGCGTCGTAGACCTCGTGCCTGCCCGAGCCCACCTTGGCCGCCACCTGGAAGCCCGGGCGCGTCATGTCGAAGGAGCGCGCCGAGTACACGTGGCTCGTGGCCGCGGCCGAGAAGCTGAGCTCGAACACCGCCGCCTGATCGATGCGCATCTGGGCGGCGGGCACGTAGGGCAGCACGGGGATGCCGTCGATCTCGGGCGCCGCGACGGAGGTGTCGGAGAAGACGACCTCGGACTCGCCGTCGCCGTGATCGAACCAGTAGTAGATGCCCTCCTCCTCGCAGAGCCTCGCGATGTAGGTCCAGTCGTCCTCGCGATACTGCACGCGGTAGGGGTACTGGGGGTAGTTGCCCTGCAGGTCGTAGCGGATCGTGTGCGGGTAGTCCTCGAGCACCTCGCGGATGACGTCGATCGCGGTGACGTCTTGCTTGGACCAGCAATCACGCCCGAGGCGCTGCCTGTAGACCGTCGGCTTGATGACGAAGCGACCGCGGACGATCTGCGAGGTGTCGCGCGCCACGATGCGCGCCTCGGCCACGCAACCGGTGACGTGACGTTCGCCCCCCGCGGCGTCGCGCAGCCAGAGCGAGACGTGCGTGCCCACCACCGTCGCGAGGTCTGGCACCGGGAGCAAGAGCTCCACCTCGACCTCGTAGCGGAAGAGCTCGCTCACGGCCTCCTCGCCGCGCACCGAGAGCACGTCCTTGCAGCGCAGGCCTTCGATCTCGATCTCGACGTAGTTTCGATCGTTCATGGTGCCCTCAGGCCGTCAGCTTGTCGGGGTTGCCGCTGATCTTGATCTTGTCGCCGCTCTTCGCGCGCAGGTTGCCGGTGATCGTCGCCTTGTCCGGCCCGAGCGAGATGGTGAGGCCACCCGACTTGAGCGTGACGCCGGACTGGCCCTCGATCTCGATCACCTTGCCTCGGAGCTCGACCTTCTCGTCGGAGTGCATGGTCGTCGTCGCACCCACCGTCACGACGGAGCGCTTCGAGGAGATGCTCATGTCCTCCTTGGACTTGCGCATCACGAGCCCGCCCACGTTGTGGATCAGGAACTTGCTCGCGGACTGCATGATCGAGCCCTGCGCGGCGAGCGTCGCCTTCACGCCGCCGACGAGCTCGGTGAAGAGCCAGTTCGACGTGTTCGTGATGCTGCCGCCGGCCACGGACACCTGCGCTCCGCCGATCATGCGCGTGTACACCTCGCGGGTGTCGCGCAAGATCATGCCCTTGAAGAGGGCATCCATGACCATCTCCTTGCCCTTCGCGAGCAGGTTCTCCGGCGAGACCATCTCCTTGAGCTTCGCGCCGACGTCAGGCATCGCGGTCGGGATGCCGATCGCGTCCTTCATCGCGCCCGCCATGTCGCCGGACATCGCGCCCTCGAGCGCGGCATCGGCGAGTCCCTCGCCCGCGGTCTTGGCCACGTCGGCGATCGAACCGCCCTGGAGCAAGCCGGCGACGGCGCCGCCCGCGAGCCCCGGCGAGATGTCCTGTGCGAGCGCACCGAGCGTGTGCGGGACGACGTTGGAGGCGATGTCCTTCGGGCTGGGGATCGACGGCATGCCGATGCCCGCGATGGTCAGGCGGACGGAGCCCACCGTCTCGGTGTCGTTGCCGATGACGTTGAGCGCCGTGCTCGTCTTGACCTTGACCGACTCGGAGCCACCGATCGTCTCGACGCGGTTCCGCTTGATGGTCTCGCCGTAGCTCGCCTGGACGTCCTTGGTCTCGTTTCCACCGATCTCGACGAGCTGGTTCTTCTCGACGATGCGATCGACGCCCGCCTTCACGAGCTCGGTGTGGTGGCTCAGGACCGTCTCCGTCTTGTCGTTCTCGACGACGTTCGCGAGGTCCTTCTGCGCGTGGAAGTCCATGCGCATCGCGGCGAGGGAGTCGTCCATGCGGAGCTCGTTGAAGCCCATCTTGCCGGGGTAGGTCTCCGTCTTGATGGTCATCATGTTCTTGTGCGCCGGCTGCGCGTAGGTCGGCATCATGTGACCGTTGATGTCGCGCGCGATCGCGATCGGTCGGTCCGGGTCGCCGTCGATGTAGCTCGCGACCATCTCCCAGCCGACGCGCGCGAGCACCATCGAGGAGCTCGTCTCCTGCATCACCCGGATCCAGCGCGAGTCTTCGTCGGTGCCCTTCGCCTCGCGGTCCCAGTGGAACTGCACCTTGGCGCGACCGAAGCTGTCGGTGTGGATCTCCTCACCCTCGGGGCCGCGCACCATCACGGTGTGGTTGCCGTCGATCGTGGGGCGAGGCGAGCTGAGCTGGGGCCTGAAGGGCACGCCGCCGGGGATCGCCGTGAAGTGGTTCTCGTAGCTGCCCTGGCCGTCGCCTGCGTGGCTCGACACGAAGCGGTGCTCGAGGCGCACGAGCAGGTACTCGCCCGAGTAGTCGACCGCCTCCCAGTGGACGAAGCTGAAGCGACGCGCCGGCATGAACCACGGCACCGTGCTCGTGCCCTCGACGACGCGTTTCTCCGCGGTGAGCGCCTCGAGGCGGAGCTGCGCGAGCAGCGCGCCGGTGCCCGGGTCGCGGAAGCCCGTGGGGTAGTCGTAGATCTCGAGATCGGTGTCGATCGGCGAGGCCTTGGAGCTGAGCAGCGAGGTCGAAGGCGTCTTGAAGTTGTAGTCGTTGACCGTGCTCGCGCCGGAGCTCACGCGCGCGATCTTGGTGAAGCTCGTGATCCCGAGCTTGCCGTGGTCCATCGCGCCCTCGGCCTCGCGCAGCTCGAAGACCGGGTTGCCGTCGACCTCGGGCTCGGCCTGCGAGGTGTCGGCGAGCACCATCGTGCCGTCGGGCTCGAAACGGTAGTAGATGCCTTCGAACTCGAGCAGTCGCGAGACGAAGTCGAAGTTCGTCTCGCGGTACTGCACGCAGTAGGGGCGGGAGGCGCAGGCGCGCTGGTTGCGCCACTCGTGGCGCACGCCCGAGGCGTTCAAGACGGTCGAGACGATCTCCTCGGTGGTCTTGTCGCGGAACTTGCGCGTGTTCTTGTCGAGCCGGGCGAACCAGAAGGTGGGGTAGAGCTCGAGCGCGTACTGGAGCGAGTCGTCTTGGAGGCCGGTGAAGCTCGCGCGACCGAGGCGCCGGGTGAAGCGCCTGACCTCGAACCCCGCGATCGTGACGATGACCACGGCGTCTTCCTCGAGCAGCGGCTCGAAGTCGACGTCCTCGAAGGTCTGCACCAAGGCGCGCACGACGCCGCAAGCGCTGAGCGACTCCTCGACGTCGCAGCGCAGCAGCCGGAACGACTGACCTCCGATCTCGAGCTGTAGATCGATGGTGCCACCCTCGGTCAACAGCTCGAGCCCGTCCGGAATCGAAGCGGGGATCTTGTCCAGTGCCATCGTCGTTTCACCTCGTCGTCGACCGTCTCACCAAGCACCCATCGTCGCCGCCGGGAGGCGCGGCTCGCTCTCGCTCAAGGCGGCGCGGGCGAGCCGCGCGCCTCCGAGCGGGCGTCGCTCCCACGCGCGTCCACCTCGAGCACCTCGTCGGGCATCGTGCCGACGCCTCGACCGATCACGCGCTCGAGCAGCTCCCACTTGCGCGGCAGGACGAAGCTCGCGCGGTACACGAGCTCGACCACGCGCTCGTCGGCGTCGACGAGCACGGTGTCGAGGTGGGTCGAGAGCTCGCGCGGTGCTTCGTCGGTCGCGAGCTTCACGAAGAAGCTGAAGGCGTACCTGGGGAGCTGGAACTTCCACAGCCCCTCGGCCAGCACACCGCCGACCTCGAAGGGCTCGTCGCCAGTGAGCGGCTCGTCGCTGTGGAGCTCTGGCACCGCGAAGAGGTGGTGCTTCGTGGAGAAGTCGCGTGGACGCACGGGGGCGCGCTTCTCCACCCACTCGAGGTCGTGTGTGCCGACGAGGCTGCGCCTCGGCTCCCAGTCGGGAGGGATCGGCGCGAAGCAGCCGTGGGAGGGGTGAGGCACGCGACCGGTGCGTGGATCGGCGACCGGCTCGAGGCGCGGCGCCTCGGTGCCGATGAGCGACTTCGGGTCGAGCGCGAAGCCGCGCCCGAGCGGGTTGTGGGGCTCGTCGGCCCAACCACCGCCGCTACGGTCGATGCCGCCGAAGGCGAGATCGTAGCGGAGCGGCGTCTCGCCGAGCGTGGCGGGCGGGCCGGGCACGACGCCGGAGAAGTCGGCGGTGTAGAGCCTGCGCCCGAAGACCTGCACGACCTTGCGCAGCGGGCCGACGCTGAGCCACGCGAGCTGTCGATCGATCGACTTTCCACGCGGCGGTCGCGACGTGCCGACGAGCACCACGTCGGTGCCCGGTTTGTCGTCGGCGAGATCGCTGGGGTAGCGCAGCCCGCCGCGCTCGTCCTGGATGTCACCGGTGCGCACGGGGCGGTACACGAGCGAGACGCGACCGGCGGGCGAGACGCTGTAGGCGACCTTCGATACGACGACTGCGACGTCGTTGCCGTGCCGATCGAGCATGGGCTCGCAGCGCGTGGTGCCCCAGCTCTCGTTCGTGCAGCGCGTGTTCAGATCCATCGACGCTGTGGCCTCGCAGCTCGAGAGGAGCCGCAGAGAAGATGCTCGCACGCGCGCCCACGCTGAGAAGATCGGATCGAGGACCTCGGCGATGTTCGGAGGGAGGAGCACCTACCTCGTCACCGGCCCGCTGAGCCACGGGCGACCGGTGGGGTGCGGCGCTCAGATCCAGCAGCGCAAATAATCGAAATTGCGAGACTTATCGCGCGCACCCCGGACCCCGGAGCCCGCCGGAGCGGCGCTCGGGGGCCTATCGACGACTCGGCCCTTGCAGCTCCGATCGCAGCGCGTCGATGACACGAGCGCGGTTCGCGTCGCCCAAAGCCGGATGGATCGGCAAGGCGAGGGCCTCACGTGTCGCTCGCTCGGCGTGTGGGAAGTCGCCCTCGCGATGCCCGAGGGCCGCGAGCGCAGGCAAGAGATGGAGCGGCTTCGGGTAGTATACCTCGGTGGCGACGCGCTTCGCCGTGAGCGCCGAGCGCAGACGATCGCGATCGGGGTGACGCAGCACGTACTGATGGTAGACGTGCCCTTCGACGAGTCCGGGCGTGACGAGGCCGGCGCTCGCGAACGGCGCGAAGCTCGCTTCGTAGGAGCGCGCGTGCGCGCGGCGCAGCGCGGTCTGCGCGTCGAGGCGCGGGAGCTTCACCGAGAGCATCGCGGCCTGAAGCGCGTCGAGGCGGAAGTTCCCGCCGAGGATGAGGTGCTCGTACTTCGCGCGTGCGCCCTGAGCTCGCAAGAGGCGCGCGCGCTCGGCGAGCGCGGGATCGTTCGTGGTGACGAGACCGCCGTCGCCGAGCGCGCCGAGGTTCTTCGTGGGGAAGAACGAGAAGCAAGCCAGCGCGCCGAGCGCGCCCGCCGCGCCTCGCTCGCTCGTCGCGCCCAACGCCTGCGCGGCGTCTTCGATGACGGGGATGCCGAGCGAGCTCCCGAGCTCGAACACGGCGCTCGACACGACACGCCCGAAGAGGTGCACCGGCAAGATGGCGCGCGTGCGTGGGCTGACGACCGCGCGCGCGGCCTCGGCGTCGAGGCAGAGCGACTGGGGATCGACGTCGGCGAAGACGGGGCGCGCGCCGACGCGCAGGATCGCACCGGCCGTCGCGAAGAAGCTCAGCGGGGTGGTCACGACCTCGTCGCCTGGACCGATGCCGAGCGCCGAGAGCGCGACGATGAGCGCGTCGGTTCCACTCGAGACGCCGATGGCGTGTTCGACGCCGATGCGTTCGGCGAGCGAGCGCTCGAGGCGCTCGACCTCGGCGCCCAGCACGAAGCGGCCGCTCCTGAGCACGCGGTCGAAGGCCTCGCGCAGCTCCGCGGCGATGGGCGCGTGCTCGAGCGCGAGATCCTGGAAGGGGATCGGCGCGTCGTCGGGCGGCGCCGCCTGAGCGGCTGCGAGCGGCTCCAGGCCGCGCGGCGTCTCGACGTAGCGCTCTCCCGACTCGGGGCAGACCAGATCGGCGCCGAGGCGCCTGCCGAGCCGCGAGACCCAGCCGATGCGCCGCGCGGGGTTGCCGACGACCAGCGCGTGAGCGGGCACGTCGCTCGTGACGACGGCGCCGGCGCCCACGAAGGCGTAGGGCCCGATCGTATGTCCACATACGATCACCGCGCTCGCGCCGATCGTGGCGCCGCGACCGACCCGCGTCGGGGCGATCTCGTGCCTGCGCGAGACGAAGGCGCGCGGAGCCTCGACGTTGGTGAACACGGCATGGGGGCCGACGAAGACCTCGTCGCCGAGCTCGACGCCCTCGAAGACGCTCACGCCGTTCTGGAGCTTCACCCCGTCGCCGATGCGCGCGCCCGAGGCGACGAAGCAGTCCTTGCCCAGCGAGCAGCGCGCGCCGACGAGCGCGCCCGACTGCAGGTGACAGTGGTGCCAGACGCGGGTGCCCTCCCCCACGAGCGCGCCCGCCTCGACGACGGCGGTGGGGTGGATCGCCCCTCGAGGCGTGGACTGGGCGTGGTCGTTCACGAGCTCCGCGCTCCGATCTTCCAGAGGACCCAACCCTCGGTCTCGACGACGAGCTCGAGCCCCTCGGCGAGGGCGCGCGCGCGGTCTTCCGGGCGACGAGGGGCTCGGCCGACGACGTAGCTCGCCCCGCGCAGGCGCGCGCGGATCGCGAGCGCGTGCGGCAGCATCGGTGCGCCGCCGTGCACCGGATCGACACGCCCCTCGGGCTTCACGCTCTCGGGGCGGCCGCTCGCCGCCTGGAGGGCGAAGTAGCCGAAGTCGATGGTCTCGACGAGCACGAGCTCGCCGCGCGGGACGCGCTCGGCGAGCTCACGCCCCATCGCGATCTCCCGGCTGCGCTCCGCGAAGCTCTCCCTGTAGAGCCACCAGCCGCGCACGAAGGGCATCGTGAGCGCGAGCGCGAGCGCGGTGCCGACGACGAGCCTGCGCCCGAGCCTGCCCTCGGCGAGCGCCTCGAGGCCGAGCCTCGCGGTGAGGAGCGCGAGAAAGAGGTGTACGACGTGCAGGGCACGCTCGGGGTGGTGCGTGGGCGCGCCACCTCGAACGCTCAGGCCGACGAGCAGGAGGACGAAGACGACGAGCACCGCTCCTGGCTGGAGGTAGCCGCGCAGCGCTCGCCGCTCGTGGCGATCGGGCCACCAGCGCACGAGGACCACCGCGAAGAGCACGAGCAGCTCGGGCTCGGCGCGCAGGAGCGCGAGCGGGTACTCGAAGATCCTGAGCGCGATCTGGCCGCCGTCGACCTGGCTCTTGTAGGCCGCGACCCGGTGCAGGTAGTGCACGGCCGACCCGTGGACCTCTGCGTTCCAGAGGCTCCAGAGCACGGGGCCCGCGAGCGCGATGAGCGCCGAGGCGAGCAGCGTGAGCGTGTCCCGGAGGGGACGCTCCTCGAGCCGCGCGCGGCGCGAGTCACGCAGGGAGCCGAGCGCGAAGAGCCCCGCGATGATCCAGGGCTCGTAGCGCGACAGCGCGGCGGCGAAGAGGCTCGCGGCGCCGAGCAGGCGCTGCTTGGGCGAGGCGCCGGGCGTGAGCGTCGCGACGCCGTAGAGACAGAGCGCGGCGACGAGCTGCTCGGGCACCGTGGCGATCGCGAGCCTCGCGCTCCAGGGCAGAGCGATCGCGAGCGCGGTCCCGACGAAGGCCGCGTCACGACGGGCACCGAGCAAGAGCGCCGCGCGGTGGATGAGCAGGGTGCAGCCGAGCGCAGAGGCGATCGCGACCGCGCGCGCGACCTCGAGGCTGGGGCCGAAGATCGCCATCGCCGCGCCCTGGATCCAGAAGGGCAGCGGCAGCCAGCTCGTCCCGCTCGGATCGAGCTTCGGTGTGTGCACGAGCTCCTGCGCGATGACGACGCGGGCGTAGTCGTCGTCGCTCACGGCGCGGAAGCCGCTCGCGTACACGACGAGCACGACGAGCAGCTGCAAGGCGACGAGCGCCGCGCGGTCGTGCGCCACGAGCCAGTCGAAACGCGCACGTGCGCGAGGCGCGCGGCGGCCGAGCTCGCTCTCGGATCCTTCGCCGCCGCCCTGAGCGGCAGGGCTCACGGCGCGGGCGGCTGGGTCTCGCCTTCGGAGCCCGGGTCGTCGAACTCGCGCAGCGCGCGGTCACCGCCGGACGACAGGTAGGCGAGCGACATGCTCGTGAGCATGAAGATCGTGGCGCAGATCGCGGTGAGGCGCGTCATGAAGTTGCCCGCGCCACGCCCGCCGAACACCTGCGTGGCCCCTGCCCCACCCAAGCCGCCGAGCCCGCCCCCTTTGCCCTGCTGGAGCAGCACGACGAGGATGAGGAACAGCGCCACGATGACGTGGAGAACGTTGAGGAAGGAGTGGAGCATGGATCGGGCCGCGGAACCGTCGGGGGGAGGCTTCTACCCCTGATCGACGGCGTGCGCCAGTCTGGGGCAGGGTCGGAGAGTCCGGAGCCGGCTCAGGCCGGCGGGGGCTCTTCCTCGTCGTCGTCGTCTTCGTCTTCGTCGTCGTCGTCTTCGTCGTCGTCGTCGTCGTCGTCTTCGTCGTCTTCGTCGTCTTCGTCGTCGTCGTCGTCGTCGTCTTCGTCGTCTTCGTCGTCTTCGTCGTCTTCGTCGTCGTCTTCGTCGTCTTCGTCGTCGTCTTCGTCCTGCTCGGCAGCTGCCTCGTCGGCGGGCTCGCTCTCGGCAGGCTCGTCCTCGGCGAGCTCCTCGTCGGAGCCGTCGTCGATCATGTCGGGGATCTCGACGAACTCCTCGTCGGGCTGCGGAACGGGCGCCTCGTGGCCGTCGCGCTCCTCGGCCTCGTCGTCCGAGGCAGGCTCGTCCGCCGCGTCGTCGTCGCCGGCCTCTTCGCCCTCTTCGCCTCGGGCGCCTTCGCCGACCGGAGACGCGACGGGCGCGCCCTCCTCTGCGGCAGCGTCGACGTCGTCAGCCTCGTCGCCCTCGCCGCTCTCCGCGGCCGCGAGCTCGGCCGCGAGCTGTTCGGCGAGCGCCTGAGCCGCGTCGATGATCTTGCCGAAGCCCTCCGCGTCGAGCGACGCACCACCCACGAGCGCGCCGTCGATGTCGTCCATGCCGAGCAGGCCCGCGGCGTTGTCGCCCTTCACGCTCCCGCCGTAGAGGATGCGCGTGGTCTCGGCGACCTCCTCGCTCACCTCGTCGAGCAGCTCGCGGATGTGCGCGTGCACCGCCTGGGCGTCGTCGGGACTCGCGACCTTGCCGGTGCCGATCGCCCAGACGGGCTCGTAGGCGATGACGCCGCGGCCTGGCACGTCGGCGAAATGCGCCATGAATGCACGCACCTGTCGCTCGACCACCGCGAGCGTCTGGCCGGCCTCGCGTTCGGCGAGCGTCTCGCCCACGCAGGCGATCGGAAGGAGCTCGTACTCGAGCGCGGCGCGCACCTTGGCGGCGACGAGCTCGTCGGTCTCGCCGAAGAGCTGGCGTCGCTCGCTGTGCCCGAGGATCACCCAGGTCGCGCCGGCGTCGCGCAGCATCGGGCAGCTGAGCTCACCGGTGTAGGCCCCGGAGGCGGCCGCGTGCACGTTCTGGGCGGCCACGCCGACGCCGCGACCGTCGTCGCCCTCGACCTCGATGCTGCCGCGCGCCTCGAAGATCTCGTGCGCCACCGCGGCGATCGCCGTGGCGGGAGGCGCCACGACGACGTCGACCTGATCGGCCGCGCGGCTCCGCTCGGCGACCGCACGAGCGAGCGTGCAGGCGTCGCGCCCGCCTGCGTTCATCTTCCAGTTGCCGGCGATGAGAGGCCTACGAAAGGGGTTCACACGATCTCCTGGAGGCACGCGGCCTCGCTGCCTCAGCCGGCAAGCACGGCCACGCCGGGCAGCTTCTTGCCCTCGATGAGCTCGAGCGACGCACCACCACCGGTGGAGATGTGATCGATGCTCGAGAGCACGTCTTCGCCGGCGAGCTTCACCGCGGCGGCGCTGTCGCCGCCGCCCACGACGGTGAAGCCGCGCAGCTTCGCGAGGATGCGCGCGACCTCGAGGGTGCCGTTCGCGAAGGCGGGCGTCTCGAAGAGGCCCATCGGGCCGTTCCAGAAGACCGTCTTGGCGCGGTCGAGGTGCTTCGCGAAGGCGGCGAGCGTCTGCGGGCCGATGTCGAGCGCCATCGAGCCTGCGGGCAGCTTGCCGACCGGCACCGTCTCTCCGGCGTCGGCGTCGACCGAAGCGGCGACCACGACGTCGCTCGGCAGCGCGATCGTGACGCCTCGCTCGCGGGCCTTCTCGAGCAGGGTGCGCGCGAGCGGCAGCTTGTCGGCCTCGATGAGGCTCTTCTGCATGTCGTGGCCCTGGGCTGCGAGGAAGGTGTTGGCCATCGCGCCACCGATGCAGAGCACGTCGACGCGCGCGAGCAGGGCCTCGACGACCTCGATCTTGTCACTGACCTTGGCGCCACCGAGCACGGCGACGAAGGGCTTCTCGGGAGCGTGCACGACCTTGCCGAGGGCCTCGAGCTCCTTCACGAGCAAGAAGCCCGCTGCGCGGTCGCGCATGAGCGAGGGCAGCGCGTGCACCGATGCGTGCGCGCGGTGCACGCATCCGAAGGCGTCGTCGACGTAGGCGTCGCAGAGCTCGGCGAGCTCCTTCGCGAAGCCCTCGTCGTTGGCCTCCTCGCCCGGGTGGAAGCGGAGGTTCTCGAGCAGGCAGACCTGGCCCGCGCGCAGATCGTGGATGACCTTCTTGGCGGCGTCGCCGACGCAGTCCTCCGGGACGTGGACCTCCCAGCCGGTGAGCTCCGCGAGGCGCTCGCCGCAGACGACGAGGCTCTGCCCCACGTTGCGCACGGGCTCGCCCTCGGCGGGCGGCGTCTTCGGAGGCTTGGGACGACCGAGGTGGCTCGCGAGGATGACCTTCGCGCCCTTCTCGACGGCGAAGCGGATCGTGGGCAGGGCCTCACGGATGCGCGCATCGTCGGTGATGGCGCCCGTCTTCTTGTCGAGCGGGACGTTGAAGTCGACGCGGATGAAGAGGCGCTTGCCCTCGAGCCCGCCTCCCTCACCCGAGGGTCCAGCCGCGAGATCCTCGATCGTCTTCACGGTGCTCTCCTCAGACGCCCTTCTTCGCGACGAGCTGGGCCAGATCGATCATGCGGTGCGAGAAGCCCCACTCGTTGTCGTACCAGCTGAAGATCTTGGCGAAACGATCGCCGAGGACCTGCGTCATCGTCGCGTCGAAGGTGCTCGAGGCGGGGTTGCCGATGTAGTCGCTCGAGACGAGCTGCTCCTCGGTGTAGTCGAGCACGTTCTTCATCGCGCCCTCGGTCGCCGCCTTCTTCATGGCGGCGTGGATCGCGTCCTTCGTGACCGGCTTGGTCGTGGTGAGCGTGAGGTCGACGAGCGAGACGTCCATCGTCGGCACACGCACGGCCTGGCCGTCGAACTTGCCCTTGAGCGCGGGCACGACCTCGGCGAGGGCCTTGGCGGCGCCGGTGCTGCTCGGGATCATGCTCACCGCGGCGGCGCGCGCGCGGCGCAGGTCGCCCTTGCGGTGCGGCACGTCGAGGATGTGCTGGTCGTTCGTGTACGCGTGCACCGTGGTCATCAGGCCGTGCTCCACGCCGAACTCGTCGAGCATGACCTTCGCGATCGGCGCGAGGCAGTTGGTCGTGCAGGAGCCGCAGGAGATGACGTGGTGGGACTTCGCGTCGTAGTCCTCCTCGTTCACGCCCATGACGATCGTGCGATCGTGGCCCTTGGCGGGCGCGCTGATGATGACCTTCTTCGCGCCGGCGGCGATGTGGGCGGCGGCCTTCTCCTTGTCGGTGAAGAGCCCCGTGCACTCGAGCACGACGTCGACCCCGAGCTCCTTCCAGGGGAGCTTGGCCGGGTCCTTCTCCGCGATGACCTTGATCTTCCGGTCGCCGATGCTGAAGCCACCCTCGGTGGCCTCGACGGGCGCGGCCCGGAAGGTGCGGTGCACCGAGTCGTACTTGAAGAGGTGCGCCAGCGTCTTCGGATCGGTCAGATCGTTGATGGCGACGAGCTCGAGGTCGGTGACGTTGCGCTCCACGAGGGCCCGCACGATGCAGCGGCCGATGCGGCCGAACCCGTTGATCCCGATCTTGATCGCCATGACGTCCTCCTGGAGGTGCTCGACGGACCGCGACACTCGCGACCGCTCGATGGAGGCGCTTCGTAGTCAGGGCCCCGGAGGCGGTCAAGGAGCGCAGGGGAGCGCGGGAGCACGCGCGGACGACGCGTCGCGTCCACGGCGGCAGACGCTCAGGTCCCGCGCAGGCCTTCGATGACCGTGCCGTCGTCGGCGACCGCGAGCGTGGTCGGCCCGGTGGTGCTCACCGCGACCAGGTGCCCCTTCACGCCCTCGACCGGGATGCGCACCCACTGCACGCCGCGCCGCTCGAGCACGCGCGCGTCGCTGCCGACGGCCCAGGCGTTGCCGACCGGGTCCACCGCGACGGACCAGAGATCGCGCGTCGTCTGTACGGCCTCGAGCGTGGCGGAGAGCGTGCCTGCGGCGTCGACGCCCATCGAGGTGTGCATGACGACGTGCAGGGCGTGACCGCCGCTGCCGACGACGTGCGCGCCGCCGTGCGTGGCGCGCACGATGCCGTAGAGGTGCCCGGTGCGTCCCCAGGCCACGTCGCGGTGGGTACCCCGGAAGAACTGCACGAGATCGCCGTGGCTGCCGCAGGCGAGCAGCGCGCCCGACGAGAGGCGCGTCGCCCCGAAGAGGCGGGTCGTACCCGTCAGCGTGTGGGCTTGCCCGGTGCTCGTGCCGACCTCGGCGAGCGCGCCGATGGGCGCGCTGCGCCGCTCACCCGCGAGCACGACGTCGCCGTCTTCGGTGTAGGAGCCGAGCCAGTTGTAGTCGCCGTCGACGCCGGGCAAGACCCTGACCGCGCCCGCGGGCGACAGCACGAGCGCGAGCCCCGCGTCGCCGTGGAGCAGCAGATCGCCCTGCCGCAGGCGGGCGATGCCACGCACGCGCCGCACGTCGAGCCCCGCGGGCAGGGCGAGCGGCGCCCAGTGCCCGCGGAAGAAGCGGTAGGCGCCTTGCAGACCCACGGCGTAGATCGCGCCGGTGTCGGGGACGAAGGCTGCTGCGCGCACGCGGTCGCGCAGCAGCGGGTCGCCCACGACGCTGAAGCTCCACGAGGGCTCGGGCGGCTCGACGCCGCCGTGGCTCTGGTCGCTCACGCTCGGCTCGTCGGAGATCTCGAGCACGACGCGCCTCGAGGCGACCTCACGCAACAAGGGCTCGACGGCGCCCCAGAAGCTCAGGATCGACCCGTGGCGCGCGCTCGGATCGGCCGCGAGCGCGCGACCGAGCTCCACGTCGAGCGCGTCGACGACGTCGCGTCGCTCGGCGAGCGAGCGTGGCAAGGTCTCCGGCGAGCTCGCGAGTCGGGGGCGGTCGCCGCTCATCATGCGCGCCACGGTGCGAAGCGCGGACTCACCCGGTTGGGGAGGGAACGCGAGCCTGCCGGAGAGCAGCTCGAAGAGGATCGCGCCGAAGGAGAAGATGTCGGTCTGCGCCGAGACGCGCGCGTTGCCCATCTCGTACTGCTCGGGCGGGGCGTAGCCGAGGCTCGCGCCGGCGATCGTCGCGGTGGATTTCGCGCTGATCTCGGGCGCCTTCACGAGGCCGAAGTCGGTGATCTTGGCGACCTCGTGGCCCTCCTGATGCGCGAGCAGGATGTTCGATGGCTTGAGATCGCGGTGCACGATGCGCCGCTCGTGCACCGTGTGCAGGGCGCGCGCGACCTGGCGCATGACGCGCAGGCTGCGATCGACCGGCAGGCCCGCGCCGCGTTGCTGCTCGAGCACGCTCTGCAGGTTGGGGCCGTCGACCAGCTCGATGGCGAGGAAGGGCAGCGAGGTCTCGGTGGGGCCGCTGCCGATGCGGTGCACACCGTGGTCGTAGAAGCGCACGATGTTCGGGTTGGGCGTGGGCACCGCGCCGAGCATCTGCAGCACGCGCGTCTCGCGCTCGAAGCGGTGCAGCGCGTCGGGGTTGATGCCGGCCGGGCGGAGGATCTTCACCACGACCCAGAAGCCGTCCGGGGCGTCGTAGTTCGCCTTGTAGACCCAGCCCTGGCCACCCTCGCCGAGCAGAGAGCGCAGGTGGAACGAGGTGCCGCCGGAGCCGACGAGCCGCGCACCGATCAGGGAGTCGCGGATGCGTTGAGCTACGGACACGGCGCGGGCTCGCGGCGGTACGGTGGTCGGGCGCGCGGCCGAGCCGAGCCTGAGCTCGGCAGGGGGCGACGCATGGGCGGGCCGTGCCACGGCGGCCGGCCCGACGATCGGTCGGGCGAGCCTCGAGACACGGCCCCGCGCGTCGTCACAGCGCGAGGAGCTGGACGAGCTTGTCGCGGTTGGTGAGGCCCGTGTGCTGACCGACCTTCTCGCCGTTCTTGAAGATCATCACCGTGGGCACGCTGCGCACGCCGTACTTCGCCGCCACGCCGGGGGCCTCGTCGATGTCGCACTTGCCGACACGGACCTTGCCGGCGAACTCGTCGGCGAGCGCCTCGACGATCGGCGAGAGCTTCTTGCAGGGGCCACACCAGGTGGCGGTGAAGTCGACGAGCACGGGCTCGGAGGACTTGAGGACGTCGCTGTCGAAGTTCGCGTCGGTGAAGGCGTGGACGTTTTTCGCCATGTTCGGTTCCTGTGCTCCTGTTGCACGCGCGCCGGGCGCCGCGCCTCGGGTTCTCGAAGGGGGTGTTGCGCGCGAAGCGCTGCCCGGAATGCGAATTCGGGCGGCACCCTGGGAGCAGCTAGGGTAAGCCCCGAGACCGCATGCGGCAAGGGGACCACGGCGCCCTCGGCAAGGTCCTCGTCGTGACGCCGACCTACGACGAGCGCGACAACCTCGAGGACTTCGCGTCGGCGCTCTTCGCCGCGGTGCCTGGGCTGAGCCTGCTCGTCGTCGACGACGCCTCGCCAGACGGCACCGGCGAGCTCGCGGACGCGCTGGCCGCGCGCGATCCGCGGGTGCGGGTGCTGCACCGGCCGGGCAAGCTCGGGCTGGGCACGGCCTACGTGGAGGGCTTCGTCTGGGGCCTCCGAGAGGGCTTCGACGTGATCGTGGAGATGGACGCCGACCTCTCCCACGACCCGCGGGAGCTACCTCGGCTGCTCGAGGCGCTCGAGCGAGGCGCGGACCTGGCGGTGGGCTCGCGCAACGTGGCCGGGGGCGGCGTCGTGGGCTGGGGCCCGGGCAGGCACCTGCTCTCCAAGGGAGGCTCGCTCTACGCGCGCACGGTGCTCGGCGCCCCGGTGCGGGATCTGACCACGGGCTTCAAGGCCTACAAACGCGCCGCGCTCGAGGCGATCGAGCCGACGCGGCTGCGCTCGAACGGCTACGCCTTCCAGATCGAGACCACCTGGCGCGCGCTGCAGAGAGGCATGCGCGTCGTCGAGGTTCCGATCTGCTTCGTCGATCGGCGCGTCGGCCGCTCGAAGATGGACGCGCGGATCTTCGCCGAGGCGATCGGCGCCGTGCTGAGGATGCGCTTCGCCAGGAGCGGTGGCCGGTTGCTCTGACAAGGCGGCTGGGATAATGCTTCGCCCCCAACCCGCGAGGTTCCGACGCATGTCACGTGGCTCCACGATGCACCGCAGCTCTTCGAGCGACGAAGCTCACCTCCTCGGTCGCACCGTGAAGGTGCGCGGCCGTGTCACCGGCGACGGCGATCTGCGCGTCGAGGGCACGATCGAGGGCGACGTGCGGGTCTCTGGCGAGCTCACCATCGGCACCAGCGGCGTGGTCACCGGGCAGACCAACGCGCAGGCGGTCGTCGTCGAGGGCAACCTCCAGGGCGACGTGCAGGCCGTGGGCGAGATCGCCATCCGCGCCGGCGCCCGGGTCGAAGGCAACCTGAGCGGCGCCACGGTCGCGCTCGACGAGGGCGCGTCCTTCGACGGACGCATCGACACCGACTTCGAGCTGCCCGACGATCTGATGTCGCCCGCGGGCGAAGGCGGCGCGCGCCCCTCCCGGGATGCACGTCGAGGTGGTCGGCGCTGAGCCGACCCGGCTGGTAATCTCCATCGGAGAGCGTCTCCATCGGAGCCACCCAGAGGGTGCGCTCCAGTTTGCAAGTCCAACGGATTTCGGAGGATCGACACGTGGCTGGAACGATCATCGGACAGGGCATCGTGATCGAGGGTGAGGTCACCTCCGACGAGGCGGTGATCGTGGCTGGCACGGTGCGCGGCAAGCTCACCGTCGACGGCCCGGTGACCATCGAGGCGAGCGGCGTGGTCGAGGCCGACATCGGCGCGACGAGCCTCTCGAACGGCGGGAGCATCACCGGCAACGTCGTGGTGGGCGATCGCGTCGATCTGCTCAGCGGCAGCCGGCTCGTCGGCGACGTGAAGTCTGCCCGCGTGACCATCGCCGATGGGGCGATGTTCAAGGGCAACGTCGACATGGATTCCTGAGGCCTTGGATCGCGTGCCGGAGAGAAAAGAGCGTTGAGCATGAGCGGATCCCGCATCGGTCGAGGCACGGTCATCCGCGGCGCCGTCCGCGGAGAAGGCGATCTCGAGATCGAAGGTCGCGTCGAGGGCATCGTCGAGGTCGAAGGCGAGCTGGGCGTCTCCGCCTCGGGTCGCGTCGTCTCGAGCGACGGAGGCGCGGGCACCTTGTCGGCGCGGCGCATCAGCGTGAGCGGCGCCGTCGCAGGCGATCTGAGCGCGCAAGAGGCGATCGTGCTCGAGGAGGGTGCGCGCGTGCTCGGCAACCTGCGCGCACCGTCGATCGGCATCCGCCCGGGCGGCCTGGTGAAGGGTCACGTGAGCACCGAGGGTGCGGCCGCGCACGGGGGGCGCACGCAGGCGAGGTCCGCTGCGGTGTCCCCGAAGGCGGCCTCGGCGCCGGCGCGGGCGGCCGCCCCGGAGCGCGCGGCACCGCCGGTGCGCGCGGCTGCGCCGGCTCGGCCTGCGCCTCCCCCTTCGCGCCAAGCACCTCGCCCGCCGACGCGCGCCGCCGCGCGTGTGGAGCCGGCCGTCGAGCAGGCCGCACCCGTCGCGCGCAAAGGCGCGCCCGCCCCCGTGATGCCCGCGCTGAAGAAGGGCGCGAAGGGGGCGATGAAGAAGCAGAAGGGCGCCCGATGACGCCGCGCTGGAACGAACGCGAGCGGGCGTGGCTCATCGAGCTGCTCCGCGAGCGTAGCTTCCAGCGCAAGCGTGTGGTGCTCGCCTCCGGCAAGGAGAGCGACTTCTTCATCGACTGCAAGCAGGCGGTGCTCACCGCCGAGGGCCACGCGCTCGTCGGCTCGCTGATGTTCGACGCGGTCGAGCAGTTCCCGAGCTGCGAGGCCGTGGCGGGCGTGGAGCTCGGAGGCTGCCCGCTCGCGAGCGCCGTATCGCTCACGAGCTTCCAGCGAGGGCGGCCGCTGCCTGCGCTCTACGTGCGCAAGGGCGCGAAGGACCACGGCACCAAGAAGCTCGTCGAGGGCGACGCGAGCCTGCGTCCCGGCCTGCCGGTCGTCGTGCTCGAAGACGTCATCACGACGGGTGGATCGACGCTCGACGCCGTCGCGAAGCTACGCGCCGCGGGCGTCGAGGTGCTCGGCGTGGTGGCCGTGGTCGACAGGCTCGAGGGAGGCACCGCCGCGCTGCGCGAGGCGGGGCTGCCCTTCGTCGCGATCTCGAACCGCCGCGATTTCATGGGCGAGGAGCCTGCGCAGGGCACGACGCTCGCCTGAGCGAGCCCACCAGCGGAGCGAGCCCGCGAGCCTGCGAGCCTGCGAGCCTGCGAGCCTGCGAGCCGGAGCGCAGAGCGCGGAGCGCGGAGCTCAGCTGCGATCGCCGTGTGCGCGTTCGTTGCCGCAGTGCCGGCAGCGGAAGGCGTAGACCGAGAAGCGACCGGCCATGATCTCCTCGGCGGCCTCCTCGGCTTCGTCGACGCCGAGGCCGAGCAGCTTCGAGAGGAAGGGCACCGCGGGCGAGTCGGCCGGGCGGTCGACGAGGTCGGTCGAGTCGAGCTGGCCGCGGTAGACCATGGGCAGCTTGCAGCAGTAGAGCCACGACTCGCCCTGCGCGGTCGAGTAGGCCGGCGTGCGCGTGAGCTCGACCAGCGCGGCCGGGTCGACCTGGAACTCGACCCAGGCCTCCTGCCCGCCGTCGGCGCGCAGGCGCTGCACGAAGCTCGCGGGCGCGCGCACGCCCTTCGGCAGCCCGCCGGTCCAGCCCGAGGCGGCGGTGTGCGATTGCACCATGCCGAGCTCGGTGTCGATCGCGTGCTTCACCTTGCCTGCGCGGAAACACGCGTAGCAGGCCTTGCGGAAGCGCAGCTCGGCCTCGGCGCCGCAGACGACGCAGGGGCCGGCTTCGTCGAGCACGGCCTCGCTGCGCGGCGCTTCGAAGAGCGGAAAGGGCATGCCGAGAGCGGCGAGCGTCGGTGGAGGCGTCGGCACACTCACGACGCGCGGCGCGGACGCACGACGCAGCTTCTCGAAGAGCAGGTCCTTCTCCGAGGCCACGAAGTCGAGCAGCGCGGCTTGCAGGATCCGGTGCAAGGCGGCGTCGTCGACGTAGAGCTCGTCGACGTGCTCCGAGTCGTCGAGCAGGCCAGCGAGCTCTTCGATGAGCGGCTCGACCGCTTCGTCGTCGACCTCGACGCCCGCGGCCTCGGCCGCTGCGAGCAGCGCCTCCCATCGACCGGGCGCGTCGGGTGGCACGGCCTCGGCGAGCGCCACGAGCTCGGCCGTGTGCGCGCTCAGCGAGGCGGCGAGCTCGGCGATCAAGGGCTCGTCGTCGGAGGCCTCGAGGCCTCCCCGCGCGCGAAGGGCCGCGACGATGGCGCGCGCAGCGGTGTTCGAAGCGGGGCCCATGTCAGCCCAGAGGCTCGACGCGGCGCAGGCTCGCGCCGAGCTGCTCGAGCAGCGCGCGGTACCAGGCGAAGGCCTGCTCGCTCCGGCCCGGCAGCGTATTCGCTCCCCAGATCACCGTGAGCGTCTTCGTGGTGCCCGCGTGCGTCTTCGTGCGCTGGCAGTCCTTCACGGCGTTGGCGATCGGTCCCTCGGCGTCGAAGAGACACAAGAGCCCGGCGAGCTCGATGCTCTGCCCCGAGGCGTTGAAGACGTAGCTCGAGCCCTCGGCGGCGACGCCGATGCGCAGCGGCTCGCGCGCGAGCTCGCGGTCGACGACGCTGATGGGCAGGCCGCTGTGCAGCGAGACGACGTTGCAGGCGTCGACCGCGGCGTTGATCGAAGAGAGCGAGCCTTCACCGGCCGCTCGCAGGAGGTATTCGCTCGCGGGTTTGCCGCGCCCGGTGGGTTTGTATCCGCCGTGGCGGAGGAGATCGCGCACCTTGGCGCGCACCTCGTCGCTGCTCTGGAGCGGCGCGGGAGCCTCGAGGTGCAGGAGCTCGACCAAGCTGGGCACGGCGCCGAGCTCGGCGAGCGGCGAAGTGAAGTCGCACTCGAAGACGACGGCCTCGAGCAGCGGGTGGGGTTCGACCACGAGCGTCATGGCCGACCGGGGATCAGGTCGCGACGCGCGCTGCCGAGGCCTCGCCCGGTGCGGCGGCGTGCGGCAGGTGCGCCGCGAGGCCGCCCTTGGCCTGCGAGACGGCGTGCTTCCACGTCGAGGTGCGATCGAGCAGAGGGAAGCCGAGCGCCTCGCGCTGCGCGAGGTAGGCCTCGGACACGGCGCGCGCGAGCGCGCGCACGCGGCCGATGAAGCGCTGACGCTCGGTGACGCTGATCGCGCCGCGCGCGTCGAGCACGTTGAAGCGGTGCGAGGCCTTCACGACGAAGTCGTAGGCCGGCAGCACGAGCGCGAGCTTGGGATCGGTGGCGCCTCGCGCGAGCAGGCGCTTCGCCTCGGCTTCGCACTGATCGAAGGCCGCGAAGTGCTCCTTCACGTCGGCCTCCTCGAAGTTGTAGGTCGACCACTCCCACTCGGCGCGCTGGAAGATCTCGCCGTACTTCGCGTGCGCGTTGAAGCTGAGGTCGTACACGCTGTCGACGTCTTGTAGGTACATCGCGATGCGCTCGATGCCGTAGGTGAGCTCGCCGCACACCGGCTTGCAGTCGATGCCACCGACCTGGTGGAAGTAAGTGAACGGCGAGATCTCGAGGCCATCGATCCACACCTGCCAGCCGAGGCCCCAGGCGCCGAGCGTGGGCGACTCCCAGTCGTCTTCGACGAAGCGCACGTCGTGGTGCAGAGGCTCGGTGCCGAGGGCGCGCAGCGACTCGAGGTAGAGGTCCTGGATGTCGACCGGGCTCGGCTTGAGGATCACCTGGAACTGGTGGAACTGCTGCAGCCGGTTCGGGTTCTCGCCGTAGCGCCCGTCGGTCGGGCGGCGCGAGGGCTCGACGAAGGCGACGTTCCAGGGCTCGGGGCCGAGCGCGCGCAGGAAGGTCGACGGGTTGAAGGTGCCGGCGCCCACCTCGGAGTTGTAGGGCTGCACGATCAAGCAGCCGCGGTCGGCCCAGAACTTCTGCAGGGTGAGGAGGATGTCTTGGAAGTGCACGGCGGCGCGGACGCTAGCACGAGCGGGGCCTCGGCAAGGCGGCCAAGAGGCTTCCGCGGGGCGGAGTGGCGTGACACCCTCCCGGGAGTGAGCGCACCCGGGCCGAGCGACGCGCAGACGTCGGGCGCAGCGATGAACGGCGCGCCTCCGGGAGGCGCCGCGACCACGCGACCGCTGGCGCACTACGCCTGGTTGAGCGTGGGCGCGGCGGTGTCGACGATCGCGCTCAAGTCCTTCGCGTACCTGCTCACCGGATCGGTGGGCCTGCTCTCGGACGCGCTCGAGTCCGGCGTGAACCTGGTCGCCGCGCTCATGGCGGTGTGGATGCTCAGGCTCGCGGCCGCGCCGCCGGACACGAAGCACGAGTACGGCCACGCCAAAGCCGAGTACTTCTCGAGCGCGCTCGAGGGCCTGCTCATCTTCGTCGCCGCGCTGCTCATCGGCTGGACGGCCATCGAGCGGCTGCTCGCGCCCAGGCCTCTCGAGGGCCTGGGGCTCGGCCTCGGGCTCAGCACCGGCGCCTCGCTCATCAACCTCGGCGTGGGGCAGCTGCTCTTGCGCGTCGGGCGGCGCGAGCACTCGCTGGCGCTCGAGGCCGATGGGCACCACCTGATGACCGACGTCTGGACGAGCGCCGGGGTCATCGCCGGCGTCGCGCTCGTCGGCCTCACCGGCTGGCTCTGGCTCGACCCGCTGCTCGCGCTCGCGGTGGCGCTGCACATCCTCCGGACGGGCGTGAGCCTCATCGGGCGCTCGGGCACGGGCCTGCTCGACAGCGCGATCCCGAGCGAGGAGCGCGCGGCGCTCGTCGCGGTGCTCGATCGCTACGCCGGCGACGGCGCGAGCTGGCACGCGCTGAGGACGCGCCAAGCCGGGCGCAGGCGCTTCGTCGAGGTGCACGTGCTCGTGCCCGGAGACTGGACGGTGCAGCGCGCCCACGACCTCGTCGAGCGCCTCGAGGAGGAGCTGCGCGCTGCCGTACCTCACCTGCGCCTGCACGTGCACGTCGAACCGGTGGAGGACCCACGCGCGCACGACGACCACGAGCTCTGAGCGGCGCGGCGCACGCGGTCGGCCGGCGTCGCGTGCGTCGCGCTTCGTTCAGTCGAAGTGGAGCTGGGGCGGCGGCGCGATGGAGCTGCCCGCGGTCGAGGCCTTCGTCGCCGCGAGCAGCTCGAGCGCGGCCTCGACGCCCGCGCGCGCGCCGACGACGTAGGCGATATCGCCCGGGCGGAGCGGCGCCTGCGGGTCGGGCTGGTCGAGCAGCGCGCCGTCGCGGCGCAGCGCAATGATCAGCGCGCCGGTGCGTTTGCGCAGATCGAGCTCCACCAGCGAGCGCCCGGCCCCGGGCGCGCCCTCGCGGATGAGCACGCTCTCGATCTTCAGGCCCGCGAGCGCCCTGTGCTCTTCGAGCGTCTTGCGTGGGATGGGCAGCGCACGCTCCGCCGGCTGGAGCGACACGCGCACCTCGTGGATCTGCTCGTCGATGAGGTTGCGCGGCACCTCGAGCCTACGCAAGAGCCGCGCGAGCATCTCGATGCCGCCCTCGACCTCCTCGGCCACGACGTCGGTGGCGCCGGCGTCGAGCAGAGCGTCGCGTTCGAGCACGTAGCGCGCGCGCATGAGCACCGGCACCTGGGGCGCGACCCGCTTGGCCACGCCGACCACACGCCGGGCGGCGTCAGGGTCGTTCATGAGCAGGACGAGCGCGCTCGCCTTCGGCAGATCCGCGTGCTCGAGCGCCTCGACGCTCGTGGCGTCGGCGTAGTGGATGGGCTCGCCCTCCGCGCGCAAGGCCCGCACCGTCTCGGCGTTGAGCTCGAGCACCACGTAGCTCTGCCCCGACGCGCGCAGCGCGCGCCCGACCAGGCGGCCCGCGACGCCGTAGCCGATGAGCACGACGTGGCCCGCGCGCGCCTCGTGCGCGGCGGACTCGTCTCTCGCGACCTCGCTCGTCGCCCCGAGCAGCTTCGCGAGCGGCGCGAGGATCTTCTCTCCGGCGGTGACGTGCGGCGCCATGCGCACGAGCAAGGGCGTGAGGAACATGCTGAGGATGCCGGCGGCGAGCACCGGCGCGAGCGCCTCGGTGGTGACGACCCCGGCCTCACGGCCGAGCTGCGCGAGCACGAAGCCGAACTCGCCGAACTGCGCGAGCCCGACGCCGGCGAGCCAGGCGACGCGGGCCGGGAAGCGCATCGCGAGCGCGGCGAGCGTCGCGAGCAGGCCCTTCACGAGCAGGAAGCTCGCGGCGAAGGCGCCGAAGGCGAGCGGGTGCTCGAGGACCACCCTCGGGTCGAAGAGCATGCCGAGCGAGACGAAGAACACGCTGACGAAGGCGTCGCGCAGCGGGAGCATGTCGCCCATCGCGCGGTGCCCGTACTCGGTGTCGGCGACCACCATGCCGCCGAGGAAGGCGCCGAGCGCGAGCGAGAGCCCGGCGAGCGAGGTGAGCCACGCGGTGCCGATGCAGAGGCCGAGCACCGTGAGCAGGAAGACCTCACGGCTCCGGTTGGCGTCGACCAGCTTGAGCAGACGGGGCACGACGAGGCGCGCGACGACGACCACGCCGATGACGACCGCGGCCGCCTTGAGCAGGGCGTTGCCGACCGCCTGGAGGATCCCGCCGAGCCCGTCGCCGCCTGCGCCGGGCGCGAGCAGCGGCACGATGAGCACCATCGGCACGACGCAGAGGTCCTGGAAGATGAGCGTGCCGACGATGAAGCGCCCGTGTGGAGCGTCGAGCTCGCGGCGCTCGCCGAGCGCGCGCAGCACGATCGCCGTGCTCGAGAGCGCGAAGACGAAGCCGTAGAAGACGCCCTCGTTGACCGTGCCGCCGAGCGCGACCACGACGGCGGCGGTGGCGGCCGCGGTGAGCCCGACCTGGATGGCGCCACCGAGCGCGACCTGGCGGAAGATCGTCTTCAGGCGGCTCAGCGAGAACTCGAGGCCGATCGTGAAGAGCAGGAGCACGACGCCGATCTCGGCGAGGATCTCGATGGAGTGGATCGACTTGACCCAGCCGAGCGCGTAGGGGCCCGCGAGCGCGCCCGCGGAGAGCAGCCCGGCGACGGTGGGCAGGCGCAACCGCGCCAGCACGAGCGTGACCAGCACGCCGAGCGCGCAGATGATCGCGAGCTCGTCGAGCATCGGGATGTGACCCACGGCTCGACTGCTACCCGATGAGGCGCAGACGTCAACGACGATGAGGCGCGCGCGGTCGGCGAGACGACGGCCTCAGCGCTGGCCCGGATCGGGCAAGGGGCCGCCCACGCCGACGACGTCGGACTCGACCTGGCGGTAGAGGTCCGTGCCCTCGAGCCTCAGCGCGGCGATGTCGACGCGCCCATCCCCGTCGAAGTCGCCGGTCGCGACGCCGGTGTAGCCACGCCCCGGACCCTCGACCAGCGTGGCTTCGATGCTGGGCTGACCGGAGAGCGAGACGAGGTGCACGCCGTCGCTCGTCGAGACGAGCAGGCGGGCCGCGGCGCCGTCGAAGGTCGCTTCGAGCAGGGCCACCCCGGTGATCGCTCGCGTCAGCGGCGTGGGCACGCCGGATCGACCTGGAGCGAGATAGTCTGCTCGACCAGTCCCCCGGCGC
>ERZ761602.1953-NODE-1953-length-34773-cov-4.735526_pt1 | contig 34773 bp, 38 predicted proteins | sample MGYA00512165_ERZ761602 | MGnify/ENA primary metagenome ERZ761602 (study PRJEB28899, sample SAMN02445085) | bioreactor sludge metagenome | biome: EBPR sludge; isolation source: Thorneside wastewater treatment plant | place: Australia: Brisbane, Thorneside...
GCTGACCGAGCCAGCCGCTCCGATCCCGGCCTGGCTGACCGAGCCAGCCGCTCCGATCCCGGCCTGGCTGACCGAGCCAGCCGCTCCGGCGCCGATCGTGCCGACGATCGCCGATGCGTTCGCGTGGTACCAGTCGATCGGCATCCGCTGCTGCGCGATCGCGCCCAACAGCAAGTCGCCCTCAGCCCCGCAGTGGCAAAAGCTTGGTCGCGAGCTGCCGCAAGCGCCGCCTGAGCAGTACGGGCTGGGCCTGCTGCACGTCTCGAGCAAGACCTGCGCCCTAGACATCGACGATCTGCCAGCGGCCAGCGCACTGCTTGCGCAGCATGGCATCGACCTGGCAGCACTGCTGGCCGCGCCGGACGCAGTGCGCATCGACAGCGGGCGCCCTGGCCGCGCCAAGCTGATATACCGCCTGGAATCGCCGCTGCCGACCCGCAAGGTCGTTCGTGATGGTCAGACCATCCTCGAGCTGCGCTGCGCCACCGCTGCGGGTGACAACGTGCAAGACGTGCTGCCGCCTTCCCGGCACCCTGAAACCGGCCAGCCATACCAATGGGCCGGCCAGGGCACGATCGCCGCTCCTGCGCCCGCGCCGCAAGCCCTGCTGGCCTTCTGGCAAGACACTTCACAGGCTGAGCCGAAGGATTCTGTCTCGATCGACGGTATCCCCTCAAGCTGGGCGGAAATCCGCAGCGCCCTGTTCGCGATCGACCCGTCGTGCAGCCGTGCTGAGTGGATCAAGGCCGGCATGGCACTGAAGATGATCTCCGCGACCACCGATGAAGAGGACGTTGGCTTTGCCCTGTTCGACGAGTGGTCGGCGGGGAGTGAGGCCAAGTACCATGCTCGTGAGGTTCCGCAGCAGTGGCGCTCGTTCAAGACCGACTTCGCCGAGGGGATCGGCATCGGGTCGCTGTTCTACCTGGCCCGCTCGCATGGCTGGGTCCGGCCGGCACCAGACGTCTCAAGCCTGTTTCAGAATATCCAGCCGACGATTACTCCGGCGGAGCTGAGTCAGACCGCGAACAGCTATGTGCCGCGCCTCAACCTCGAGCTGATGCCGAAAGCGCTCACCGCACGGGCGGTCGAGATCGCCACCAGGGTAGGTTGCGAGCCGGTCATTCCGATTTGGGCCGGGCTGGCCGCGGCGAGTGCGGCGGCCGACGCGCGCAGCCGCCTCGAGCTGGCGCCAGACTACAAGGTTCCGCCGGTCATTTGGTTAATCACCCTCGGCGACCCAGCCGCAAAAAAGTCGCCCGGCAGCAAGCCGATGTTCGAGGTTCTGCACGAGATCGAGGATGAGGACTTGCCCTTGTTTCGGGCAGAGTTGGCCAAGTGGGAGGCCAAGGAGGCCGGCCATACTGCGGCCAAGAAGGCCTACTTGGCGCAGGCCGCCCAGCCCCTCAATCTATTAAGCAACGGCGAAATCGACTTGACCGCGCTGCCGACGGTTCATTACATCGAGGACCGGCCGGAGTCGAAGCGCCTGGTCGTCGGCGACATCACCAGCCAGAAGCTGATCGACCTCGCATCGAGCCGCCCGTATGGGATGCTTGCCAACTATGACGAACTCGGGGCGACACTCAGGAAGATGACCGACCCGAGAAGTGGCGACAACCGCGGCACGTGGATTTCTGGATTCGAGGGCGGCCGGTATCTGCTGGACCGCATCGGGTCCGGCACGACGGTCTGCGAAAACTTCGCCGTGTCCATCTATGGGAACTGCCAGCCGGCGGTCCTCGCTGGATTCTCGAAGGAGGCCTCGACAGACGGCCTGCTACAGCGCTTCCTGTTCGCTCCGATCAAGCAGGAAAACCAGATGGGGCGGCCGACTCCGCACCGCCCCGAGATCGCCGCCGCCTATGAAAGCGCCATACGCAACATTCACGCCGTCGGAAAAATGAACTATCGCCTGTCACCCGCCGGCGCCAGGCTGTTCGAGCAGTTCCAGGCCCGCTACTGCCAGATGATCAACGATGACCGCTGCTTGAACATGGGCAACACGTATTTGGGTGCCGTCGGCAAGCTTGAGGGGCAGTGCGGCCGGCTGATCTTCCTGTTTCACCTGCTGGAAAACCCGCATCAGCAGGAAGTGGCGGAGGATACCGTCCGACGTGCGGTCGCCTTCACTGAAGGTTACGTTGTCAGTGCTCTGCGCCACGTGCTCGCTGAGGACGACTTCCGGTCCGGCATGTTGAACTTCGTTTCAGAATGGATCATCACCAACGACCGCGAAACGTTCGAGATCGCCAACTTCCGCAGCGATCTTCGCGAGAAGCTCGAGATTCCGTCAAGCAAGATGTCCTCTCGCGATCTGGACGACGAACTGATGATGGTTGCCGAATCCTTGATCAATACCGGGTGGATTTCGCAGATCGACACCAAGCCCGCACGCTGGGCGGTCAATCCCGCCGTTCGGGAACGGTATGCCGCCTACCGCAACAACATCATCCGACTTCGGCACGAGCGTCACAAGATGATGATGCTCGATCTCCGGGCAAATTACCCGGACTCCGAAAGTGTGAAGAAGAACCTTGCCCGCCTGCTTGAGAAGGAATCAAAAATGTCTTGACGCGGGCCAGCAGAACCTTTACATTACTGACTTCAGTTTCACCACCACCACCACCCAAGAAAGGGAAAATCAGATGTCCATCGAATCGAATCTCGAGTCCATCGCCAAGAGCTTGGAACTCATCGCGAAGGCCGTGTTGGAAGGCTTGCCGGTCGCTGAGCGCAAGGCTGCCGCTCCTGCACCCACGGCGGCTCCTGTCGCCGAGCGCAAGGCTGCCGGAAAGGCCGCCGCTCCTGCGCCGGCACCGTTCGCCGCTCCCACTCCTGCTCCCACTCCTGCGCCGGCGCCGTTCGTCGCTCCCGCGCCGGCCGCTGCGGTCGTCCCGTTCCCGGCCGCCGCTGCACCCACGCCGGCCGAGCAGAATGCGACGGTCCCCTTCACGAACAACGCGGGCCTGAAGGCGTTCATGGTGAAGATGTTCAACGAGAAGGGGCCGCAGTTCGGGCAGGTTCTTGGGCAGATTCTGGCCAAGTACGGAGTCAATGACCCGGCCGAAGTCAGCCCGTCCAATTTCGCGGCGATCTACGCCGACATCGTTGAGGCGGCGAAGTAATGGGACACGCCCTCCTTTCGCCGTCTGCACGGCATCGGTGGGCGGCCTGCCCCGGCTCCGTCCGGGCAACCGCTCACCTTCCCGAGACCCGCTCAGGCGAAGCCGCCATCGACGGGACCCATACTCACACCCTGCTGGGCCATTGCATCACCAGCAAGTGCAACCCGATCGTCGGCCTGGTCCTCGACGACCACGAAGGCAAGTTTATGGTGGATGCTGAGCGCGCTGCCCGCGTGCAGTTCGCGCTGGACTACATCGCCGAACGGACTGGTGGCGACGAGCCCTACAGCATCATGTCCGAAGTCGATCTGGACCTGAGCATCCTGACCGAACGCAACGACTTGAATGGCACCGCCGACGTGGTGATGGTCACCCGGCACGGGCTTGAGATCATCGACCTGAAGGACGGGTTCAAGACCGTTCAGGCCGCGGGCAACCTGCAGCTCGAGCAGTACGCCCTGGGGATCATCGGAATGGGCGGGTGGAAGTCCGGTCCGGTCCGCATGACGATCATTCAGCGGGGAAAGGTCGATTACTTCGACACGACGGTCGAAGAGCTGCTTGCCAAGGTTCCCGAGCTGATCGCCCAGGCCGCGGCAACGGACGCGCTAGACGCTCCGTTCAAGGCCGGCGGGCACTGCATGTACTGCCGGCACTCGACCTGCTCCGAGCGCGTTGTCGGCGCCCTGGCGCAGTCCGACATCTCGTTTGGACCGATCGTCGAGATTGCTCAGCAGGCCTCCGACATCGAGCCCAACGCGCTCACTGACGACAAGCTGCGCACGATCATCGAGTCGGCGCCGATGATTCGCCAGATGTTGAAGGCCGTGGAAGAGTTCGCTCTCGAGCGCTTCAAGCAGGGCAATCCGGTTGCCGGCCTGAAGATGGTTCGTGGCCGCGGGATGCGCTCCTGGGCCTTGCCCGAAGAGGAAATGGCGGTTAAGCTCACCCGGATGGGGCTGCCCAAGGGAGCGCTCTGGACCACCAAGCTCGTGTCACCGGCGCAGATTGCGAAGGTCACCTGGACCAAGCGCGATGGGACCGAGCACAAGCTCGCACCGCGGCAGCTCACCATGCTCGAGAAGGAGTACATCACGAAGTCCGAGGGAGCCCTGACCGTAGTTCCCGAGTCCGACCCCAGGGTCGCAGAGCAGACGGTAGCGGTCGCAACGTTGTTCAGTCCCACCCAGGCGCCGGATATCCCGGCCTGGCTTTTGTCATAATTCACGAGGATCAAGAAATGAGCACCAACGATACCACGATCATGTTGTCCAACGTCCGCCTGTCCTTCCCCGGCCTGGTCGATCCGCGCGCCAGCGTCGAAGGCGGCATCAAGAAGTACTCCGCCGACTTCATCATGACGCCCGAGCAGTTCGGGCCGTTCTGGAACGTCGTCAATGCCGTCGCTCAGGCGAAGTGGAAGGAGCAGGCCCAGCCGGTCCTCGCCATGATCCAGGGCGACCGCAAGCTGCGCTGCTACGGCGCCGGCCAGGAGAAGATCGACCCCAAGACCTTCAAGCCCTACATCGGGTATGAGGGCAACCTCTACGTGTCGGCGAACAACGCGAACCAGCCGGCGATCATCGGCCCGAACGGCGCGCCGATCGACGCATCCAACACGATGGCGGCCCGCGAGGCCGCGCGGAAGTTCTACGGCGGTTGCTACGTCAATGTGGCCTTGAAGCCCTGGCCGCAGGAAAACAAGCATGGCCGCGGCATGCGCTGCGAGCTGATCGCCATTCAGTTCGCGCGCGATGGCGAGGCCTTCGGTGCCCCGCCGCCTGACCTCACCGGCATGTTCGGCGCCGTCGCAGCGCAGACCGGAGCTTTCGGCGCTGCGCCCGAGGGGGCCGTCCCGGCATTCGGCGCCGCGCCTGCGCCCGCATTCAACCCGTTGGCCGCCTCGCCGTTCTTCGGGTAGTCCATTACTCCGTGGTGGGAGTCCTTTCCCCCTGCCTTCGGGCAGGGGACTTTTTCCAAGGAGAGGAATGGAAATGCCTGAGATCGTCGAGATCAATGCCACCTGGGGCATCGACCTCAATACCTGCTGGGTGTATCGGCGGGGACAGAACGGCGGATGGGTGAAGCATCACCGCCTGACCGTCACTCACACTGAAGAAATCGCCCGCAACTACCAAACCGCACGAACCGCATAGGAGAATCGCAATGAAGAAGAAGCTTACGTCACTGATCTGGCGCACGGCTCAGGGAGAGCAGATCGCACTGAAGGACCTGAAGACCGAGCACCTGCAGAACATCGCTGCACTGTTGCAGCGCCGCAAGGAAGCGTTCGACAATTTCACGTACATGGTGACTGGCTTGACGATCGACCCGATCAAGTACAACGATGTCCTCGTCACTGACTGGCTCAAGGCTATCGGCAAGATTCTCGAGAAGCGCTGCACGGCGGAGCGCGAGGCTGCCGCCGAAATTCTCAGCCGCCGGTAGGAGCTGTCATGCCCCACCGTCTGATCTACGACATCGAGACCTATCCGAACTGCTTCACCTTCACCGCGGTTCCGAAGGACCTGCCCTGGCTGGTCACCACCTTCGAGATTTCCGCCAGGAAGCACGAAGGGGTCAAGCTCGTGGAATTCCTGTTCAAGTTGTATGAGCAAGACGCTCAGATGGTGGGGTTCAACAACCTGGGGTTCGACTACCCCGTGATTCACCGGCTGCTGGCGGCCGGCGGCAAGCTGACGGCGGGGCAAATCTACGACATCGCTATGGCGATCATTCGGGCCGGGGCCGACGACAACGACGACAATCGGTTCGCCTATACCGTCTGGCCGTCTGACCGCAAGGTGCAGCAGATCGACCTGTTCAAGATTCACCACTTCGATAACAAGGCCCGGATGACGTCGCTCAAGGCGATCGAGTTCGTCCTACGGGCTGAGACCATTCAGGACCTGCCCTTCCCTGTCGGCACGATGCTGTCAAGCCGCCAAATGGACGAACTGTTGGCCTACAATTTACATGACGTATTGATGACTCGCGAATTCCTGTTGAAGTCCGAGGCGATGCTCGAGTTCCGCCAGGGGTTGATCGTCCGATATGGCGACAAGAAGGACTGGTTTAACTTCTCCGACGTGAAAATTGGCAAGGAGTTGTTCCAAATGCGTCTGGAAGAGGCCGAAATTCCACTCTACGACTACAGTCGGCATGGTCGCACCCCGCGCCAGACCCGGCGGCCAGAGATTGCCATGGAGGCCTGCCTCCCGTCCTACCTGCGCCTCGAGTCTCGGGAGTTCTCTTCCGTCGCGCACTGGTTGTCGAGGCAACGCATCACCGAAACCAAGGGCGTGTTCAACGACCTGAAGGTGGGGTATCGGGGACTGGCTTACAAGTTCGGTACCGGCGGCATTCATGCGTCGGTCAGCAACCGCGTCTTCGTGTCCGATCAGGAGCGCGTGATTGTCGATATCGACGTGGCCGGCATGTACCCGTCGATCGCCATCGCCAACGGGTACTACCCCGAGCACCTGGGACCGAAGTTCGTCGAGGTCTATCGGGAGATCGTCGCAGAGCGGGCCAAGTACCCCAAGGGCACCGCTGAGAATGCTGCGCTCAAGCTCGCTGGCAACGGCGTCTATGGCGCCTCGAGCGACCCGTACAGCGTGTTCTTCGACCCGCTTTTCACGATGAAGATCACCCTGACCGGCCAGCTCTCGATCGCCATGTTGATCGAGCATCTCACTGCGATTGAGGGGCTCGAGGTAATCCAGGCGAACACCGACGGTATCACGTGTCAGCTCAATCGTTCGGACCTGACGAGCTTCGACCACATCACCCGCCAGTGGGAGACGACGACCGGGCTGACGCTCGAGCGGGCGATCTACAACCGCATGTTCGTCGCCGATGTGAATTCCTACCTGGCCGAGTACGAAGACGGCAAGGTCAAGCGCATCGGCCGTTACGAGTACAACCTCGAATGGCATCAGGACCATTCTGCCCTGGTCGTGCCGAAGGTCGCCGAGCTGGTGCTCTTGAGGGGCGCGCCCATCCGGGAGACGGTCGAGACGTGGCCCGAGCTGCTGGACTTCATGATCCGCATCAAGGTGCCACGTTCGAGCAAGCTCGTGCTCGATCGTAGCATGGGAGCCCTCGAGCAGATTCAAAACACGACCCGCTACTACGTCGCCCAGGGCGGGTTCGGGCTGATCAAGATCATGCCGCCGCTCGCGAAGACGCCAACTCACTGGCGGCATATCCGGCAACAGGCCGGCTGGCGGGTCTGTGTCGCCAACAACATCAACGATGCAACGCTACCCATCGACTACGACTTCTATGTGCAGGAAGTCGAGAAGCTCACCCTCGGAATGCACTAATCCACAAGGAGAAACCACCATGACCAAGACCATCACGTACCAGGCCACCCCCTACCCGCTGCCGCCGCTGGACGCCCTGGCGCTGAAGCAGGCCGGTAGCAACGCGATCGCCGCCCGCGCCTCGGGAGAAGCCTACCGAGCCAGGCTCGCGACGCTCTGCACCGTCGAAGCGAACCTCCGCCAGCGGTTCGGCGTCGAGCTCACCCGCGAGCGCTTCCTGCCTATCGGGGTGGGAGAGTGAGCAGCGTCTGGACCACCCGGACGCGATGGGGATCGGACCTTCCGGCAACCGCTGAGTACCCCGCCGACCGCGAGGCCCGCGAGGCCCGCGAGAGGCGGTTGCCGATCGACCAGCGCAACTACGAAGAGCTGCGCCGCCTCGCGAACAAGGCGGCCAAGCGTGTCAGAAAGGGCGAACTGTGAGCACCCCCTACTTTCCGATCTTCCCGATCCACAAGGTCGATGACCCGCTCGAGAAGGACATCGAGGCCGCGGTAAAGGCCTACGCCAGCTCGAAGGGCATCTACTGCCGCAAGTTCAGCAGCCCGAATCACATCAGCGTGCCGGACGACATCTTCATCTATTCGGGCAACGTGTTCTTCGTCGAGTTCAAGCGCAAGGGGAAGCTCCCGACGCCGGCGCAGTCCCGCGAGCATACCCGCATCCGCGAACAGGGGATCAAGGTCTATGTCATCGACAACGTGGCAGATGGCCGCAAGCTCATTGACGACGTGATTGAAGAAGAGAGGTTCTTCCGTGCGGACGACCGCTGATCTGTTCGAGTACCAGCGCCGGGCGGCCAACCATCAGTGTATCAACGCCTGCAGCATGCTCTGGCTCGACATGGGCCTTGGGAAGAGTGTGGTGACGCTCACAAGCGCCGAGTTTCTGCTGCGCCAGGGCATCCTTCGGGGTGTCCTGATCGTGGCCCCTCTGCGCGTCTGCAGGCTCGTCTGGAGGCAGGAAGCGCTGAAGTGGGAGCACACTCAGCGCCTGACCTTCTCGATGATCACCGGCAACGTCGATCAGCGCTCGCGTGCCCTGATGACGAAGGCGGATATCTACCTGATCAACTACGAAAATCTGACCTGGTTGTCCGCCGTCCTGAAAACGCACTTCATCGGCAAGGGCCGGCCGCTGCCGTTCGACGGGCTGGTGTGGGATGAGATCACGAAGGTCAAAAACAGCACCAGCAAGCGCGCCGCGGCGGTCGCGGAGATCATCCGGTCGTTCCGCTGGCGCACCGGCCTCACCGGGTCGCCGGCCAGCAACGGCTACAAGGACCTGCACGGGCAGTATCTGGTGCTCGACGATGGAGCGCGCCTGGGCCAGAAGAAGACCACCTTTCTGGAGCGCTACTTCACCAAGAACGGGTATGCTTACGAACCGCACGAGGACGCGAAGGAGGCCATTCACAAGAGGATCAGTGACATTACCCTCGAAATGTCAGCCTCCGACTACAACCCGCTGCCCGATCTGATCATCAACGACGTCCTGATCGACCTGCCGCCAGAGCTGCGCTCGAGGTATGAGAAAATGGAATCGAGGATGTTTCTGGAACTCGACAGCGGGGAGGGCGTCGAGCTGTTCAACCGGGTCAGCCTGATGAACAAGTGCCTGCAGTTCAGCAACGGGGCGGCCTACCTGGTCCCAGGCGAGCCGCTGTGGGAGGCCATCCACGACCTGAAACTGGAGGCCCTGGACGACATCATCGCCGAGGCCAACGGCAACCAGATTCTGCTTGCCTACGCCTACAAGATGGACGCCGAGCGCATCATGAAACGCTACGCTGCCCTGCGACCCATCAACCTGACCGAGTGCAAGAGCGAAGCCGCGTTGAACAACGCGATGTACCGCTGGACGACCGGCGATTGCCAGTTGATGATCGGGCACCCTGGGAGCATGGGTCACGGGATTGACGGGCTCCAGGCGGCCGGGCACATCCTGGTCTGGTTCGGGTTGAACTGGTCGCTTGACCTGTTCGATCAGTTCAACGCCCGCATCCGCCGGCAAGGGCAGGGGAAGCCGGTCATCTGTCACCGCATCCTCACCGTCGATACGGTCGATGAAATGCAGTCGGCCGCCCTGTCCGCCAAGACGACCACCCAGGAGTCACTGCGGAAAATCATCAAGGACTACCGTCAGAAGAAGGCGCTTGACAGCAAGTCAAATAACCATTACATTACCGAGAATGACCAACTGTTCTGACAAGGAGAAAGAGTAATGAGAGACAACGACGACATCCCGAGGATCGTGCGTTTTCGCGACGAAGAGGAAGAAAACGACTACCTCTTCAACGTTGTAGCGTTGGCCTGGATCGGGTACATTCTGATCCTGATTTTCTTCGGAATGTGGATTTTCGTATGACCCCCTGGGAGATCGTCATTGACCAGGCGCAACGCTGCCACTACGATGGACCGTCTGTGCCAAAGGCATCGCAGCACTACGTGCGAGACAAGCTCCGGGAGCACATGACGAGCGTCCTTGAAATCCTTGAGGGCGGAGTTCCAGCGTCACTCAAAGAACTTGCCGAGGTCTTGGGTCTCAGCAAGGATCGGACCGGCCGCATCCTTCGCGCCATGCTCGAAGAAGGGACGGTAAAAATTGTCCGCAAGTCGGCGCCCGAAAGCCGGTCGCCTTTCATTTTCTACACAACCGCAAGTAAGGAGTAATACAATGAAGTCAAGAATCATTTCCGTCCTCGTTCTTTCCCTGTTCGCCGGGGCCGTCTTCGCAGATCAGGGGCAGCTCCAGGGACAGGGCCAGCTCCAGGGGCAGCTCCAGGGGCAGCTCCAGGGTCAGCTCCAGGGTCAGGGTCAGGGTCAGATCGGGATCGTGGCCAACTCGACCGACATCAGCAACCGCATCTCGAACGACAGCCGTGCTGCAGCTCTCGGGTTGGCTCGTTCGACGTCGGCAACCTCCAGCTCGGCGACGAACGCCGGCAACACGGTGACGATCAACGAGTCGGCCATCCCCGCCGACACGACCAGTCGGGTCACGCAGCGCGGTACGATCACGGTCAAGAACACGCCGGAGCTGACCATTGCGAACGTGCATCCGACGGCGCCTTGTATCATCGGTGTTAGCGCTGGCTTGTCCGGTCCGGGGTTCTCGTTCGGCGCCGGCGGAGGGTACGAGGACAAGGACTGCTCCATCCGCGAAACCGCTCGCAGCTTCGGCGCGTTGAACAAGTACGACGACGCCCTGGCTATCCTTTGCACCAGCGCGCACGCGGCGGCCGCCCCGTCGTGCAAGGCCCTCAAGGCCGAAGCAGCCGCTGCGCCGAAAGAGGAAGTCGCAACCGCGCAGTAATCAGTTCCGCCGGCTCCTACTACGAGGACATAAAATGGATGCGTTTGTCATATTACCGGACGGAAGCGCCATTGATATTGCCTCGTTTCCGCTGCCGGCCGACCACTGGATATACGCGCCACGCTGCGAACAATGGGACCGCGAACGGGACACGACCGCTGATACTCCTATTCCGATCTTGGATGACACGCAACGCGAAGCAGTGAAGGAGGCACTACGATGGGCAATACGTGGCGCCACGATGAACGGCACCGAAATGAACTTTGACCCGGACGCCTTGGTGTTGAACACAGTGTATGCGCTCTGCGGACCCTGCCCGCATCAACCGCTAACCCTTCCGCCGACTCCCGAAGTAACCTGACCTGAAAGGAAAGGGAGCTGCATCGGGAAAATGCAGGGAGTCGGCATCAATCATCAAGGAGAAATCATGGGCACCAAGTTTGCCTGGAGTTACGACGACGAGGACTACATCGGGAGCTACGAAGACCCGCAGACCGCATTCGACGAGGCAGTCGATGCGGTCAATGCGGAAGACCGGCCCGAGGTCATCTACGTGGCCGAGATCATCGACACGAAAGAACGCCTGATGAAGGGGTACCGCCTGGCGATGGCGAACTCCGTAATTGACACCCTCGAGTCGATGCTTGACGACTTCATCCCATCGGACTACCAGATCATAGAAATGAACCTGAAGAAGTTCCCCGAGACCGCAGAGGACTGCAGCATCAATACCCGCATCCGCACGGCAAAGATCGCCCTCGGCGAGGCGCTCATCAAGCTGGTGTTGAGTCGCTGTACGCTCAACAGGTTCGCGGTGACCAACCCCGCAAGGTGGAAGATCGTCAAGGAGGATTAGGGTTGGACGAAGAAAGGGAGCCGCAAGGCTCCTTTTTTTTGCACTGCAGCAGCCGCTCCCACGTTGGATCGAAGTACATCGTCACGACCCGATCGAACAGCCAGAAGAGGGCGCCTTTCGACGCCCGGCACATCAGGCCGCGAGCCGCTGGGACTGGCTCCTTGCTACACCGGCATACCGTTTCTGGCATGTCAGTACCCGATTACGATGAAGGTGCAGGTGTTGTTCGCCACGGCGCCGGCCTGAGCCATGTCATTGCCTTCCGATCGCTATGAGACTGGCGGCAAGGCTTGGCGAGCCGGAGCTTGGACAAAGAATGGCGAATGAGACGTCTGTCAGTCCGGGAGAAGCACAAGATACCCACGTGAATTGATTAGTGGCGTCCGATCCTGTCGCGATGACACTTGGAGGGTCGCCGGAAAATGCCCTGGGAAATGTCCAAGTCAATCCCGTCTTGGCAAATACCGCCCCTAGCGCAGAGACCGCGGTAGCGCCATAGGACTTGCGCGCGTAACATATTTGCGTCCCATCCGCAAACAGCACATACACTCCATTTGCGTTTGACCCATAGGACACAATCGGAGCGCCAAGAGCGTATGGCATGATGGGAAGCAACAGTTTGCCGGCAGCATCTACCGTCATGACATCCTGCGTTGTCGCTCCGGCGTTACCTCGAGCCAGTTTCATCGTGCCGTTGTCGGCAGAGGCATCGAGCGTGAAGTTGTTCGCTGGGGTAGCAGAACTTCCAAGCTGGACCTTTTGCGCCCCTACCGCATACGGGGCCAGCGCCTTGACGGTCTTCGCTGTCCCGTCGATCTGCAGCGAGTCCTCTGCGGCGACGCCGATCAGGACTTTGGTGCCGGTTGCGTCGGCTGTAATTTTCGCGGTCATGTCAGTTCCTCAGCTCCAGCCATTTGATGTTACTCGGGGTGCCGCCAGAACCATCGAGACGGTATGACACACCAACAGGGATGACCGCATTGGTAATCAGCGCCACATTACCTGCTGCTGCGAACCCCACTGAACTCACTACCACAGCGCCGATCTCGAACGAGACAACCCCCGCCGAAGCCCCGAGGTTACAGGAAATGGACACCTGGATCGGCTGGTCGGTGGTGTTCGTATAGGGAGTGGCGACAGCACGACTAGCGGTCACGTCTTGCCAAGTCTGCGCGTTCTGCGGAAACGTCACTTTACCAGCAGCATTCACCGTCATGACGTCCTGCGTGGTCGCCCCAGCATTGCCACGGGCCAACTTCATCGTACCGTTGTCAGCGGAGGCGTCAAGCGTGAAGTTGTTCGCCGGAGTCGTTGAGAGGCCAAGCTGAGCCTTGATTGACTTGATGAGGGACATCAGTTCTGAACCTCCCGAATGGAGCAGACCACGTTGCTGCCAGTGGCGGCGCTGTTCGTGTTGTCGGATTGCGAGTATAGGGCGTACCGGCGGGAAGTCAGCGTGGTGTTCGCCTCGAACCCGGTAATCGCCGCAGGGACAATCAAGCTGTTGCCGCCCGATGACTCCGACACGTTCAGTCGCTTGTTCGTCCCAACCTGCGTGTTGCTATCCACGTTGCGGATTGAGAAGGTGCCGATCGGGTTCGCTCCGGCAACAAGGCCCATCGACCCGTCGAAGACCATCGAGACGACGATAGTGGAGCTGGTACTCTTCGGGACGAAGGTGAAGTCCGCAGTGATCTTGAACGGGGTATTTGTTGCGTTCCCCGCTCCTGCATCGGAGAAGAACTTCTCCTGGAGCACCGCGCCGGATTGCGGCACATTGACCGTCACCTTGCCGTCGTTGGCGATCGTCAGCGCCACCGGATCGCCATCAGGCGCCCGCAGTTGAGCGGCGTCGATTCCGTCCGTGCCCGAGATTTTCACTGTCATTACACGATGCTCCAAACGCTACCGTCAGGGACGGTGATTGTGAAACCGTTACCGATCGTAATCGGACCCGCACTCATCCCGTTCTTGTTCGCGGTGATAGTGTAGTCGCCAGTGACGGTGATGTCATTCTCGAAGATTACACCATTGCCCGGCGCCCCCGTAGCGCCACCACCCATCGGCGCCCAGGCGGACCCGTTGAACCACTCCGTCTGGTTCAACGTCGAGTTGGCACGGGTCTGACCATAGACCGGGACAGCCGGCCGCTGCGCCGTGGTGCCGCTCGGCAACAGTGCAGCACCAGTGGCGCTGTCCTTCGTGACCGCCGTTGCCGCGTTCTGCTTTTCGGTGTCCAGTTCGGTAATTGCCGCCTGCACGTTGGTCGCGGAGACCCCGCCGGCAGGGGTGAAGGCCGTCGTGATGGCTTCAGGGGTGCCCTGGTAAAGTGCCTTCCAGGTCACACCGTTATACCCCTCGAAGCTGTCCGAATCGTCGTTGAACCGCAGGAAACCAGCGGCAGGAGTGACGTCACGCTGCGCCGTCGTACCCGCAGGCATGATCGCCGAACCAGTTGTCGCGGTCTTCTCGACCGAGTAGGCAAACGAGGTCGCTGGCTGCAGATACCATCCTGGGACCGGAAACACATTCGAGTCGGTCGCATAGATCAACTGGTCGCCCGAAACGACCGGGAGCGGCGAGGAAGTCCCGCTGCTGTCGTAGAGGGTCAGCGTGCCGGCGGAATCCACGATGTACATGTCGCCATCGTTGAATATCGCTGAGGGGTATGCCTGGCTCGGGGTCTGACCGCCCGATGCGTCCCACGGCCCCTGATAGTTGATGCTCGTCGTCGGAAGCAAGCTCGAAGGAATCTTGCTGCCCGCGTCGAGCTTGACCATTCCGAACGGCTGATTCGAGAGCGGACGGATAATCGGGGTGTTCGGGTTCGTGTTGTCGATGGCGATCAACTGCTGGTCGCCGGACAGGACCGCCCCGACGGCACCGCCGATGTCGGCCAGCCGGGCCACGTCGTTCGGATTGACCGGGGCAGCGGTGCAAGACAGCGCCGAGAAGACCCCTGTCGCCCCAGCGATCGCGCCGCCAGTGATATTCACCGCGTCCTTGTTCTGGAAGGCCATTGAGCCCAGGCCGTCCGTCACCAGACCGCCATACGCTTTGATGCACGTCACCACGGTCAAGTTGATCGGGCGCGCCTCAGTACCACTTGACTCAGTTGCGCTCAAGCCAATCGAAGAGTTCAGCGTCACGCCGCCAAAGTTGCCAGCGCTGTCGATCGTGATGCCTGACTGAGCGGAGCCCGTGGTGACAGACTGATCGGCCGCCGCGAATAGCCCGGAGCCGCTCGACACTGCCGCACCAGCTTTCGCCACCGTGACGGTATGGGCATGCCCAGGGTCCGCCACCGTGTGAGTGTGCGAGTTCAGCGACAACACGTGCGCGTGATCGGTCGAGCCTATCCCGTGCGTGTGCGCCGCGTTGGCCGCCAACTGGACCGTCCCGAATGCGCGGCCAGGATCGACACCGGCACCGTCGTCCCAGGCCCGCTTGAACTTCCCGCGGAAGTCGGGCAGGTTGAACGTCGTCGTGCCGTTGCCGGGTCCGTAGAGCGTGCCGATGACACCGAAGAGCTGCGCGTAGGTTGTCCGACTGACCGCCGCACCGTTGCAGGCCAGCCATCCCGAGGGGACACTGGTCGCCGCGAAGTCCATCAGCGCGCCGGCGGGGAGGTAGTTGGTACTCGAACTCACCGCGGCGTTGAGCTGCTGCAGGGTCGTCGCTTCCTTCGGCTGCACTGCGTCGGCGGCCAGGATCAGCGGTCCGGTCATGGGGGCTACGCCGGAGCGAGGGAGCGATGCTGTCAGCTCGGCGGCGATGTCGCTCATCGTGGGGTTGGCCCAATCCACAGTGATGTCCGTGCCGGACACCACCGGGTTTCCTGCGGGGAGACTATAGACTCCCGATACATTACGAGGCATTACACTTACTCCTGGTCGGCAAGCTGTCCTGCAAACGTGCCCATTGTACCGCCGACAGCGTTCCTTGCCACAGGAGCGCCCCTCCGGCGGAGAGCCTCAAGGGTCTGATCGAGTCGTCCAGGACCACGCTCGAGCAAATCAGCCAACATGCTCGGGTTGGTCGCAAGGTCACTGATTCGCCGACGGACGTCTTCGTCACTGATGCGACGCAACCGGCGAGCCTGTTTCAACGCAAAGTTGATTGCCCGACTACTGAGAGAAGTCGGGACGTTTTCGGCGACTACTCCGGCATCGGTAATGAACTTCGGCAAGCTGGTCTGCGGGGCATTCAACGCATCGTATTGAGCCATCTGAAGAACCCGGCTCGTGATCTGGTCGATATGGTTCATCTGCGACGGTGACATAACCTGCGAGAGTTGCTCGACCGCTTTCGACTGGTCAGCGCGCTGAAGAGTCCGCGGCGCATTCTCGATAGCACCCAAGAACGTTTCGACCGTCTGCCTGGCGTCCCCAGGACCACGCAATGCGTCAAGAAGCTCCTGAGCCAGCCGACCCTGGTCCTGGGGCTCTGAGAGCCTGGCGTACTCGCTGGTCGCCGCAGCGTAGTCGCCCGACTTGTCCCGCATGAATCCGACAAGCTCCCGCCGGCTTTGCTGTAGTTGCGCCAACTCTGCCTTGTCGGCCGAGTTCGTGGTTCCAGTGAGCTGGTTGATACGCTTGTCGATTTCCTTCTTCGCCTGGTCCAGATAGGCAACAGACGCCCGTGCCGGCACGGCAGGTTGCGCCGGATTGAGGACCATGCCCATCGGGCTCACTCGAGCTGGGACGGCCGGCGCGGAGCGCGTCAGGCCGGCGTACCGCGGGGTGTCCGCAATCTCGCGGTTCATGTTCCCTTGCCGGAGTACTTTCGCCGCTTCACGAGCTGGGGACGCGACAAGCGGGCTCTTGGCAACGCTCGCCACCAAGTCTTCAATCTCAGGCGGAAGGTCCAGGACTTGAGGATCGGCCTTTTTGTACAAGGGGCCGGTCACGTCTGCGCGGGCCTGTTCGGCCGGCGACAGCGGGACACGACCGCCCTGCGTGGCCCGTCCGGGGATCGACGGGGCAACCATTTGCTCCAGCGGCATTTCCATCCGCTGCCTGTTCCCTCGAAGAACCTCACCAAGCCGGTACCCTTCTGGATTCGCAGCGGCGAACTCCTGAACCGCCTTCAGCTCAGGCAAACGGTCATTGGCAAAGTCGCCGACGGTCGGCTGGTGTCCCAACGGTTGCGGACCAGGTTGTGTCCCCCGACGGAGCGCCTGAATTACCTCCGGCACCCGGTTCCGATCAGCCGGCGAGTTGATGCTGTGGCCCAACTCACTACGGGCAAGCGGGTCACCGAACGTAGCCTTGGCCTCACGGGCAAGGCGATCATCCACCTTGTCCGTCAGCATTCGCGCTGCGCTGCGAAGAAGACCACCAGTCCCCTCGAGCGCCTTGCCGGCGCCGGTCAGCAACGGGCCGCCAACCGCGCCGTAGGCCGCCCCCTTGAGAGGATTGTCGCCCATCATGATTGAGCCAGCAGCGCCGCCTGCTGCGCCCTGGAGCGCCGCACGGCCCGCGGTACGACCAAACCCATTGCCGGCCAACCGCGCTGCCACCTTCGGGAGCGCCATGACCGCTTTGGAAGCTTGAGCGCCAGGGACAAGCGTCACTCCAATTTCGCCGACAATTTCCCCGGCAGTGCCGTACCCTGTATCTGGAACCTCGATCGGAGCGGTTGAACCCCACAGAGAAGGGATTCCGTGGGGCAGCTTGACCCTTGGCGCCTCAAGGCCAGTATTCCTCAGCACCTTCTGGATCGTTGAACCAACCCCCTTCGCGAACTCGCCTGCCTTCTCGAGCGCCCCGCGGTCCTCCGCCGGCGCGGCAGGAGCGTCATCGAACTTGTACCCTTTCGGCTCCAACTTGGCACGAAGTTGTTCCCTCGTCGTCCCCTCAGGGATGCCTCGGATGATCGTACCGTCCGGCAGACGAACGTCCATTACAAGTCCTTCCAATCGACCACTTTACCCGGCGAACCGGACTTGCCTGCAGCCTTCGGCAGCCCGCTCGACTTGTCATCTGGAGTTACCGGCTTGGTGCCGGCCTGCGACCACTCCGCCCGCATACGGCCGTACTCGGCTTTCAAGTCCTCGAGCTTCTTCTTCGCCGCCTCGGGTGAATCCGACTGTTGGGGGATGAACGGACGCAGCCGCGGAAACTCGGCAGCACTGACCGCAGCTCCCGAACGGTCATGGATTTTCAACGACCCAATGTTTGCCACCTTCGCCCTCGTGGCAATACCCTCGGGGTCCGTGTATTGCCGCACGGTCTCCGAGAAAGGCAAGGCATTGATGAGCCCCAGGGCCTGCGGGTTATCCTTGATGCTCTTGAGTGCATCGTCGATGCCCGCGATACCAGCGTTCGCCTCCTTGGCGTTCTTGACGGCAGCGGTCGAGGGCTTCGGTTGGGTGGCGCCGGAGTGCGCGCGGTACTCGCCGGTCTCGGGGCTGATCGTGAAGAGCTGGCCGGTCTTGTTGATTCGCCTGATCTCGTTCCCGTCGGGATCAACCCCGACGACCGTAGCAGGGCCGGCGAAGACTTGCGGTTCGCCGTTCGGACTAACGGCTCCCGCTCTGCCACCACCCCGGCCAACCCCCGCGAGCGTCTTCAGGAAGATTCGGTTCTCCTGGCGCTGCTGCTCCATTTCGCGTTGGGCCTGAAGACGCTCAGCCTGAAGCTGGGCCGCCTGTTGCTGACGCATGCGCAACTCAGCCATCTTCTCGGGGAACATCATCCCGGAGCGGACGGCTTCCTGACCCATGAACTTGCCCATCGGAAGCCCCAAGAGCTGCGCGCCGACAGCCATCTGGCGCTGGTTCTCTTCTTCAGGCGACAACGGGACGTCCTGTTGGACTTCGGACATCAGCGCGTTCGGGTTGTTCGGATCGACCGGACCCACCAAGGTCTGCTTGAGCACCTTCGCCTTCTTGGCACCTGGGGTTACAAGCTGCTTCGAGAGGTCAGCGAAGCGCCGCCGCTCTTCAGCAGTGATCACCCGCTCCTGTCTCTCGGCTTGCTCGTAGTCGAGTGCGCCAGCCAGCCGGTTGGCGATGTTGCCAACGGCAGCCCCTCGCGAGAAGTAGAGGTTTCCTCGCCCATCCCTGACAAGCCCTGGCGTCTCTTGGTTCTTGAGAGCAGCCGCCTGCTTCAGCGCACGCGCGACTTGTGCGTTCGCCGTATTGAAGTCGAGGTTCGGGTCACCTACGTCGTAGTCGTACATTACCGATTACTCCCAAATTCCGCCGCCACTGTATCCACCGCCGCCCGCCCACGGGTCGTACCCGCCGCCGGCACTTCCCCGGTTGGAGTAGTAATCCCAGGCCGACCCGGCCGCCTTGCCAATGCCGTTCCACCTCGAGGCGTTCCCGGCCTGATTCACCGCGTTCTGGTTGTTCGCCATCTGCGCGGCCTCCCAGGTGCGGTTCTCAGGTTGTCCGACTGTCGGCTGTTCGATCATCGCCGCGCTGGTCATCGGGATACCGGAGGGCATTTGCATGTTCTGGCGCCACGTCGATTCCAAGCCGGCCATCGTACCGAGGTTGTTTCGGATGTTCGCCTGACCGCCCAGCCAGTCGTTGTAGTACCCCTGCTCGATGTTGAACAGCGAACCAAGGTTGTTGCGAGCGTTCTCCTGAGCCTGGCGCCAAGCGTCGAAACCGCCGATGACGGCCTTTTGGTTGGCATCGTTGGCAGAACGGTTCAGCGCGTCCTGTGAGAGCCCCCAGGCGCTTCCTGAGCCCGTTCCCAGGCCCATTGCGGCCAGCCGTGCATTCTCGCGGTTGCGGGTCGCATCAAGGCCAGGTTGGAGCTGCGCCCTCAGCGCCTGCATAACGTCGTTATCGACGTGGAAGCCACCCTCAAGGCTGCCGACCAGCCCGCCATACTTACCCTTGATCTGCTCGACCAGGGCGCGCTCTTGCTCGTCGCGAGGCGTGTAGTTGGCCTGGATTCCGCCGATCTGCTCTTGGTACTTGCCACGCATCTGGTCAAGCGCAGCCTGCAGCTCAGGCGGGAGCGACTGCTCCATCGTCCATTCATCAGCAGGGGCAGCTTGTGCGCCCTGCATGCCGCTGAACTGACCAACAAGCGCCTCGAGCGCGTTGGCAATCCCACTGGTGTCGATATTGACTTGCTGCCCTCCCATGTTTCGGGCTCGGCCCGAGTTGGGATTGATACCGCCGTCATAGCCTTCGCCGTAGAGCGAGGAAAAGGTTCCGCTGTCTAGGTATCTCCGAAGTTCCGCCTGCCCCTCGGGACTGAGGAAGCGCTCTTTCATGCTCATGGCAGGAGCCCCACCGCTGCCCCCGTTGCGCAGCTCGTTGATGGCCGCCGTCAGGCCACTCAGATCGAGCTTCGGCGCAGTCGGCGCGGGCGCGCTGGAGGGCTTTTTCGTCCAGGTGGTGCTACCGAACGGCGAGCTGTAATTGACGCGGTTCTGCGCGAGCGCGCGGTCCTGCGCGGCCTGGTTCTGGAGCTGCGCCCACAGAGCATTCTCCCGGTTCAGGGCATTGACCCGGTTGATGTCGGACCAGCTCGATTGTGCCGCCTGCTGTGCCGCCTGCTGAGGGTCCTTGTCCTTCTTGCTGCCACCCATCAAACCGCCAAGCAAACTTGCTCCTGCTCCGATCAGTGATCCCAACATTTCCCTACTCCTTTTCGGCGATCAAATCATGCCGCCCTTCTCGTAAATCCAGTCCGTCGAGACCCAAAGCAGTGACGAACTTGTATCTGCGGCCAACCTGAGCGAGGCTGCGTATCCCACTCCAACAACGCTCACCCACTTCTTGTCAGAGTTTGTACCGCCTCCCCATACCGCACCGCTGTTCCACTGGTCGATGTCCCACCGACCGACATAGGGGATGACAGCCGGCGATGGAACGGGGAGCGTCTTGAGGTCGAAGTCCATGTTGGCACCGGCCTTGTATTGGAAGGTGCGGTCATAGATGAACGACGGCCGAAGCATCTTGTAATGCTTGAGCGCCCCTCGCATGTCGAAGTAGTTGAATGCCTGTTGTGCCTCGGCAACGATCGACTTCCCGTTCTCTCCTGCGATATCTACATCATCTCGATACCCCTCCAACGCTCGATAGACCTTGCCGTTTCCACCGAAGATCAGCGAGTCATAGATGCCAAGCCATGCTTGCGCCAACATCCCCTCGAAGATCGTCCAGGCTTTCGTTAAGGTATTGTAGATGAGTTGGAAGTTTTGCGACAGATCGACCCCTGGAACGTTGATCAGCAGGAGGTTCTCGGGGAGATAGGGGGTAATCGCCCACCCCGTTCGAGCCGCCCCTTCCGTGACCAACTTGCTCAACAGGGGCTGAATCTTCTTCGACAGCGCGTTGCCAACCACCGAGTCGGGATCAGGCTGCATGACGCTGTTCATCATCACCAGCCCGAGTTGGGTCAGGATCGCCACGTCGCCGCCGAACTTGCAGACGCACCGCCGGGTGAAGGTCGAGCCGACGTAGAACACGCCGACCAGCGCCCACGCTTGCGGGTCACTCGGGTCGATGCCCTTATAGACGGCGACCTCCCCGGACGACGAGATCGCGCACAGGAGGTCCTCCGGGCCGAAGCCTGAATCGACCGTGTAGTTGGTCAGGGCCTGGAGGAATCCGCCGCGGTTGAAGTTGCTCGTGAAGTCGAACGACTCCGCTACTCCGTAGAGCTGCTCTGGCGGCAAGTACCAGGCGAGGTTCGAGTCCTTCTGGATCGCCCACAACCGCCGCTGATGCACGACCGGGCTGATCAACAGCTTCGGATCGACGTTCTTCCACGTGGCATCGACAATCCCGTCGCCGACCACCAGGCGCTTCAGAGTGCCATTGAAGTACCAGATGCCATCATCCGTCTCGTTGAACGCGATCAGATGCACCCCAGCGGAGTTCGAGACGTTGGTTGATTCCCAGGCTGAATTGGTCGATGCACACAGCGGAGTCCCAGCGGTGAAGTCTCCGCCAGCGGTCACATCCCAAACGTGCGTGGAATCGACCGCGAAGAGCTGTCGGGAGCCAGACGTCGGCGAGTAGCGCATCAGCGCACCGATGGCGCCGGTCAGCCCGATCGCGTGCTGCACGTACCCCTTGCGGACACTACACCCGTAGGAGTCCGGGAAGAAGTTGCGCAGAACGATCGCGTCCTGCTCCGGCATTGCGGAGATCGGGTCGAGGGTGTTGAGTCCGCCGATCGGGGCAACGATCGTAGAGGAATTGACGACTTCCGCCTTCGGAGGTTGCCCGAATGCCGTTCTCATGCCACCGCCGGCTTCCAGCAGTCGTGCTTCAGGATGCGGCAAATCTGCGCCGCAGACACGCCGAACCGCTCGCCAAGCTCTTTCATCGTCGGACCCGTGGGAGTCCTCCCACGCCGCTGAGGACCAGTGTATTCGGTCCGAATCGTTTGCACGTCATCCTCGTTCAACTTGTTACGCATTTTCGTTACCTCGTTCATGTTCGCCAGTTCCCATCGGGGAGGTTGTAGGTTGTCAGAAACGGGTGCTGCCTCCGCGAAGTCAATGACAACTGAGGCGCCCCTTGATCCTGTCCGGTGAATGCGTCCATCAATCGGGCGAAGTCATTCACCAGCGACGTCGTGTCAAGACCCTTGGCCTGCCACAACTTCAGCTTGAGTAATTTTACCAGAAGCCAGTAATCAAACAAGGGCAAATCGCCGTCATTAGTGATGAAAGAGGTATATGCGTTGGGGTCGAGGTAGGACTGGACAGCCGCGTTCGACACGTACTGGTAACTGAAGACCAGGCCGCTCTCGCTGGGGACCGGGAGGAACTCGATCTGGTTACCGTTGATCCGGTACATCGAGAACGGCCCGATGGTAACGATGCCGTTCGTCAGGTGCTGCCAGTTCGAGGGGGACACGGGACCAGTTGTCGGCCGCGCCTCGCTCTTGCTCCACAGGGTGTCGTTGATGACCCGCCCCAGGTCGTCAGGGTACGGGTATGCCGCCTGGCCGGCAACTGTCGTGATCGTTGCCGTTTTGACCAGGAAGTTCCACTCGTAGTAGAGCGCCAGCTCGTTGATTGCGGAATTGAGCAAGGCGAACATCTGCGTCGATGTCTGGTCGAGCGAGATTGCCAGCTCGGTCGGAATGGGAAGCCCCAGCTCGGCCGCCGCCTGCGTGGCAATCTGAATGGCGCTTCCCCTCATGACTTACCCTTTCAACGCGTTCGGGTTGAAGACCGGCTGCTTCTTGGCACTCATCGCCGCCATCGCCGCCTGCATCTCGACCATCTGGCGCTTGAGGACCTCGATCTCGTTGTCCCGCTGCTCCAGCTCGAGCTGCAACTTGGAAGCTGCAGCGTTGTCGCCGGCCACCTTGAGGAAGACCTTCGCCTTCTCGCGCAGCGAGTTGATGCCCATGAAGCGCTGCGCCAGGTTGTCAGGGAGATCGGCGAGCTGCTCGACGGTCGTCACGTGCGCAGCGGCCAGCTCGGCCACCATCCCCACCGAGACATGCGGCCAGATGGACAGCGGCGTGCCGGTGACCGGCTGAGCCTGCTTCCGCTTGAACGCATCATATCGCGAACGGAAGCGCTGTGCATACTCGGGAGTGACAACCGTGTCGATGACCGTGTTGCGATCGCCAGGGACGATGATGCGGATGAAGTCCTTCTCATCGAAGATCGGCCGCCCAGCTTGCGCCGACTTGAAGTTGTTCATTACGGCATTGACGTAGAACTGAACGAACAGCTTGTCGTCCAGCGCGCTCTGCGGCCGGTCTTCCATCACAGCGGCCACGCTGTAGTCTGCGAGTGCTTCCATTGCTTGAATTTTCCTTTTTAGCGGAATGCTTGGAAAACGGGGCATCCCATACCCGTTATTTGGTAATAAACACGTAGCTCATCCCGATGCCGACAAACAGGGGAAGAATCCACTTGACCGAATCCACAACGGCCTTGTTGATGCTAACCCAACCGCTGATGTCCTCATAGACCGTCACCAGTGGTTGCGTCTTGTCGTGAATTTGAGCCAACTGCGCGAGAATCTGCTCGAACTTGCCCTCTTCTGCCGTAGTGTGCAGGTCCAGGAGCTTGTCGATGCTCCCCACTCGCGCCACCACGACTCCCATCTGTTCGAGCAACATGGCGTGCGCTTCCCGGTCAGAGTCTTCATTGGCTTGGAATCTAGTCCTCAGACCATCGAACTCCTGTTGAAGAGCTTGCACGTCGCCGTCGAGGGCCGTAAGTTTTGCCGCAATCCGTGCATGGTCTTCGCGCAACCTCGGAATGACATCACAGGACGGCTGCATAGGGCAGATCAGCTCAGGCATAGAACCCCGGAGACTTGTTCTTGGTGCCGTTGCCGGCGTGCGAGGTACCGCGCAACGTCAGCGTCTCGCCCGCCTGCGTGCCACCGTTGAGGGTCTGCCCGCCAGCGACACCAGCCAGCACCGCGTCGGCAGCCTGGATCGACAGCACGGTATCCGTGAGCGAATCACGGAGGTCTTGGGGTGAGATCAGCCCCGAGGTATTGTCGGGCAGTGCTGTGGTATAGCCGTTCAACAGGTCAGTAATAGATTGGGCAGGCATTAGATTCCGAATCCTGAAGAGAAACCACTATCGAAGCCGGTCAATGGCGGCGGCATGTCGCTGGTCACATGAACGCCACCAGTGACACCGACGCGAACCCCACTGACGAACGTATCGCTCGCATTATACGTTGCATTCAACTGGCCCTTGAACGAGCCATCTGCCGTCACCGGCAGCCCGCCAACGTACCCGACGATCGCACTGCCGGAAACATCGACACAGAGCGCGCCATCGTTGCGCAACCCTCGTCCTTGGTCGAACCGCTGCGGTGCTGACGTGCTCGTCCTGATCTGTCGGGACGGAGACACTGCGACACCACCAGCATAAGCATCGCCGGCTTGTGGGGCGCTCGAGACGATCTCAAGCGCCCCAACAGGCGAAACCATGTTCGACAGCATCTCAGGACTCTGCCGTCAGCGTCGCCCAAAAGAAGTCACCTGCAACCACCCCACCCGTCACATAGCACGAGTAGGTTCCAGCGCCGGCCGTGGCCGCCCCCGCGGTCACCGTGCAAGTACCGTTCTCCGCGATCGTGCCAGCCGCGCGTACCCACTGCGACGTTCCGCCAATGGCGTCGTTGTCGTTGTCGCCAACCACCCAATTGGGCTGTGGGGCAACCGTCGGACTAGTGGCCACGCTGCCCTCGCCCAGGGTGTTCGTCTTCTGTGCGCTCTTGGTGTTGAGCCCGACGTAGTTCGTGCTCGCTGCCAGTTTGGTCTCGGTTGGCGCTTCGACATATTCGCCAATCGGGGTCTGGATTACAGACGATGACCAGGGACTTCCACCCGAGTTCGGGCGACCGGCCGCGTTCGCAATGTTTGCTCCTGCTACTCCTGACATGATGTGCTCCTTCTAAAACCTCTTGCGAGGGCAACACGAAAAACGTTATTTTGGCTCAGACACGGCATCAATTGCGCGCATGGCTTCACCGAACGGTAAGACTCGTAACAAACCAGCCTTCACCTTTTCACCGATATAGTCAAGTACCGTTTCAAAATCCGCAACGTTGTAGTTGTTGCCGGTGGCACCGGAGATCACAAAATCGTGGAAGGTCAGACCGCTCCACCCACCCTGGGCAATGATACCATCGACAAGTCCGGTCAGCGTTGCTGTTGAACTGGCTGACGTTACCATTTGGGAAGGAGTGACCATATTCACAACTTCCCTACCGTTGCCGTAGTAGCTCCCGTAAAAACTAGAAAGTTGCCGGCATTTGACCATGCCCGCATCAACAACCGCTCTGCCGATGTTCATACGACGATCAAGTGTCTGAGTATTCACCAGCCCGTTACTGAACCCCACAACCCCATACCCTATTCCACGGGTTGCCCCCCGCACCCTCATCCATTCCCAAGCCGCCTCGATATCCGCTCTCACCAAAGCGTATTCCTTTCCATCCGGGTATTTCGTTGTGTTGTCCCATCCAACGTCTCCCGGCGTTCCCGTGTGGCAGATCAATTCATGACCAAGGGCATACATCGCCATGATCTGCGCCTCTGTCATCGACCCGACAGCGTTGATCCACGGGAATACAACCGACAGTGATGCCCGCAGTCCATAGGCTTGGAGTAATTGCCTGGCATACTTCCATTGACCGGAGTAGTTGCCGTCCATGAAAATCGTCAGCGTTGATTTTGCCTCGCGAATCGGGTCGGTATAAATCGGCCCGACATAAGTCGGGACACTGATCGCTTGCCCGGCACGTTTCGTCAATACAAGCCGAATTACTGTAACTTCTTCGGAGCCGACTTTTGCCCATTGCGCAGTCCCGCTAATGTGACCCGATCCGCTAACGGCCTGATCAAAGAGCGCGCCTGAGTCATGCCACTGGCCTGGGATATGATTGAGCCCAACGAACATAAGCACGCGGTGAGTAGTGGAGCCTGAATAATTGAGCCACAGTTGAATCGGATTGTCCCCGTCGCCGGCGATGTATGCGTCAGATGGCGCAATACCGAAACAAATCCGTTTCGCTCCACCAAAAAACGCAGGGGGAATCGTGATATCACACGTCAAAGTGTCCGCAGCACCAGCGGTCGCTGTTACCCGAAGAGCGGTTTTCCCCGCATACGCCTTTTCGGTACTCTTCGTGACGGTCCATCCGGCAGTAACCGAGCCAATGGTCGCAGCTCCCCAATCAACCATAACCACTCCGCCGGAGTTTGACAGTTTGCGGATGCCACAATCAGCCAACACATCACGACCCGATGACACGAGGCCGGTTATTGCGCCGTTGGCCGGGTCAGTCGTCGCCGTGACGAGCGACCCATCATTCCCATCGTAGCCGATGATCGGCTGATCCACCTGCAGGCCACCTACCCCGCTGTAATTAGGCATTTGTTACCTCAACTTGTCCAGCTACGAAAAGGGCAGGTTGCCCCGCCCTCTCCCACTTCACGCTTCTGCGCTCGTGCTTACTCGACCATCTTGCCCTGGTACTGCAGGCCCGAGGCGGTGAGGTTGCCGGCCCATGCCAGGATTTGCACTTCGGCGTCCTGATTGACGCTGTACCGGGCCTTCGGTGACAGCGGGACCATGTTGCGCTGGGCGTGCGGACGGTAGTGAATGAACTTGGTGTTCAGGAAGTAGGCTTCCTTCGTCGTCATGAAGCCGCCGACACCGCCGTCGAGCACCACGTCTGCGTCCATGAACTTCAGGGTCACGAAACCGAGGTTCGCGTCCTGCTGGCTCGTGAAGCGCTGGATCGCCTGCAACGAAGCGACGTAGAAGCTCCAGTAGGCGTTATCGACCACGATCAGGTCAGGACGGTCGGAGCCTCGGACCAGCTTGGCCCACAGAGCATTGAAGTACTGTTGGATGTTGGCCGCCGTCGTCGCAGCACCTCCGTCGGTCGTCGCGTCGAAGGTCTTGTTCTGCCAGAAGGTGAAGGCCGCGCGATCGATCCCGCCGACAGTGCCCGAGGTCGGGGTCGTTGCAACCTGCGCCTTGAGGCCGGTGATTTCCTTGCCGCCCGAACCCAGGCCGTCGCTGTAGATGCCGGCAGCGATCAGGTTGGCCATCGTGGCTTCGGCGACGGAAATGCGGGCCTCGAGCAGGTCGATGAGCTGTTCCTTACCGGCGTTCTGGAGCTGCTCCAGGCCGCTAATGGTGACCGGGACAGCACACTGCTTGATGTCGTACTGCGCGGCACTGATGACGTCCTGCGCGGCTACTGGCAGGGTCTCGTACCCCGAGTACCAACCGGCGTTCGCGTTCTCGGCGAAGGACAGTTCCTGAAGAATGACGTTGCCGCCGGAGATCGGCTTGACGTTGCCGCGCTTCTCGAGATGCGCCAACAGGGCGTTGTTCTTGGTGACGTTATCCGCGATGACGCGGCTTCGCGACTGAATGGTAGTCGCAATGATGTCCGTAACGGACGGGTTCGCAAAGGGCATTTTGGGCTCCTAGAATTCAAACATGGGATCGTCGTTCTCATCATCACTGTCGATGGGCGGCGGAACCGCTTCGACTGGCTCCAATGAGATAGGAGCCGACTTGAGCGAGGCTGTTCGCACAAGCGCGGAAGCTGACGTGTTGGACAGGACGTGGCCTGGCCCAACAACTTGGGCGAGAATGCCTGAAATCTTCATCAGAACCTTCCTGCGTCCCCGCTAAGCGCGTTGGCGATGACATTTCGCAAATTGGAGGGGTCGGGCGCCCGCTTCCCGCTACCGCTGGCCGGCGATCCCGCCACACTGACTGCAGCTCCTTTCGCGCGTTGCGCTTCCTGGTGGGCCTGCAGCGCGGCCTGCGTGGCCGCCTGGGTGGAAGACCGGACCGACGTGGCCGCCGAAGCAGCGTCGTTCATCCTCACCGCTCTAGTGTATGCGTCGGCGAGGGACATTGCAATCCCCCGACGGGCGTTCATCTCGATCAAATCGGCCATATCGCCGCGGACATCCTCGAAGTACGGGTAGTCGGGGTTGTCCGCCATGTCAGCGATGGTCATCTCGAGCTTCTGCGACTCCTGTCGTGCCGCTGCCTCCTGCGCCACGCGCTGCTGCTCGACGAAGCTCATGACTGGCTTCAGCCGCTGGTCGAGCAACTGCTCGATGTACGTCATGCCGGCCGGGATGTCAGCGGCGGGACCGGCCGGGCTTGCCAGCGTGGTATCGAGCATCGGCAGGTCGATGTCGAAGCGCTTGATCATCTTCGCGATCAGCTCGACCTTGGCCTGCTGGGACCCGCCGACAAGCTGGCGCTCAATCTCCAACATGCTGTGGATCGCACGCATCGGGTTCCCGTCGTACATGGTCTGGATGCGGTCCATGTGCGGAGCCAACACCTGCGTCACTTCATTGACACGCTGGCGATCGAGAGCCGACTCCTTCAGCCGCGTGTTCATATCCTGTTCGCGCCGCTGTACCTCGCGCCTGACCACCTCGGGCATGGACTCCCATTCCTTCTTCGCCTCCGCACGCCACGCGGCGGGCGGGCGCAAGTTCTTGTCCCCAGGCGACTTGCCGTCGGGCTCCCCCTTGGACTTGTCGGCGACCTCAGTGATGCTCTTGGTCTCGTCGCCCTTCTCGGCCTCGTCGGCCTTCGGTGCTTCCCCTTCAGGGGTCGCCGCCGAGGCGGCCGACTCTTCGACTGGTGCCACTTCCGCGGCGGGCGCTACTTCCGCGGCGGGCGCTGCGGGCTCCTTGCCCTCGTTGGCGGCGGCTGCCGCCTCAATTGCTGCTCTGAGGTCGCTCATTGATTTTCCTTATCGGTAGAGTTGCCTGCGAATTACTTCGCGGATTGCTGCACGGTCCGGGACGTACTCCTGGACCGAGGGCTTCGGCGGAAGGCCTTTCAACTCTTCCGTCGGTACAACGTTGTGCCGGGCGCAGTGGTCGCGGAGCCCGGCCCGCCCTCGAATGATCGAGCCATCAATAGGGGACACGGTGTCCGGCAGGTCGGGCATAACCATCGGCCCAGGGCGACCAGGAAGGCTCTGCATGGCCTCCGGGGGTAGCGGCTCGTCCTTGTCGTAGAGCACGCCGTTGATCTGCACCCAGGACTTACGAGCCATTGACTTTCCTTCTACGGGGTGCGGGACGCTTCGGCTGATCCCGAAGAAACTCGGGAATGAACTCCCGACCCGTCGGCGCCGCTACACCCTCGGGGATCATCGACGAGACGACCTCGACCCGGTCGTCGGGTCCGACGTCCTGCTCGAACGGGACGGGTTCCTCGTTCTGCAGCTCCGCGGCAACCACCGTCTCGGACGTTGCCCAAAAGACATACCCGGTTCTCCGGTCCTTCATCAGCCGGCGACCAGCCGCTTCTGACGACTTCACTTGGTAAGTGATGTCATCGGCATCAATCGTCATTGTCATCTTCCTTTGCGTCCTCTCGCGTGTCCTGGTTGAGCTGCATCATCGCTCGGGCGGAGTCCTGCGCCACCTGGGCGTCGAACTTCTCCCGATCCTGGGCCAACTGCTGCTGACCGCTCTGCTGCTTGAAGGCCATGTCCATCTGGTGTTCCATCTGCTTGAAGCGAAGCTCCATCTCCCTCAGCCGCATCTCCATCTCGGCCTTCTGCTGCTCGATGACCATCTCCTGCTGCTTGGCGCGCTCGTTGAGCTGAGCCTCCTGCTGCGCGATCTGCATGTCCAGCTTGACCTTCTCGATCGCCGGGTCGGGCGGCGGAGGCGGCGGGTTCTGAATCTTCTGCATGATCTGACCGAGAGTCTGGTCGATGACGCCCTCCAGCTCCTGCGACCCCTTGAAGCCGCTCACCGAGTACTTCAGCGCCTCGAAGACCACAGGCGCGCTCTCAGGGATCGCCTTCATGGTGGTGGCCGCCGACTGCAGGAAGGTCGCCACCGCGTTGGTGAATTCTACACCCTCCTGCTTCCGAATTGCGTAATCAGGTTCGGCGAGCGAGTCAGATTGGACATTGACCCGCCAGCCGAACTCGGTCGAGTCGCCCTTGATGAGCTGCACCGCCTGGTGGATCAGCGGGGCGTTCTGCCCCTCCAGGTGGAACTCCATGTTGGACATCTTGATGATCTGCTCAGGCGTGAAGTGCTTGGCGATCAGCTCGCCCTTCAGGCGCAGGATGGCTTGCGCGAACTTCTCGACGGTCTTCTGCTGGCGCTGAATGCGCACGCTGGCGAACTGCGACTTGAGCTGCTGCGCGCCGAGAGTCTCGCTGGCCTTCGTGTTGCCTCGAACGATGTCGCTGATGCCGGTCAGCTCGTAGATTTGCTGCTTGACGTCCTCGCGCGCCTCGCGGAGCTTGTCGATCGCAGCAACGATCACGTCCAGCGGCAACCACGAGACGGACCTTTCGATACCGCCCTTCTCGGCGAACATCGCCCAATTATCCACAGGCACGAGCTGATTCTCGATGCCGTCCTCGAGCATTTTCTTGAGGCCGGTAGCCGCCGCGTCGTAGGCGCCGACCGCCTTGCAGGCGCTGATCAGCAAACTGATGCGGTTGTTGAGCGTGTCCAGCTCGCAATACTGGTCCTGGATGATCGCGTAGTCGTTGATCGGGATCAGGTTCGAGTTCGCCATCAGCGCGAACAGCGGCTTCGGACACGGGTCGAACCCGTCGAGCTTCAACGGGTCTTCAACCTCGTCCAACAGCTCGGGATACCCCTTCGACAGCCAGACGACGGTGCGCGTGGCGCGGCTCCAAATCTCGTAGATTGCCGCCTGCTTGACCAAGAGGTTCTGCGGGTTGTTATCGGTGTCCCTACGGATGTCGTGATCGAGCGGAATCTTGTCGCCCTTCTCCTTTCCGAAGCGCTCCACGAGCGCATCGCGGTCCATATAGACCACCCGGCCCACCCAGCGGCGCTCTTCCCACGTTCGACAGGGCGACACGCGGAAGTCCTCCCAATTTACGTGCTCGATGCACACTTCCTGGCGCGTGACCGTCTCATAGGTGGCCGCCGGCTGGATGACCTCTCCGGTCATGGGGTCCGTGACCTCTTCCAGCGTGCGTTCCTCGGTGTCCGTCTCGACACGCAACCAGGCGACACCGATGCCGGGCACCAGGCGGTCCTGAACGCACTGCGTCATGACCGTATCGAAGTCGCAATCGTCGTCCTCCATGTTCTGCATGATGCAGTTCTGGAGCATGTAGGCCGCGATGCGCCCCACATCGTCGTTCGACTGGTTGAAGCGCCGCTTGACGGTCACCTTCGGCACCTTCGAGTACAGCCCGGACTCGAGGATGCCAACGTTGCTGGTGAAGATGTTGAATTTGCGCGCGTCGGAGTCTTCAGCACCGCGGTCGTCGATGAACCGGCGGACGGTCTTCCGCCCACGGTTCCAGAATTCCTCGAATTCCTTCTCGGCCAGGACAACCTCGTCGCGCCATCGCGCATACTTCTCTTGGGGGTTGGAGTTGGTGGCCTCGACGGACCCGAGGCGGGTGGCGCTGGACGGATTGCTCATACGTTCCTCAAATTCGATGGTTGCGACGGACTCGCGTAGGGTTGCTCTCCCACAGGCCGTCCAAAGTCATTTCCTGCATGGTAGGATACCTGACCTTCTCAGGCTCTCGCGATGGTACCACGAGCGACCCGAGGCGCCTCCCAATGAGGCCTAGCGCATCCACGCCGTCATCGACGCCCACGCCGGTCGCATTCGGGAAGTTGATCAGCTCTTCCTTCAACCAGCGCAACCACGGCGGATTGTTCTTCGGGAAGAACACCTTCCCCCGTCGAAACTGCCCGCGCAGCGCCGCCGCTCGTGTCTCCTTGTCCTGCCCGCGCATCTTGAGCGGCTTCCAGTTCAACCGTGCCTTCTGCTCGGCCGCCACGGACCCCAGGAACAGCCCGAACACCTTCGATGCGTTGTCGTCGTCGATCAGCCATTCGACCGCGCTGAAGTCCTTGTTGAGCGTCAGCACCCGTTTGACAGACAGGTCGGGCGCACAGCGGTCGCGCTCCGCGTGCAGGACGTCCCAATTGCCGTTGCTATCCACCCCGACGAGGACATGGACGGTGTAGTCGCCCGTCTGTACGGACAGCGCGAGGTCGGTCATCCCATACCGGCTCGAATGCTCAACTGGATCGCGATAGTGGAAGTCGTCCTCACTCACCCATGACCCGGTGTCCGACGGCGGCTCCTGCTGGTACATCGTGCGCCAGATGAAGTCGTCTTGCTTCAGGTCCTCGATCATCTCCTGGCTGAACCACTCCGGCCACAGGCGCTCGCCTGGCGCCCGACCAAGCAGGTCGCCGTCCTCGGCCACCATCTTCAGCTTGATGACCTTCAGCCGCCTCGTGGGGTTCTCTCGATGGCGATGGATCATGTACCCCGCGAGGTCGTTCGCGCTCATGCGCTGGCACACCTGGATGATCTTCGCATTCGGCTTCAGCCGCGACTTCAGGTCGGTGTTGAACCAGTTGTGAATCTTCCGCAACTGCGTGTCCGACTGCGCCTCTTCCCAGCCACTCACGACGTCATCAAGGCACGCCACGTCCGCCCGAAACCCCAGGATGCCCGTGCCCACGCCGGCGGCCAGCAGCTCCCCACCAGCAGTCGTCGTCCAACGGCTCGCCGCGGTGCTGTCCGGCTTGGACCCCTCGAACACGGCCTGGTGCTCCGGACTCGCAACCGTGTTCCGCACCCGAACGGACCACTTCTCGGCCAGCGGAGTCGAATGGGACGCGATGATGATGTTGTTCGATGGAAACCGCCCGAGGTACCACGCTGGTACGACATGCGATACGTAGGAGGAGTTGTGGGTCGGTGTCATCGACCGCCCGCACAAGAACAGATGCGATGGCGAATTGACCTCGATGCACACGGTGTCCGCCGTTCCAACCGGAACAACCTCGATGTAGGTGTTTGGTGTCCGGTACTGGTTGCGTGTGAGTATCGCCTTGCGCGGCAGCCGCGCGCTGCCCGACAGGTAGAAACTGACCTTGTACGCTGGCCCGTGATCCACTCCGTTCAACATGGCCCTGCTTTCCGACCATCCCGCCTTCACGCCAAGCGACCGAACCAACTCCCTGACTTGCAGAGCAAGCTCCAGGTTGGTATTGCAGAACGTCGCGCAGCCGCGTTTCCGGCACACCGTGCCATCGGTGTCGATCAGTCCTTGCAGAAGGTGCAGGCGTTGCTCACGAGAAGCGCGCAAGTACGGCGCGGGGATGTGCTTCCGCCCGTATGTCTTGTGGCGAGGGTCGTTGATCAACCCCAGCTCGACAAAAAGGTGTCGAACCCCCTTCACCCCGAAGAGGCATGGCGCCGCCCGATCGGTAGTGACGTACCCCAGGCGGTGAATCTCCGAACGCAACCACGGACGATCCTCGTCCGAACTGGTGATAGTGAGCGACGAGCTTGACCCATCCCCCAACCACACACCCAGCAAGTACGGGTCGATGGAGAGGGGTTGTTCGGGCAAGTCCAGCGCAGCCGCTCGAAGGACCATCGGCCGCTTTGAGCGCGAACGGGCCAGAAAATGCGTCTCCTTGATCTTGAACGTCGGGTCGCGCGAACGGTCGATGGATGTCGCGTTGCCCCACCGCCCGACGCCACTCAACGGAGGCTTCTGCTTTCCGCAAAGCCTGACCAACCACTCATGATCCCGGTCAGCAATGATCTCATCACCGCAGTCCGTCTTGACCGAATAGACCGGCCGATTGCGATGAACGGGTGACACCCATGTCACGTAGCACGGCTGGCCGTTCTCGTCGAACACCACGTCACCTGCCCGCAAGTCGCCCATCATGGACCAACCGTCAGGTGTTGGGATCGGCGTGTCCAGCGCGAGCGCTTTGGCACTACCTGGCGGGGTATTCACGATCAGATCGTCAAACGTGTCGTTCAAGATCATGTCATTGATCGTGTCGCAGATCAGCCGGTGGTGGGGCGCCGGCACGAACCCAACCACGTTCTTCGCGTACTCGCAAATCGTCTGCTGCGCCCTCTCCCGCCGCTCCAGCTCGGCCAACAATTCATCGCGCGAAATGCTCATGCCGCGTCCTCCGGCGGATCATCCTCAACCACCAAGCATTCCCCCTCGATGATCATACGCTTGATCTCCGTGCTCGAAAGTTGCTTGAGCTTCTCGGCGGTTACGTTGCTGACATTCACATCAACCTTCTTGCTGTCGGAGAACCGATCGCGGTTCCAGGTCTTGAGCATCCACTGGCGCGTCTCGATGCGCAACTTGCTTCTCGCCACTTCCTCCGGGATGACGGCGCCGTCCGGCACCGTCCCGTCGGCAATGTCAATCAGCTCATCAGCCACGCTCTCAGCGCCGATTTCCTGTGCCTCCCGGAAGCGCCGCTTGCGGTCAGGGTCCTTCATGATCCACCGAATGAACTCGCCGTACTTGAACCCTCGATGATCCTCTCGAAGTAGCGCGCGCAGCGGCCGGCCAGCGGCAACGTCGTCGATGGCGTGCTCGAAGAAGTTCTCGAACATCATATTGCGAAGTTCGATCACTTCCCTTCTCCGCGGGTACGCTTCAGCGGTCACCAGCCAGGCGGGAATGTTCAGGTTGGTCAGATCAGTCATGCTGACAGACTAGCATGATCGTAATGTGATTGCAATAGTACGTAACGCTTCAGTGATGTGCGAAATTTTCCTGATTTTTCTTCCCCTGCAACAATGCGTAATCTATTATCTGCAAAATTGGTGCTGGACTTGGGGATGCGGGGGAACGCAAATTTCGTAA